>JAEIGA010000155.1_pt1 | contig 93235 bp, 72 predicted proteins | sample 9270691 | NCBI WGS metagenome assembly JAEIGA01 (sample SAMN17057246, study PRJNA624740) | gut metagenome | biome: biome; isolation source: fecal sample | host: Bos grunniens | place: China: Xizang | collected 2019 | reverse complement strand
CGTCTCGGGCGGGCTGCTCTACTCCGGCTTCGCCTTCGAGGGCACGATGACGCACGTGATGAAGGACGGCTTCATCGCGTCGATTGCCGACGCGTACAACGTCGGCATCCTCCTGTTCCTCGTGCTCCTCGGCTCGCTGGTCGCGATGATGAACAAGACCGGCGCCTCCGCCGCGTTCGGCCGGTGGGCCAGGGACCACATCAAGACCAGGATCGGCGCCCAGATTGCGACGATCATCCTCGGCATGCTCATCTTCGTCGACGACTACTTCAACTGCCTCACCGTCGGCAGCGTGATGCGCCCGGTGACGGACGCGAAGAAGGTCTCGCGCGCAAAGCTTGCCTACCTCATCGACGCTACCGCGGCCCCGATCTGCATCATCGCGCCGATCTCCAGCTGGGCGGCGGCGGTCGCCGGCTTCGCCAAGGGAGCGGGCGCCGAGAGCGGATTTTCGCTCTTCATCGCCGCGATTCCCTACAACTTCTACGCGATCCTCACCATCGTCGCCATGTTCGCGTTCGCGTTCCTCAAGTTCGACTTCGGGCCCATGAAGCGCCACGAGTCGGCCGTCTCGTCGGGCGAGCCCGACCTCGGCGCGATCGAGGACGCGACCGAGGCGCTCACCCAGAACGAGCGCGGTCGCGTGATCGACCTGGTCATTCCGGTCGTCGTGCTCATCGCCTGCTGCATGGTCGGCATGATCTACTCCGGCGGCTACTTCGGCGGTGACAACTCCGGCGACTTCGTCAAGGCGTTCTCCGACTCCGACGCGTCCGTCGGGCTCGTGTTCGGTTCGATCGCCGCGATCGTGTTCGCCGTCGTCTTCTACCTCTGCCGCCGCGTGATAACGTTCCGCGACTGCATGGACGCCTTCCCCGAGGGCTTCAAGGCGATGGTCCCCGCGATCATGATCCTCTGCTGCGCCTGGACGCTCAAGTCGATGACCGACTCGCTCGGCGCGAAGGTGTTCATCTCCGACATCATCAGCGGTCCGGCGGCTGGGCTGTGGAACTTCCTCCCCGCGATCATCTTCGTCATCGCGATTGTTCTCGCGTTCTCGACCGGCACCAGCTGGGGCACGTTCGGCATCCTGATCCCGATCGTTCTCGCCGCGATTCCCGGCTCCTCGATGACCATTATCGCGGTCTCGGCGTGCATGGCCGGCGCCGTCTGCGGCGACCACTGCTCGCCGATCTCCGACACGACGATCATGGCGTCGGCGGGGGCGCAGTGCAACCACATCGTGCATGTCAACACGCAGCTTCCCTACGCGCTGACGGTCGCGGCGGTTTCGTTCGCCGCGTACATCATCGCGCCGTTCGTCGGCACGGCCTGGATATCGCTTCCGCTCGCCGTCCTGCTCATGCTGGCGATGCTCTTCTTCCTCAAGCTCGTCCTCAAGGGCTCGGTCGACGAGAGCTCGCTCCCGCTCGTGTTCCGCCGGTTCTCGCAGAACATCAACGACGCGGCGCTCTCCGCGGCGCTTTCCAAGATGGCGTCGGCCATCCTCGCGGACGGCCGCATCGGCGAGCGCGAGGCCGCGCAGCTCTCCGAGCTCCTGAAGGGCATGGAGGGCCAGAGCGAGTTCCGCAAGGCGCTCGACGACGCGCGCGCAGACGGCGTCATCACGCTCGACGAGTCGGCGGTGCTGGAGCGCTTCCTCCGCAAGGCCATCGGGCGCAAGGCGTAGGCTTTTCCCAACGAACCACAAAAAGGGCAACAGACATGATCAAGAAGACGCTTATCGTTCTCGCCGCGGCCGCGACGCTCGCCGGATGCGGCGGCAAGGACGACGGAATCCGCAAGTTCACGGTCGGCTTCGACGCCGACTTCCCGCCCTACGGCTACAAGGATGGCGCGGAGTACAAGGGCTTCGACCTCGACCTCGCGCGCGAGATCTGCGCGCGGAAGGGGTGGAAGTTCGTCGCCAACCCGATCAACTGGGACGCGAAGGACATGGAGCTCAACTCCGGCTCGATCGACTGCATCTGGAACGGCTTCACGATGCAGGGCCGCGAGGAAGGCTACACCTGGACCGCTCCGTACGTCGACAACTCGCAGGTCGTCCTCGTGAAGGCCGGCTCGCCGATCAAGACCTTCGCCGACCTCGCCGGCAAGATCGTCGGCGTCCAGACCGACACCCCGGTCCAGAAGGCGCTCTCGAAGGACGGCGACAAGAAGGAGCTCGGCGCGACCTTCAAGGAGCTCGTCGTCATGCCGAACTACAACCAGGCCGTCAACGAGCTCAACATGGGCGGCGTCGACGCGGTCGCGATGGATGTCGGGGTGGCCAAGCGCAAGATGGCCGACCTCCCCGGCAAGTTCGCGGTCCTCGACGAGATCGTGATGACCGAGACCTACGGCATCGGCTTCAAGAAGGGCAACGTCGCCCTCAAGGACGAAGTCGAGGCGGAGCTTCGGAAACTCGCCGCGGACGGCACGATGGCGAAGATCGCCGCGCAGTACGGCATCGAGCCCCAGGCGCTGATTCTCAAGTGAGATGACGTTCGCGTCGATGCTGCTTGATCTCCTGCGGGGTCTTGGCACCTCGCTGGAGATCTTCGCATTCACGCTGCTGATCGCGCTGCCGCTCGGCTTTCCGCTGGCGCTCGGGCGCATGTCGAAGAACCGGCTCGTCTCGGGCGCCATCGGGGTGTGGATCTCGATCGTGCGCGGCACGCCGCTCATGCTCCAGATCATCTTCGTCTACTTTGCTCCCTACATCCTCTTTGGAATGCCGCTCGCGCGCTACCCGCGGCTGCTGGCGACGGTGCTCGCGTTCGGCCTCAACTACGGCGCCTACTTCGCCGAAATCTACCGCGGCGGCATCCTGGCCGTGGACCCGGGGCAGCACGAGGCGGCGAAGGCGCTGGGGCTGACGCGGGCGCAGACATTCTTCCGCATCATACTTCCGCAGACGGTCAAGCGCGTCATCCCCGCGGTCGGCAACGAGGTGATCACGCTCGTGAAGGACACTTCGCTTGCCTTCACCATCGCCGTCACTGAGATGTTCACCATCGCGAAGCAGCTGTCGTCCGCCAACACGACGATGACGCCGCTTATCGCCGCGGCGGCCTTCTACTACGCTTTCAACTACCTCGTGGCCTTCGCCATGGGCAGGATAGAGAAGCGCTTCGCCTACTATGCATAGCTTTGCAGGCGCCTTCCTGCTGCTGGTAACGACGTTCATCTGGGGAACGGCCTTCCTCGCCCAGAAATACGGCGCCGACCACCTCGGGGCGGCGTCCTTCACCGTCCTGCGCAACGTCCTCGGCGGGTTTTTCCTGCTCGCGCTGCTGGCGATCCGCGCGGCGGCGAGGTCCTGCCGCGCGGACGGCGCGCGCGGCCAGGGCGGCCAATCGGCCCGGCGGTCGGTCCTGGCCGGCGTCCTCTGCGGCATACCGCTCTTCTTTGCGATGTCCGCGCAGCAGGTGGGCGTCACCTACACGACGCCGGGCATCTGCGCGTTCCTGACGACGAACTACGTCCTCTTCGTGCCGATCCTTGCGTCAGTGGTCACGCGGAAACTGCCGCGCATGTACGTCTGGTTCGGGGCGGTGCTCGCCATCGTCGGGACGTATCTCATCTGCCTGACCGGTGGAGGGAAGGCGGTAGATGGCTTCGCTGGCATCGGGAAGGGCGAGCTATGGTCGATTGCATGTGCTGTCATCTTCGCCGTCCAGATGATGGTCGTGGACCATTTCGCGCGGTTGTCCGACCTTCTGGTGATGAGCGCGTCTCAGCTCTTCGCCTGTGCGCTGGTGGGCGCCCCGTTCATGTTCCTGCTGCCGTCAGAGACGGCGAAGCTCTCGCTCGGAGCGGTCCGGGACGCGCTGATGCCGCTCGTCTACTGCGGAATCTTCTCCAGCGGCATCGCCTATACGCTCCAGAACGTCGCGCAGTCGCGCACCAGCGCGCCGGTGGCCGCGATCATCCTTTCAACGGAATCCGTCTTCGGGGCGCTGACGGGCTGGCTGGTCCTCCATGACGTCCTCTCCGTCGGGCAGTTCTGCGGCTGCGCGCTCGTCTTTGCCGCGGCAGTCGTGACGCAGCTTCTCGCGACGCGCAGGCGCATAGGGAACCATATCATCGCACACTTTGACAATGCATGAAAACATCTTAGGCGCGGCACATCTGCGGCACCATTGCACTGGAAAATATGGTATAATACGCAGCAATTTTCCAACCACAAGAGGAATGAAATGAACAGAGCAATCAAGAAAATCGTCGCGCGGGAGATCATTGACTCCCGCGGCAACCCCACCGTCGAAGTCGATGTCGTCCTCGAGGACGGCTCGCTTGGCCGCGCCGCTGTGCCCTCCGGGGCGTCGACCGGCGTCAACGAGGCGCTCGAGCTGCGCGACGGCGACCCGAAGCGCTACCTCGGCAAGGGCGTCTCCAAGGCGGTCGCCAACGTCAACAAGGTGATCGCGCCCAAGCTCGTCGGCCACTGCGCCTGCGATCAGCGCGGCATCGACCAGCTCATGCTCAAGCTCGACGGCACGCCCACCAAGTCGAAGCTCGGCGCCAACGCCATCCTCGGCGTCTCGCTCGCCGTCGCCAAGGCCGCGGCCGCGTCCTTCGGCCTGCCGCTCTACCGCTACATCGGCGGCACCAACACCTACACCCTGCCGGTCCCGATGATGAACATCATCAACGGCGGCGCCCACTCCGACGCCCCGATCGCGTTCCAGGAGTTCATGATCCGCCCGGTCGGCGCGAAGAGCTTCAAGGAAGGCCTCCGCTGCGGCGCCGAGGTGTTCCACAACCTGAAGAAGGTCCTGAAGGCCCGCGGCCTCTCCACCGCCGTCGGCGACGAGGGCGGCTTCGCTCCGGCGCTCGACTCGATCGAGGACGCGCTCGAGTGCATCATCAAGGCCATCAAGGCGGCGGGCTACAAGCCGGGCAAGGACGTCACCATCGCCCTTGACTGCGCCTCCTCCGAGTTCTACAAGAACGGCCGCTACGACTACACCTGGAAGGAAGGCAAGAAGGGCGCCAAGCGCACCTCCGCCGAGCAGGTGAAGTACCTCGAGGGCCTGGTCAAGAAGTACCCGATCGACTCGATCGAGGACGGCATGGCCGAGGGCGACTGGGACGGCTGGGTGGCGCTCACCAAGGCGATCGGCGGCAAGTGCCAGCTCGTCGGCGACGACCTGTTCGTCACCAACGTGAAGTACCTCGAGAAGGGCATCAAGCTCGGCGCGGCCAACTCGATCCTGATCAAGGTCAACCAGATCGGCTCGCTCTCCGAGACGCTCGACGCCATCGAGATGGCTCACCGCGCCGGCTACACGTCCGTCACCTCGCACCGCTCGGGCGAGACCGAGGACGCGACGATCGCCGACATCGCGGTCGCCACCAACTCCGGCCAGATCAAGACGGGCTCGATGAGCCGCACCGACCGCATCGCGAAGTACAACCAGCTTCTCCGCATCGAGGAGCAGCTGGGCGCGAAGGCCGTCTACGGCTACAAGAAGGTCCGCTGACCAAGGCGTCGAAGCCAGAAAAGGGTGGCCGCGCGGGTTGTTCCGCGCGGCTTCCTTTTTTGCATAGCGGAGAGATTTTTCAAATACCCCCTTGCGGGTGGAGGACTGAATATGATATACTACACAATGTTTTCCGTTGCGAGGATAACTCAGTTGGTAGAGTGCCACCTTGCCAAGGTGGTTGTCGCGGGTTCGAGTCCCGTTCCTCGCTCCAGAAAGCCAAGGTGAGATGGGGGCGTAGCTCAGCTGGTAGAGCAAGTGACTCTTAATCACTGGGTCCAGGGTTCGAATCCCTGCGCCCCTACCATCTCAGCCGAAAGGGATGTGGCTAGGTAGCTCAGTTGGTAGAGCAACGGACTGAAAATCCGTGTGTCAGCGGTTCGATCCCGCTCCTGGCCACCAATCTTTTTGGTATAATACACACATATGAAGATCTGCGTTATCGGCGATGGTGGCTGGGGAACGGCCAATGCAATGCTGCTGGCCGGCTACGGCCACGATGTCGCGCTTTGGGGCGCGTTCCCAGACTATATCGAGGAGATGCGCCGGACTCGCCGCAACGAGCGGTATCTCCCCGGCGTGGAACTGCCCGCTTCGCTGCGGCTTGAGCATGACCGCGCCACGGCGGCAGCTGGGGCGGAGGTGGTGGTGCTGGCGCCGCCATCGAAGTACTTTCCTTCCGTGGTCGAGGGCTTCCGCGGGCTCATCGGCCCCGAGGCGCTCGTCGTCTCGATCACCAAGGGCCTGTGCGAGGACACCTGCCGCCGCATGACCGAGACCGGCGAGGAGATTCTCGGGACAGGACCAATCGTTGCGCTTGCGGGTCCGTCGCACGCCGAGGAGGTCTCGCGCGGCATCCCGACCGCGGTCGTCGCCGCATGCACCGATCCCGAAAAGGCGCGGCGCGTGCAGGAGATCTGGTCCGGTCCGCGCTTCCGCGTCTACACCTCCGCCGATCCGACCGGAGTGGAGATCGGCGGCGCGGTGAAGAACGTGCTGGCGATAGCGGTCGGCTGCTCCGACGGCATGGGATTCGGTGACAACACCCGCGCCGCGCTGATCACGCGCGGCCTGGTGGAGATGAAGCGTTTCGTGCTCGCCTACGGCGGCAGGCGCGAGACGCTGGACGGGCTTGCGGGGGTCGGCGACCTGATCGTCACCTGCACTTCCGTCCTTTCGCGCAACCACGCGGTGGGCGAGCGCCTTGGCCGCGGAGAGACGATCGACGAGATCACCGGCTCGATGATGATGGTGGCCGAAGGCGTGTGGAACTCGCGGGTGGTCCACGAGATCGCCCAGCGCCTCGGCGTGGAGATGCCGATCTGCGAGATAGTCTACCGCCTCTGCCACGAGGGTCTTTCAGCGCGCGAGGCGCAGGCGATAGTGATGGGGCGCAGCCTGAAGGCCGAGTAGGACGATGGAGACGGAAATGACGAGATTCCCGCCGCCCGGGCGGACCGCGAAGGAGGACACCGCGGCGGTGATGAAGTTCTACCGCCTGCCGAAGGCGTTTCCGCCGCAGGTCGTCGCGGAGGCGCGCAGGATCGCTCGCGGCGCGGTCTCGGCGAAAGGGCGGCTCGACTTGAGGAAGAAGTTCATCTTCACCTGCGACCCCGAGTCGGCGCGGGACTTCGACGACGCGATCTCGCTGGAGACGGACCGGCGCGGCAACCGTGTCCTCGGCGTGCACATAGCCGACGTCTCGCACTACGTGAAGCCGGGCTCCGCGCTCGACCGCGAGGCGTACCGCCGCGGTACCAGCGTCTACCTCTGCGACAAGGTGGTGCCAATGCTGCCGGAGGAGCTTTCGAACGGCAGCTGCTCGCTGGTGCCCAACGAGGACCGCTATGCTTTCTCGGCGTTCATCACCTTCGACCGCTCGGGCGCGATGGTCGGGCGCAAGTTCGCGAAGAGCGTCATCCGCTCCCGCGCGCGCTTCACCTACGAGCAGGTGATGGCGGTGATCCGCGGCGGCCGTGCGGCCGTGCCGTCGGTCGGGCCGAAGGAGCTCAAGACCGTGCGCGCAATTGCCGCTCTCGCCGCCCAGCTGCGCGCGCGGCGCTTCGCCGAAGGCGCGCTTGACATCGAGATCCCGGAGATGGAGGCGGTGCTCGACCGCGAAGGCGAACTCGAGAGCGTCATTTCGCGCCCATACGACGAGTCACACCAGATGATCGAGGAATGCATGGTGGCGGCCAACGAGGCGGTGGCGAAGGAGCTGTGGACGCGGGGGGTGAGGATCCTGGCGCGCCTCCACGAGCCGCCGGACCCGGAGAAGCTGCTGATGCTGCGCGCGGAGCTCAAGTCGATCGGGCTTAGGGCCGGCAACCTCGAGAACCAGAAGGTGATGGCGCAGTTTCTCGCCTCGGTGAAGGGACATCCGCTCTACCCGACCATCGCGATGATGGTCCTGAGGTCGATGAAGCGCGCGGTCTACGACTCGACGACGATCGGCCACTTCGGCCTCGCCAAGCGCTACTACGCCCATTTCACCTCGCCGATCCGCCGCTATCCCGACCTCACGCTCCACCGCCAGCTTGCGGCGTGGCTGGAGGGGAAGGACGCCAAGGTGCCGCCAAAGCTGCTCGCGAAGTGGGCTGAGCATTCGAGCGAGTGCGAGGAGATCGCGGCCGAGGCCGAGCGCGGCCTCATGGAGATCAAGAAGTACCGGCTGCTTGACGACCAGCTCTCCACGCGGCAGATCCTCGACTACGACGCGGTGATCACCAAGTGCGCGCCGTTCGGCTGCTTCGTGGAGATCCCCGAGCTCGCGGTCTCGGGGCTGGTGCACGTCTCGCTCCTCTCCCGCAAGTACGTGCGCTTCAACGAGAGCGACCAGACGCTTTCCGCACCAGGCGGCGGCAGCTGGAGGATTGGCGACCGCATTCGGGTGCACGTCGCGCGCGTCGACTTCGACGCGCGGAGAGTCGACTTCGCGCCGGTCAGGAGCTCGTCCAGATGATGCGCCGCGCCTTCACCCTCATTGAACTGCTCACCGTGGTCGCCATCATCGGCGCAATGGTGGCGGTGGGGGTGGTGAGCCTGGGGCAGTCCCGCGGCTCCACGCGGGTATTCGCCGCCGTGCGCGACATGATGGCGATGATCCGCCGCGCGCGGTCGGTGGCGCTAGTCACCCAGAAGCCGGCGGTGATAATCTACTCAAATGCCACTGTCGGCGACGAGCCGACGATCAAGGTAGAGATCAAGGGCGAAAAGCTCTTCTCATCGTCCGAACCGCAGCGCGAGGTGCGCACGCTTTCCGGCGAGCTGGTGCCGGCGCCGGAACTCGACGGCTCGGGCGAAGGCGGCGAAACGATCGAGGACGTCCTCTCGCCCGAGTCGCTTTCCGAGGAGGTCGGGCGCGGACTGCGAGTGAAGGTGCTGGTCGGTGACGAGGACCTGCCGTCTGCGACCGAGGAGCGCGCCCGTTCGCGGATATCAATCTACTCCACCGTGGACAACGTCTCCCGCATCCTCGAGGTCGAGGAAACCGCGAAGGCGCCGGAGGCGCCGGCAGCGGACGACGAAGGCGCGGACGCTCCGGTGAAGGCCGCGTTCGCCGCCAACGGCACGGTCGAGCCCGCGCACCGCATCTGGATCTACCAGGACGGCTTGACGCCGGACAAGGGCTACTGCATCGAGGTGGACCGCTTCGGCGAGCCCCGCTGCCGCGAGCTGGAAGGGGGCGAGCGATGAGAGGCGGCTTTACCCTGCTCGAAGTGCTGCTCGCGTCGATCATCCTCGGCCTCGGGCTCGCGGGAATCCTCACCTCGATGGCGCAGTCGCAGCGCTTCATGCAGACCATGCCCGACCTCGTGACCGCGCAGGAGGTGATGGACCTAGGCGACATGGCCTATCCGCTCGCGGAGGTTAAGGACGCGTCCGACATCGACGTCAGGGAGTGCAAGGTGGACGAACTCTGGCGGATCATCGCCGGCGACCACGGCCCACGCCTCACCCGCGAGCAGAACGAGAAGTACCACGGCTACCACTGGGAGCGCGAGGACCTCGACGCCCACGCCTCGGTCAAGGACTTGGAGCGTCTCGGCTACCTCCACCGGGTGAGGATAACCGTCACCTGGGGCGACCGCTTCCGCGGCAAGAAAAACACGGAAAGCTACGTCACGCTCTGGCGCGACCCGGAGAAGTGAGGGGGGCAAGCAGGATGAACAGTAGCCGCACAGCCTTCACCCTCGTCGAGCTTACGCTCGCGGTAGTGCTGCTCGGGGTGATGACCACCATCTCCATCCTCACCTTCAGGGCGGTCACCAACGGGTGGCGCGTCTCGCGGGAATACATGGACCGGCTCGAGCGCACCGACTACGCGCTCGACCAGCTCGTCTCGGCGCTGAAGTGCGCCTACTACCCGCACTCGGGCTCGCAGGACGGCGAATACGGTTTCATGCTGATCGACAACGGCGACGGCGACTCGCCGCGGAAGTCCGACACCATCGAGTGGTCGAAGAAGGGCACCGCCCTCATCGGCTCCGACTCCTCTGGCGACGCCGTCCACCGCGTCCAGCTGATGGTGCTCGAGAAGGGCAGCGACGACTGGGGGGTTAAGATCGAGCGCACCGGGCTCTACGCCCGGGTGAAGCCGCACGCCAAGGTGATGATCGAGGACGGCTCCACCCAGGACGAGAAGGATTTCAGCTTCGAAAGCGACGAGCGCTACTTCCCGATGCTCGTCGCAGGCGACGTTGACGGATTCAGCTGCCGCGTGCTCAAGGAGCCACCCTCGGACGACAATGGCGGCAAACAGGACAAGTCGGACTGGGAGGACGAGTTCGCCGAGTCGAATGCCGTGCCCTACAAGGTGCAGCTTACGTTCTTCATCGAGAAGGAGGACCCCGAGTACCGCTCGCGCAAGATCCGCATTCCGATCCTGCGGACGGTGAGGATGCCGCTCTACGAGCAGTCGAAGGACGGTGCCAAGCTGCCCAGCGAAGGGGACGAAGATCGCCGAGGGGACCGCCGCAGGAGTCCCGGCGGCGGAGGGGTTCGCGTATCAGGCGGCGGCGGGGTACGTGCGCCAGGCGGAGGCGCGGCGCCAGGAGGCGGAGGAGGTGTCAGATGAGGCGGGGAAGCGCGCTGCTGATGGCCCTCTGGACGATCATGGTACTTTCCGTGATCGTGATCTCGTTTGCATTTGAGGCACGGCTCCAGGGCGGCATCAATGTCTATGTGCAGAACAAGAACCGCGTTAAGCGGCTGGTGGAGTCGGGGAGGATTCTCGGCGAGGCGGTGCTGGTGGGCTACAACGATGCCAAGCAGTGGACTGAGGACGAGGACGAGAAGGAGATGCTGGAGGATGACCGCTGGTACAAGGAGAAACGCGACCTAAAATTCGCCTCCAAGTGCACCATCGGGCCGATCCTGCTTGACGAGGACGACCCCGACTCCGGCACGGTGGAGGTGGAGATCTCGATTTCCGACCGCAAGTCGGAAGGAGGAATCAACATCAACAAGCTCTTCTCAGAGGACGCCAACTACATCACCCGCTGGCAGATCATCCTCGACCGGCTGGGAGTCTCGCGCGAGGACGACTTCCGCACCGAGGAAGGCAAGTCCATCAATCTTCAGCACCGAATCATCGGCTGCTGGAACGACTTCCGCGACGAAGACGACGCGTGTACTTCGATCGACGGCAAGGAATGCGGCGCGGAGACGAAGGAATACGACGAGTGGTACGACGACCACAAGAAGGAAGTTGCCGAGGAGGACCGCCTGGGGCCGATCAACGGCGAAATCACCGATTTGAAGGAGCTTTCGCGCGTCCTTTGCTTCCGCGAGTACCCCGCGCTGCTCACGGGCGGAGTGGTGAACCCCTATGACGACAAGAAGAGCCAGGTGTCGGTGAAGGGACTCTTGAACATGAAGATATTCACCACCACCGGCGACGGCAAGATCAACGTCAACGACTGCACCGTGGATCAGCTTCTCACCGTGCCCGGCATCTACGTCGAGGACGAAGTGGACGAAGACGACAAGTCGGAGAGCCTCGAAGTCGCCGAGGCGATCGTGAAGTGCCGCTCGATCAAGCCGCAGGAGTACGACGTGCCCGAGGACGGCCGCACCGAGTGGGGCTATGGCGAGTTCACCGACGACTGGTGGTCGGACATGCGCCAGCGCGTGTCGGACGAGTTCGACGTCGAGATCGACCAGTCCGCACAGCAGTACCTTACCGCGGCACCGACCGAGACGACTGTCTTCAGGATGAAGATCACAGGGCGGCTGATGGACATGTCGTACACCGCCGAGTGCGAGTGCTACGTGAAGGACAAGCAAGTCCGCTACGTCAGCTGGAAGGAGTAATCCAGATTAACATAAGTTATGCTTGTCTAATAACATTTGCTGATGGTATAATACAGCCAACAAAGCGATAAACTCGCAAATCCAAACCACAAACCGAAGGAGAAAACGACATGGCTCACAAGATTTCCGCCGACAAGTGCGTCAGCTGCGGCAGCTGCAAGGAAGCGTGCCCCGCCGAGGCGATTGCCGAAGGCACCCCCTACGCGATCGACCCCGACAAGTGCGTCGACTGCGGCGCGTGCGCGGCCCAGTGCCCGGCCGAGGCGATTTCCGCCGCGTGATCGAATTCGTCAAGGAAACCCTGCTGCTGCTGCCGTTCCTCTTCGTCACCTACCTGGTGCTGGAGGCGGTTGAAGCGCACGCGGGCGGCGCGCTCGAGAAGTGTCTCGAGCGCGCCAACACAGTTGGCCCCCTCGTGGGCTCGCTGGCTGGGGCCATTCCGCAGTGCGGAGTGTCCGCCGCCGCCGCGTCGTTCTACGCCGGCGGCGTCATTTCCGTCGGCACGCTCGTCGCGGTGTTCCTGTCGACGTCGGACGAGCTCATCCCCGTCTTCATCTCCAAGCAGGTGCCGGTGGCGCTGATGGTCAAGATCGTCGCCGTCAAGGTGGTGGCGGCGATAGCCGTCGGTTTCTCCATCAATGCCATTCTCTCCTGCCTGCGGCATATCCGCCGCCGCGTCGAAGTGCACGACCTCTGCGCCCATAGCCGCTGCGGCTGCCGCGAACACCGAGGCATCCTCGTGCCTGCTCTCATCCACACCATCGAGATCTTCGTCTTCATCGCCGTCGTCTCCGGCCTCATCGAACTGGCGATGCACTATTTCGGCGAGAACTGCCTGGAGTCGCTCAGGCTCAATGCGCCCGTCTTCGGCGAGCTCGCGGCCGGTCTCCTCGGCCTCATCCCCAACTGCGCCGTGTCCGTCGCCGGTGCCGAGCTCTACTGCCAGGGCGCGATGAGCGCCGGGGCGCTGATGGCCTCGTCGTTCACCGGCTCGGGGCTGGGTCTGCTTGTCCTTTTCCGCACCAACCGCAATCTCGGCGAGAACCTCGCCATCCTCGCCTCCGTCTACGTGGTCGGAGTGGCGTTGGGCATCGCTACCGGCCGTCTGATCTGACCATGCCATGTCTGAAGGTTCAAGCGTAGCGGCAGGTGCAGGCGGCGGGGCGCGCGTGCGCCTCCGCTCGCGCCTCGGGTTCCTGATGCTCGCGGCCGGGTGCGCCGTCGGGCTCGGCAACGTGTGGCGCTTTCCGTTCGTCGTCGGGCAAAACGGCGGAGCCGCGTTTGTACTGGTATACCTCGCCTTCCTGGTGCTGCTCGGCTTCCCGCTCCTTACCGCCGAGCTCGCCATCGGCCGCGCGGCGAAGAAGGGGATCTCCGGCGCAATGGGCGAACTTGCCGCCGAGCGTCATCGCCAGTTCTGGTCAGTCGTCGGCAAGGTGATCTTCGCCGGCAACTTCCTCTTGATGGTCTACTACGCCGACGTCGCCGGCTGGCTCTTCAAATATTCCGGCGACTACCTGCGCGGTGGCGAGGTTGTGGAGTTCTCCGCGCTGCTTGGCGACCACGCCACCTGCATCGGCTTTCTTCTGGCCGTAGTCGCGGCCGCCGCGGCAATCTGCATTGCCGGCGTCAGGAATGGCGTCGAGCGCGCCACCAAGACGATGATGATCGCGCTCATGGCGCTACTCGGCGTGCTGGCGGCGAAGTCGCTCACGTTGCCCGGTGCGGCGGAGGGGCTTAAGTTCTACCTCTCGCCGGATTGGTCCCGCTTTGCCGCGCATCCGTGGCGCGCGCTTTTTGATGCGATGGGACAGGCGTTCTTCACGCTCTCGGTGGGCGTCGGGTGCATGACCATCTTCGGCAGCTACATCGGGCAGCAGCGGTCGCTTGCGGCGGAGTCGGCGTGGATCATCGCGATTGACACTTTCGTCGCGTTCCTTTCCGGGCTGGTCGTGTTCCCGGCGTGCGCGAGCTACGGGGTGGACGTAACCTCCGGCCCAGGCCTGATCTTCGTCGCGCTGCCAAAAGTTTTCGCCGCCATGGCCGGCGGGCGCGTCTGGGGGTTTTGCTTCTTCCTCTTCCTCTCGCTTGCGGCGCTTACCACCGTAGTCGCGGTGTTCGAGTGCATCATCGGCGGACTCAGCGACGAGCTTCGCCGTCCGCGAGCATTGGTTGCCGTCGCCGTCGGCATATTGGTGGCGGCGTGCTCGTTGCCGACCGTCTTCTTCGACCGCGTGCTCGAGTGGGAGGACTTCGTCTTCGGCCAGTTCTGGCTTCCGATCGGGGCGCTATTCATCTGCATCTTCTCGTCGTACCGCTTAGGCTGGGGGTATGCCGCGTTCGAGCGCGAGGCGTCGCAGGGCGAGGGGATGCGATTCCCGCGTTTCTTCGGCGCCCTGATGCGCTACTGCGTGCCGCTGCTGATCGTCCTCACCATGCTCGCCGGACTTCTCCGCTGAGACGCGGCAGCGCAACGGTAAATTTGGTATAATACGCACTTGTAGACGGGGTTGTAGCTCAACTGGACAGAGCGACGGTTTCCTAAACCGTAGGTTCCGGGTTCGATTCCCGGCAGCCCCACCAGTTTTCAGTCCTGCCACAACCGGCTCCGGCCGTTGGCGGCGTCCGAGGAAGGTGACAATGAAAGCAAATCGAGTTAAACCCAAGTGTACCGTCACCGACCGGACGGTCGACCCCGACGTGCTCACCTACACCGTGGGCGAGGATCCGGTGCTCGACCTCGAGCTCGCGAAGTGGGACTGCATGGGCACCGCCGCACACGTGACGATGCTCAGCGAAATGAAGGGTCTGCGCCGTCCGGTGGTGACCAAGGCCGAGGCCGCCAAGGTGCGGCGCGAGCTCGCCAAGGTGGTGAAGCTTTCCGAAAAAGGCAAGTTCACCATCCGCGAGGACGACCAGGACGTCCACATGGCCGTCGAGCGCATGCTCACCGAGCGGCTCGGCGACCTCGGCAAGAAGATCCACACCGGTCGCTCCCGCAACGACCAGGTCGCGGTCGACGTGCGCCTGCACATGAAGAGCGAGATCCTCGCCGTCGAGCGCGAGGTGGCCGACCTCGCCGCCGCGCTCGCGCAGCTGGGCTTCGCCGTTGGCGCGGTGCCGCTCGTCGGACGCACTCACCTGCAGCCCGCGATGCCGTCCACCGTCGAGATGTGGGCCACCGGCCACGCCGAGATGGTGCTCGACCAGGTCGAGAACCTCGAGGCCGCATACCGCCTCGCGGACCTCAACCCGCTCGGCTCCGCCGCCGGCTACGGCGTGCCGCTGCCGCTCGACCGCGCCCGCACCACCGCGCTCCTCGGCTTCTCGCGCACGCTCCACAACTGCTTCGGCGCCTCGATGGCCCGCGGCGAATGCGAGGCGTCGCTCCTCTCCGCGCTCGCTCAGCTGATGTGCGTCCTCTCGCGCCTCGCCGAGGACCTGATCCTCTTCTCGATGCCGGAGTTTGCCTACTTCAGCCTGCCGCGCGCCTACTGCACCGGCTCGTCGATCATGCCCCAGAAGTACAACCCCGACGTGCTGGAGCTCGTCCGCGGCAAGACCGCCCAGGTGATCGGCCTCGCCACCGCGGCGCTTTCGCTCCTCCACGCGATGCCCGGCGGCTACAACCGCGACCTGCAGGACGCGAAGCTCCTCTACATGAAGGGGCTATCGACGACGCGCACCACGCTCAGGATCCTCGCGAAGCTCGTCGCCGGCGTCGAGGTGGACGCCGCCGCCTGCCGCGCCGCCTTCACCCCCGGCGTGTTCGCGACCGACGTCGCGCTCCGCAAGGTCGCCGCCGGCACCCCCTGGCGCGACGCCTACCACGAAGTGCGCGACCACCTGAAGCTGCTCGGCACCGAGGACTGCGACGCGGCGGTCAAGGCCAAGCGCCACGAAGGCACCTGCCTCGGCATCGACCGCGCCCTCTACCGCCAGCGCATCGCGTCCGTGCGCAAGTCTGCCGAATCGCGCGCCGCCGCGCTCGAAAAGCGCCGCCGCGCGCTGATGAAGTAAAGTCGCGGCGATGGCAAGGCACTCTACGACGCTGATGCTCGCGGCCATGTCCCTCGCGCTTTGCGCGCGGGCGGAGACGGTGTTGGTCGAGGCCGAGTCGTTTGCCGACTGGGGCGGATGGGTGAACGACACCCAGTTCATGGACCAGATGGGCTCGCCATATCTCCTCGCCCACGGCATGGGCAAGCCCGTCGCCGACGCAAAGACGACTTTCTTTGCCAAGGGCGGCAAGTACGGCGTCTGGGTGCGGACGAAGAACTGGACGAGCCCGTGGCACCCCGACATCGGCGCGGGTACGTTCAACCTTGTCGTCAACGGCGAGAAGTTGCCAAACCTTCTCGGCTGTCAGGGGAATGGCGAATGGCTGTGGGTCAAGGCCGGGGACGTGACACTCAAGGACAGGGTGAACACGCTCGCCCTGCACGACCTCGACGGATTCGACGGACGCGTTGACGCAATCGCCTTCACGACTGAGGTCGACCCCAGTGCTACCTTGAACGGCCCTCGGCATCTGCTGCTCCCCCCTATGTCGACGCCCGTATTCTTTTACGATGTCGTTGTTGTCGGCGGAGGAATCGCTGGAATCTGCGCGGCGGTTTCGTCGGCGCGGCTTGGACTCAAGACTGCGCTCGTCCACGATCGCCCCGTTCTCGGCGGCAACAACTCGTCCGAAGTGCGCGTACACCTCGGTGCATACGCGAACCTTCCTCCCTATCCGCGGCTGGGCGACGTAGTTGCGGAAATCGGTCCGAAGTCAGGCGGTAACGCGCGCGATGCGTCCGTCTACGAAGACGACCTCAAGCTTCAAGTCGTCAAGGCGACCAAGGGTCTTGATCTCTTTCTTGGCCGGCATGTCAACGGAGTAGTTACGAATAGCGAAGGGCGTATTACCTCGGTCGTCGCGAAGGGCACGCGTTATGGAGATGTATATCACTTCAATGGAAGCTGGTTTGTCGATTGCACGGGTGACGGCACGGTCGGCTATCTTGCTGGCGCGGACTATCGCATGGGGCGCGAGGCGAAGAGCGAGACGAACGAGCCGGACGCGCCCGAGAAGGCGGACATGGTCACGATGGGCGCGTCGGTCCAGTGGTATGCCGAGGAAAAAGGGAAGAGGGAAGAGGGAAGAGGAAATGGGGATGATTTCCCTGTATGTCCGTGGATGTTGAAGGGCTTCAACGAGGCGAACTGCTCGCCGCATCTTTGCGGCGACTGGTGGTGGGAGACGGGGCTCGGGCGCGACCAGATCGCAGAGGCGGAGTACATCCGCGACTACGGACTCCTCGTCGCATACTCCAACTGGGCGTTCGTCAAGAACGGCTACTCCAAAAAGGAAGCATTCGCGAACAAGGAGCTCAAGTGGGTCGCCTACAACGCAGGGCGCCGCGAGTCTCGCCGCCTCATGGGCGACTTCATCCTCGACCAGAACCACCTCAGAAACCGCGACATCCAGCCAGACGGCACCTGCGTCGCGACCTGGACGATCGACCTGCATCTCCCGAAGACCGCGCGCGAGTCGAAGTTCGAGGGCGAGCCGTTCCAGGCCGACTCGCACAACGAGGTAATCTGGCCGTATCCGATCCCGTACCGTTGCCTCTACTCGCGCAACGTTCCCAACCTCTTCATGGCCGGACGCGACATCTCCGTCACCCACATCGCGCTCGGCACGACGCGCCTCATGCGCACCCACGGCATGATGGGCGAGGTCGTTGGCATGGCGGCGAGCGTCTGCAAGAAGCACGGCTGCAGTCCGCGCGACGTCTACACGACTTACCTCGACGAGCTCAAGGAACTGATGAAGAAGGGCGTCGGCGACGGCAAGAAGCATCCACGCCAGGACTACAACTGCCAGCAGTCGCTCGACCCCGACATCAGGCAGCAGTACAAGGAGAGCGTGAAAGGGCTGGTGGAATGAAGGAAGAGTATCTGGCGATAGTCGAAAAGACGCTTGACGAAGTGATGCCGGGGGCATTGGACCGTCCGGCGGAGCACAACTCGTCGATGCGCTATGCGGTCGGGACCGGCGGCAAGCGCATCCGCCCGCTCATCTGCCTCGCGAGCGCGGTCGCGGCCGGCGGTCGGGCGGAGGACGCGCGCTATCCGGCGGCGGCCATCGAGCTCCTCCACAACTACACGCTCGTCCACGACGACCTCCCGGCGATGGACAACGACACCGAGCGGCGCGGCAAGCCGACGGTCTGGGCGAAGTACGGCGAGGCGAACGCGATCCTCGCCGGCGACGCGCTCCAGGCGCTGGCGTTCAAGGCCGCGGCGATGGCGTCGCGCAACGTCGGCAGAATCGTCGCGGAACTTGCCGCGGCCGGCGTCGGCGTGGTGCAGGGCCAGATCGAGGACATCGCCGAGGGCGAGAAGGACATCCCGTTCATCTACCGCCACAAGACCGCCGACCTCTTCATGGCCGCCGCGGTCATGGGTGCGCTCGCTGGCGGCGGCGACGACCGCGCGGTCGAGTCGCTCCGGGCCTATGCGCTCAACCTGGGGCTGGCATTCCAGTACGAGGACGACCTCCTGGACGGCGACTCGCCCTACAGCCGCGAGGAGACCGAGCGCCGTGTGCGCGACGCCACCGCCGCGGCGCTTGCCGCGCTCGAAGGCCTGCCCGGCGACTCCTCGCCGCTCGCCGCGCTCGCGCAGTCGCTTGTCGGGCGGAAGAAGTAGGGCAGAGAAGTGCATGATATGAAAGAGAGCGAAATCACAGCCAAGACGCAGCATGACCTCGCCGTCGCGCTGAACATCGCGCACCTCAAGGGCGAGGTCGTGGAATTCATGTTCCGTCACCAGAACTACGCCGAGGTCAGGGACTTCGTCGGCAGCAAGGTCTGCGGCATCACCGGCGCACAGCATCTGATGCTCACCTGCGAGGACGGCACGCGCAGCGACTGGTTCGGCGAGGACGCGCCTGACTGCTGCCGCAACTGCGCGAAGGCGTCGGCGAACTTCGAGAAGAGCCTGCCGCCTGACTTTTTCGCCGAGAGCGAGACGGTGATCGTGATGGACGGCGATCCGCTGCCGGACATGAACCTGCCGCGCTACTGCCCGATGAGGTCGTCGGTGATTGCGCAGTTCCGGAAGGACGGTGGCCAGTGGCGGATGGTGGCCGACTACACGAAGCCGCACAGCCACAACATGCAGGAAGTCGCGCGCGGCCTGCGGGCGGCGCTGGAGTTCCTGGCCATAGCGTACGGACGGGAGCAGAACGCGAAGACGATCGCGCGGATGCAGAGGCACCAGAAGTTCCGCATCGACACGCTTTCATATGCGCTTTCGAAGGACGACCTGCCGGGCCTCATCGACCTGACACTCCACCGCCTGCTGGATCTGACCGAGTGCGACTACATCGCGATCCACTCGGTGGACGGAGACCACCGCCTGCTCTACCCCGGCGAGGAGCTGAAGACCTGCCCCGGGCGCTGCGAGGGGTGTTCGTTCTACAAGCTCGTCATCCCGCCGGTGGAGGACGCCGACCACATCATCGAGCTGACCGACGCGAAGAGGCAGACCGTCACGTCGCTTCCGTCCGAATGTCCCGCGAAGTCGCTTGAGGTCGCCGTAGTGTACTGCGAAGGAAAGCCCTGGGGCGGCATCGCGCTGCACTATGTGCGCAGACGGAAGAAGATCTCCGAGGAAGACCGCTGCACGCTCAAGATCGCCGCCGACGTCCTCACGCTCGCCCTTGAGCGGCATTCCGCCGCAGTCCGCCTGGAGTCAGAGCGCGACCGCGTGATCGAGGCCGAGAAGGCGCGAAGCTACTTCTTCTCCTCGGTCTCGCACGACATCCGCACGCCGCTCAACGCCATCATCGGCTTCTCGGAGCTGCTGGAGGCCGGCGGCGTGCCGGCGGAGGACTCGAAGCAGTACCTCAGGATGATCGTGTCGAGCGGCAAGACGCTCCTGCAGCTGGTCAACGACGTCCTCGACCTCTCCAAGATGGACCTCGGCAAGATGCAGTTCAGCCTGGAGCCGGTGAACCTCCGCGAACTGGTCGACGAGATGGTCATGATGTTCGGGCCGATGGCGAAGGCGAAGGACCAGACGATCGTCGCGGAGGTCATGGATTCCCGGCGCTTAATGGTGGACCCGTACCGGTTCAGGCAGGTGCTTTTCAACTTCGTCGGCAATGCGGTGAAGTACGCGGGGCCGTGCACGATTCGCGTCAGGGTGGAGTATGCAGACGGCGTGCTGACCACGACGGTGGCCGACGACGGCAGGGGAGTGTCGGCCGAGAAGGCGAAGCGTCTCATGCAGCCGTTCGTGCAGGCCGACATCAAGAACCGCGCCGAAGGGAGCGGGTTAGGCCTTGCGATCTGCCGGAAGCTGGTGGAACTCGCCCACGGCACGGTCTCCATCGAGACTGCGTCCGGCAAGGGGTTCAAGATCCAGACGAAGGTGCCCGTGGACGTCGCGCCCGACGGCGATGGCGCCGGGACGGTGGAAACTGCGGCCGCAGGCGGAGCGACGGCTTTGCCCCGGCGCATTCTCGTCGTGGACGACTCGCCGGTGAACCGCGCGGTGCTGAGGGCCATGCTGAACAAGATGGGCATCGACAACCTGGAGCTCGCGGTGGACGGCAAGGCCGCACTTGAAGTGCTGGAGCGGGATCCGTCCTTCGACCTCGTAATGACCGACATGTGGATGCCGGTCATGGACGGCGCCGAGCTTATCAAGCGGATTCGCGCCGACAAGAGGCTTGCGCAGCTGAAGGTGTGTTCGGTCACCGCGGACGTGGAGTCGCTCCCGACCTATCGCGAGCAAGGGTTCGACGCGCTGCTCCTGAAGCCGGTTACGGTCGAGAAGCTCTCGGAGCTGCTGGGGCGACAGGACTTCGCCACGAAAAAATAGACGATCTTTTGAAATGAAAGGCAGAATGATGAATATGATGTTCGCAATTGTTCCTGCGCTGTTGTCCGCATCTTCGCTTGCGGCGGCGCCGGTGGAGTGGGAGTTCCCGCGGCTCGGCAGCTGCCACGAGGGGATGGCGTTTTCCGACGGCGTCACCGGCGTGCTCGTCTGGGGCGGCGGCGACGAGATCCGCCTCACCGTCGGCCGCGCCGACCTCTGGGACCACCGCGGCGGATACGAGTGGACCTCCGCCCAGAGCTACACCAACATCGTCGCCGCAGTGGAAAGCGGCGACACCGAGCGGCTCATGGCGCTCTTCAAGAAGGAGACTCCGAAAGGACAGCCGCGCAACCCCTACATGCTGCCGCTCGGGCGCGTCGTCATGAAAATCCCCGGCGCCACGCTGACCCGCGGCGAGCTCGATCCGTTCACAGGAACGGCGTGGATCGACTTCGTTCATGAAGGGGAGACCAAGCGGCTCGAGGCCGCGATGTGCAGATGGGGCGGCGGACTTTTCTCTATGAAGTTTCCAAACGGTGTGCAGTTCCGGGCTAATGTCGTACCTGCAATGGAAATGCCAAATGTACGCAATGTGCTTGAGCCTATAGGCTTCGGCGACGCCAAGAAATGGCACAACGACAAGTCCGGCGCGTTTGGCGCAGGGGAAAGCTGCGGCTTCTCATGGAATCTCCCTGCCGATAGACCAGTGTCTGTCTTCTGGTGGCGTTCCGGGCAGGAAATGTTCGTAATGACGGAACGCGCGCAAAGGGAAAGTCCTTTCCTCGCGTGGGGTGGGCCGACTCCGACATTTGAGATAGTGAAAAAAGAATCCGCTACTCATTGGGCAAAGTTCTGGGCCGATGGCGCGCGCGTAAAGGTGCCTGACGCGCAGATTCAGCGCATCTTCGACTACGGCATGTACCGCTTCGGCGCGATGACGGACCCGGACGGCGTTCCCGCCGGGCTCCAGGGACCGTGGCTCGAGGACGACCGGCTCGTTCCCTGGAACGGCGACTACCACTTCAACATCAACGTGCAGGAATGCTACTCGCCCGCCTACCGCGGCGGACACTTCGCGCACCTGAAGCCGCTCTTTAAGATGGTCCTTTCGTGGCGGCCGCGGCTTAAGGAAAACGCGCGCCGGTTCGTCGGCATCGAGGACGGCTACACCTTGCCGCATTCGGTGGACGATCGCGGCGTCTGCATCGGCGGCTTCTGGACCGGCACCATCGACCACGGCTCCACCGCCTGGGTGGCGGCGATGATGATGCGCTACTACCGCTATTCGCGCAACCTCGACTTTCTCCGCGACAGCGCCTACGACTTCATGAAGGGCGCGATGAACGTCTACCTTGCGATGATGGTGGAAGATGGCGGCCGCCTCGCGCTGCCGCTCGGTCCGTCGCCGGAGTGGGGCGGCTCGCACGCCAAGGGCTCGGTGGGGCGCAACCCCTCGTTCCAGCTTGCCGCGGCGCATCGGCTCGCGCGCGACCTCGTGGAAGCCGCGGCGGCGCTCGGCGAAAAGCCCGATCCGCGCTGGCTCGACGTCATGAAGCGTCTGCCGCGCTACAACGAAGGGCCGTTCGGGTTCCGGCTCTTCGGCGAGCAGGAGCTTACCGAGTCGCACCGCCACCACTCGCACATGGCGGGGCTCTTCCCGTTTGACGTCGTCGACCTCGCCGACCCGTCCGCGAAGTCCGCCGTCGACCGCACCTACGCCAAGTGGCGTGAGACCGGCACTTCGTACTGGACCGGCTGGTGCGTTCCCTGGGCGGCGGTCCTCGAGCTGCACGTCGGCAATGCCGATGGCGCGGTCGCCAGGCTGCGGGCGTGGGAGGACCATTTCTGCGACGCCGGCCACGGCTCGCACCACAATTCGGTGCGGGACGGCTTCACCAAGTGGACTGGCGGCGAGTCGGTGATGCAGATGGACGGCCAGTGCGCGGCGACGGCGGCGGTTCTCGAGATGATGGCTCACGAGGTGAACGGCAAGGTCGAGTTCTTCCGCGGCTGCCCCGATTCCTGGCGCGAGGTCTCCTTCGAGAACCTCGCCCTCTCCGACGGAACCCGCGTCAGCGCCACCCGCATTGACGGCAAGATCTCCATCCTCCCAGCAAAACATAAGGACGCCAAAAATGACCTTTGAAGAAGCCCGCGCCTATTTCTCGGAAGACAGGTTCGCCACCGAGAACGGAATGACCCTCGAGGAGTTGGACGGCGAGCATGCCGTGACTGCGATGACTCTTTCGCCCCGCCACCGGAATGCCTTCGGTGGCGTCATGGGCGGTGCGATATTCACCCTTGCCGACTTCGCCTTTGCCGCGCTCACGAACGACCGCGAAAGAGTGACGGTTGCCCAGCAGGTCTCGGTAAGCTACCTCTCGGCGCCCAAGGGAAAGCGTCTCGTGGCGACTGCTCGCTACAGGAAAAACGGCCGCAGTTCGTGCGTCGTCAACGTCGATGTAGCAGACGAAACCGGTCGTGACATCGCGCAGTTCGTCGGCACTGGATTCAAGCTGAAATAGGCGGCATCGGCCAAAGCGGCAAAATTGGCCCCCGTAGCCGCCAGGGACGGTTGATTTACAGCGGCAAATAGTGTATAATCCACTCCTAAAAAGGGCGCGGAGCGCCCGGAGGAGTGGTATGAACAGATACATGGACGCTTTCATGAAGACGTTTCCCCACGAGGGGCTGACGTACGACGACGTCACGCTTGTCACGCAGTACGCTGATTTCCTGCCCGACGAGACCTCGCTGGAGACCAAACTTACCTCGCGCACGAAGATGAAGACGCCGTTCATCTCCGCCGCGATGGACACCGTCACCGAGGCGCCGATGGCGATTGCGATGGCGCTCTCCGGCGGCATCGGCTGCATCCACAAGAACCTGGAGGAGGACGACCAGGCGGCGCAGGTGGCGAAGGTGAAGAACCACCTCAACGGGCTTATCGCCAAGCCGATCTGCTTCCACGCCGACGACGACATCTCCTTCCTCCGCGCCGAAAAACGCCGCATGGGGCTGAAGTTCAACGGCTTCCCGGTGCTGGACTCGGACGACAAGCTCGTCGGCATGATCACCTCGTCCGACATGCGCTTCGCGCCGATGAACGCGATGACGCTCAAGGACGTGATGCAGCCGTGCCCGATCACCGGCACCCGCTCCACCACGCTGAAGAAGGCGTATGAGCTCATGCGCAAGGCGAAGATCGGCAAGCTTCCGCTCGTCGACCGCAACGGCCGCGTCATCGGCCTCTACAGCTTCACCGACGTCGCGCGCATCATCGAGAACTCCAACGCCGGCTACAACTGCGACGAGCGCTTCCGCCTGCGCGTCGCGGCGTCCGTCTCCGGCGGCCGCGGCGACCTGCGCCGCATGGAGAAGCTTGCCGCCGCCGGTGTCGACTGCGTCGTCGTCGACTCCGCCCACGGCCACTCCAAGGGCATCATGGAGATGACCAAGTACATCGCCAAGACCTATCCGCAGATCGACGTCATCGCCGGCAACATCGCGACCGGCGAGGCCGCAGCGGCGCTCGCGAAGTGCGGCGCCCACGCGGTCAAGGTCGGCATCGGCCCCGGCTCGATCTGCACTACCCGCGTCGTCTGCGGCGTCGGCATCCCCCAGCTCACCGCGGTCTACAACGCGGCGAAGGCGCTGCGCGGGACGGACGTCGCGGTGATTGCCGACGGCGGCATCAAGCTCTCCGGCGACGTTCCGAAGGCGATCGCCGCCGGCGCCGACTCGGTGATGCTCGGCTCGGTGCTCGCCGGCACCGAGGAAAGCCCGGGCGAGAAGATCTACGCGAACGGCCGCCAGTACGTGGTCTACCGCGGCATGGGCTCGATGGCCGCGCTCAAGAACGGCAAGGGCTCGCGAGCGCGCTACTTCCAGGACTCGGAGGCGGAGGAGGACCTGGTGCCGCAGGGCATCGAGGGAATGGTGCCTTACTCCGGCAAGGTGAAGTCGATCATGACCCAGTTCTGCGGCGGCCTCAGGGCGTCGCTCGGCTACTGCGGCGCGCGGACGATCGCCGAGCTCAAGGAGAAGGGCAAGTTCTACCGCGTCACCGCCGCCGGGCAGCGCGAGGCGCGCCCGCACGACATCACGATCACCAAGGAAGCCCCGAACTACCGGGCTTAAAAGGTTGAAAAGTTGAATGGTTAAAAGGTTGAAAAGTTGAAGGTGAAGAAGACGTTTCAAGACTACGGGAAGGAATGGCTCGACACGTTCGTCGTCGCGATTTCCGTGGCGATGGCGTTCCGGGCCTACTTCTACGAGCCGTTCAAGATTCCGACCGGCTCGATGCAGGAGACGCTCTGGGGGTACCATACCCAGGTCGGCGTGGAGAAGGGGACGTGGGACAGGTTTCCGCTCTCGGTGCTCAAGTGGGCCGTGACCGGCGAGCGGGTGGTGGACTGGAAGTCCCCGGCCACCGGCACCGTCCGCTGCCAGCCGCGCGGCGACGGCTTCGCCACCGTCAAGGTCGGCACCAGTGACCAGAGCTGGTCACTGCCGACCGACGCCTGCCGCGATTTGAACGGCAAGTTCGTGAGCAGGGGTGACACGCTCTGGAAGGGGTCGATCACCACCGGCGACTTCATCTTCGTCAACCGCTGGAAGTGGAACTTCTTCCAGCCGAAGGACGGGGACGTGATGATCTTCTCCACCACCGGCATTAAGCAGCTTCCGCAGGGCACCCACTACATCAAGCGGATGAAGGCGAGGCCTGGCGAAACCTACCAGCTCGAGCATCCTGTAGAGGGGCGTCCAGATGTGGTGACGATGGGACCTGATGAGTATTTCGCGTGCGGCGACAATTTCAACAACTCCTTCGACAGCCGGTACTGGGGCACGGTGCCGCGCGCGAATCTGCGCGGCGAAGGGGCGTTCGTATTCTGGCCGTTCACCGGCTGGAGGATCATCCGGTAGCGGACATGCGGAGGTAAGAAGAGACATGAGCGAGCAACTGATCAGCACCCCCGGCGTTTTCGGAGACAACGGCAACTTCCTCCTCGAGCGCGAGCTCGGTGCGGGCGGGATGGGCGGCGTCTACATGGGCCGCGACAAGATGCTCGACCGTCCGGTCGCGGTCAAGGTGATGCTCAAGGAACTCGGCGCGGACGCGGAGTTCGTCGAGAAGTTCAAGAAGGAGGCGCAGTCCGCCGCTAAGCTGATTCACCCCAACATCGCGCAGATCTACTCCTACGGCATTTCTGACGGCATGCCGTACATCGCGATGGAGCTGGCGAGCGGCGGTTCGCTCTACTCGCTCATGAACGCCGCGCCGGGCAAGACCGACATCCAGCGCGTCCTCAAGATCTGCCAGCAGGTGGCGCAGGCGCTCCAGTGCGCGAGCGACCAGGGCTTTGTGCACGGAGACGTCAAGCCCGAGAACATCCTCCTCGACTCGAACGGCAACGCCAAGCTCGTCGACTTCGGGCTCGCTGGCATGCAGAAGGACACCGACGAGATATGGGGGACTCCCTACTACATCGCGCCGGAGAAGGTCCGCAAGGAGCAGATCGACTTCCGCGCCGACATGTACTCGCTCGGCGGCACGCTTTACCACGCGCTCACCGGCGTCGCGCCGTTCGAGGGCACGGATCCGATGGCGGTCGTCAAAAAGCGCTTCGAGGGCGCTCCGCGCAAGCCCAGCGAGATCCGGGCCGAGATCACTCCGGCGATCGACGCAATGGTGATGAAGATGCTGGCGCTCGAGAAGGGCAACCGCTACCCGAGCTTCGAGGCGCTCATCCAGGCGTTCAAGGAGGTGCTTGCCTCCGGCCTCACCCAGAAGGCTCCCGCAGCCGCCGCGTCCGGCGGTGCTAAGACGCGCCCCGGCGCCAAGCGGACGCTGGCCGGCGCGCGCAGGATGATGCTTCGCTCGCGCCCCGGCGCCACCTCGACCGCCGCTTCCGGCGACGACGAGAAGGAAAAGGACGACGAGGAAGGCAAGGATGAGGAAGAGAAGAACCTGAGCCCGCGGGCGAAGATGCGCCGCCGTCTACGCCGTCCGGTCAGCGATGAATCGGACGAGGACGAGGAGGAGGGTGGCGGCAACCTCGGCGCGAAGGTCGCGCTGTTCGTGGTCGGCGGCATCCTACTGCTTGGCGGCGTCGGCGGCGGGCTTGTCTGGTTCGTCCATCACAACGAAGTCGTCAAGCAGGAAGCCGCGCGGGCGCAGCGCGCCGACGGCATCACCAGGGCCCGCGCGGCGATCAAGAACACCCGCGACAAAACCGAAAACTTCAACAACGAGTTCCAGGGCTTCGCCGCCAAGGCGGTGGCCGAGTGCGAGAAGTTCACCGCCAAGCTCAAGGAGACGCTGCCCGCCTACGCCGACCAGTTCCGGCCGCCGCCGACCAAGAAGCTCCTTGACGCGATTGCCTCCACCAACGAAGTACCGAAGGTCGTGGCGACCAATGCCGTCGTCGCAGCCGCGGCGGCGACGAATGCCGCGCCTGCGGCCGCCGCCGCCGATGCCGCGGCTCCGGACGCGAAGCAGCCGGCCCCCAACTCGCTGGCCGCGCGGGCCAAGAAGTACGGGCTCAAGATGCCCGACACCGACGATCCTGCCGATCCAGACTACCAGGACTTCCTTGCGGCGCTGAAACAGGCCGAATCTGGCGGCGCCCCGGCAGCAAAGGAGGAGGAGCCTGCCGCCGAGACACCTGAGGCGGAAGCCGAGCCTCCTCCACCGCCACCCGAGAAGACCATTGTCGAAAAAGAGAAGGACCGGCTCTTCGAGGACGAGCGCTCCAACATCCACGATGTCTGGAACCTGACCTACGACTGCCAGGCGGGCGCAATCCTCATCGACAAGATGGCGAAGGACGTCATCAACACCTGCGACGGTGCGGGCAAGATCGAGGGGACCGACTCCCAGGAGGCGCTGGACGCGCTAGCGGAACTTTCCCGCAAGACCACCGAACTCCACAACGACCTCACGGGCTCCAAAGCGGTGGAAGAAGTGAGGAAGAACATGTCCAACATCAAGTCGAAGGGGAAGAAGACCATCGAACGGGTTGACAAGCGCCTCAGGTCCATCAAGCTCAACGAAGAGCGCCGTCTTGCCAAGATCGAGGCCGAGCAGGCCGAGAGCAACCGCCTCGCCAAGATCGCCGCCGAGCGCGCCGCCCTCGTCGAGCGCGAGTGCAGCGAGATCCGCGAGCGCTTTGACTTCATCAACACCCAGGGCAAGTTCCGCCAACTCGACTGGGAGAACGCCCACCGGATGCTCAAGGAAGTGTACTCGAACTTCAAGACGCCGGAAGGGGAGTTCGCGGCAAAGCTCGAGATGCGCAAGGTGGACATGATGAAGTCGGTGCAGGACATCCTGCTCAAGCACATGGTCGGCCACAAGTTCAAGAGCCCGCTCAAGAACTGCAAGGTGGTTGAGGCCACTGTCAAGGACATCCTCATCCTCAAGCCCGACGGCACGTCTAAACAGCGCATCCAGTGGCAGAAGTTCTACAAGGAGTACCCGGGCAACTTCAACGAGCTCATCAACGAGTTCATCGTCAGGGGCAGGAAGAACTCCAACCTCAACCTGCGCGAGTGGTCGGACGCCATGGTCGGCGCGGCGCTGACGATGAATCTGGTCTGCTCCGAGGTCAATGGCGCCACCACCCGGGCCCAGCAGCTTGCCCAGGATGTGATCAAGCAGTATCCCGACTACGAGAAGGCCGTCAAGGAGATGTTCCCCGAATTCACCTTCTCCGACGCGACGGAGGAATAACGATGCAGACGACGACGGACGAGATCCGCGATTCGATGGCGTCGAGCTCCTGGATCCGCAGGATGTTCGAGAAGGGGCTGGAGCTCAAACGCCAGTTCGGCGAAGACGCGGTGTGCGACTTCTCGCTTGGCAACCCAGACGTGCCGCCTCCCGGCACGGTGCGCGACGCGCTTGAGTCGATCGCCGTGGCCGCGACTAAGCCGCTTGGCCTCGGCTACTGCCCCAACGCCGGAATCCCAGCCGTGCGCGAGGCTATGGCGAAGTACCTTTCGCGCCAGCAGCAGACCGAGGTGCAGCCGCAGCATGTCGTGATGTCGGTCGGAGCCGCCGGCGCAATGGTGAGCTTCTTCCGCGCAGTCATCGAGCCTGGCGACGAAGTGGTGGTGCCCGCGCCATACTTCGTCGAGTACGGCGCCTACTGCGGCCATTTCGGCGGCAAGCTAAAGCCGGTTCCGTCGCTGCCGCCCACGTTCAGTCCAGACGTCGCGGCCCTGCGCGCCGCCGTCACGCCGAAGACCCGGGCGATTATCGTCAACTCGCCCAACAACCCCACTGGCTGCATCTACTCCGAGGACGACCTCCGCGCGATTGCCGCGATTGTCGACGACGAGAACAAGCGCCGCGAGCGAGAAGGGGGCAGGGCGATGTTCCTCCTCTCCGACGAGCCCTACCGTGCCTTCGCCTTCGACGGCGCCAGCGTGGCGCCGGTGCTGCCGCTTTCGCGCTGGTGCTGCGTGCTGGGGAGCTTCTCCAAGACGCTCTCGCTGGCCGGCGAACGCGTCGGCTACTTTGCCGTCAACCCCGCCATGCCCGGCGCGGAGGAACTCGTGGCGGCGGTCACGCTCACCACGCGCACGCTCGGCTATGTCAATGCACCGGTTATCGGCCAGCGCCTCGCCGCCGCGCTACTCGACGAGACAGTCGACCTCGAGATCTACAACCGCCGCCGGCTTATGATGGCGGAGGTGCTAAAGGGCGCAGGCATCGAGTTTGAGCTTCCGAAGGGGGCTTTCTACTTCTTCGCCAAGTCGCCGGTGGAGGATGACCTCAAGTTTGTCGATGCTCTTCTGGAGGAGAAGATTCTTGTCGTCACCGGCAAGGGATTTGGCTTCCCGGGCTATGTCCGTCTTAGCTGCTGCGTCGACGAGAAGATCATCGCTCGCAGCGCCGACGGATTCAAAAGGGCAATGGAGAAGTTCAGATGATTGCCGCACTTTTTGCCGCCGCCTGTACCTGCACCTTTTCCGCCACCGCAACTGGATTGGAGAAGGGCGCTCCGGTGGAGTTCCTTTTCGCCGCCCAAGACTCCGACAACGCCTACGAGACGATGTTCCTCGTCGACGATTCAATCGATGAATTCTGCCGCAAGATCGAGGCCGCCGGCATTCCCCGCGGCAAGGCCGAGTCGGTCCGCGATTGTATCCTTTGGCCGGTTGGATGTCCGGTGAAGATCGAACCCGCGATTTCCGAGTTTATTGTCACCACCATGCCGCCTGGGCTTTCGCTCGGCGATGTCGTCTACACCGGCGGCTCGCGCGACGCGAAGGGGAGTCCAATTGCAGCCACTAACCAGCCTTGCGCGGCATTTGCGTTTTATTCGCTGGGACAGTCCCCGCTCGTCTTCGACGGCGTCTATCCACAGGGTGATGTTTACAATGCCCATGTTGCCGCCAAGACGCTAAAGAAGGGCGACAAGGTCAAGTTCACCCTTTCCTGGGACGGATCCACCCGCCCCAAGATGGTTTCCATTTCCCTCGCCCCCGGCACAATTGCCTCCGAGCTTAAGCGACTCAAAGACGAATCTGCTGGTGGCCAAACCCTCGACGTGAAAGTCGACTTTTCCCCCGAGCTCACTGTCGGAGAATCCATCGCCGCCGCCCAAGCGCTCGCTGTAGTCGATTCAAACAAGGTGAAGATCAACGGACGAGATCCCAACAAGCTCTTCTACCGCGCCTTCCTGCCGCTTGAGAAATGGTCCGACCGCAACGAACGCCTCGTGCAGCCTTTTGAGCTGACGGTCACCAACGACGTCGACAAACTCGTCTACATTGAACAGGACTGGTCTGGCGATGAGCTTGACCCGCGTCTCACACCGCGCGATATCGACTTTGCCAAGGCCGAATATTTCTCGGCTATTCATACTTGCTTCATCTACGCATCGCGTTCTCAGAGGCTTAAACGGCTTTATGACGCTATGAGCAAGCTTAAAAACACGCGTATTGACAGCTGGTATGTCTTTCCCACCGATTGACCGAAGTTTACATAATCTATCTTATGCGCAACAACTATGGATAACATGCAAAACCTTAACGATACTATTGAAAATAACCCACATGCCGTGAGCATCTATGGCTCGGAATCGTCCATGGACGAGTTTCCGATCCTCAAGGCCTTTCAGGAATACATTGACGCCGAACAGGCTCGAGCCCGCAAGCGGATGATGGCGCTGGCAGTGTTCTTCGGTGTGATGATGATTGCGCTTATTGCGATATTCGTCACGCTGCTGGTAAGATCCTACGGTGACAACCAGCACCTCAACGACCGGCTGGTCGAGTATATGCAGCAGGAGCGTGAGCGTTCCGACAAGGAGCACGCCGAGCGCGAACGCGCCGCCGCCGAGGCGGCCGCAAGGCCGTCGCAGGACAGCGCGGCGGTAATTGCCCTCACCAAGAAGATCGAGGAGCTGCAGGAGAAGATCTACAACGCCCAGCGCAAGGCAGACGACGCAGAGCGCACTCTGGTCGAAAAGGAGAAGCTGATGGCGGAGAAGGACAAAGAGGCCGCCGAGAAGCTAAAGCAGGCGATTGAGGACGCGAAGCCGAAGGGGCCAACGCCGGAGGAACAGGAAATCGCGCGCCTTAAAGCCCTTCTCGCCGCCGAAAAAGACAGGCAGCGCAAAGCCGTCGATAAGGAGCGCCGCCACCAGGAAGAGCTCGAGGAATACCGCCGCAAGTACTATCCGCAGTACTACCAGCGCCAGGCAACCCCTTCTCGTCCGTCACGTTCGCTGACGATCGGCAACCTTGATACGTCAACTCTGCCGCAGTACGACGAGGGCTACTACGAAGACGAACTGGATGACCTTCCGGATGAAGATACGGCGATCAGCTACTACGACGACGAGGACGATGAGCCGCCAGTTCCCGCCAAGAAGACCGACTCCCCTTCCAAGCCCAAGCCTGCGGTCAAAGCGCCGGCAAAGCCAAAGACCAAGACCGAGGCTAAGACGGCGCCGGAGAAGAATTTCTCTATTCCAGTGGAAGTCAAGAAGAGCGACATCTCCGTCTGGGACATCCCGGAATTCTGATTTGCGCTACTTCACCGTCTTGGTACCGGTCACGCGGCCCATGGAGTCGCGGTATGTAGTTTTGCCGTACCGATCCGTGGTCGCAGTGCCCTGCACTCGCCCTTGCGCGTCGCGCCAAGTGGTCTTGCCGTAACGGTCGGTGGTCATCGTGCCCTGGGTGCGGCCCATAGAATCACGGTAGGTCGTCTTGCCATAGTTGTCGGTAGTCATCGTGCCCTGCACACGGCCTTGCGCATCGCGATAAGTGGTCTTGCCATAGTTGTCGGTAGTCTTGGTGCCTTGCACCCTTCCCATGGAGTCGCGGTAGGTCGTCTTGCCGTAACGGTCGGTGGTCATCGTGCCCTGCACGCGGCCCTGCGCATCGCGCCAAGTGGTCTTAGTATCGGCGCGGCAAACGAGCGCAGCGGCGAGAATCAGCATGATTGCAGTAGTTTTCTTCATTTCAGCCTCCTTGTCTTGGGTGTGGATATTCATTTAGGAATTCCAAACACCAATTTCTGACAAGATTGTAGCTAGAGTTATAACAAACGGATTTGCTCAGGTCTACGACCTTCGCCATCTGTGAGCGACGCTGTCGCGAACAAATCCGTGTGTAACTCAAACAATCAATAACACAAAAACACCTTACCTCAGGATGATCCTCGTGCCGCGCGAAAGCCAGAGAATCTTGCCCGGAACCTTGTTGTACTCCGAGACGTTCACCGTCGCGCCGGGCGCCCAGTCCTTGTTCCGCCGCCACGCCGGATCGGTCACCACGAAGGTGTTCGCCCCGAGGTCCAGGATCGACGTCGAACTCGTCATGCTGAGCGACCTCAGGCGAATCTCCTGCGGAATGTTGGAGCTGTCGCGCGGCACGGTGACCCATCCGCCCGTCCCAAGCACGAGGTTGACATTGATGTAGCGCTTCGCGACGTCGCCGTCCGCCGCCATCGGGAACTTGGTGGCGTATGGCGAAGACGCCGCGCCGTTCTCGATGTAAAGCCACGCCCCCTCCGCAGAGCCGGCGGCCTCGAGATACACCGTACCGGCGGAATTGAGAGATGTATCCGAGGCGAGGATCCTCGACTTCGGGAACGCCGAGAAATCATTCGCCGCACGCTGGTAGACGGCGATGCGTCCACCCGAACCGGAATATTGCGAATAGGAAGTAAGACCTTCGCGGGCACTAATGGTGCCGGAACCGGAAAGCGTGGCGCACTCGATCCAGACGCTGCCGCCACAGCCGCCGTAGTACGAGTTCTTTGACCCGTCCGCAGAGATTCCGCCATTGACGGCGAGGTTGCCGGCAACGACAAGGTGCACGGCGCCGCCGCCGCTGATCTGGGCCGGGGAGGCGCCCCAGTTCGTCGGGCAGAAAATCGACCCGTATGGTTCAAGGGTCACGTTGTTAGCGTTCGCATATCCGGCATGCGCCGCGCCATACTGCGTGCCGCCGCTGGCTCCTGCAGGATATTCGCCCAAATATCCCTTCCCGTTCGCGGACACGGCACCGCCCTCTTCAACCGTCATGTTGCCAAGGACGGCGAGGTGCACCTTGGCGTTCTCGCTCGCCGCCGGACCGGAATGGGTGATCGCGCCGCCGGCGGAGACTGTAAGATTGTTCGAAACGACATTCGGCGCAGGCCCGAAGTCGTCGTAGGCGTCGAGCGTCAGAGTGCCGCCGGAGCGCACGTCCGCGTCTCCGCAGACCGTCAGCGCGCCCTTGGCGGCCAGTGTGGCCGAGCCGCCGACGCCCGCGCCGACAACCAGATTCCCGATCGTCGCCGACGAGGCCGCGGGCACAGTCACCGTCGCCGTCTCGCCGTCGGCGGCCATGATCACAACGCGGGTTGAGTTGGAAGGCACCATGCCCGTTGACCAGTTCGCGGCATCGTCGAAGTCGCCGCTCGCGCCACCGATCCACACCGCGACATCGACCGAGAAATCCCAGTTGACGTTGTTGCCCTCGTCGACCGAGGTGCGTCCGCCGTAGGCGACCGCGCCGGCGGAGGCGTCGCAGTCGCTGACCGAGACCCTGCCAAAGCCGGTGGCGTCCTCGTAAACCTTGAGCCGCCAGCGACTGCCGTAGCTGCTGGAAGCAAGGGTTATCGCCGCTCCGGCGTCCGACGCGTTGACATAGCACTGCTCGAAGTCGTAGAGTGCGCCCGGCTCGAACCTCATGACGACGGACGAGGCGGCCGCGCAGTTAAAGGACTTCGCGGCAAATCCGTGGCCGGCGAAATTTATAGGACCGACTGGGTTCTCGACGTAGACCTTGCCGACCGATGTGTTGCCGAAGTCGATCGTCTGAGCTCCGCTGCCAGCGATGCGCACATACGACTGCGCCGCGACCACGGTCCCGTTGGTGAAGAAGGCGTCGCCGGTCAGATACAGCGTCTCCGCGCCGGCGAACTCGAGCGTGCCTGAGTTGAGCATCAGGTTGGTCACGGTCAGCGTCGCGCCGTCCAGGGTGAGTGCGGCATTGGGCCTGATCCGCACCCGGTTGAAGAGGTGGGTGCCGGAGGAGAGCGTCGGGTCGAACTCTCCCGCCCGCTCGATCACCACGTCGTCGGTCTCCACCGGCGCGCGCCCGCGGTCCCAGTTGTCGCCGTCCGCCCAGTCGGTCGAGACGCCGCCGGTCCAGACGATCGTCTCGCCCGGCTCGATGACGCTCGAGAACGACCAGTAGCTGTTGCCGCCGAGGTCGGTCGAGTCGATGGCCAGCACCGCCGCGCCGGACGATGCGTCGGAGTCCTGCACCGCGACGTTCTTCACGTCCTGAGCCGCGTTGGCGTCCACCTGCAGCTGCCAGGTGCCGGAGCCGCCGAGCGGCAGCAGCGAAAGCGGATGCGAGGAGTCCAGACCGGAAAGCGTCAGCGGAGCGCCGGATGGGATGGTGACCTTGCCAGATGATCCGGTCTCAAAGTAGACGCGCTTCTCGACATTGGTGCAGACAAGGCCGTTGAAGGCAATCCTGGACGCGCCGACGAGGACGGCGTCGTTGGTGCCGCAGAGCTCGACGACCGTGCCCGCGACGGTGGTGATGCCGGCGCCGCTCGCGACAATTATCCCCTTAGTGGCGCGGAGATTCGCGCCCTCCGAAATGCGCAGCTTGGCGCAATTGGTCACAACCACGGTGCCGAACGGAATATTCGCGTCGGTCACGTAGGTGTTGAAGTCGGTGTAGAAGCCGACGCTGTAGCCGCCGTTGTCCACGACCAAAGTGCCGCGGCCCGGCTCGTCGCCGGGATCCTCGTAGTAGATTGTGCCGCATGCCGAGGAAACGGAGGCTGAAGCTGGCTTGTTGTACATGGTCGTGATCGTGCCGGTGAAGTCGTTGAGCCGGGCGGCGTCGGTGCGGTAGATGGCGATGCGTCCGCCGCTGCCGGAGAAGTTGCCCTGGACCGATTTCCCGTTACCGCCCGCCGCGGAGATAAGCCCGTTGCCGGCAATCGCGCCGCAGCGGAGGAGAATGCTGCCGCCCGCGCCGCCACTGATGGAATGCCAGTTGCCGGTCGAGACGATCACCCCGGAAAGATCGATCACGCCCGGCACTTCGAGGATCGCCGTGCCGCCGCCGTAGGTCAGCTCGCCGGCCCCTGCGCCAGAACCGTATTCGGTCGGCCTGCGGATGGAACCATAGCAATACTTGCCCGCGTCGGTGCCATTGGCAGCATAGGTGCTCGCCGTTCCGGCGTGCATTGGATAGGTGCGCACCCAGCCGGTGCCATGCCGCTCGGTGTAGCCCTTGGCGGTCACGTCCACCGCGCCGCCGGCGTCGACCGTGAACGTGCCGAGGCAGCGCAGGTGCAGCTTCTTCGTCTCCGTGTCGTTGGGACCGGAGTGCGAAAGGACGCCGCCCGCGCGGATGCGCACGCTGTTGGTGACCACGTTCGGAGCCTCGCCGTTCTCGTCGAAGACATTGAGCTCGACGACGCCGTTCGCGTGGATGTCGAGCGCGTCGCGGATGGTCACCGCCGAGTTGGCCACGAAGGTCGCCTTTCCGCCCGCTCCCGCCTTGACCGTCATCGACTTGAAGGTCAGCGGCATGCCCGTGGGCAGCGTCGCCGTCACCGTCTCGCCGTCGCCGGCGGAGATCACCACCTGGGTGTCCGGCCCCGGCACCGCACCGGTCGACCAGCTCGTCGCCGCGTCGAACGCGCCGGTCGTGCCGCCGGTCCACGCCGCGACGTCGGTCTCGCAGTCCCAGTTGAGGTTGTTGGAGACGCTCACGCTCGAGGTGCCGGCCATGATCGTCGCGCCGCCTGAGGCATCGGAATCGGCGACGCTCACGCCGGACACGCTCTGACCGTCTTCGGTCGCGATCAAATTCCAGGCGGTGCCGGGCGAGGACGATTTAAGCGAAATCAGCTGCGTCCCGCCTGACGCGCCGCTCAGCACAAGGTCGGCAATCGAGTAGGTCGAGCCCGCCGCGAATGTGAACTCGATCGCCGTCGTCGCCGCGCACTGCATCGAATTCGCCGTGAAACCGTGCGTGCCGAAGGAGACGTCGCCCGAAGGCTTCAGGAAAATCAGCTTGTTGAACGCGCAGTTGCCGAAGTCGAGCGTCTGGTCGCCGGCGCCTGACACGAGGAATCGGCCGGAGCCGTGGTTGATTGTGCCGCCGGCGAAGTCAGCGTTGCCAGTCAGGAACAGGTCGACCGCGCCTGACACTGTAAGCGTCCCCGCGACTGCAAGCAAATTGGTTACGGTAAGCGTCGGTCCGTTCAGCGTCAGCGCCGCGCCGGCGCCGACCGAGACGCGGTTGAAGAGGAACGTGCCCGAGCCGAGCACCGGATACTTGGACGAGGCGACGGACGGAATCGTGATGACGTCCGTATCCACCGGAACGCGCGCCGGGCTCCAGTTCGCCGGGTTCTGCCACGCCGTGTCCGCCGCGCCGGTCCATTCGATCGCCGCGCCAGGGGCGATCGGCGCCGAGAAGCCCCAGTAGAGGTTGTTGCCGAGGTCGGTCGAGTCGATCGCGGTCACGCTCGCGCCGTAGGAGGCGTCGGAGTCCTTCACAGCGACATTGGCGACATCGACATTCCCGGCATTCGCATTGACGTTGAGCTGCCACCTGGTGCCGTCCGTGGTCGAGGCAAGCGTGACGGGATTCCCCGCCGTTCCCCGCACGATGAAGTTCTTGTCGGCGGGAATCGCAATTCTGTCCGCCGTGGCGGTGCCGAAGCGGATCGTCTTGCCGGCATTGGTGCAGACGAGCGTCTCAATAGTGACCAGCGAGCCGCCGGTGAAGGTCGCGTCCTCCGCGCCGACGAACTCGATCGCACCGCCCTCTTCGGTGAGCACGCTGCCGTTCGACGCGACGGACAGCTCTTTCGCCACCTTCATGGTGAGCCCGGAGACAATGCGCAACTTGCCGCGGTTACGGACAATGACCCGGCCAAAGGCGTTAGTGGCATCCGTCATGGTGAAATTGAGCGGCGTCATGTAAGTCTTGTTTCTGTTCGCGTTGTCGACTATGAGCGAGCCCTCGTCGGCGGTGTCGGACGCGTCTTCAAGATAGATCGTGCCGCAGGTCGCGTTGCCAGTGTCTTTGTCCAAGCCCGCATCGTAAGTGCCGGTGAACCCGGTCCAGCCAGTCGTTTCGCGCTGCACAATGGAAATGCGACCGCCGGAACCGCAGTAATTCTGAGACCCAACTCCACCGAGCGCAAGAACCGATCCTCCGCCGGCGAAAGTTCCGCATTCAAGCCAAATGCTGCCGCCGGAACTGCCGCAGACATCGCCACCGGTTCCACAGGACCTGACCTCGCCGTTAACCGTCAGCGTCCCGCCGGCAATCAAGTGGATGGCGCCCGGACTGTTCGCGCCACCATAGTAGACTGAAGCGCCATAATCCACCGGTCTGCGGACGGAGCCGTGAATTATACCAACAACGCCGTAGACAGCAGTCTCGCCACCGTAGCGACCATAGTCGCGACCCTCGCCCGGGCCGCCGTGGTTGCCCTGGTTTTTTACGAACAAGTACCCCTTCTGATCCACATTGACCGATGCGCCGGAGGCGATGGTGATGTCGCCGCCGGCCTGCAGCACAACTGCATGGGCGACAACATTGTCGTTCGGCCCGTAATGCGTGACGACGGCGTGGTTGCCGAGCGTGATGTCGCCCGAGACCTTGTTGGTTGCGGTTCCCGAAGCAAAAAGAACTGTCGCCGAGCCGTCGTGGCCCGCCGTGCCCGCGACGGAAAGCGCGGCAATGCTGAACGGCGAGTTGACGGTGACGGTAAAGGCCGACCCCGCGCCCTCGCTATTCACGGGGTTGGGGATGGTCGCCGTGTCGCCCGCCGCGCTTGGATAGCCGGTCGAAGGCGACCAGTTGGAAGCATCCTCCCAGTTTCCGTCCGCGCCGGTGTTCCAGGTATAGTCGGTCGCCCATGCGCTCGCCGCACCCAGCGCGACCGCTATAGACAAAACGAAACCAGACGCGAGTTTCTTCACCCCGTTCATTTGGCACCTCCAGTTGGATTTTGAGTATGCGAACGACGGGGGAAGTTTTCTGTGAGTTTTACCCCCCCCCCCCGCGCAAAATAGCAGAAGTTATTGCAGTTCGCCGTTTCATTGTCAGAATTATACCAAATTTCCAGCGCGTGCGCAAGTGTAGCGGAACACTATGTATTCTTTGTGCTCTTTGTGTTAAAAACACTCGGATTTGCTCAGTCCTACGCCCTTCGCCATTGGTGAGCGACGTAGTCGCGAACAAATCCGTGTGTAAAATACTGCCGCGCAATCTGCCGCGGTAGCCACACCCGCGCTTAAGCGAGGTCGCTCATGGTGGCCGGCTTCGGGTCGATCTTCGGGTCGACCATCGGCTTCAGGGCCGACTTGTCGAACTCGTAGCCGTTGGGTCCGAGCGGCCACACCACCGGGGCGGTGTTGAGGATGGTCGCCTTGAAGCCCTGCAGGGTCGCGCCCATGTTGCCGGTGTGCGAGCTGTTGCAGCCCTCGTTCTCGATCACGAACGGGCGGCTGTACCCCTTGGCCATCAGGGTCTCGAGGAACTTGGTCCAGTCGCAGCTGTCGCTGCCGCCGAAACCGGGCAGACGCGGCTCGTAGCTGAGGCGGTCCCACTCGCTGCCGGGCAACGGCACGCCCGCCTTCTTCGCCAGCGCCGGGTCGACGTGCTGTTGCGGATAGAGGCGTCCCCAGTTGACGGCCTCTTCGTCGTTGGCGAAGTTGCGGGTGCCCTTGATGTGGACGCGGCGGAGCTTCTTGAAGTCCATCGCGTTGATGACGTCCGACGGATCGATGTGCTGCCAGATGTCGTGCGAGGGGTCGTAGGTCTCCTGGAGATTGGAGTCGTCGTCGAGGATGGCGTACATGAGTTTCCTCGCGGCGAGGCAGCCGGGGAGGTTGTTGTAGGCGTCCGGTGCGGTGACCGGCTGCCACCCTTCCATCGGGCAGTTCTCGACGCAGAGGGTGACGCCGAGGCCCTTGGCGTACTTGAGGATCGGGGTGAAGACCTGCTTGAACTTGAGAAGGTTCTTCTCGAAGCCGCCGTCCTGGCGGCCGAGGACGTGGTCATAGCCGACGAAAGTGCCGCAGACGACGTCGTTTGCGTCGCCGCCGAGCATTGCCGCGATGCGCACGAGCTTGAGGATGTGGTTCTGGTTGACCACCTGCAGGTCGGGGTTGCCGCCGATGAGGTTGTCGTAGGCGCCGACGGAGATCCTGAGCCCGGTGCGGTTGCAGATCTCAATCACCTTCGCCGCGCGCTCGGGAGTGAAGTTGTCGTAGTCAAGATGGGTGGCGATGTGGTCCTGGCGGTCGGTATCGCGGCGGAAGACGCAGAGCTCCAGACCCTGCGCACCGAGGTCGAGCGCGCGCTGGACGACCGACTCGAAGTCGGGATCGGCGGCGAAGGCGCTGGTCATCAGCCAGATCGGATTGTTGCCCGGCTTCGGCTTCGGGGCGTGGGCGAGCGCGTCGCGCGACGCGAGCGCGCCGACGGCGGCAAGCGCGCCAGCGGCCTTGAAGAAATCCCTTCTTGAGCTGTTCATTTTCATTCCTCCTTATGGGTTGTGTTTGGATTGAAAACCTCTACTTCCCCAGCCCCAGCGTCTCGAACGCGAGCGCCGTGGCCACGCGGCCCTTGGGCGTCCGCTCCAGGTACCCTTCCATGATCAGGAACGGCTCGTACGCCTCCTCGATGGTGTCCGGCTCCTCACCGACCGAAACGGCGATGGTGGAGAGCCCCACCGGCCCGCCGCCGAACTTGACGCAGACCGTCTCGAGCACCTTGCGATCCATCTCGTCGAGCCCGTGCGGATCGATCTCGAGGAGCGCGAGCGAGTCGGCGGCAACCTGTCCGGTGATGAAATTGCCGGCCTTGACCTGGGCGTAGTCGCGCACGCGCCTGAGCAGGTTGTTGGCGATTCTGGGGGTGCCGCGGCTGCGGCGGGCGATTTCCGCGGCGCCGGCGTCGTCGACGTCGACGCCGAGCTTGGCGGCGGAGCGGCGGACGATCTCGGCGAGCTCCTCCGGCTCGTAGTAGGAAAGGCGGTTGACGAGGCCGAAGCGGGCGCGGAGCGGGGCGGCTATGAGGCCGATGCGGGTGGTGGCGCCGACGAGGGTGAAGCGCGGCAGGTCGAGCCGCACCGAGCGCGCGTTGGGTCCCTGGTCGAGCAGGATGTCGATGGAGAAGTCCTCCATCGCCGAATACAGGTACTCCTCCACCGTCTTCGACATGCGGTGGATCTCGTCGATGAAGACGATCTCGCCGGGCTCGAGCGAGGTGAGGAGTCCGGCAAGGTCGCCGGGCTTGGTGAGGACGGGGCCGGAGGTGGTCTTCACGTTCACCCCCATCGCCTCGCCGAGGATGTAGGAGAGGGTCGTCTTGCCGAGGCCGGGCGGGCCGGAGAAGAGCACGTGGTCGAGCGTCTCGCCGCGGTCCTTCGCCGCCTTCACCGCGAGCATCAGGCGGTCGCGGACCTTCGACTGGCCGACGAAGCCGTCGAAGTCGGAGGGGCGCAGCCGGTTGTCGAACGCCGTCGACCGGTTCAGTTCCTCGCTCTGCCTTCGCTCCGCCATGACGACCGGCTATCCCTTCTTGGCCGTGGCGTGGCTGCGGCTGGTGATGAGCTTGGAGACGCCAACGAGGACGCAGGTAAAGAGCAGCATCAGCGTCGAGAGCGCGAACACGCTCGGCAGGTTGCGCGAGTGCTTGGTCATCGACGAGACGTAGGTCGGGAAGGTGTTGGTGCCGGCGCCGTTGACGAACGAGGTGATGACGACGTCGTCGATCGAGAGCGTGAACGCGAGGAGCCCGCCGGCGACGATGCCCGGGAGCAGGATGGGGAGCTCCACGTGGAAGAACGCGTACCACGGCCCGGCGCCGAGGTCGTAGGCGGCCTCGGTGATGCGGTCGTCGAAGTCCTGGAGCCGCGCGAGCACGGTCATCGCCACGTAGGAGACGCAGAACGTGACGTGGGCGATGAGGATGGTCCAGAACCCGCACTCCACCTTGGCGGCCACGAAGAGCATCAGTAGCGAGATGCCGATGAGGATGTCCGGCATCACCAGCGGGGTGTAGACGAGCGCGTGGTGGATGGTCTGCAGCCGGTCGCGCCAGCGGTGGAGGGCGAGCGCCGAGGTAGTGCCGATCACGCAGGAGACCAGGGTGGAGAGCCCGGCGACGGTGAGCGACAGCCAGAAGCTCTGCATCAGCGCCTTCACCGAGTAGTCGCCGGAGAAGATCTGGGCGTACCACTTGCAGGTGAAGCCGATGAAGCGGCCGTGCGCGTCGAAGAACGACATCGAGATGCCGTTGGGGATGAAGCCGTAGACGACGACGAGCACGATCGGCACGTAGAGGAAGGCGAGCACCGCGGCGAGCACCGCCACCGAGAACATCGACCGCTTCATGACGCGCGCCCCCCTTCCGCGCCCATGCGCGCCGACTGCTCCTGGATGCGGCGGCGACCGCGCGCGTCCTGGCGCTTCTTCCACCACAGCGCCATCCCGAGCGGCACCAGCACCGACACCGCCATCAGCGCGGCGAGCGCCGAGGCGTGCGGGATGTTGCGGTTCTGGATCGCGCGCATGAAGATCTTGTTGCCGATCAGGACGCAGTTGGTGCCGCCGAGCATCTGCGGGATGACGTAGGAGCCGATCGCCGGGATGAACACCATCAGCACCGCGGAGACGACGCCCTGCCGGACGCCGGGCAGGAAGATCTTGCGGAAGGCGTAGAAGTTCTTCGCCCCGAGGTCGCGCGCCGCCTCCATCAGCGAGAAGTCAAACTTCTCGGCGGCGGTGTAGATGGGCATGATCGCGAACGGCAAGAAAGAGTAGACGGAGACGAGCACCACCGCCGCCTCGGAGTCGAGGATGGTCGAGGTGGCCTCCGAGAACGGCTCGGACGACGCCGCGCCGATTGCGACGAGCAGCTTCTGGACCGCCGCGGGCAGCCAGCTGAAGAGCCATTCGCGCGTCCTGAGCCACGCGCAGTAGCACGCCTGCAGCCAGCCGTCGGGATGGAGCATCGTCTTCCAGGCGAAGACCCTCACGACGAAGCTGGTCCAGAACGGCAGCATGATCGAGCCCGCCACCACCGCGCGCCAGCGCGAGTTCATCCGCGCGATCGCGTAGGCGGACGGAACCGCGAGGACGATCGACCAGACCGTGACCTCGAACGAGATCCTGATCGTGTTCCAGACGATCGCCGGGTAGTCGGGGTCCACGAGCTCGCGCCAGGTGGAGAGCGACCACTCGCCGACGCCGCCCGAGGCGTCGTGGCCGTGGAAGGTGAACGCCAGCACGATGAGCGCCGGGATGGCGAAGAAGAGCGCCAGCCAGAGGAACCCCGGCAGCGTGACGACCCATTCGGTCCTTTTCGAGCGCAGAGGGTTGTTCACGGCGTCGTTTCCACCATGTAGCCGTCGTCGGGATGCCACCAGACGAACACGTCGTCGTTCCAGGTGATCGTCTCCTGGTCGAGCAGGAAGCGGGAGTGGGGCTTGAGGGACTGGATCCTGAGGTCGCCGGCGGTGACCCAGAACTTGGTGTAGACGCCCTGGTAGACGATGTCGCGCACCTTCGACGGGAAGACGTTGATCGACGCGCCCTTCTCCGGCGGCGGCGGCGACATGGTGACGCGGATCTTCTCGGGGCGCACCGAGAGGTCAACCCGCTGGCCGACCTTGAGCTGCTTGTCGTTGTACGCCTTGATCTGCGGGAAGCCGTCGACGTCGAGCAGGCAGTAGTCGCCCTCGACCGCGACGATCTCGCCGGAGAAGAAGTTGGTGTCGCCGATGAACGAGGCGACGAAGCGGCTCGCCGGCGCCTCGTAGATCTTGGCGGGGCCGTCGAGCTGTTCCACCTTGCCGCGGTTGATGACGGCGATGCGGTCGGAGAGCGACATCGCCTCGCCCTGGTCGTGGGTGACGTAGAGGGAGGTGATGCCGACCTGGTCGTGGATCGTGTCGAGCTCGATGAGCATGTGCTGGCGCAGCTTCAGATCAAGCGCCGCAAGCGGCTCGTCGAGGAGCAGCACCTGCGGGCGGTCGACGAGCGCGCGGGCAATGGCGACGCGCTGCTTCTGGCCGCCGGAAAGCTGGTTCGGGTACTTCCACGCCTGGTCGGAGAGCTGGATCATCTCCAGGATGCCGTCCACGCTCTCCTCGATCTCCGCCTTCGACTTCTTCGCGAGCTTGAGCGAGAACGCGATGTTGTCCCACACCGTCATGGTGGGGAAGAGCGCGTAGTTCTGGAAGACCGTGTGGACGCGGCGCTGGTTCGGCGGCAGGTCGGTGATGTCCCTGCCCTCGAGGTAGATGCGCCCGGAGTCCGGCCGCTCGAAGCCGCCGAGCATCCTGAGGAGCGTCGTCTTGCCGCAGCCGGAAGGTCCCAGCAGCGAAAAGAACTCGCCCTTGCTGACCGTGAGCGAGACGTCGTTCACGGCAGTCATCGCGCCGAAGCGCTTGGTCACGTGGTCGAATACGAGGAAGTCGTTGTTCATTGGCGCGGATTATACCATAAATTTCATACGTCGATGCGGATAATTCTGCGGATCATCGCCCAGCCAATGGCGATGAGGGCGAACATCACCAGCACCGAGACGGCGCCGGTCGCGCTGCAGAGGAAGGGAATCATCATCTTCGGCTTGATCGCGAGCATCGCGCCGCCGAGCAAAACCGGCATCAGCGAGACAATTGCTCCCTGCAGCCTGCCCTGCGCGGTGAGCGAGCGGATCTTGCGCTCGATGCGCATCCTGCCGCGGATAGTGTCGGAGATGCGGTCGAAGATCTCGGTCACGTTGCCGCCGGTGCGGCGAGAGATGAGGATGGAGGTGGTGACGAGGGTGAGGTCGTCGGACCCGACGCGCTGCGAGAGCGACTCCAGCGCGTCCTCGAAGCTCATCCCGACCTGGAGCTGCTGCCGGAGGATGGCGAACTCCTCGCTCATCGGCGCCTCGCCCTGCTCGACCACGGAGTCGAATGCCTGCGAGATCGAGAAGCCGGCGCGGAGCGCGTTGGACATCGTCGCCAGCGCCTCCGGGAGCTGGGCGTTGAAGGCGGCGCGGCGGCGCGCGTCGAGCCAGCGCGCGAGCGGGCTGGTGCCGTTCTGCCAGCCGGCCTTGATCTTCACCCCCGCGGCGAAGTACCAGGCGACGCCGGCGGCGGCCGCGGCGGCGAGCAGCGTGGCGACGGCGTGCATGAGGTCGGCGGACATCCCCTTCGCGCCCCCCTATTCGCCTGCGAACATCGACATGTCGACGTCGATGCCGCGGCTCCGCGCCTGGTCGATCCAGGTCGGCACCGCCCCCGTGGACTTGAACTCGCCGATCACCTTGCCGTCGGCGCCGACGCCGCTCTGGACGAAGGTGAAGAGGTCCTGCATCACGATCTGCGTGCCCTCGAGCCCGGTCACCTCGGTGATCGCGTCCACCTTGCGCGAGCCGTCGGACATGCGCGACTCGTGGATGATGATGTCGACGGCGCTCGCGATCTGCTCGCGAATGGCGCGCGACGGCAGGTCCATGCCGCTCATCAGCACCATCGTCTCAAGGCGCGAGACGACGTCCCGCGGCGAATTGGCGTGGACGGTGGTGAGCGAGCCGTCATGGCCGGTGTTCATCGCCTGGAGCATGTCCAGCGCCTCGCCGCCGCGGCACTCGCCGACGATGATGCGGTCGGGGCGCATGCGGAGGCAGTTCTTCACCAGGTCGCGGATCGTCACCGCGCCCTTGCCCTCGATGTTCGGCGGACGCGCCTCGAGCCGCACCACGTGCGGCTGCTGGAGCCGCAGCTCAGCCGCGTCCTCGACGGTCACGATGCGCTCGGTGCGCGGGATGAAGCCGGAGAGCAGGTTGAGGAGCGTCGTCTTGCCGGAGCCGGTGCCGCCGGCGACGATGACGTTCTTCCTCAAACGCACGCAGAGGCGCATGAACTCGGCCGCCTGCTCGGTCCAGGTGCCGAAGCGGATGAAGTCCTCCGCCGTGAACGCCTTGCGCGAGAACTTGCGGATGGTGATCGTGGGGCCGGAGAGCGCGAGCGGCGCGATGATCGCGTTGACGCGGCTGCCGTCGGCGAGGCGCGCGTCCACATAGGGCTGCGACTCGTCGATGCGCCGTCCGAGCGGGGCGACGATGCGCTCGATCACCGAAAGGACGCTCGCGTCGTCGGAAAACTGGCAGTCGGAAAGCTCCAGCCGGCCGTGGCGCTCGACGTACACCCGCGAAGGTCCGTTGACCATGATCTCGGCCACGGAGTCGTCGGCCAGCAGCTCCTCGAGCGGACCGAGCCGCATCGCCTCGTTGAAGACGTCGTCCTCGAGCCGCACCGGGTCGATGCCTTCGGGGAGCCTCCCCTTCGACACCACTTCGTCCACGATGTCGCGGATCTTCTCGCGCGCGGTCTGCTCCAGCCCCTCGCGGTCGACGCCCTCGACGGTGAGCCGCTTCATGTCGAGGCGCTTGAGGAGCTCGCGGTGGATCTGCTCCTGCGCGCTGCGGCGGATCTCGCGCATCGGGTCGGCCGACTCGCCGGGCGCCTCGTCGTCGTCGCCGCCGTTTGCCTTCTGCTCGGCGCGCGGCGCCTCCTCTGACTCCGGCTCCGGCGGCGGCTCGTCGCCGCTGACGCGCATCAGGGTGGTGCCGATCTGGACCACCATTCCGTCGTCGAGCTTCACGGGACCCTCGACCGCGGCGCCGTTCACGAAGGTGCCGTTGGCGCTGTTGAGGTCCTCGATCACCGCGGACGCGCCGTTGATCGCCAGGATCGCGTGGCGTTCGGAGACGTCCGGGAACGGCAGCCGGATGCGGCAGGCCTCGGCGCGGCCGACGAGGTAGGAGCCGTCCTCCAGCTCGCGCGTCTCCTTGACGCCGTCGACGATCGTCGTCAGGTGCATCGCCGCACGCCCCTTCAGCGCACCGCCAGCCGCTGGGACTGGCGCTTGAGGTTGAGCTCCTCGATCTCGGAGCGGATCTTCTCGAAGTCGACCTTGGGGAGCTCCTTCTCGTAGGAGGTGTCGCCGCGGTTGCGGAGCGAAAGGACGATCCTGCCCTTGAGCTGCTCGGCGAAGGCGAGCATCTCGGCCTCGCGCGGCGTCACCTCGAGCGTGACGGTCGAGTACTGCTGGCGGAGGCCGGCGGTGCGGTCGCGCCCCTTGGCGGTCTCGGAGCCGGTCGCGAGGACGAGCACGTTCTGGAGCATGGTGCAGGTAACGAAGTCGCGCCGGCCCGCCGCGCCGTCGAAGTCGAAGGTGCCGATGACGTCCACGTGGTCGTTGGGCCTGACCATCCCCGAGACGCTCGCCGCGCCGGAGCAGTTCACCGAGACCGCGCGCATGTTCTTCTTGATGTCGGCGGAGATCCCCTTCGCGGACGGGTCGCCGCCCTCGACGTCGGACCAGAACAGCACCTCGCCGCGCTTGTGCGCGGCAAGGAGCTTGCGGCCGAGCACGTCGCGGTAGGCCGACTCCTCCACCGCCTGGCCGCGCAGCCCCAGCGCCGGCAGCTTCAGCGAGCCGAGGTCGTCGGTCGAGAGCACCGTCCCCGCAGGCACGTCGGCGGCGAACACCACGGCGTCGATGGTGCCGTAGCGCTCGTTGATCGCGCGCTTGGCCCTGGCCACCTCGGCCTCCTTGGCCGAGAAGGCGATGTTGGTGAGAACCGCCGCGACGACGCCGGCGGCAAGGGACACTACGAGGACTATCTTGCGCGGCATGTCTTTAGTCGGCCGCGAGGCCGCCCCCCAGCGCCTTGTAGAGCTTGATCAGGGTCACGGTGATCTCGCCGCGGGACTTCACCAGCTCCTCCTCGAGCTGCAGGCGCGAACGCTGCGCGTCGAGGACGTTGTTGAAGTCCTTGAGCCCGTTCTGGTACAGGTCCTTCGAGATCGCCACCGCGTCGGACGCCGCCTTCACCGCGGCGGTCAGCGCCTGCAGGCGGTGGTACTCCTGGGTGTAGGCGGAGTACGCGTCGCGCACGTCGGCGAACGCCTGCTCGACGGCGAGCGCGTAGTCGAGCGCGGCCTGGTCCATCTGCGCCTCGGCCGCCTTGACGTTGGCGTAGATCGCGCCGCCCTGGAAGATCGGCCAGCTCACGGCCGGGCCGATGGTCGAGAAGAACGACTCGCGGTCGAAGAGCTTGACGCTGTTGCGCTTCGAGAAGCCGACCGTGCCGTTGATGTAGAGCTTGGGGAACCACTGCGCCTTGGCGACGCCGACGTACGCCGTCATGGCCGCGAGCTTGCGCTCGCGCTCCTTGACGTCGGGGCGCGCGCGCATCATGTCGAGCGGCAGGTTCGACACCTTCTGCGGCGCGAGCATCCAGTCGCGGCGGTCCTTCGGCGGCGCGAGCGTCTCGTCGAGCGCGCCGGGCACCACGCCAGCCAGCACCGCGATCGCGTTCTTGAGCTTCTCCTCGGCGGTAATCAGCTGCGGGATGCGCGCGCGCGTCTCCTCGACGATGTAGGCGCACTGGTTGACGGCGAGTTCGTCGCCGATGCCGGAGTCGAAGCGGGACTTCAGGATGTCGTACGTCTCGGTCTGGAGGACGAGGTTGGTGCGCGCCACCGCGATGCGCTCCTGCGCGGTGCGCAGGCTGACGTACTGCACGCCGATCTGGGTGGTGAGCTCCACCCAGGCGTCCGCCACCGACCACCCCGCCGCCTGGGCGAGCGCGATGTTCGCCTCGGTCTGGCGGCGGCTGCCGCCGAAGATGTCGATCTCCCACTGGCCGTCGAGCGTCACGCTCGTCGTCTTGTAGCCTACCGCCTCGCCGCCGCCTGCAGGCACGTTCGCGCCGTAGCGCGCGAGCGTCCAGGAGCCGTTGACGTCGAACTGGGGCAGGAACGCCGCGTAGGAGCCGAGCAGCTCGTAGTTGGCCTGTTCGAGGCGCTTCTTGGCGGTCTGGAACGAGAGGTTGTTGGTGGCCGCGCCGAGGACCAGCTCCTCCAGGACCGGGTCGTTGAAGTGCTCCCACCAGTGCGCCACCGCGTCGCGCGAGATCTCGACGCGCGGGTCCTCGTTGGTCGCGGCCGGCACGTAGGAGCAGTCGGCGGCCACGTTCGTCGTCGGGTAGCCGGCGTCGGGGAGCGGATGCGACTCCGCCGTCACCTCCGGCTCCTCGTAGGACGGGCCGACCGAGGGAATGTACTGGGTGCAGCCGGCGAACGCGGCCGCCGCCGCGGCCGCCGCCGCCATCATCGTCGACTTCATCGAATGTCCTTTCATTTTCGCCAATATATCGCTATTCCCCGGCCACTCCGTCCTTCAGCCCGCGCCGCCTGCGCGCACGCGCCGAGATGAACGCGAACAGCCGCTTGACCCTCTCGCGCCAGGTCTGGAAGAGCGCATAGAGGCCGGGTACGAGTAGTATACCAAAAACTACGGAGAAAAGCATACCGAAGAACTCGGTGGTGCCGAGGTGGTTGCGGCTCGCCGCGCCGGCGCCGGTGGCGAGCATCATCGGCAGGGTGCCGAGAAGCGTCGTGAGCGCGGTCATCAAGAGCGCCCTCAGGCGCTCGCCCGCCGCGGCGCCCGCGGCGTCGACGATCGAGAAGCCCTCGTTCTCGCGCTTGTCCTTCGCGAACTCGACGATCAGGATCGCGTTCTTCGAGGCGAGGCCGACGAGCAGCACGATGCCGAGCTGCGCGTAGATGGAGAGCGGATACGCCGAGCCCGCCCGCAGGAGCCCGAACCACCTAAGTCCGCAGAGCGCGCCGAGGACGGCGACGAAAATGGAGAGCATCACCGGAAGCGGAATCGTCCAGCTCTCGTACTGGGCGACGAGGAAGAGGTAGCCGAACAGCACCGCGAGGAGGATGAGCGGCGCCGCGCCGCCCTCGTTCCTCGCCTCCTGGAAGGAAAGCGCCGCCCAGTCGTAGCCGAAGTCGTCGGGGAGCTCCTCCTTGAAGAGCCGGCGGATGTCGTTCATCAGCTCGCCGGTGGCGACGCCGGGCATGGGCATCACGTTGATGCCGCACATCACGTACTTGTCGCGGGTGTAGACCGTGCGCGGGCCGAGCTCGCGGGTGATGTCGCCGAGCGCGCCGATCTGGACCATCGCGCCGGTCTCGCCGCGGACGTAGAGCCGCGACACCGCCTCGGGCGTCGCGCGTCCGTCCCAGTCGGCCTGGACGGTCACGCGGTTGACCTGGGTGCCTAGGTTCACGTCGTTCACGTACCTGGAGCCGAGGTAGTTCTGCAGGGTCGAGTAGACCGTGGCCACCGGCACCTTGTACATCTCGGCCTTGACGCGGTCGAGGTTGAACCTCAGGTGCGGCGTCACCGCGTTGTAGCCGGCGAACGCGGCGAGGATGCCGGGGAAGCGGCGCTTGTCGTTGAGCGAGCGGAGCAGCTTGTTCTTGACCTCGTCGACGCGGAGCGGGTCGGCAGTGCCCTTGTCCTGGATATGGACGGTGATGCCGTTGGCGAGGCCGACGCCGGGGATCGCCGGTGGCATGAACACCTTCCAGCTCGGCTCTGGGATCTCAGCCAGCGCCTGGGTGATGCGCTGGACCATCGCGGCGGCGGACTGGTTGGCGCGCTTGCGCTCGCTCCAGTCCTTGAGGTCGACGACCACCATCGACTGGTTCTCGCCGCGGCCGCCGATCATCGAGAAGCCGGTGATGGTGAGGACGCTCTTGACCTCCTCCATCTGCAGCAGCCGCTGCACGGCGCGGAGCGACACGTCGCGGGTGCGGTCGCGCGTCGAGCCCTCGGGCATGTCCATCGAGGCGAACACCACGCACTGGTCCTCGTCCGGCAGGAAGGAGGTCTGGGAAGTGGTGAACATCTGGACCGTCAAGAGAACGGCGAGCGCGAGGAGCATGAACGCGAGGAAGATGCGCGAGGCGAGCCACTTCGCCAGCTTCACGAAGATGCCCTTGAAGGAGTTCACCGCCCAGTTGAACCAGGCGAGCGGACCGTGCCTGTACGGACGCGACTCGTGGAGGAGCAGCGAGCAGAGCGCCGGCGCGAGCGTGAGCGCGCACAGCGTCGAGAAGCAGACCGCCGCGGAAAGCGTGACCGAGAACTGCTGGTAGATGCGCCCGGTGATGCCGCTCATGAAGCCTACGGGGACGAAGATGCCGAGGAGGACGAGCGTGGTCGCGATGACGGCGCTCGTCACGTCGCTCATCGCCTGGATCGTCGCCTCCTTCGCGTTGAGGCCGCGCGTCTCGATCAGGAACTGGACGCGCTCCACCACCACAATGCAGTCGTCCACCACCACGCCGATCGCGAGCACGAGGCCGAACAGGGTGAGGATGTTGATCGAGTAGCCGAGCGCCGCCATCAGGATGAAGGTCGACGAGAGCGACACCGGGATGGTGAGGCAGGGTATCAGGGTGGCGCGCCAGTCCTGGAGGAAGAGATAGCAGACGATCACCACCAGCAGGAACGTGATGCCGAGCGTGAGCACGATCTCCCTGACGCAGCTCGACACGTATTCCGTGGCGTCGTAGGGGATGACCCACTCGAGATCGTCGGGGAACGACTCCTTGAGCGTTGCCATCGCTCTGCGGATCTGCCTCATCGTGGCGATCGCGTTCGCGCCCGGCTTCTGCTGGAGCGCGATGCAGACGGCGTTGCCGCCGTTGAGCTGGCCGGTGAACATGTAGTTCTGCTCGCCGATCTCGGTGCGGGCGATGTCCTTGAGTCTCACCACGCCGCCGTTCGCGTCGCGGCGGACGACGATCTCGTCGAACTCCTTCGGCGACATCAGGCGCCCTTTCGCCAGCAGCGAGAGCGTCCAGGCCGCGTGCTCGCCCGTGGGCGCCGCGCCGACCGAGCCGAGCGATGCCTGCACGTTCTGCTTCGAGACGGCGGCGATCACCTCCTCGGTGTTCATCCCCTGCGCCGCCATGCGCGCAGGGTCGAGCCAGACGCGCATCGAGAGCTTCGGCCCGTACACCGTCGCGTCGCCCACGCCGGGGATTCGCAGCAGGACCGGCTGGATGTTCGCGTAGATGTAGTCGGAGATCTGCAGGCGCGACATCGAGCCGTTCGGCGAGCGGACGGCGATGAAGCCGAGGTGGTCCTCGGACTGCGCACGTATGCGCCCGCCGAGTTGCTTCACCTCGCCCGGCAGCTTCGCCTCGGCCTGGGCGACGCGGTTCTGCACCTTCACCATGTCCATGTCGCGGTCGGACTCGACCTCGAAGGTGACGGTGAGCGAGTAGGAGCCGTCGTCGCCGCACGATCCGGTCATGTAGATCATGTCGTCGACGCCGTTCACCTCGTCCTCGATCGGCATGGCGACGGTGTTCAGCACCTCCTTCGCGTTTGCGCCGGGGTAGGTGTAGTTCACCTGGATCGACGGCGGGGTGATGCGCGGGAACTGCGAGACCGGCAGCTGGAAGATGGCCATGCCTCCGGCCATGGAAAGCACGATTGCGATCACCATCGCGAATCGCGGACGCTCCACGAAGATGCGCGAGAAAGGCTTGAGCGCCTCGATCGCCGGCCTAAGGGAAAGTTTCATCTTCGGATCACTCCTCGATCGGCGACTTGTGGTTGGCGTTGATGTCGTCGTTGGACGTGGGCTCGACTATAGCCACCTTCATCCCCGGCCCGAGCTTGGCGACACCGGAGATGACGATGCGCTCGCCGGCCTCGATCCCCTTCACGACCGGCGTCCAGCCGTTGAACGCCTCCTTCGTCTCCACCGGACGCTGCTCGACGGTCATATCATCTTTGAGCACCCACACGCCGCGGTTGCCGCCGGGCAGGTCGATGAGCGATTGCTGCGGCACCGACGGGAACTTCGGCGGGTCCTGGAAGTCGGTGAGGAGCGTCACGTAGCTGTTGGGAATGAGCAGTCGCTCGGGATTGGGGAACTTCAGCCGCATCATGATCGACGCCGTCTCGCGCGACATCTGGTTGTCGTCAAAGTCCCACGCGCCCTCGCGGTCGTAGTCGCTGCCGTCCGGCAGGATGAGCCGCATGCGGAACGGCTTGGCCGAGCCGGAGCGCTGCTCCTGGCGCCAGGCGATGTAGGCGCGGTCGGTGAGCGGGAACGAGACGCGGATCGGGTCGATCTGCACGATCTTCGCGAGCGCGCCCTTCGACGGCGCCACGTAGTCGCCCACGTGCGCGGAAGACTTGCCGATCTGGCCCGAGATGGGCGCGACGACGGTGGTCTTCTTGAGGTCGTACTCGGCCACCACCAGGTTCGCCTTCGCCTGCAGCACCGAGGCCTTCGCCTTCTCAGCGGCGGCCTCGGCGTTGTCGCGCTCGAGCTGGGTGATGCCGCGCTCGTCGGCCTTCTGCATGCGCTCGTTGTAGCGGCTTGCGCGGCGCTCCTCCGCCTCGGCCGCCGCAAGGTCGGCCTTGCGCTGGTTCGCCACCGCCAGGTAGCGCTCGTCGTCGATGACATACAGCGTCTGCCCGGCCTTGACGACGTCGCCCTCCTTGAACTTGATCTCCTTCACGTAGCCGTCGATCTGCGGCAGCAGGTCGACCTCCTGCACCGCCTCGGCGTGCGCGACGAACCGCTCCGGGAGGTTGTAGGCGCGCATCTCCGCGTTGGTCACCGCCACGGTCACGCCGCCGGCGGCTGCGGCCATCGCCGCCATCGCCGCGGGATTCCCCGCCTTCGCCTTCGCCGCGCGCATCCACATGCCGCAGCCGATCCAGCCGCCCGCCGCGCAAACCGCCGCGAGCACCAGCGCCCCGATCGTCGAACCGATCGCCGAACCTTTGTTCTCGTTCATTTGGATTTGTCCTCCTTGTTGCTTTCAATTGACATTCTTCTGCCTGAAATGTCGAGCCAGATAGCCTCGTAGGACTTCCTCAGCGTCTCCTCGAGGTCGCAGCCGAGGAAATGCTCGAGCCGCATCTGCACGAGGCCGTCCCACAGCGCCACCGCCACGGTCGAGATTTGCTCGGCGTCCACCCCCTCGCGCACCCTGCCGCGGCGCACGTCGTTCGCGATCGCCTCGCGGAACGCCTCCTTGGGACCGAACGCCGCGTTGTTCAGGAGGTCCGCCCGCACTTCGGACATGGACTTCTTCTCCCAGCGGATCTGGCACTTCATCAGCCGGAAGAACGCCGCCGCCTTCGGGTCGCCCACGACGATCGCCGCGTTCTTCACCATCATCTCCGCCACCAGCGGGAAGGACAGCTCCCCTTCCGGCATCACGCTCTCGATCTGCCGGCGAAACTTCTCGAGTGCCAGCCTTACCAGCTCGATCAGCACCGACTCCTTCGACTCGAAGTGCCAGTATATCGCCCCTTTCGTCAGCTTCAGCCGCGCGGCGATGTCGTTGAAGGTGGTGCGGTCGTAGCCACGGCTGGAAAACAGCGCCAGGGCGCTCGCAAGTATGCGCCGCCTGGTCTTCTCCGCCTCCTCTTTCGTCTTCTTCGACATAGTTGTTGCGTATTATACATACTTTCCGGTATGTATGTCAAGGGGGTGCTTCAAGCTCGTGGTTCGTGGCTCGTGGCTCGTTCAAACTGCCGCGGGGGGTTATGGGTGGGTGCGAGGCGGGAAGAGGTAGGAGCCGGCGACGGTGCGGTGGTAGAGGTCGTGCGCGGTAATCCGCAGCCTGCCGTCCTCCACCCTGCCCTCGATCACCGTCGGGAAGCGGCTGGGGTCCTCTGTCACCGTGCCGTCAGGGCCCTTCTGGGGACCGAACGTCGGCCCGCCGCCCACGAAATGCGCCCAGGGACGGTCCTCCGTCGGCGCGTCGTAGCGGTAGCGGTGCTGGTGGGCGCAGATGACTGCCTGCACCCCGTGCTTCGCGAAGAGCGGACCCCAGAGGTTGCGGCAGGTGCGCTGCCAGAGCGCGAAGTCGTGCCAGTACTTGCCGTCGCCGTTCCCCTCCACGTCGCCGGGATGGGCTTGCGGGTTGTCGTCGTGAAGCGGAATGTGGCAGAACGCCACCGCGAACGGCGCGGACTTGACGTCCGGCCGCTCCAGCACCTCGGCGAGCCAGTCGCGCTGCGCCACCCGGTATGGTTCGAAGTTGAAGAGCCCCGCCTGCGACGGACGCGAGTCGAGCTTGTCCTCGCCGGTGTCGAGCCCGATGAGCGCGATGTCGCCGCAGCGCACCGCGAAGTTGCGCCCGAGGTCCCAGAACCGCGGCGGACGCTCTTCCATCTCGCGGAACATCATCGCCCTCTCGAGGTGCCGCGCGGCGAGTCCGCGGAAGTCGTGGTTGCCGGGGACGAACAGGTACGGCTGGCACGCGGCGTAGTCGACCCTGGCAATCTCCGGGGTGTAGAACACCGGCAGCAGCGACTCGAAGGTCTCGTGCGAGTTGCAGGCGTCGCCGTCCCAGACCACGCAGCTCGGCGCGAGCTCCGCGATCTTGTCCACCGCCGGACCGAACGCCTCAGGCCGGCAGTGGGTGTCGTTGACGACGCAGAAGCTCGAAGGCGCCGTGGCGCCCAGCGTGCGGAAAGAGTAGACGCGAGGGTCCTCCTCGTTGCCGACGATCTTCATCGAGTAGCCGTGCTGGTAGTCGATGCGGTCGGCGCCTATGGTGTAGTAGTAGGTCGTCGCCGGGGCGAGTCCGGTAAGCCGCACCAGGATGAACTTGTCGTCCATGCCCGTCACCCGGTAGCCGCCGCACTTGACGAGCCGCGCGTCCTTCATGTCCGGCGACGACGAGATCTTCACGTATCCGTTCGCCATCGCGGAGACGGCGAAGCCGACCCCCATCGAAGTCTCGGCGGCGTTCTGCAGCACCGGCGGCGAGATGATGAGCTTCGCCGGCGCGGCGCCCTCGGCGGCGGGGACAGGCCCCTTCTCTTCCGCGGCGCCCTCGGCCGCTACTGCGCGGCCGCCCGCGCCGACGATTGCCAGCATCCCGCCGGCCCGGATGAATTCGCGTCTCTTGATGTTCATGCCGCGTATTATACCAAATTCTCATGTTGCAGATGGTTCCACATATCCGCGGCCATATTTGGTATAATACGCCAAAAATGAAGAGGTCGAAGAGTCCAAATACGCTGATTACCGCCCATGTCCGGCGGCTAAAGCCCTATGTTCCCGGCGAACAGCCGGCCTCGAAGCGCGTCGTCAAGCTCAATACCAACGAGAACCCATATCCCCCCTCGCCGATGTGCGAGCAGGTCCTCAAGGGGTTTGACCTCGACCGTCTGCGCCGCTATCCCGACCCGGTGTTTGCCGAACTGCGCGGCGCGCTGGCCGCACTCGCCGGCGTCGAGCCAGAGCGCGTCTTCGTCGGCAACGGGTCGGACGAGATTCTCTCGCTGCTTGCCCGCGCTTTCGTCGAGGATGGCGAGTCGATCGGCTCGCTCGCCGGGATGCGCGTCGGATGGTGCGTGGGGCCAAAGGACCTAATCGAGGCGCTCTACAAGGTTAAGGACTCCTACAACGTCGACGCCATCGCCCAGGCGGTGGCGCTCGCGGCGATCCGCGACCAAGAGTGGATGCGCAGCAACGTGCGTCGCATCGTCGCCGCCCGCAACCGATTTACCGCGGCGCTCAAGACGCGCGGCTGGGACGTGCTTCCGTCCGAATCCAACTTCGTCTTCGCCAGGCCGCCGAAGACACAGCGCGCCGCGAAGCCTTCGCGGCCCTCAAGGCGAAGAACATCTTCGTGCGCTACTTCAAGGGCAGCAAGACCGGCGACCGGCTCCGCATCACGATCGGGACCGACGCCCAAATGAAAAAACTGACAAAGGCAATCGATGAACTCAATCTCCGCTAACGACTTCATGCCAGTGCCCGAACTCCGGGCGCTGCAGCTCGTCGACGCTCATGTAGTCTGATTTTGAAATCGGGTTCATGGGGTGTTCGTGGTTGGGTGGTTAGGTGGTTGGGTGGCCTTTCAACTTTTCAACCTTAACCATCGGACACGAACCGCCCACGGTGATTTTTGGTATAATACGCAGAAATGAGAACCGCATCACATATCCTGAGACTCGAGCCGTACACGCCCGGCGAGCAGCCGACATCGCACAGCGTCGTCAAGCTGAACACCAACGAGAACCCGTATCCGCCGTCGCCAAAGTGCGCGGCCGTGCTTTCGTCGTTCAACCTCGACGACCTGCGGCGCTATCCCGACCCCAACTTCACGGCGCTCGCGAAGGCGATTGCCGACGAAAACGGCACGACGCCCGACCGCGTATTCGTCGGCAACGGATCGGACGAGATACTCGCCCTCGCATCGCGCGTCTTTGTGGAGAACGACGAATCGATCGGCTCGCTCGACCCGAGCTACACGCTATACAAGGCGCTCGCGGCGATACGCGACGTAAAGTGGGTTGGCGTCGGCCGCGCGGCAGACGATGCGCGACGCGCAAGATCTGCCCTCGCGGAATGCCGCAGGTCCAACATCTCGCTTTTCCTCTGGACGAATCCCAACGCGCCGACAGGCGAATTCGCCGAGCCAGAGACCATCGCCGCGTTCGCGGGGAAGTTCAAGGGCGTGGTGATCGTAGACGAGGCGTATGCAGACTTCTCACGCGGCAACTGCATGTCGCTTGCCACTGACAAGCGCAACAAAAACGTAATCGTAATGCGCACGTTCTCGAAGAGCTATTCGCTCGCCGGGCTCCGCGTAGGCTACTGCATCGGCCCTAAGGACCTTATCGAAGCGCTGTACAAGGCGAAGCCATCGTACAACGTCGACGCCGTGGCCCAGGCAGTCGCGCTCACGGCGTTCAAGGACGGTGCGTACCACAGGAAGACGGTTGCCAAGGTCATAAAGACCCGCGCGGCATTCGAGAAGGCACTCGCGAAACGCGGATGGGATGTAATCAAGAGCGAAGCCAACTTCGTCTTCGCGAAGCCGCCGACGGGAGATGCGGCAAAAGACATCTTCTCGTATCTCAAGGACATGAACATCTTCGTGCGCTACTTCCCGGGTCCGCTCACCGGCGACCGGCTCCGGATCACCATCGGCACCGACGGCGAGATGAAGACACTTCTCTACGCCCTCGACGACCGATTTAAAAAGTTGAAAGGTTGAAAGGTTGAAAGGTTGAAAAGTTGAAAGGCCACCCAACCACCCAACCACCTAACCACCTAACCACCCAACCACCTAACCACGAACACCCCATGAACCCGATTTCAAAACCAGACTACATGAGCGTCGACGAGCTGCGGGCCCTGCAGCTCAAGAAGCTCCAGACCCTCATCCCCTACGAATACGAGCGCGTGCCGCTCTTTCGCCGCCGCTGCGACGAAGCGGGCGTCAAGCCGCGCGACCTCGTGACGCTCAAGGACCTCGCGAAGTTCCCCTTCATGAAGAAGACGGACCTGCGCGACGAGTACCCGCTTGGGCTCACCGCCGCGCCGATGAGCGAGATCAACCGCTTCCACTGCTCCTCCGGCACCACCGGCAAGCCGATCTGCATCCCGCAGACCGCGGGCGACGTGGCGATCTGGACCGAGGGCGTCGCCCGGTGCATGGCCATGTACGGCATCACCCGCGACGACGTGGTGCAGGTCTCCTACGGCTACGGACTCTTCACCGGCGGCCTCGGCGCCCACTACGGCGCGGAGAAGCTCGGCTGCGCGGTGCTGCCGACCGGCGCCGGCAACACCGAAAAGCAGATCATGCTCATGAAGGACCTCGGCGTCACCGTCATCTGCTGCACGCCGAGCTACTTCCTCCATCTCGCCACCGTGGCCGAGAAGCTCGGCGTCGACTTCCGCCGCGACACCAAGCTGAAGCACGGCGTCTTCGGCGCGGAGCCGTGGACGGACGAGATCCGCGCGCGCATCGAGGAGATCTCCGGCATCGCCGCCCACGACATCTACGGCCTCACCGAGATCGCCGGCCCCGGCGTCGCCGGCAACTGCGAGCACTCGCATGGGCTCCACATCTGGGAGGACCACTTCTACCCGGAGATCATCGACCCCGACACGCTCGAGGTCCTGCCCGACGGCGAGGAGGGCGAGCTCGTCTTCACGACGCTCGACCGAACGGGGACGCCGATGATCCGCTACCGCACCCGCGACCTCTCGCGCCTCCAGGTGGAAAAGTGCAAGTGCGGGCGCACGATGCGCGTCATGGACCGCGTCCACGCGCGCTCCGACGACATGCTCATCATCCACGGCGTCAACGTCTTCCCGAGCCAGATCGAGGCGTGCCTCATGAAGGTGCCGGAAGTCGCGCCGCACTACATGATCGAGCTTTCGTCCACCGACACCATGGACCGCTTCGAGATCAAGGTCGAGGTGGTGGCGAGTGCGTTCACCGACACCATCTCCGGCATGGAGGCGATCAGGAAGCGCGTCGCCGCGTCGATCAAGGAGATCGTCGGCCTCTCGCCGAAGATCACCCTCGTCGCGCCCGGCACGCTGCCGCGGAGCGAGGGCAAGATCAAGCGCGTGATCGACAACCGGAGGAAATGAGGAACTTCTTCAAGGGAGTGCGCAAGCACATCGCCAAGCTCGACGCCGGACATCTCCGCGAGCAGTACGAGCTTGTCTCCGACGAGCTCACGCACGCGGAGAAGCTCTTGAACGCGCTCAAGGAGGGCTTCATCCGCCTCGACGCAAACGGAGCGGTGATCCAGTCAAACCCTGCGGCCAGGGAGCTGCTCGGAGTGGAGCCCGAGGACGCACTCCCGTCGCTCAACCTTCCCCACGGAGTCGCCTCGAGGCGCGAGATCGCCGTCACCTACCCGGAGGCGCGCACGCTGGAGGTGCAGACGATACCGCTCGACGACGAGACAATCGTCTACCTCCGCGACATCACCGCCGAGCGCGCGCGCACCGAGGAGGAGCTGCGCATCGGCGCGACCAAGGCGGTGCGGGACCTCGCCGCCGGCGTCGCCCACGAGATCGGCAACCCGCTCAACGCGATCGCAATGAACCTACAGCTGCTCGAGCGCGACCCCACCGACACCGAATCCATCGAAATCTGCAAGACCCAGGTGAAGCGGCTCGACAGCATCATCCGCGGCTTCCTCCATGCGCTGCGCCCTTCCCGGCCGGCGCTCAGGCCCGGCTCGGTCGAGAAGCCCATCCGCGACTGCCTCGACGCCTTCCGCTCCCAGTTCGAGGAGCGCCGCGTCCACGTCTCGCTCGACCTGCCGCCAGCCATGCCAGCCGTCGCCATCGACCCGGACCAGATGCAGCAGGTGTTCTTCAACCTGATCAAGAACTCGCTCGAGGCGATGAAGGACGGCAGCTCCATCGACATCGCCGTCCACTACGACGACTCCGACGTCGTGGTGGTCCTCAGCGACACCGGCCCCGGCATCCCCGCCGAGCAGCTCGGCCACATCTTCGAGCCCTACCGCACCTCCAAGGAGAAAGGCACCGGCCTCGGGCTCATGGTCTCCAAGCGAATCGTAAACGACCACGGCGGCACCATCTCGGTGGAGTCGGCGCCCGGCGAGGGCACCGCGTTCACCATCCGCCTGCCCAGGATCGAAAGGCGCGTACGCCAGCTCAAATGAAACCGAAGATACTTATTGTCGACGACGAAAAGCCGCTCCGTGACACGCTCGCGCGCTGGTTCCGGCCGGGTTACGAATGCCTGCTCGCGCCGGACGCCGACGCCGCGCTCGAAATCGTGCGCGCCACCCCGGACCTCGCGCTGATGATCTCCGACATCCGCATGCCCGGGGAGGACGGCGTCACCCTGCTCCGCCGCGCCCGCGAAATCCACCCCGGCCTCGCCGCCATCCTGCTCACCGCCTATGGCACCGTCGAACTCGCCGTCGCCGCGATGAAGGACGGCGCCGCCGACTTCTTCCAGAAGCCGATCACCGACATGAAGGCGTTCGAGCTCAGGGTCGCCCAGGTGATCGAGGCCGCCGCCGCGCACACCGACGCCGCGCCGGCCGCCGGCGACGCCATCGACGGCTTCACCGGCTCCTCGAAGGCGCTGGAGTCGATCTACCGCATCATCCGCAAGGTGGCGCCGTCTGACGCGACGGTGCTCGTCGAGGGGCCAAGTGGCTCCGGCAAGGAGCTCGCCGCGCGCGCGATCCACGCGCTCTCGAAGCGAGCCGCAGGGCCGTTCGTGGCCGTCGAGTGCTCCGCCTTCTCCGCCGACCTGCTCAAGTCCGAGCTCTTCGGTTACGAGCCCGGCACCTTCACCGGAGGACTCAAGGACGGCAAGAAAGGCTGCATCGAGGAGGCCGGCGGCGGCACCCTGTTCCTCGACGAGATCGGCGAAATCGACCTCGCCACCCAGATCGCACTGCTGCGCACTCTGGAGACGAAGTGCGTCCGCAGGCTCGGCTCCTCCTTCGAGAAGCCGGTCGACTTCCGGCTCGTCGCCGCCACCAACCGCAACCTCATTTCGCTCGTCGCCGAGGGCAGGTTCCGCGAAGACCTATTCTACCGGCTCAACGTAATCGACATCCGCATGCCGGCGCTCAAGGACCACCCGTCCGACATTGCGCCGCTCGTCGAGCGCTTCATCGCCGAGTTCTCCGCCGCCGGCGAAGGACGCGTCAAGGGCATCGAGCCGGACGCGCTCAGGGCGCTCGAGGCGTATTCATGGCCGGGCAACGTGCGCCAGCTCCGGAACGCGGTCGAGAAGATGGTCGTACTCGCCGCCGGCGAGACGCTGACCCTGGACGACATCCCCGCCGAGATCCTCGCGCCAACCGCGCCCGCCGCGCCGGCTGAGGCTGCGGCAACCGCCGCGCCAGCGCCTACGGCCTCGCTCGCTGACGTCGAGAAGGCTCAGATCCTCGCCGCGCTCAAGGCTGCAGGCGGCAACAAAACCGCTGCGGCAGACGCGCTCGGCATCTCGCGGCGCACCCTCCACCGCAAGCTCAGGGAATGGGGCATGTAGAAATGTCAGACAACAGAATCAAGCTCCTCGAACGCGTCGGCGAAGGCGGCATGTCCACGGTCTGGAAGGCCTGGGATCCGTCGCGCGGCGGATATGTCGCCGTCAAGGTGCTGTCCGGCGAGTTCGCCTCCAGCGGACGCGACATCGAGTCCTTCCGCGAGGAAGAGCGGGTGATGGAGGAGATGGACAACCCCGGCATTGTCAAGGCGTATGGCTTCGAGCAGAACGGCAATTCCTGCCGGATGATCATGGAGTACGTCGACGGCTATACCTTCGGCGACCTTCTCAGGCGCAAACAGCACGTCGGCGAACCAGACTGCCTGCTCATCTGCGAGTCGGTGGCCGCCGCGCTCAACAGCGCCTGGAACGACCACGGCGTGGTGCACTGCGACATCAAGCCCGAGAACATCATGATCAACACCGAGGGCGTGGTGAAGCTCACCGACCTCGGCATCTTCCACCGCTACGAGCAGCGCGAGGGCGTGATCGAGCCGCCAGACCAGGTGCTGGGGACACCAGCCTACATTTCGCCCGAGCAGGTATACGGCGACGTCGAGGTCGACTGCCGCGCCGACATCTACTCGCTCGCCGCGACGACATACCACCTCGCCACCGGCCGCACCCTCTTCCCCGGCCTCAACAACGAGGACACAATGCGTGCGCACTGCAGCCCGGCGAGCCAGGCGCGTGACCCGCGCTGCTACCGACCTGCGCTCTCGGAGGGCTTCTGCCAGCTGCTCGAGTCGATGCTAGTCAAGGACCGCGACTACCGCGTCACCAACTGGCAGGACATCTACCAGATGTGCCTTGAGGTCGAGGCCGGCCAGAAGTTCAAGCCGCGCGAGACGGCGGCGACGGCCCCTTCCTCCCTGCTCCTCAACCAATAGCCGCAGCGAAGCATCCGTCTAAAGGTTGGCAAACGGGTTGCAGGAGAATCCGGCGCCGCTGCCGAAAGACATCGAGCGCTGGCGAGGCGCACTCGACTGCGCGCCGCCGCCCACACCCGCGCCGACGAGCGGCTTCGATTTTGCGGAGAGCGAGATGCGTCCGCGCGCGACGTCCACCCCGATCACCGTCACGGTGAGCCGGTCGCCAGCCTTGACCACCGAGGCAGGGTCGCTCACGTAGTGGTCGGAAAGTTCGGAAAGGTGGATGAGGCCGTCCTGGTGGACGCCGATGTCCACGAACGCGCCGAAGGCAGTGACGTTGGTGACAACGCCCTCGAGCTTCATCCCCTCGCGGACGTCCTCGATCTTGGTGACGTCGTCCCGGAACGCCGGCGGTACGAACACGCTGCGCGGATCGCGGCCGGGCTTGGCAAGCTCCGCGACGATGTCCCTCAGCGTCGGCTCGCCGACGCCGGGGGCGATGTACTTCCTCACGTCGATCTGCTTCGCCGCGGCGCCGTTGCCGACGAGCGCCTTCAGCTCCATCCCCGCGTCCGCCGCCATGCGCTCCACGATCGCGTAGCGCTCGGGATGCACCGCCGAGGCATCGAGCGGGTTCTTCGCGTCCCGGATGCGCAGAAAGCCGGCGCACTGCTCGAACGCCTTCTCGCCGATCCCCTTCACCTTCTTCAGCTCCGCGCGAGAGGAGAACTTGCCGTTCTGGTCGCGCCACTCGACGATGTTCTTCGCGAGCGTCGGAGTGAGCCCGGAGACCCGCTCCAGGAGCGGCGCGGAGGCGGTGTTCAATTCCACCCCGACGCCGTTCACGCAGCTCACCACCACCTCGTCCAGCTTAGCGGCGAGCAGGGTCTGGCTGACGTCGTGCTGGTACTGGCCGACGCCGATGGACTTGGGGTCGATCTTGACGAGCTCGGCAAGCGGGTCCTGCAGACGCCGGCCGATGGAGATTGCGCCGCGCACGGTGAGGTCGAGGTCGGGGAACTCCTTGCGCGCGATTTCTGAGGCGGAGTAGACCGAGGCGCCCTGCTCGGAGACGGAGACCACGACCGGAATGGGGATCTCGGGATGCTGCGCCTTGAGCTTCTTCAGGGTGTCGCGCACGAACTGCTCAGTCTCGCGCCCGGCAGTGCCATTCCCCACAGCCACCGCCTCGGCGTGGTACTTCGCCACGATCATGGCCACCGCCTTCGCTGCCTCGAGCGGGTTCTGCAGCGGGAAGATTACTGTCTTGCCAAGGTACTTGCCGGTCGGCCCGAGCATCGCCACCTTGCAGCCGGTGCGGATGCCGGGGTCGATGGCGAGCACCGCCTTCTCGCCGAGCGGCGCGGCGAGAAGCAGATGGCGCAGGTTCTCGGCGAACACCTCGACCGCGGCGCGGTCCGCCTCGGACTTCTTCTCGACTGCGACGTCGATCTCGCAACTAGGGGCGAGGAGGCGCTTGAAGGCGTCGCGCGCGGCGGCCTCCACCTGGTCGCGCGCGGGGCAGGGTCGTGCGCAGGCGGGGGAGTGGGCGGAGAGGATCTCCATGATCCGAGCGACGACCGGCTCGGCCTCCAGCTCGATGTGCACCCAGAGCACCTTCTCCGCCTGTCCGCGGCGGATGGCGAGGTAGCGGTGGGAGGGGATGGCGGCGATCGGCTCGGAGAAGTCGTAGTACTGCTCGAACTTGGTGGGCTCGGCTGGACGTGGCTTGACCACCTCGCTCCGCACCACGCCCTTCTTCGCGTATGCCTGGCGCACCGCGCCGCGGACGTCGGCGATGTCGGCGATGCGCTCGGCGAGGATGTCGCGCGCGTACTGGAGCGCCTCGTCGTCCGCGGCGGGGTCGGGCGAACCCGCCCAGATGGAGTCGGCGAGGGGCTCGAAGCCCTTCTCGCGGGCGACCTGGGCGCGAGTGCGGCGCTTGGGCTTGTAGGGCTGGTAGAGGTCCTCGAGGCGCGACTTAACGAAACACGCCTCGATCTGGGCGCGGAGGGCGTCGGTGAGCTTGCCCTGCTCATCGATGGACTTGAGGACGGTCGCCTTGCGCTCCTCGAGTTCGGCGTAGTAGGCGAGGCGTTCCTGGATCTTGCCGATCTTCACCTCGTCGAGGTTGCCGTGCGCCTCCTTGCGGTATCTGGCGATGAACGGCACCGTGCACCCGTCGTCCAGGAGCTTCTTGACCGCCAGCGCCTGCTGCGGCGCAACCCCGGCCTCATTCGCCGTCAGTTCGATTATTGTCATTTTTCAAAGTGACGAGAGGAATGCGGTGGCGGCGGCTACGGTGCGGTCGGTGAGCGCAGAGAGGCACCAGCACTGCATGGCCGCCGAGCTGGTTTTGTCACACGATGCCGGCCCCAAAAGCGGAATGAGAGAGAACACGTTCGCCTCGTACTTCTGCTCGAACTCGCGCCGCAGCAGCAGCCTGCCGTCGGTGTTGTCGCGGATCGTCAGCTTCGCCGTCCAGCGCTGCGAGGAGTAGTCGCAGAAGAAGATCGTCCCGACCGACCACAGCAGCGCCCGACTCAGGTCCCCATCCGAGTCGAACGGCCCCGCGAACTGCACCTCCACCGCCACCTTAGGCACCGCCGCGCCGACGACGAAGCCTGCGTCCTCAAACCGCTCCTTCGCCCGCACCAGGTAGGCGTCGGACTCGCGCCGGAGCGGGATATATGCGGTGGAGGCGACGGTCTCGAAATGGCCGGGGCGGTAGTAGCGGTAGCCGTACCAACCTGGCACATACACCGAGGAGTAGCCGGTCACCGCCTCGTAGTCGGTGAACATCGCCTTGTAGCCGACCACCGCCACGGAGAGGTTGGTCGCCGCGGCGGTCGTCTCCTCCACCGGATACTCGGTCTCGTTGAACGTCCAGCAGCCAGCCATTGCCGCCGCCACAACCAGCGGCACCACAATTCTTCCGATCAAGCCTATCCCTCCTCGTCTCAGAAGCCGATGTTCATCACCGGCATCACCGGATATATCCCGTCGCGCATCACATTGACGATGCCAAGCTGGATGCATTCGGAGCCGTCTTCGACCACGTTAATCGCGCCGACCTGCACTCCACTGAACGCCTTGGCGCGGTTGAAGAGGCCTATCTGCAATCCTTCCATCGTCTCGGCGCGGTTGAACGCAGCCACCGACATTCCCGCGGCATCCGCATTGACCGCATTGTAGACACCAGCCACCTGCACGCCGACAAAGTCGCCATCAACGCTGTTGAGGACGCCTGCCACCTGGAACGCGCCGGAACTCTTGCCAGCATGGTTGCAGAGCCCCGCCACCTCGATGCCGCTCACGTCGCCAGTGGCAAGGTCCACGAGTCCGCTCGCGCTCAGGAAAAGCACATTGTGGTGACGGGCGGCGAGGATGCCGATCCTCATCCCAGTGACGTCCCAATCCGAGCAGGGAACCTGTACCGGCGGCAACAGGCTGATTGCGAACGGCGTCCAGCTTCCGCTGGAGGCGAACTCGCTCTCGCGCTGCGCCCCCGAGAGCGTGGCGGTCGACAGCGAAACTACACACAGAACTGCAGCTATTGCTTTCATTGTTTGTCTCCTTTCTTAAACTTCACTTTCACGAAAAATCATTCGACGCCCCCATCTACCGCGACGGGCACGCCTCCCACCTTCTTAATGTATGCGCAGCCATACCCGACGCCATTGACCACAGCACCGGAAACCGTCACCGTGTGCTTCTTAGACTTGCCGCCGTCGGTTACGCCATACAACTTGAAACTTCCCTTGAACAACCCGGTCTTCACCGTGTAGGACAACTTGAGTCCAGAAGGATTGCCATTGTCTTTTGTGGTTACATATCCCTCATCGCCGACGAATTTTACCGTATCGGCCCGAGGTACGCGCCACCTTCCGGACAAAACGCTTATCACCGTCCCGTCGGGCGAGAACGAATCGTCAATCGTCTCGCCTTCGATCTCAAAGTCTGAGATGTCGGCGACAAACTGATACTCCCCATTCTGCAGCCCGGCAACATCCGACACGTCCTCTGCTTCAAGGACTCCAATGGCTTCGCCCTTGGCTCCAATCCAATCGGATACATTGTCGATGATCATATCACCTTCCGAGAAATTCAGCATGAAGGCAATACCGCCCTTCTTGCCCGAATAAGCGGGAATCACCGCCGGCACATATATCTGATCGTCAAGGCAGACTAGCGGACAGGATGCCGTCAGCTTCGTGCCGTCTGGCAAGGCACCCGATATCTTGACACTCCCGCGCCGTCCTATCTGCAGCGATATGCCAACATACCCATAAAAAGCATAATCACCATCCGGGATCGCAGAAAGAACGACATTGTAAAGACCGCCAAGTTCGTCAAGAACGGTCTTCGCCCTGATTGTGTCCGGCCTTGCAGAAGACGAGAAGAAATCCCTGCCGGCTACTACGTCCAGCCCGTCAAACGATCCGCTTACTGTACTGCCATCAATGGAAATCGTCAGTTCCCGCTCTGATTTCCTATGTACAAGCTCGCCGCTTGCGTCCTCGTGAAGGACGCCTTTCGCCGCGACCTTCCCCTCTCCCAGCAGTTGGAACGTCGCGTTGGCTACAGCATTGGTCTCCTCATCAGCCTTGCTGTAGCGCCCCTTGCCGATTTTTATCTGCACACTCCCCACCAATGCTCCATTGTCAAGCACATAGCCGTTGTATGTGTGCGCGGTGGAGAAGTCATAGTTGCCTTCTTCAGAATCGTCAATCTCGTTTCCGCTCCAATGGGCATACAGCACCGTAGAAGTCGTGACATCGCATCCCTCTTCAACTTCCTCGCCGCCGTAGGGATCTGTAAACCAGCCAAGGAAATCCCCGTACTTCTTCTCATCATACTCTAGATCGGCAGGCGGTTCTGGCAATTCCTCGATCGTCCTGCCTGCATTCTTCAGATAATACTGATATTCCGCCTTGCCAGTGCCGTTGTAGTAGGCAAAAGTGATCTTCGCCAAGCAGTCAGTATTCCACCACACAATCCTGCGTCCCATCACAGTGCTATTTGCAACAGGCCAGGAGTTGGTCATGACCGGCTGCCAACTGTCCTTATAAGGCTGCAACACAGCCGTTACCAGTTCTGGGTTGGATTTGTAGTATATATTCTCGGCAACTTCGTTTGGCCTGGGGCACAGGAAACGCACTGACTCAAGCGACGAACAAAACGCGAATGCATTCTCGCCTATAGCCGTCACCTTTTCCGGAATCAGGACTCCGCTTGCGCCCAGTGACGTGCAACCGTAGAATGCCCTATCGCCAATACTGGTCACTGTCCACGGAATCTCTATCTGTTCGAACGCCGCACAGCCATGAAATAGATCTTCACACAAGGTCTCGCACCCTTGGGCGATGGCGAGACGCTCGATGGTGGGGTATGCATCGGGGAAAAGCGTCATTACAGGGGTCGCTCCGGACACTGTCGCCGAGACAATGTTGGAACAGCCAACAAATGCACTCGATGCGATGTCCGTCAGCCCTGCCGCCATTACCACCGAAGTGACCGAACTGCAGCCATAGAAAGCATTAGAACCGACCGAAACAACGGAATCTGGAATGTCTACGTATTCCAGCGCGGCGCAACCAAGGCAAGCATCTGCCACGATATTGGTCTGTCCGGAGGAAAAGACCACCGAGCGGATGTTTGAATAAGACTCTGGGTACTCTTCCTGCAACGTGCCGACAGAGGGGAAAAGCACGTATTCATCCCATACGCATCCCTGGAAGACATGGACTCCATAAATAACATTAGATGAGAATCGTTTCGGCTCCAACTTAGTGCAATTGGCAAAGGCGTAATCACCGATAGAACCCACAGCTTCACCACCTGTGACAGTCAGCAACGACGAACAGTCAAAAAACGCGTATGCCCCAATAGAATTCACGCTATCTGGAATGTCGATTTCGGACAGCGATGTGCAATCCTTGAATGCATTGTCTGGAATGGCCGTCAAGCCGTCTGACAATGACACTGTGGCTAGCCCATGGCAGCCTTCAAATGCCGACACTCCAATCGTTTCAGCATCATCAAGATCAATCGCGACAATGCCGGAATTTGCGAACGCGCGCGAACCGACGGAAACTACCCCGGACGGAATTATTACATTCGTCAGACTGGTCATGTCCTCGAACATCCCGGCAGGGATTACCTTGCAGCCGTCCGGCAATTCAACAGAAACGGCATTGCCCTTGAATCCGAGAATATAGTCATTGTTTTCCACAATGCAGTTGTCTGGCCAGTCGTTCCAGTATTTCGTATTGGAAAAAGCCTTAGCACCAATATCTACAACATAATCAGTAGGGATCAAGAACTCGCAATACGAAGTGCAGCCCCTAAATGCAGCCAGCCCGATAGACTTAAGACTCAACGGCAATTCAAGGGTCACGAGCTTTGCGCAATCCTCAAACGCGCTTTCAGAAATCGCCTCGAGATTCTTTGGCAGGGCAACCGATTCAAGCGCATCACACTGCGCAAATGCCTTTGATCCAAACGTCTTAACGTTTTGCGACAATACGATATTGGTTGCCGCCGAACATCTGTAAAACGCCCTGTCGCCAATTTCGACGCTTGAAGCAGACAGAAGATTAGTGTCGCCCTCCTTGAATTCAATGTTTTCAATCGCTCTGCACTCCTCAAAAGCTCTTGAGCCAATCTTCTCAATGCTTTGCGGAAATTCCAGCTCCAGAAGCGAACTGCATCCATAAAAGGCCTGAGCATCAATTGTTTCGAGGACATCGTTAAACCTAATGCCCTCAAGCGCCTTGCATGTATCAAATGCACGATATGCAATCCGCGTCAGATTTGTCGGGCAGGAGAACGACTGTAACGACGAACAGCGATAAAACACATTTGACGACAATGTCGTTAGGACATCAGGAAGTTCAACTGTGACCAACTTTGCACAGCCGGAGAAAGCGCTATTGCCGATAGACGCTGTTGTAGCAGCAATTATAGAGACTGCATTCAGACTGCCACAACTGGAGAAAGCGCTATTTCCGATAGATGCAGTTGAACCGGCGCTTATAGTGACGGCGTCCAGACTGCCGCAGCTGGAAAAAGCACTATTTCCAACAGCAACCGCCGAGCCGGCATCTATTGCAACAGAGCATAGCTTTGCACAACTAGAAAAAGCACTATTGCCGATAGATGCAGTTGAACCGGCACTTATGGTGACTGCGTCCAGACTACCACACCTCAAGAAAGCACTGTAGTCAATAGAAACCGTCGAGCCGACAGTTATAGTAACAATTTCCAATCTGCCACAGTCGGAAAAGGCGGCGTTGCCAATATAAGCCGAAAAATCAGCACTTATAACTGCTGTAGCGAGCATATCACAATCGAAAAAAGCGCTTTGGCCAATAGATGCAGACGAGCCTGCAGTTATAACAACATTTGAAATATTTCCGCAAACCGAACCAATATGCGAACTATCGTATGTATAGGATGAGAAGGCATGCTCTGCAATTGAAGCACTTTTCGCATCCAACACGCAATCCTTTGCGCCAGTGCAACCAGAAAATGCACCGGCCTGTAATTCTACGACATCAGCAGCTGCAATCTCAATCGACATCGCTGACGAGCAGTTCATAAACGCCGCCTTGCCAATTAAAATCTCAGCGCCGTCGGTATATCTGATCTTCTGCAGCTTTTGACAGTTGAAGAACGCTATTTCGCCTATCGATTTTACGCTAGCTGGAATGACTACGTTGGTGAGGGATGTGCAGCCGTAGAATGCGCGTTTGGCGATATTGGTGACGCCATCAGGAATAACCACCGAAGTAAGATTAGTACACCCTTCGAATGCCTGTTCCGCTATGTTGACTACCATGCTGCTCCGCAAATAGAGCGGTATCTCAATATCCCCAGCAGTACCTTGATCAATTGCAGAGACACGGCGGCTTTTGTCGTCATTGCCGATAGATACGTGTTCATCGTCAATGCGGATATATTCCCAGTCTCTTTCCGGGATAACCGTCTGCGCAAATGCAGATACCGACATCAGCATCGCAATTGCGAACAGGATCCTCCCGAATTTTTTTTTCTGGCACATTCGAACCACCTTGTTCCCAATGGCGTCCGTTACTGGGCCGATTCGTTTTCCTGTTTCTCGGCGTTAGCTTCCTCGACGTTGTTTTTCTCGGCGTTGGCCTTCTCGGCGTCTGCGCTGTCCTTCTTCGCGCGCTCGTTCTCGCCTTTGTACGTCTCTTCCGCTTTGTCAAGCTCATGCTGGGCCTCCTTGAGCTTGCGCTCGCGGACTTCCGCGGCAATTTTCTTCAGCTCCTCCTGGCTCTCCTCATCCTGCATCTTCTCTTCCAACTCCTCGCGCTTTTCCTTGTCAAGTTCTTCCTTGTGCATCTTAAGCCAGAGGTCGCGCTCCTCCTTGGACATCTTCTCCAGTTCCTTGACACGCTCGACCTTGGCCTTCTCGATGGCGATCTTCGTCTTGCGCTCCTCGTCCTGCTTCTTCCACTCGTCCTTCAGGCGACGAAGCATCTCGCGCTTCGAAACCGGATCCGCGAGTTCGCTAAGCGACCAGCCGTTGTCGTCCCACGGATTTGGATCCGACATCGTTTTCTTCCGGCGAAGTGCCTCGACCTGCGCCGCCTCGGCGTCGTTGAGCACATACGGCGTAAGGAACACCAAGAGTTCCTTGCGGCCCTCACTCTCTTTGACTTCGCTGAAGAGCCACTTGCCAATCCATGGAATGTCCTTGAGAATTGGGATCCCGGACTCGCTTGATGCCTTGGCTGTCTCGGTCAGCCCGCTAAATACAACCGTCTGCTTGTCTTCAAGCAGGACATCAGCCGACATCTTGCGCTCCACCGCAAGATCTACAAACCCAGGTATGTACATTCCTCCTTGCGGGATCAGCATCGACTGTCCGTTCTCCACAAACCTAGAATACTCCTCTTCCACATTGAGCATGACAGTCCCGTTCGGGTTGATTTTTGGCGTGACCTTGAGCTTGATGCCGATGTCCTTTGCGCTATAGTTTGGCGTAGGCTGACCGCTGTTGCCATATGAGCCCGACTGCGCAGTCCAGCCAGTAAGGAACTGCCTGTTTTCTGTCGCATCGATTGTCGCTTCCTTGTTGTCGACGGTCATAATCACCGGCGAGGCGATGTACTTGGCATGGTTGTCGTTCTCCGTCATGTGAAGAATGGCCGCAATCCCCAGCTCGTCGGAATCAAAAACAAAGGTAAACGACTTGCTGAGCAGGTTGGAGGCGACGCCCTGAACGAGGTCAAGCGCCTCTGAACCGCCACTCGCGCCACCGCCCACTCCATAAGCGCCGCCAGAAGCGTAGTTGAGGAAACCATCGCGGGCCACACCGTAGGCAAGGGACGGAACTTTCGATAGCTCAAATCTAGAATCAGACCCATATCCTGACGCGGCAAATTCCGCTTCTGTAAACGAACCGATCAACTTAGACACGGTATTGATTGAGCCGTCATCGTTATATGTCGCCTTCTGGTATGCATTATAACGCAAATTCCCCAACGCATCAGTCGCCTGATTGACTGAGCTTTTCCTGCCCTTCTGCACCCAGTCAATGCCGCTCTCGATTCCATTGTCAAGCGACACCTCGATGATAACAGTCTCAATCAGAACTTGGGCGAGCTTGACATCCATTGCCTCGATGATCGACTCAACAACAGGGACAAGCTCCTTCTGGGTCATCACCACCAGGCCGTTGATGCGCTTGTCGGCGAGGATGGTCGTGTTCTCCTTGGAGAGCTCGCCCGCCTGCGGCTCGCCGGTACGCTTGTTCGCGGGCTGACGTCCCGCGGTTCCGGTAGTAACGTTCGCACTGCCGCCGGACGATGATTTCGCCGCGGCATTCTGGCTCGACTTCGTATTCGACTTGCCCGAAGGCGCATTGCCGATGAGATCGTTGATCATGTCAGAGACATCCTCCGCGTCCGCGTACTTGAGTCGGTAGACCTTGACCACCGTCGGCGGCGTGGTCTCGATATCCAGCTGTTCGATCACCTTGTCGAAGAAGTCCATATTTGCCTTGGAGGTGACGATGATGAGCTTGTTTGAGCGCTCGTCGGAAAGGATCAGCACCTTACCGCGGATCATGCCGCGGTCGGCGTCTGAAACCGAGGTCACGATCGACGGCTGGTTCACCGGCGCCGCCGGCTGCGGGTTGTTGCGGTTCATGAGTCGCGACGCGAACGGGGACATAGGGGTCGTCGCCTGCGCCGTGGATTTCGGCTGCTTGCCTTCCTTCTCCAACTCCTCCTTGCTCTTCTGCACGATCGCCTCGAGCGCCGTCTTGACATCCGCCGCAGCTGCGTTGTGGATCTGGCGCACATACACGTTCTCGGTAACAGGGGTGGTGATGTCGATCATCCGGGCAATCTCGCGCATCCGGTTGATGTTTGCCTCGGTGTCGGTGATGATGATCGAGTTGGTGCGCTCGAAGACGAGCAGCACGCCGTTGGCGGACTTGAAGCCCTCCAGCGCCTTCTGCGCCTCCTCGACCGAAATGTTGTGGAACGGCACCACCAGCGAGACGACGCGGGTCGACTCCCTGAGCTCCGCGTCCGGGTCCATGATGAGGGGGATGCCGTCCTTGCGCACGTCCTTGCGCGGAATCGCGCGGCAGAACTTCTCGCCGTATGGCTCAAGGTGGATGCCGTTCATCTCCAGCACCGTCTCGATCGCCTCGATCTTGTCCTCGTCGGTCAGCTCCTGCCCCTGCAGCGGCTGCAGGGTAATGGTGGCGGCCGGGGTCTGCGGGTCCTTGAGGACAGTAATCCCCTTGAGTTCGCCGTAGACCTTGAAGACCATCTCCACCGGAGCCTGGTTGAACTCGATCGACCTGCCGCCAGGCTCCACCTTCTTGCTGTCCGAAGCTGGCGCGGACGACGACGCGCCGGTCGTCGAGGGTGCCGCGGATGGCGCCGCAGTAGTGTTTACCGTGGTCGCACGCCCTGGCATGCCCTCGCCGGAACGTCTGGGAAAGCGACTGCGCAGCAATCCGCTGCGCCTCTCACCGGACGTAGTTTGCTCCTGGGCCGCCGTGTCGACCGCCGCCAGCACGGCCACCGCCGCCAGCACGAGTAGAGTCTTGAACTTTGCTTTCATATTCACCGCTCCGTTTTCGTTTTAAATCCGTAAATTATTCGCGCATGTACGCGCAGGTTATCGACAGCGATCCCTTGAGATAGCCTTTCTTCTGGCTGGGCTTGAGGCTGATCTCCTTGATGTCGAACATGCCGTCGGTGGAGTTCTCAAGCGCATGCATGAACTTCACGAGCGCCTCCAGCGAACCCTCCCAGCTCTTCACCTCGATCGGCAGCTCCAGCACGTCCCCCGCCTCCACCTCCTTGCCTGAATCGATCGAGGTGATCAGTACCAGATTCGTGCGCGCGAGGTCCTCCACCTTCCGGAGCCACACCGTGTCAGTAGCCTTGCCAGCCTCGAAGGTTGGCATCGCCGCCTTTTCGCGGTCGTAGAGCTCGTTCCACTTGCGCTTCTCGGAAATCAGCTTCTCCTCCTGCTCGTACCGATCGCACTCCCTGCCGTACGCCTTCGCCGCGCGCTTCCACGCGCTTTCGGCGCTGAAGAACCAGACCCCGACCGCGACGGCGTAGAGCACGACGATGGCCACGACGGCCATCATCGCCTTCTCCTTAAGTTTCGCGTCGTCCATGTCGGCTATTCCTCCTCGGTCTTGTGGCTGCACTCGATCTCGAACTTCTGCTTGCCGTCCTTCTGCTTGCTGAGCGCGCCAAGGCGCACCACCTCGAAGATCTTCTCGCCGCCACCGTCCTCATCCTCCGCACGCATCTCCGCGAGCGCGTCCTTGAGCTGGTAGGCGGAACTGGAGTCGTCCGACTCCGCGCGCAGACGTACGCCGTCGTCACGGGTGAAGTCCCAGGAAGAGAGCGTAACCCCCTCGGGCAGACGGTCCGACACCGCCTTCATGATCTCCAGCGCGCCACGCGAATGGTCGGAATACTTCCGGACCAGCTTCACCTTCGCCTTCTTCTCGGACACCGCCCTGTACTGCTTGGCGTGGCGTTTGCAGAGCTCCTTCTGGTGGTCGGTCATGTAGCCGTAGGCGACCGGCACTCCGAAAAGGACCGCCATCGCCACCACCCACACCGCGACCGCCACAATCATGTTGCGCAGCAGCTTCGCCTTGAAGCGCGTCTCGGCGAGCACTTCGCGCCAGCTGTCAGGCATCGCGTTGAGCGAGCCCTCCTCGGTCGTGCGCTCGGCTACGCCCGCAAGCCCAGCGTCGGCACCGATCTCGATCGAGCGTACCGGCGCGCCGAACGAGGCGAGTGGATCCGCCGCGGACTCTGCCGCGGGTTCTGCCGCGGAATCCTCGGCCTCGCGCCAAACGCGCACCACTTCGCCGAGCGGCTTCGGCCCGCCGAAGTCCTCGGCCTCCAAAAGCGAAAGCATCGCCTCGCGCTTCAGATCCGATTCCAGCGAAGCGGCGCGGATGGAGACTGGCAGGTCGGCGTCGAGGACAACGAGTGACAAGCCGTCCGACCCCTCAAATACCACAAGCCGACGTCCTTCGCCGCCGATTGACCGCCAGACGCCGCGCAGCTCACCGAGTACCAGCGCGTCGACCCTGACGACGTTCAGCTTCGCCGCGTCGAGCGCATCGGCGATGTCGTCGGTCGAGCCCTCAGGCAGCGCCGCAGCAAGGTACACCGCGCGGCCACCGACCTCATCGCAGACCTTCTCCAACCCAACGGCAATCGGCTCGTCTGGAAACGGACTCGCCGCCGTCAAGATGCTACTTGCCTTCTCCGAAGGGTCCTCACCTTCGGCGACGCGTACAAGCCGCACCAGCAACCGACCAAGCGGCAACGCGAGCACTGCTTCGCGGCTCTTTACGCCGGAAGAAATGACGCGTAGCTCCCCGCCCTCGAAGGCTGCTGTCTGAAATGCCTTGACCATTGAGTGAATTATATCAAAAATCCCTTCTCATCGGGTGGAAAAGTTGGTTTTTACGCAGGACGGTACGAGTCCTTCAGCGAGCAGGTGCGATTGAAGACGAGTGGCGCGTCGCAGACGAAGTAGCCGGTGCGCTCGAACTGGAAGCGCTCACCTGCCTTCGCCTCCGCGAGCGCGGGCTCGACATAGCCGGAGACTACCCGGAGCGAGTCGGGGTTCAGGAACTTGAGGAAGTTCTCGCTTCCCTCCTTGAGCGGGTCCTTCTCGAGGAACAGCCGGTCGTAGAGGCGGAACTCCGCCTTCACGCCCGTCGCGCAGTCCACCCAGTGGATGGTTCCCTTCACCTTGCGGCCGTCCGCGGGGTTGCCGCCCCATGACGCCTCGTCCCAGGTGCCGTGGATCTCGACCACCTTGCCGGACTCGTCCTTGACGCAGCCAGTGCACTTGAAGATGCAGGCGCCGCGGAGCCTGACTTCCTGGCTAGGCGCCATGCGGAAGAACTTCTTCTCCGGCACCTCCATGAAGTCGGCGCGGTCGATCCAGACCTCGCGGCCGAACGGCACCTTCCGCGTCCCCGCCTTCTCGTCGAGCGGGTTGTTGGGCAGCTCCGCCTCCCGCGCGGGACCGGACCAGTTGTCGACCACGACCTTGACCGGATCAACGACGGCGATGCGGCGCATTGCGGTCTGGTTGAGCTCCTCGCGGACGCACCACTCGAGGAGCGCGGGGTCGGACTCGCTCTCCACCTTCGAGACGCCGATGCGGTCGCAGAACTCGCGGATCGCGCCGGGCGTGTAGCCGCGGCGGCGCATGCCGCAGACGGTCGGCATCCGGGGGTCGTCCCATCCGTCCACCACCTTCTCCTGCACCATCTGCAGCAGAAGCCGCTTGGACATCACCGTGTAGGTGAGGTTGAGCCGCGCGAACTCGCGCTGCTGGGTGCGGATCTTGACGCCGTTTCTGACCGGCAGCAGCCCCTGCTCGTCCATGCGGTCCACCACCCAGTCGTAGAGCGGACGGTGCACCTCGAACTCAAGCGTGCACATCGAGTGGGTGACGCCCTCGAGCGCGTCCTCGATCGGGTGCGCGAAGTCGTACATCGGGTAGACGCACCACTTGTCGCCGAGGTGGTAGTGGGCGACGTGGCGGATGCGGTAGATCACCGGGTCGCGGAAGTGGATGTTGGGCGAGGCCATGTCGATCTTCGCGCGGAGGCACCACTCGCCGTCGGCGTACTTGCCGTCGCGCATCTCGTGGAAGATCCTCAGGTTGCGCTCAGGGTCGGTGTCGCGCGAGGGCGAGGGGCGGCCGGGCCTCTCGGGGACGCCGCGGTACTCCTTCCACTCGTCCTGGGTGAGGTTGCAGCAGTAGGCCTGGCCGCGGCGGATCAGTTCCTCGGCGATGGCGTACATCTGGTCGAACATGTTCGAGGCGTTGTAGAAGCCCTTCTCGCCGGCGTCGCCCTCGCCGGACCACTGGAAGCCGAGCCAGTTGATGTCCTTCTTGATGTTCTCGGCGTACTCGTCGGACTCCTTGGCGGGGTTGGTGTCGTCGAGCCGGAGGTGGCACTCGCCGCCAAAGAGCTCGGCCATGCCGAAGTCGACGCACACCGCCTTGGCGTGGCCGATGTGGATGTAGCCGTTGGGCTCGGGCGGGAAGCGGGTCACCACCTTGCCGCCGGTCTTGCCGTCGGCGACGTCCTTCTCGATCCACTGGCGGAGAAAATGCCGCGAGGTGTCGGATTCTTCGTTCATCATGTCTGCTCCTTCATGTTTTTTGCATAGACGACCATCGCCTGGCGCACGATCATCTCAAGCGCGCGGCGGTCGCGCCCGCTGGCGCTGTCGATTCCCTTCAGCGCCCAGTAGATTGCCGAAAGCTGCGGGTTGGTCCAGTCGTCGAAGCCGGTGAATCGCTCCACCGCCGTCATCCGCATGGGCTCCATGCCAAGCTCCTCCCAGGCGCCGCGGCGCTGGACGTCGCGCACCGTCTCGGCCCACATCTTGCGGTAGTATGGCGCGGCGGAATCGAGGTTGGCGCCGATCTTGAGCTCGAACATCCAGGCGAGTTCGCGGTAGAGCTCCGGCTCGCGCGGGTTGACCTTCAGACCCTCGTCCCGCAGCAGCCGGATCGACGCCTCCACCCAGCGCCAGCGGTCCTCGGGCGCGTTCATCATCACCGAGACGTTGTAGGCGAGGTTCCAGGCGGCAAAGCTCCACACCTCCGGAGTGTGCGGCTCGAGGAGCGCCAGGGTTGAGGCGAGCTGGGCGAGCTCCACATACCGCCCTTCCGCCTGCAGCCGGTCGGCGCGGAACCATACCACCTCGGCGAGCACCGAGCGGAATGCACCGAACGCGACGAAGGCGCTCTCGGCAAGCGCGGGCGCAGCGGCCGCACGACGCGCGGCGAGGAGCGGCTGCGCCACGGCCGAGGCTGCGAGCGCAATCGCCGCGAGGACGGGCAAGGGACGCAGGATCTTCACGTGTACCTCAGCACCTCGTCCACGGTGGTGTAGCCGTCGAGGATGGAGCGGATGCCGTCCTCGCGCATTGTGCGCATGCCGAGCTCGCGGGCCTTCTCGCGGATGACCAGCGTCGGCGCGCGGTTGTTGATGAGCTCCCGGAGCGGGTTGGACATGCGCAGGTACTCGAAGACGCCCTTGCGGCCCTTGTAGCCGGTGCCGTTGCAGGTCTTGCAGCCGCGGCCGAAGTAGAACGGCCGGCCGCCGATCTGCTCGCGCGTCATCTCAAGGCGTTCGAGCTGCTCGTCGTCGGGCTCGTATGCCTGCTTGCATTCGCGGCAGACGGTCCTCACGAGACGCTGGCCGAGCACGGCCTCGAGCGTGGAAGACAGGAGGTACGGCGCGACGTTCATGTCGACGAGGCGCATCACCGCGCCGGCGGCGTCGTTGGTGTGCAGGGTGGAGAAGACAAAGTGGCCGGTGAGCGCGGCCTGCACCGCGATCTCCGCCGTCTCCAGGTCGCGGATCTCGCCGATCATCATGATGTCCGGGTCCTGACGCAGGAACGCCCTCAGCACCTTGGCAAAGGTGTTGCCGGCGCGGGCGTCGATCGGCACCTGGACGATGCCGTCGACGTTGTACTCGACCGGCTCCTCGGCGGTAAGCAGCTTGGAGTCGATGGTGTTGATGCGCCTGAGGACGGAGTAGAGCGTAGTGGTCTTGCCCGAGCCGGTCGGGCCGGTCACGATGAAGATGCCGTTCGGCTTCTCGATGTCCATCGTGATCTGTTCGTAGATGTCCTCGGCGAAGCCCACGTTCTCGAGGTCGAGCGAAGTGGTGGTCTGGTCGAGGATTCGCATGACGACCGACTCGCCGTGGGCGGTGGGGAGGCACGAAACGCGCAGGTCGACGGGACGCCCGGCAACGGTGAGCGCGATGCGACCGTCCTGCGGCACGCGCCGCTCGGCGATGTTGAGGTTGGCGAGGATCTTCACGCGCGAGATGATCGCCGGCGCCATCTTAACGTCCGGCGCCTTCATCTCGTAGAGCGCGCCGTCCACGCGGTAGCGGATCTTGAAGTCGTTCTCGAACGGCTCGATGTGGATGTCGGCCGCGTGGTCGACGACGCCCTGGTAGAGGACGAGGTTCACGAAGCGGATGATCGCCGAGGAGTTCGCGGCGCTCTCCATCGAGGCGATGTCGTTGGCGTTCGCGTCGGCGGCAAGGGTCTCGTCGTCGGTCATGCCCTCGCCCAGCGACTTGATCATGTCCGCCACCGACTCGTTCGAGTCCCCGTAGTACTGGGAGATGCGGTCCATCACGTCCTTTTCGCGGGCGAAGACGAACCTGACTTCCTTCGAGAGGGTAAAGAGCATCTCGTCGGAGATGCGCGGATCGACGATGTCGAAGGTGGCGAGGGTGACCGAGGTGTCGTCGGCCGCGACCGGGAAGACGTTGTACATCCTGGCTGTCGAGGCGGGTATCGCCTCGGTCACCTCGGTGTCGATCGTCATCGCGCCGAGGTCGATCGCCTCGGTGTCCTGGTAGGCCGCCATCGCGGCGAGGAGCGAGTCCTCGTCGAGGACGCCGGAGTCGAGCACCTGGCGGCGCACTGTCTTCGACTCGGTCTTCGCGAGCTCGGCGATGTCCTGGGCGCCGGCCTCGTCGATGTATCCGTTCTGGATGAGGATCTGGAGTATCTGGTCGTTCATGATGCCTCCTCCCTACGCGCCATAGCCCTCCTCCTTGAGCTTCTGGACCACCGACTCCGGGTCCTGCGACTTGGTGATGAGGTCCTCGTAGGAGATGAGCCCCTGCTTGTAGAGCCCGGAGAGGTGGGCGTCGAGCGTGATCATGCCGTACTTCGCGCCGGTCTGCAGGTCGGACTTGATCATGTTCGTCTTGTTGTCGCGGATGCGCGAGCAGATGGCGTCGGTGCGGGTCATTATCTCGAAGGAGGCGACGCGGCCGTGCACCTCGCCGTTGGCATCGAGCTTCGGGAGAAGGATCTGCGAGATGACCGCCTGCAGGCCCGCCGCGAGCTGGGTGCGGATCTGCGACTGCTGGTTCATCGGGAACGCGTCGACGATACGGTCGATCGTCTCCGCCGAGCCGGTGGTGTGCAGGGTGCCGAAGACGAGGTGGCCCGTCTCCGCGGCGGTGATCGCCGCAGCGATCGTCTCGAGGTCGCGCATTTCGCCGACGAGGATCACGTCCGGGTCCTGGCGGAGCGCGCGGCGGATCGCCTCGGCGAACGAGGGCACGTCGTCGCCGATCTCGCGCTGGGTGACGAGCGAGTTCTTCGAGGTGTGGTAGAATTCGATCGGGTCCTCGATGGTGATGATGTGGACGTTGCGCTCGCGGTTGATGACGTCGATCATCGAGGCGAGCGTCGTCGACTTGCCGGAGCCGGTGGGGCCGGTCACGAGGATGAGGCCGCGCGGCTTGAAGAGGAGCTCCTTGACAACCGCCGGAATGCCGATCTGCTCGAGCGTAAGCAGGGTCGAGGGGATCTGGCGGAGCACCGCGCCGTAGCGCTTCCTCTCCTTGAAGATGCTGACACGGAAGCGGGTGCCGTCAGGGTGCGCGAGCGCGAAGTCGGCGCCGCCGGACTTCTCGACTTCCTCCAGCGCGCGGGGGTCGCCGAGCTTCTCGACCATCTCGCGGCAGAGCTGGTAGGAGTCCTCCTCGGTGAGCTCCTCCTCGGCGATCGGCAACAGCTCGCCGTGCACACGCAGCTTCGGCGGCATGTAGGCGCGGATGTGCAGGTCGGAGCCGCCCTCGTCGATCGTGGCCTGCAGCAGTTCGTCGATATGGATGTCCATCTATTGCCTCCTATTCTTGCCCTGGTTTCCGGTCTGGTTGTCCCGCCTGGATTCGAACCAGGACTAAGGGTATCAAAAACCCCTGTGCGGCCACTACACCACGGGACATTACCATGCGCGTATTATACCAAAATTCGTGGCCGAGCGGCGCGAATAAGGCTCAGAGGCCGGGGAGGTTGAGTTGGCCGGAGACGCACACCTTGCGTCCCTTCGAGAGGGTGCGGTCGGAGGTGTCGTAGACCACGAACTTGATGCCATCGAAGCGACGGGCGAGTTCGCTCACGATGTAGCGCGAGACCGACTTGACGTTGCCCTTGTCGTCGTCGGAAAAGCCGATCGACACCGGTTTGTCCAGACTGCCGCTCCGGCGGAGCATGTGGAAGACGTGCTCGACGAAGTCCCTGATCGCGAACTCCTTGGCGAGCTCCGGCCGGGCGGCGGTGGGGGCGACGGCGAGCTTCTCCTGGTAGATTGGATCGGCGGCCATGCGCTTGGCGAAGCCCTCGTAGGTGACGGCGGAGTAGCGGCACATCGAGAGATAGTAGTCGAGCTCCTCCTCGTCGGTGCCGAACTCGCCGTCGCCGACGCCGTCCAGCCACTGCCGGTAGCCGCGCAGCGAACTCATCATCTCCTCGCGCTCCTCTTCGGTCAGGACCTCGTCGATGAAGCACCTCACCGCACGCTCGACCGCCGCCGGCGAATGTCCGCGGGCGGTGACAATGGCGAAGATGCGCCCTTCCCGTAGCGTCTTCCTGAGCGCGTTGAAGCTGGGGCCGGGCTTTTCGCCCGCCGCAATGCGCGCGAGCGCGGCACGGGTGTCCTCAAGGAAGTTGTCGCGCTGCGGCGAGTCCTCGAAGTTGCGGAAAGCCTCGCGCCACTTGCCTTCCGGAGCGCGGTAGTGCTTGGTATCTGACCGCACCAGCGCGAAGGTGGCGGTGGAAAGCTCCACCGGACGCCACTTGCCGTCGTCCTCCAGCCGCTCCATGCGGATCTTCGTCGGCATATGGAGGATGTTGTCGTCCCAGTCAAAGATGTAGTACTTGAACCCACGGGTCGAGACCGACTCGTTTATGTAGGGGATGGGGCGCTTCATGGCTGTCCCTCCCCGGCCGGGATCATGTCCGCGCGGTGGACCGGCGACGAGAATCGGCTGTGGGGCTGACTGCGGTAGAGCGACCAGCTGTCGTTGAGCCAGAAGGAGATGCCGCACACCCACATCGCCGGCAGCAGCAGGCCGTGGTTGCCGGAGATCTCCGCCACAATCACCACCGCCGTCAGCGGGATGCGCACCGCCGAGGCGAGGAAGCCGGCCATGCCGACGAGCGCGAACGCCGCGGGCTGGATGCCGACCGACGGCGGCAGCAGGCTGTGGAAGCAGAGGCCGACCGCGGCGCCGAGCGAGCCGCCGCAGACGATCGCCGGCGCGAAGACACCGCCGGAGCCGCCGGAGCCGACGGTGAAGGAGGTCGCCACCGCCTTCATCACGAAGAAGCAGAAGAAGCCGGCGGCGGAGAGCGGCACTGCGGCGCCGAAGTCGGATGCGAAGCCGGCCGAGAGGCAGGCGCTGATGAGCGAGTAGCTGGTGCCGAGGATGTCGGGCACGAAGAAGCCGATCACGCCGGTCACGAGCCCGCCAAGCGCAACCTTGGCGAGGCCGGGCATTCGCGCGCGCTTGAACCAGGTCTCGGTGGCGCGGAAGAACATGATGTAGAACCGCGCCCCCAGCGCCACCACGAGCGCGAGGCAGAAGTAGGGGAAGAGCCTGAGGCCGGAGTCGTAGACGCACTCGCCGGGCATCGAAAAGAGCGGCGCCCAGCCGTAGAAGCAGGCGAAGACGGTGTAGGAGACGGCCGAGGCCACGAACGACGGCACCATCGTCTCGTACTCGACGTCGCTCGAGGAGTAGAAGATCTCGCAGCCGAAGATCGCCCCGGCGAGCGGAGCCTGGAAGAGCGCGCCGATGCCGGCGGCGAGACCGGCGGCCATCAGGATTCGCCGCGCGCGCGGGGTGAGGTTCATGATTCTCGCGACCGCCGAGCCGCAGGCCGCGCCGACCAAAGTGACCGGGCCCTCGTAGCCGGCCGAGCCGCCGGAGGCGACGGTGAGCACCGAGGCGAGCGGCTTGACCGGCACCACCTCGCTCGTCACATAGCCGTCGCGCTGGTGGTAGGCGCGGATGGCGCTGTCGGTGCCGCGCGCGTTCTCGAGCTTGGAGAAGCGGCGGATGAGCAGCCAGCCCAGCGACGCGCCGACCATCGGCAGCACGAGGAGCGTCCAGCGCCGCGGGTCGCAGAGCATCGTCTCGACCGAGAAGTCGGCCGCCACCGCCGAGCCGGTGTGCAGGCAGGATAGGTCGGCGTGGTGCCCAATGCCGTCAAGCAGCAGGACTCGCCCCCAGTGGATCATCCAGCGGAACGCAGCCGCCGCAAGCCCGACGACGATGCCGACGAGCATCGACTCGCCGAGGTACTTCCCCGTGGTGCGGAACGACAGCCCCTTGCCCGCAAGGAAGAACCTGAAGGACGAGATCGACAGCCGCTCGAGCATTCGTCAGAACTCGAACACCATGCCCCGCGCGACCTTGCGCGCAACCTGCTCGCCGGCCAGGATCTTGAGGACGACCAGCGAAAAGAGCGTCGCCGAACCCGGAGCCTGCCCGGTGACGATGCCGTTGTGCTCCACCACCGGCTGGTTGATCCAGGGGCAGTCAAGCTCTAGCTGGCAGGTCGGGTAGCAGGTGGCGTGCTGGTTGGGCGAAAGGACGCCCGCAGCGGAAAGCACCGTGGGCGCAGCGCAAATCGCAGCCAGCAGGCCGCGCTGCTCGCGCTGGCGGACGATTCGATCAATTAGCGCATTGCACCGCTTTAGGTTGGCCGTGCCGTCGCCGCCGCCAGGCAGGACGATTGCCTCGAAGTCGCGCTCAATCACCTCGGAAAGCAGCGAATCGGCGCGGACGGGCATGCCGTGCGCGCCGCGGACCTCGAGCGAATCGCCGACCGCCGCTACCGACACCTCCACCCCGCCGCGGCGGAGGACATCGACGATAGTAACCGCCTCGATTTCCTCAAAACCCTCGGCCAGGGGGACAAGTGCGCTTGGCGCGGCGTTCGACTGCATCGGCACACCTCCGTCAGATCAGGTTCTTGGCCTCGTTGCACTTCACGCGGCGCCCCATGATCTCCTTGTCGTTGATCGCCGCGCACGCACGCTCGGCCTCGTCGCGGTTGGGCATCTGGATGAACCCGAAGCCCTTGGACTTGCCGTTGAAGCGGTTCATCACCAGCCTCACCGAATTGACCTTGCCGAACGCCTCGAACTCCTGGCGGAGCTGCGCCTCGGTCATGTCGTAGCTGAGGTTGCCGACGTAGATCTCCACTGAGCCGTCGGCCGGGGCGGGATGCGGCTTGCGCTTCTCGAACGGCTGGTCGTCGCGGCGTGGCTGGGGACGGCGCTGGGCGGGACGGTTGGACCCGGCCTTGCAGCCACAGGGGCGGAACAGGCGGCAGACGACGCAGGTCGCCAGCACGCCGGCCACAAACGAAGCCACGGCAAGGGCGATTGCCGGGCACTGGTTGGTCTTGAAGAGTTCGCAGACTCCGTTGATGATACAGTTCATTTTTCCTCTACTCCGTTTCTTCTTTTGCTTCTTTCGTTGTCCGCCGCCGGTTCGCAACCCGGGGAGGACTGGATTGTCGTCAACTATTGCGATAGTCACCGAGCGATTTCATGCGGCTCGGATGGCGCAGCTTGCGTAGCGCCTTCGCCTCGATCTGGCGGATGCGCTCGCGGGTCACGTTGAACAGCTTGCCCACTTCCTCGAGCGTGCGGCTGTAGCCGTCGGTCAGGCCGAAGCGGAAGTCTACGACCTGGCGCTCGCGGTCGGTGAGCGTGTTGAGGATGTCGCGCAGCCGCTCCTTCAGGAGGTGCCCTTCGGTGACCTCGAAGGGATTTTCGCTGGACAGGTCGGGGATGAAGTCGCCGTAGTGGGCGTCGTCGTTGTCCCCGACCTTCGACTGCAGCGAGATCGGCTGCTGGGCCATACGCCGAACGGCCTTGACCTGTTCGATCGTCATCTCCATCTCCGTCGCCAGCTCCTTCTCGGTTGGCTCGCGCCCCAGCTTCTGGATCAGCCGCTTCTGCACCCGCATGAGCTTGTTGATCGTCTCGATCATATGCACGGGGATGCGGATGGTGCGGGCCTGGTCGGCGATGGCGCGCGTGGCCGCCTGGCGAATCCACCAGGTGGCGTAGGTGGAGAACTTGTAGCCGCGCTTGTACTCGAACTTCTCGACCGCCTTCATGAGGCCAGTGTTGCCCTCCTGGATTAGGTCGAGGAAGCTCAGGCCGCGGTTCATGTACTTCTTGACGATCGAGATGACCAGCCTCAGGTTGGCCTCGACCATCTTGGTGCGTGCCTGCTGACCGGCCTTGAGCACCTTGCGCAGGTCTGCGAAGGTGGATACGAACTCCTCGCCGGGCATGCCGAAGAGCGCCTCGTAGCGGGCCATCTTCGTCTTCAGCTCCTGTAGATCGCGCGTACGCTTCTTGGACGGACGCTGGGTGAGGAGCTTTGCGTGCTCGGAAACGAGCCGGCGGTACGGCAGGTACAGCTTCTCGTCTGCGTCGGCACAGAGCGTCTCAAGCACCTTCTGCTTGAAGCTCAGGTCCTCGAAGCACTGGCGCAGCGAAGCGCGCGCGTTGGCGAGCGTCTTCTCGGCGCCGCGGATCGCGGCCTTGGAGGCGCCCTTCGAGGAAATCGTCGACATGTACTTGGCGCTCGCGGCGCGCAGCTTGGCGTCGACCGCCTTCAGCTCCTCGCGCAGCTGGGGGATGATCTCCATGTAGCCGTCGCGGTTGTCGTCGAACTTGTCCGTGACGATGCGGTCGAAGCGCTCTGTCTGGCCCTCGAGCTTGTCGAGCAGCCGCGCGTACATCTGCGGCGCGAAGAGGAAGCGGTTGAAGACGTCCTTGGTCTTCGCCTCCGCCGTCTCGATGGTGGAGCATATCTCGATCTCCTCCTCGCGGGTGAGGAGCTGCACCTGTCCCATCTGGTGGAGATACATGCGGATCGGGTCCTCGACCGACTCGTGGTGGGAACGCTTTTCGTTCTGCTTGGCGTTGCGCGCCTCGAGGAACTTCTTGACGTCGTCCTCGCGGATCACCTGCACCCCGAGCGCATCGAGGATGGTCAGGTACTTGTCGGACTGGATTGCGTCGACAATGTTCTGCGGCAGGATCTGGTTCAGCTCCTCCCAGGTGATGTAGCCGCCGTTCGCCTCGCTGCGGCGCTTGACGTCCTGCACCACGTCGTTCAATTCGGTCTTGCGGAGGATCGACATCCCCTCCATCGCCGGCAGTACCGTCTCGCTCTCGGCCTCCTCGGCCTGCTCGGCCTGCACCGCCTCGGCGACAATACCGGTGGGCTGCACATAGTCCTCCTCGGTCTCGGCAGCATCAGCCGACCTGCCCTCGGCGCGCTCGACTTCGCGCGCAATCTCGTCCGCGTCTATGGTCGCGGCACTTGCGACCACTTCCTCGTCCTCGGCCTCAGCCGGCGGCAGGTCGTCGCCGATGCCGTCATCGATCGGCTGCGGCATGCGCACCTTCGGCTTCACGCTCTTCGCAACTACAGGCTTTTTGGAGACGACCGGCTTTACCGCGGGCTTCTTCGCCTTCGCAGGCTTCTTCGACTTAGTCTGCTTCTTCGACTTGGACGCCTGTTTTGAAGACAATTTCTTTGTCGGCGTCCGCTTGGACGTCGCTTTAGTTTTCGCCATAGATTACTCCAGTATACAATCCACCCATTCCCACTTTGTCAAGTGTTAGGTTGAATTATATCATAACTCCGGAAATTGCGCAACCCCCCTAAATGGCAAAATCTACCGCCGCGACAAGCGAAGGCGCGGTGGGCACGCCAAGCGCGGCGAGGCGCTCGAAGCTGTGGCTGCCCTGCGCGCAGAGGACGCATTCGACGCCGAGCTCGGTCGCGACCTCGCAGTCGTGGATGGCGTCGCCGATCATCACGATCCGCGGCGGCGGCGACGAGGAAGACTCAATCTCCGCCTTGAGCGCGAGCGCGAACGCGAGCTTGCCCGCGCCGTAGAGGTTGTCGGTGCCGCGCACGAAGTCGAAGTAGCCGCTGACGCCGAACCGCCCCACCGCCTCCTCGAGCAGGTCCTGGCGGAGCGCGGAGAGGATCGACTGCCGCGCGCCGCGGCTGCGGGCGAGCTCCAGCGCCGCGACCGCCTCGACGTTGAGCGCCGCGGACGCGCTCCCCTCGTCGTAGGAGTCGTGGTACTCCTGCGCGATCGCGTCCCATTCCGAGTCCGGGACGGGCATGCCGATCTCCTCGTAGTACTGCCGCGCCGGAAAGCGGAAGCGCGCGCGGTAGGACTCCATCGAAACTGCCGCGATCCCCCTTCTCGCGAGCATCGCGTTGAGCGCGCCAAGCGCCGCGCCCGTGTCGTCCAGAAGCGTGCCGTTCCAGTCCCAGACGATGTGCGTCGCCGCGCTCATCGCGTCTCCTTCCCCTCCAGCCGGCGGTGAAAGTAGCCGAGTCCGCCCTCGAGGTCGGAGAACTCGCCGTCGAGCTGGGCGTCGTAGAGCTCGGAGAGGATGCGGCCGAACTCCGGCGACGGCTTCATCCCGAGCGCGATTAGGTTGCGCCCCTGCACGATCGGCTTCGGCGCGGAGTCCTCCACCTCCAGCCGCTTCGCCTGCTCCGCCAGCCATTTGAGCGGTTCGGGCTCCGAGGGATACGGCGGCCTGCCCGCGTCGTCCGCCGCCGCCACCCGGATGAGCCGGTCGATGCGCACCACCTTCGCCGCCAGCCGGCGGATCGAGCCGTCGGACGACTTGTCGCGCCACATCGCGAACGGGCGCATGTGGAGCCGCACCAGCGGCGGCACCTCCTTCAGCAGGCGCTCCTCGTTGGTGAGCCGCGACAGGAACGACAGCGTCGGCTCCACCCCGGCCTCGTCGTGGCCGAGCGAGCGGATGCGCTTCTTGACCGGGTCGTAGGCGGTGCAGGCGGGCTTGCCGAAGTCGTGGCAGAGGACGGCGAGGCCGACCACAAGGTCCTCGACGGGATCGGGCGCGCCGCCGCGTTCCGCCGCGCGGCGGTCGCGGTCGGCGGCGAATGCGTCGAGGCAGCAGCAGGTGTGGTTCCAGACGTCGCCTTCGGGATGCCAGTGCGGGTCCTGCTCGCAGCCAATGAGCTTTTCGAGCTCCGGATAGTACTTGACCCAGCCGGTCGCGCGCAGGAAAGAGAGCCCCTTCGAGATGTGCCTGCCCTTGAGGAGGAGCTTGCTCCACTCCTCGAAGAGCCGCTCGCGCGCGAGGTTCTCGGGCGTCATTCCGCGGCAGATCTCCACCGTCTCCGGCGCCGGCGCAAGATTGAAGCGGGCGACGAACTGCATCCCCCGCAGCACCCGCAGCGGATCCTCGCGGAAGTGGTCGGAGACATGGCGCAGCACGCCGCGCTCGAGGTCCTTCACCCCGCCCCAGGGATCGAGCGTCTCGCCGGTCAGCGGATCGCGGTAGATGGCGTTGACGGTGAAGTCGCGCCGCGCGCTCGCCTCCTCGAGCGAAAGGAACGGGTCGCACTCGGTGCCGAAGGCGCGGTGGCCGAGGCCAAGCTTGGTCTCACGCCGCGGCAAGGCGACGTCGACGTCGTGGCCGTGGATCTTGAGGACGCCGAAGGACGCGCCCACGAGGTCGAGCGTGTAGTGGCGCGATAGCGCCGCCTCCAGCCGGTCCGGCGCGACGCCGAAGCACTCGAGGTCGAAGTCCTTGGGCTCGAGGCCGAGGATTTCGTCGCGCACGCAGCCGCCCACGAGCAGGGCGCGTCCCCCTTCCTCGCGGACTATCTCGGCGATTTCGGCGGCGACGCCGCTCACGCCTGCTGCTCCTCCGGCTTGGGGAGCGGCTTCGAGGTATCGAACTCGGCGGCAATCGGCTCGCCCTTGAGCCCGAAGCAATCCAGCGGACGCACCGAGAAGACCGTGTGCCCCTTGATTGGCAGCTCGGCGGGCGAAAAGAGGCAGAAGCCGGGCGCGCCTTCGGAAGACTCGGGCAGATAGAAGTCGTTGGCGACGACGCGGCGCTGGGCCTGAACGAGGTCGACCCCGTCCTCCACCAGCGTCGCCGTTACCTCGTACTCGAACACGCGGCACTTCTTCACCGTCTTCGCGGCGGGGAAGCGCACGGCGAGAAGGCCGTTCTCGACCGCGACCTCTGCCTTGGCGTCCGCGGCGAACTGCGGGGCGGAGCGCTTCTTCGCGCGGGCGGCGAAGGACTGGTCGTCGCGGCAGGGCACGGAGAGGACCCAGTCGTCGCCGAGCGACTTGCCGGAGACGAAGTCGCGGCGCTCAATGGCGAGGAGGCTTCCGTAGACCGACACCAGCATGCCGTGGCGGCCGTCAGAGGTCTCGATCGACTTCATCAGGTGCTTGCGCTTCTCACCCTGGAAGCCATGGCTGTTGCCGCTGAGGTTCTCGCGCAGCGAAAGGTCGTGGGAGCAGTACCTGAGCGAGGCGGTGTTGATCGATGTGAAGGCGCCCTGCCACACCGAGCGCTCGTCGGTGAGCGGATAGTGGCTGTGACCGGAGAACGCCACCGCGTTCGGATACTTAGAAAGCGTGCGCGTCGAGGCGCCGTTGTCGCGTCCCCAGGCCCACGGGCCCATGCAGGTGTCCTTGGGGTGAGAGTGCTGGGTGTAGAAGAAAGGCTTCGCGGGGTCGATCTCGTTCGCGTGCGCGGCGAGAAACTCCTCCAGGCCGTCAAACTGGTCCTTCTTCGTCCAGTGGCCGCCGACGAAAGCAAAGCCCTTCACGTTCTTGATCCAGAAGTCGGAGTAGGGTTCGCCGAAGACCTCCTCCCACACCTGGGCGGGACGCTCGTCGGTATACGCAATCCCCTCCTTGCGCGCCAGCTCATGGTCCTGCTGCTGCGCGTAGTGGAGCCCCCAGATATCGTGGTTGCCATAGATGAAAAGTTTCTCCACATGGCGGCCACCGAGACCCTTGTCGCCGGGGAAGACGCGCTCCCACGCATCGGCACAGCGCTGGAGCTGGCTGATTCGACCGTTATCGGCAATGTCGCCGGCGATGATGACGCCGTCCGCGCCGCGGTCTCGGAAATACTCGAACGCCTTGACGAGCGTGTCCTCGTCGCCCGGGTTGCGGAGGTGGACGTCGCTCAGGACGCCGAAGCGGACATCTGGTTCGCCGGAAAGCGCAGTCGCCTCCGCGTGTGCCAGCCGCGTTCCCGCGAGCAGCGAAAATGCGCCAATCGAACCGAAGAACCCGCGCCGAGAAAGCGCACAAGAAGCAGTATCGTTTTTCATGTCTGTATTATACCAAAAAAGACCGCGAATGACCGCGGCCTTTTTAACGACTTCAACCTCCCGAAAGGGTATTAGTTGAGCTCCATGCGCCCACGACGAGAGCGGTTGCGGATGCGCGCGCGCTGCGACTTCTTGCGGGCCTTGACGCAAGGCTTCTCGAAGTAGCGGTCGTCGCGGAGCTTCTTGATCAGGCCCTCCTTGTCCAGGACGCGCTTGAGGCGCTTGAGGCCACGCTCAACGGATTCACCCTTCTTGAGCTTGAGTACGATAGCCATTATTTCACCTCCTTCGCCGGCTCGTCTTTCGCAGGCTCCGCGACTTCTGCCGCGGTGACCCACTGAAGGACGCACATCTCGGCTGCGTCACCCTTGCGGGTGCCGAGCTTGACGATGCGGGTGTAGCCGCCCTTGCGGTCCTTCATCGCAGGGGCGATCTTGTCGAACAGCTTCTGCACCGCCTTGGGCTCCACAAGGCGCGACGCCGCGAGACGGCGGGCAGCCAGGTCGCCCTTCTTGGCGACGGTGACGATGCGGTCGGCGTCCTTGCGGGCCTCCTTGGCCTTGGGCAGGGTGGTCTTGATCGATTCGGCAAGAATCAGGTTGGTGACAAGGCCCCTCATCAGCATCTTGCGGTGCTTGGTGGAGCGGCCGAACTTCTTTGCGACTCTCTGGTGGCGCATAGCTTAAGCTTCCTTATTTCTTCTTCGGTTCCAGCATATCCGGGTTGAACTTGTACCCGAGCGACAGGCCAAGCGAGACGAGCTTCTTCTTGATCTCGTCGAGCGACTTCTTGCCGAAGTTGCGGTACTTGAGCATGTCGGCCTCGGTCTTGGACGCGAGCTCGCCGACGGTGGAGATGTTCGCGTTGTTGAGGCAGTTCGCCGCGCGGACCGAAAGCTCGATCTCGTTGACTGACATGTTGAGGAGCTTCTTGAGGCGCTCGCGCTCGTTCGCGTCCTTCGCGCCGTCGTCCTCGAACTCGAGCGTCTGCTCGCCCTCGTAGTCGACGAACACGTCGATGTGGCGGCGGAGCACAGCACCGGCAGTCTTCAGCGCCTCGCTGGGGCTGATCCTGCCGTCGGTCCACACGTCGAGGACGAGCTTCTCGTAGTCGGTGCGCTCGTCGACGCGCGTATTCTCCACGAGGAAGTTGACGCGCGTGACCGGCGAGAAGATGGAGTCGATCGCGATGCGCCCGATCTCCTGGTCGGGACGCTTGTTGCCGTCGGCAAGGCAGAAGCCGCGTCCGGTACTGACCTCGCACTCCATCTCGATGGAGCCGTCGACGTCAAGCGTGCAGATAACCTGCTTCGGGTTGAGCACCTCGACGTTGTTCTGCTTGGCGAAGTCGCCCGCGACTACCGTGCAGGGCCCCTTCGCCTTGAGCGTGATGGTCTGGGCGTCGCGGGTGAGCGTCTTCACCAACGTGCGCTTGAGGTTGAGGATGATGTCGGTGACGTCCTCGGCGCAGCCCTTGATGGTGCAGAACTCGTGGTTCACGTCCCTGATGCGCACGGACGAGATCGCCGCGCCCTCGATCGAGCTCAGAAGAACCCGACGGAGAGAGTTGCCGATCGTCCGCGCATACCCGATCTCGAACGGCTCGGCGACGAACCTGGTGTACGTGCCGGTCTTGGTCGACTCGTCCACCTGGACGTTCTTGGGCATTTCGAACGGGCTCAAACGGATAGGCATATGTTACCTCCCTGGTGAAGTGGTTAAAGACCGGATTAACGCGAGTACAGTTCGACGATCGCCTGTTCGTCGACGATCGGGGCAATCTGCTCGCGCGTCGGCACGGCCAGCACCTCGGCGCGCAGCGTGGCGCGGTCGAAGGCCATCCACACCGGCAGCTGGGCGCCAGTGGCGGCTTCCACGGAGCGGTTCGCCGCGTCCTTGGACTTGGCGTTGTCCTTGACCGTCACGATGTCGCCGACGCGCACGACCATCGAGGGAATCGACGCCTTGCGGTCGTTGACGAGGATGTGCCCGTGGCGGATGAACTGGCGCGCGGCGCGACGGCTCGGCGCGAGGCCGAGACGGTAGACGACGCTGTCGAGGCGCATCTCCAGCAGCTGCAGGAGGATCTCGCCGGTGATGCCCTCGCGGCGCAGCGCCTCCTGGAAGAAGCGGCGGAACTGCAGCTCGCCCATTCCGTACTGGCGGCGCAGCGACTGCTTCTGGCGGAGCTGGGAGCCGTATTCGGACATCTTCTTCGCGCGGCGGGCGACATGCATGCCCGGCGCGGGCGTACCCTGCTCGATCGGGCACTTGGCCATATAGCAGCGGGCGCCCTTGAGGAAGAGCTTCTTCCCCTCGCGGCGGCACTGACGACAAACGGGACCAGTATAGCGACCCATGATTAAACCCTCCTGCGCTTGCGGGCACGGCACCCATTGTGGGGAACCGGCGTCGTGTCGGTGATCTGAGTGACGCGGATGCCCGCGGCCTGGATGGCGCGAACCGCGCTCTCGCGGCCGGCACCGGCGCCCTGCATCCTAACTTCGCACTCGTGCATGCCCTTCGCGACCGCAACGCGGGCCGCGTCCTGCGCAACCATCGTGGCCGCAAACGCAGTCGACTTGCGCGAACCCTTGAAGCCGGCCTTACCGGCCGAGCTCCAGGAAATCACGCCGCCACGCGCGTCGGCGATGGAAACCTGGGTGTTGTTGAAGGTCGAGCGGATGAACGCAATCCCCGCAGGAATCGACTTGCCGCTCTTCTTGGCCTTCGGCGCCTCGCCCTCCGCCGCAGGAGCCGCGGCGTCCGCGGCCGGAGCGGCCGGGGCGACATCATTCTTTACTTCTTCGCTCATGTTCTAAAGCTCCTTACTTGCCTGCCTGCTTGGGCATGGCGATCGAGACGCGCTTGCCGCCCTTGCGGGTGCGCGCGTTCGTCTTGGTACGCTGACCGCGAACGGGCAGCCCCTTCTTGTGGCGAAGACCGCGGTAGGACCCGATCTGGATCAAGCGGCGGATGTTCTGGGAAACCTCGCGGCGAAGATCGCCTTCCACCCGGTAGTGGTCCTGGATGAAAGTGGTGATCGCATGGATCTCGTCCTGAGTTACGTCGTCCGCCTTCTTCATCGGATCGACCTTGACCGCCGCCAGCACGTCATCTGCGCGCTTGGGCCCAATACCATGGATATACCGCAGGGCAAAGCGAATATGCTTCTTGCCCGGGATATCCACACCCATCAGTCTAGGCATAGTGTTGTTGTTACCTTTCTTAACCCTGGCGCTGCTTATGGCGCGGGTTAGTGCAGATTACGCGCACCACGCCCTTGCGGCGGATGACGCGGCAGTTCTCGCAAATGCGACGAACGGAACTACGGACTTTCATGTGATTTTACTCTCTTAGAGTGGTCGAATGTCTGTGTAGTATATCAAAATCACCATCACCTGCGCAAGGGGGTATTTTTAAAAATTTTTATGCCTCGCGGGCACAAAAAAAGCCGGAACGATTTCTCGCGATTCGAGCGAGCAATAGCCGGGGGCCCCGTTTTTTTGCAGGGCAAAAAAAAGGGCCGGCGGCGTCCTACTCTCGCACGGGCGGGTCCCGCACTACCCTCGGCGATGGAGCCCTTGACTGCCGTGTTCGGAATGGGAACGGGTATGACAACTCCTCTATGGCCACCGGCGAAAAGCCGGAAAGTCGGGGACTAAAGAGAACTACGGCTCCACACGGGAAGAGCGAGGGCTCTTCATTAGTGAAGTCAAAAATAAGCTAAGCCGCACGTCCGGTTAGTACCGATCAGCTCAACGGATCGCTCCGCTTGCACCCTCGGCCTATCTAGGTCGTCGTCTACGACCGGACTTCAGGGACTTGCGTCCGGGAGAACTTGTCTCGGGGGAGGCTTGGCGCTTAGATGCCTT
>JAEIGA010000154.1_pt1 | contig 93310 bp, 92 predicted proteins | sample 9270691 | NCBI WGS metagenome assembly JAEIGA01 (sample SAMN17057246, study PRJNA624740) | gut metagenome | biome: biome; isolation source: fecal sample | host: Bos grunniens | place: China: Xizang | collected 2019 | reverse complement strand
TGATGCTATACTATTAAATGAATATTTAAAATCTATATTTCCTAATTCTAAATATAGAAAAATTCCTTTTATTCATAAGTCTAAACAAAGAATAGATAAATTTGAAATAATAGAAGGCAGAAATTTAGCAAATGCCATTTGGTTTAGTGGAAGGAGAAATTATATTGCAGGAGAAGGTAAAGATATTATAAATGTTGCTTTACTTAATCTAGAAAATCCTGTTATATATGATGGTTCTGGTGCTTCTGTTAATACACCACAAAAATATAAAGAAAGAGTTACTGAATTGGGTTATGATAGTGTTATATTTGAACCTACATGGGAAAGTTTTGATGGTATAAAAGGTAAAAATGAACTAGATCAAGTTGTTGTTCAAGATTTAAATAAAATTTATATACTTGGAACAGAAGAAGACATAAAAAATGCTAGGGCTTTTATTGATAGAAATTCTGATGTTTCTAAAGTAGTTGATGAAAATGGTGAACCTTTAGTTGTTTATCATGGTAGTGATAGTTATGGATTTGATATATTTGATCCTAAAATGTCAGATGATAAAAGAAGTTTATTTTTTAGTGGTTCAAAATTTATCGCATCTACTTATACTAAATTTGAACCTTTGAGAAGTGAACTTATTAGAGAACATTTGATAAAAAATAATGCTATAGAATTAATTAAAAATAAAGAATATGATGCTCTTAAAACACTAATTGAAGAAATTTTAAATTATAACTTATCTGTTCCTAAAGATAAAGATAGAATATATCATATTAGATATAGTGGATATATAGACGAAATGATACATAAATTAAGAAAAGAACTACTTAATTCTAATTTAAACGAAAATGAAATATATGGAATCCAAGCAGAAATGAGTAAATTAGAAGATTTAATGTGGTTTGGTAAAAATTATACATTAGATATAATATCTCATAAATTTAATGATGAAGAAAAAATAAAACTGAAAATAATTGATAATAATGAAGCACAATATAACAATAGCTTTTTTAGAGAAGAAGGTATTATATTTAATGGTACACCAGAAGAACTTATAGAAAGCATATTGATAAAAACCAAAATATATGATATTTTTTTAAATATTAAAAATCCTTTAGTTTTAGATAATCAAATAGGAGAATTTGGAGCTAATAATAACTGGAATAGAGTGGAATACAAAGGAAAAGCATATAAAACTCGAGATATTGCTAAAATAGCATTAGAAGATGGATATGATGGAGTTGTTTTTAAAGACATTGTTGATCATGGACCTTACTCTGGAGATAATGCTTTGGATCCTACAACAGATCGAGATATAGCTAACGCATATTTTCATGAATTTGAAGATTCTTATACAGGTGATAATATTCATGCTAGTAACATTTTTATAGCATTTGATTCTAATCAAGTTAAATCAGCTACTGACAATATAGGTACTTATTCTAAAGAAAACAATCATATCAACTATTCTAGAATAACAGAAACTTCTACTTCTAGTGTAGAATCTTTTATAAATAAATTTGATTTATCTGAAAGAGCAGAAATAATTAGACAAATAAATGATAGTGAAATTCAAATAAGTTGTAAATAAAATAACAATTAAAATATTAATAATATGAAATGTCCTATTAAATTTGATTTTGAAGGTTATCCAGCTTTAAAAGCACTTGAAGCTTTTTATGGTAACAATGTAACTTCATTAACTAGAGTTATTAATATGATTAGTGAAATAGATGAAGAAGGTAATAGAATACCTTCTTCATCTTTTGCTGCATGGTATAATTCTAGATTTAAAGATAAACTAGATTTAAAAACTGAAAACAGTAATTTACTTAAAAAACGTATAATAGATTATTATCGTGAAAATTTACCAAGTGCACTTCAAGGCACTAAAAATGATAAAACATCTAATATAATAGCTAAATATGGTTATGAATCTGCTAATGCTCGAAATGATGCTAAAGCGTCTGTATTAAGTATGATACTTAAAATGCAAAGAGATTCTATGTTTGGTTTGACAATTAGACGTGATGCTGATAAGAAAATAAAATCTAATGCAGATATAGCTATAGCAAATGAAAGATATGTTAGAGCTAAATTTATTGCTCAATCTATTATAACAAATAGTAAATTAGATGCTAAAACTATTAATGATATAGTATTAGAAATTCGTAACGCTAATACAGAAAATCAAGTTAGAAAAGTATTAGCTAAATATGGTTTAAAATCTAATTTTGATATTTATAGTAAAAATAATAAATATATACAATATAAAGTTAAAGATAATATTAAAAATCTATTAATAGAACGACTTAGTTCAATTATAAATAAAAATGAATTACGTGCAACTAGTGACGATATAGTTAGACTTTTGCAGCTTAAAACTAGACCTGAAATAGAAAAAATATTAGGTGGTGAAAATAAATCTTTAACTGATAGTACTTTATTATCATTATTTTATGAAGTAGTTCCAACTAGATTTATAAATAATGAAAATAATGTTATAAGTAATGCAGAATATCAAAAATTGGATAAACAAGAAAGAAAAAAATATAAAGAATATAATCCATTTTTTGAAGAACTTTTACTTAATAGTAAATTAGATTTTCTTCGTACTGAAAATAGTGATCCTTTTAATGAGTTTAATGAATTTTTAGCAGTAGATGCTCAAGCTGATATAAATGAAACAGATAATATATCTGATGAACACGCTTTTGATGGAGATACTGATTTAACTATAGTTATGTATGATCATAGTGGTACATTTACTTCTGCTATGAAGCATGTAAATAAAAATGTTAAATTATTATTAGATTCTATACCTAAATTAAATAGTACAGTTGCTTTTGGTGAAAATAACGAAGAATATGATTATGATTTAAGTAATAGCATAGGATTACCTCAATCTATGGATGGTAATGCTATTGCTACTCTATTGTTTCATGAAACAAGTCCTGTTAATTTAGATGAATTTGTTGAATCTATAAAACATATATCTGAATATAAACCAGGTTGTGAAGGTCTTAAAGTTTTATATGATTATTGTAAAAATGATCAAACTATAGCTCAAGCTTTATATACTAATTTTGGTAAATTTAGAATAAGTAAATGTGAAGTTCAAGAAGATGGTGGAGAAAGAAAATTAGTTATTACTAATTTAAAAAGTAGTCGCATTGATGCAATACGTCAAGAATTATATGCTTCTTTGAGAAATAGTATTCCTAGATTAGATAATTATCTTAATTCTATAGAATATAAAAATCTACAGAAAACTGTTTCAAGTGCTAAAAGTATTTTAAATGAAGATTTATCTTTAACTGATACAAATAAAATAAAAATTGTAAATAATATTATAAATAATGTTGCTAAACTTTTAAAAGCTTATTATCCTAATTTAGAAGAAAAAGGTATTGAAAGTTTTATAAGAAATCATAAAATTAATAATAAAGTAAATAAACATGATAATATATCTTTGCTTTTAACTAATCTTGGCAAAACTATCGAAGCTGCTGAATTAAGTAGAGATAATTACTCTATTCAGTTAAATAAATTAGATGATGCTAGAAATAAAAATAAAGAAGAATATAAAGAAAGAGTAAACGCTTCAGTCTATGGTGTTACTAGAAAAGAAGAAGAGTATATAGATCTTAGCACTATATATGCTGAAGATTTTTTATCAGATAAATCTATAACTGCTGCTATAGAATTGTCTGATTTACTTGTAGATTATACTAATGTTAGAGTTGAAAATAATTCAATAAATCCTAAAGGTAATCAATCTTCTGATATTATTAATAATTCTTATTTAGCTGGTTTAAAAGAAATACTAAAAGATAAAGTAGCTAGAGAAGAATTTGGTACTTTTAAATTTCAATCTAGACAATATGATTTTAGTAATATAATGTTAGAAGAAGTAGATGAAAATGGAGAACTTATTTCTTACGGTTTATATAGAAAAGATTCAGATGGTAAAATAATACCTACAGATTATTGTGATGAACTTTTAGATATTACTTTATATAATGGTGCTAGAAGTTACGATAACGATAAAGGAATAACTTATAATGAACACGTTGAAGGAGATTATTTAGCTAGTATGTTTACAGCATATAATACTCCTTATTCTAAATATACTAAAAAGAAAATAAACTTTGGTTGTTATTTTTTAAGAACTCCTGCTGATGCTCCTAAAAATTATGTAATAAAAGCACCTAAATATTCTGCTAATGGATTGTTTAGAATAATTAATCCAAAAGTAGTAGATAATGCTAAAAATGAATTTACTAAATTTTTAGATGATCATACTATAAGTGAAAATCAAACTTTAAATGCTGTATTAAAAAATCCTATAAAAATAGATAACCCTGATGTAATTATAAATCATTTTATAAATAGAAATGATATTGAAGTAGAAATTCCTAAATATATTTTACAACAATTAGGTGTTAAAAAAATAGATTATGAAAATAATGATGTTAATCTAAAATTTCAATATACTGATGAAAATACAGAAGAAAATGAAAATACTTATGTAATTACAGGTAAAATAAAAGATGGTATTTTAAAAGGAACCATAACTGCTATAGATAAAAAAGGATTAAACTCTGAATTAAAAGTTAAAATAAATAATAAAATACTTAGAAATCTAGATAAACAAAACTTAATAGAAAGAAGTATTGATACTAAACATATTTTATTTAAACAACTTAAAAAAGAACTTAAACAAGAACTATTAGATGCTGCTATAGCTTTAGACAAATTCTTTGTTATGAACAAAGAAAATAATAGCGATAGTGCTGGTTCTTTAGATGTAGAAAATGGTAAAGTTAAATGGAAATTACGAGAACGTGATGGTAAAAAGATAGACGGAGCTTATGATAATTATCATCATAAAGGTGGTAAAGTTATAGATGATTCTTCAGGTAGAGAAGAATTAGTTGGTAATGTATTCCATTCAAATAAATTTGAAGTATGGGATAATGAACAAGGTAAAAGTATAAATTATGGTGAAGATGCTATAAAAGAAGCGTTTGATTTCCTCTACGGGCGTGCTAATGGAAAACATATCCACATTAAAACAGATGAAAATAAAGACATTATAGGTATTACATTAACTGCCGAACAAGAAGCTGCTATAGACAAAGCAATTGTTAAATTTATAAATCATCTTATAAAAGATGCTGATGCTCGTTTAAGCAAATATGAAAATGTAATAAATAGTGATTATCTAAAACATGATAATCTAGCAGAATTTATGCTTAATTATCATCTTATGTTTAATAATTTTGATGCTTTAGTTGAAGGTGATAGTAAGTTTTATAAAAATAGTGAAACTTTTCTAAAACGTGCTAAAGAAGGTCAAGGTTCTGGAATACCTTATGGTATTGTTAATTTTAGAACTGCATTTAATAATACTAAAACTAAAATAGCTAGTCCTTTAGATTTTTATGAATTTGGTGCTAAAGGTAATAAAGTTAAAATACAACAATTTAATAAATTTACAGGTGTTACTATAAAAAATACAGTTCGTTATAATAAAGCTACTATTAATATTATAACTGAACAACTTAAAAAAGCTGGCGTAGAAGATGGTAAAGCTGAAGCTATGATGAATGAATTTAAAAAGACAACTGTAAATGATGCTCAATCTTATATAACTTTAGATGAATGGGTTAGACGTATTACTGCTAGAGGTCAACTTAATAAATATAAATCTATTATAGATAAATTATATGCAGGACAAGATTTAGATAGTGCTGAATTAACTGAATTTATTCAAGTTCAAAAAAACTTTTATTATAATCAAGATTTTAGTAAATCATCTAGAATATTTGCACCTCATCAAATTAAAAATGCAGAATTTGTTTTAGTACCTCAATTTATTCAAGGTACTGAATTAGAAGCTGTAGCTAAACTTATGGCTAAATATGGTATAGATCAGCTTAATACTGAAGAAACTTCTAAAGCAGGTAAAACTAATATTTTAGAAATATTTGATGCTAAAACTGGTGAAGTTAAAAAAGATATACTTGCTGAATTATCTGATAAAAATGCTCCTATTAGTGAATTTGGAAAATTAATGAATGATGAAACAGGAAGAGGAAAAGAACTTTATAGTTATGAGTTTTTATATACTCAACAAGAAACTCCTCAACATTTAAATGAAACTAATAAAGCAGGTATCCAAATAATGAAAAAAGTATTAGATAATATAAATCCTACAGATGGTAATCTTTGGGAAGCCAAACAAAGATTTATTAAAGCTTATACTTCTAATATTATAGAATCTGCTAATAATTTATTTAAAGAACTTGGTTTAAATGACTTTAATGGTTGGTTTGATAAGTCTGAAGATTTTATAACTACTAATCTAAAATATGATATTTTTTATGATAAATTAAAACAAGAAATATTTAGACTTGGTTATGATAGCAATATGTTAGATTATGTTACATTAGATGTTTTTGGTAAAGACTTAAACGGTAATGTAACTGTTATGCCTAATTATATGAGCATGATTGAAAGTAAACTAGAAAGTATTGCTCAATCTGTATTTAATAATAATATTACTAGACAAACTCTTCCAGGTTTTCATGCTGCTCAAGTAACTAATGTTGGATTTAACACATGGGAAGGTAGTAAAGTAGATAGATCTAAAGTTAGTTACGATAAAACATTACATTATCATAATGATGGTAAAGGTAATTATACAGATTATGTAGATATAATGATTCCAGCTGCTAATTTTGGATTTAAAAGAGTAAATGCTGACGGAACTACTAAACCATTAGGAAAAATAGAAGATAATGGTAAACCTACTCCTAATAGTTTATTAGAAGAATTATATGATGCTGGATTACAAGATTTAATAGGTTATCGTATTCCTACAGAAGGTAAACAATCTGTATGTAAAATGAGAGTTGTAGGTTTTATACCTGATGGTTGCGGTTCTACAATAATTGTTCCAGATGAATGGGTTGCTCAAACAGGTTCTGACTTTGATATTGACTCTGTTTATGGTATTCAATATTCTACATATATTGATGAAAATGGAAAAATAAGGAAACATGAAGTAACAAATAAAGACGATATTTATAATAATAGCAGAGAAGCTAGAAATAATGAAATTTTAGATTGTATTATGGAAATCATGAGTGATCCTAAAAGTCTAGAAGAAATTATGGGTCGTTCTAATTTTGATGATGTTAAAAATTCTCGTGATGCTATATTAGAAGATAAAAATATTAAAGTTCCAGAACTTACTCGTAGAAAAGGTAGAACTGTTTATAATGTTTTAGATCAAGCTGATTATCAAAACGATGCTATGAGTGGTGCTAAACTTAAAGGTTTTAGTGTTAGTCGTGATAATTTCTGTTCTGTTTGTAATAATGTAAAACCTATTATAAGAGATAACGATAAAATAACTATAGCTTATTCTGAAGATATTATTAGCGTAAGTGACGCAACTAAACGTTTTGGTGAAAAGAATGTAAAAGTCGCTAATGGTAAAATTTATATAACTCATGATAAATTAGGTTGGAGTAATGATAATAAAAATGTTGTAAACAGAATTATTACTTCTTATAGTTCTCAAACTACAGCTCACATATTAGATATTATAAAAGAAGGTACTATACCTAATGTTAATGATTTTACATTTGGAGTTTATAAAAGTTTTGCTGATATTGGTTCTGATTATACTACAGCTATTTCTTTTATGATGCAAAACGGAGTAAAAAGAATAGTAGATGCTAATGACCAAACTATATCTATATTTATTGAAGATAATGCTAAAGCCATACCACAAGCTATTAAACAGATAGCTAGAGAATTAGGTATAACAGTTAGAAGTGCTGATAAAATTACAGATATATTAGATAAAATAAATAAATCTCATAGTAATGAAATAAAAGAAATATTTGGTATTGATAATTTTAGCTATGACAATAAAAATATAAATGATATTGTTATAGATAGTGAAATGTATATAAGAAATCTTAGATCCCCTTTAGAAGGAAGTAAAGGTTTAATATATGATTTAGGTGTAGTTCTTCAATTTAAAAAACTTAAATCTTTTGCTGACGGTATTGGAGATTTAGTAAGAGTTAGTAATCCTGATAAATTTGGTGCTAAACAAACTATTTATAAAACAGAAAAAGTTTTAAAAGATATATCTGAATTAACTGATTATGATAATAGTATATTGTTAGCTTGTAATGCTAGAGATAAAGAGAATTATCTTCCTTTTGTACAAGCTATTTATCCTGGAATAGAAAAAGGATATAAACATTATTTACAAAATTCTAATGACGAAGATAGTGCTTATCCTATTATTCATACATTTTTGAAATATGCTACCGTTCCTAGTATATTAATTAATAAAACATTATTTAAAACACAAACTGGAGAATTTGGTAGATTTATAGATAATCTAGAAAATTATTTAAGCGATAATGATGTAGTTACAGAAGAATTACATAATAAATTTAAAAAATATGTTATAGGTGAACTATATAATCAATGTGATTCTTTAACTCTACCTGTTACTTATAATGAAGGTGCTGAAGAAAATATTTGGAAAATACAAAAACCTGATGATGTAACTGATAATAACAATTTATATGTAACTGCTTTAGAAAATATGCGTAATGCTGAAAAAGATCGTATATTTGGTTTTAATAGAGATTCTGAAGCTCTTATGAGTGCTGAAGTTGATGTTCCTGTTAGAGAAGTAGTAGAACCTATAGCCAAAACGACATTGAAATTTGCTTCGGAAGACACAAACAATTCAATCAAACAAGGGCAAAAACAGTCGATTAAGCTACAAAAAACAGACAAAGGTACAAATGATTGGTTACAAATAAAAACAGGCGATATTGTCAAATTTGAGGCTTACAACAAAGGATATTTGTTTGTTCGAGCAACAACTGATATTACTAAAATTAATGCTAAAGATGAATATGAATTTCAATTTGAATATATAAATCCTGAAAGTTATACTTATACTAAATATAAAAAAGAAACTAAAGAAATTCCTTTTAATGTTGCTGATATTAACAGACCAACACAAGAAGAATTAGATGCTTTTGCTAAACTTACACCTGCTCAAAAAGTATATTTCATTCAAGAAAACTTTAGTGATAGAGGTATATTTGACGCATTTATAGTTAATTTACATAACATTAAAGCTATAGATGGTAGAAAAGCAGGATCTCAAACTATTACTTATATTGAAGATAAATTCAATAAAGAAGATGCTTATATTCAACTTGCTGATATGTTTAATCATTATAATCCTTTAGTATCTATGGCAGTTTATGATTTAATAAAATATGCTTTTATAGTAGAAGGATATAATATGACTAAAAGAGGTATTAGTAAAAGTTTACCTAATAGTATATTATATAATGATTTAGGTCCTAACGGTATAGGTCTTATAGAAGAATTAAATAATAAATTCAATAAATTTAATGTACTTTTAGATGAAATTGGAGATAAGCCTTATGTTGGTTTTGTAAGAAGTCATTCTAAAGAAATGAATATACCTTTACGATATGTTGCTAAAAATGGTAAAATCCATGAATTAACTAGAGGTCATCAAAATATGATAATTATAAAAGATTCAGAAGAAAATAAAAATCTTCTTAGTAAATACAAAATCACATATAATGAATCTTCTAAACGTCATAATGAATTTGTAAGACTTAAATTTGGTAAAAATGAAATTCTTTATAGAATTAAATTTTCTCATTCTAATAATACTTTTTATTTATATCCTTTAAACTTATTAGAAAGTAATGAACATTCTGAATTTAGTTCTAATCCTAAAAATAATAATTATCCTAGAATAAGTTATTATGAAACTATAATAAATGCTATAAACAATGGAGAAGAACTTAATGATATTATTTCTAGTTTAGACGTAGAAGAATATAAATATCATGCTAAAGTTAAAAATACTAAAAAAGGTATTACTTTAGATTTTAATAATCCTGCAAAATCTGATGAATATTTAGTAGATCGTATTAAAGAATTAGCTAAAACTTTTTATAAACATACTAATAATAAAGGTAAACGTTTATATTTTATAAATCAAGGTTTAGAATATCATATAAAAGAAACAGGTGATAAAAATGCTTTATATACTATATTAGATATACCTCATGAAGGCGATGTAAATAAAACTGAACATATGTTTGTAAAAATATATAAAGTTAAAGATGATGATATTAAACCTAAAGTTCAACCTTATTTAGCTAATTATAATGAACTTATAAAAAATGAAGATAAAAATATAGCAGCTCTTATAGGTCAACTAAGATATGGTAATTTTACAACATTAACTCGTTCTGTATTTATAATGGTTCCTGTAGAATCTACTCAACCTAAAATTAAATTTTCTAGATTAACTGAAAATAGAATACCTAATGCTGTTGATGTAGCTAAAGAAACATATAGTAATGTAAAACAAGCTATCAAACAAAATACTAAAGATGAAGATATAATAAGACTTAAAAAACGATGGAATGATAAAAATATATCTTTAGATAATATAGAAGAAAATGTTAATGATGTTATTAAAAGTGGTTCTGAAGTAATTATAAAACAAGTTGACAAAATAACTAATAAATTAAAATATTTTTATCAATTAGATGATGGTGAATATTTATCGGTAGATGACTCTAATATAGTTGATATATTAAAAAATAATCCTGAACTAGAAAAAGAATATGTTAATTTATTATCAGAAGCTGAAACTATAATTATGAATAATCAATCTATATTAAATATAGATATAGATGCTCAAGATTTTGATTTACAAAATCAACTTAATAGAGTTAAAGATAGATTGAGAAAGCTAGAAACTAATGAAATGATAAATAAAGCTAAAGCTCTTTATATAAATAATATAATTAGCGATAAATCTACAAACCCTTTAATTAAAAAAGATCTTATTAATGTTCTTAATGGATTTTATTCTACTAGTTGGTTTGATAGTTGGATTGGAGACATACAAGAAAGTTCTCATCCTTTAATTCAAATAATTACTAAAGAAGTAAGTAGTGAATTATTTAAAGCTGAAAAAGCTGCTAATAAAAGAATTAGAGAATTTAGAAAACATATTCAAGAATTAAAAGAAAAAGCTAACAAAGAAGGTAAATCTATAAATATGAATAATATTATAGATGAATATGGAAGATTTATTCAAAACTATGATAATAAATTAATAGAAGATATGAATAAACTTCATGATGCTAAAACTGAGGCTTATTCTAAATATTTAGCTAAAGAAGGTACTTATTTAGATTTTCTTAAAGCTCAATTAGAATATGATGAATGGTTATACAAACATATTAATAGAAATGTATCAGATAATTATTATAAAGAAAAATTAGCTTTAGAAAGAAGAATGCTTTATGGTATAAAAGCTAAACAATCTGATATAGATGCTGGTATAGCTACTGTTACTGAAATTCCAGGTTTTCCTGATATTTATGCTAGATATAGAGAATTAAAGCATTTACGTGGAGAACTATATAGTCATATGAATGGAGATTATTTAGATCCTTATTATCTAGAACAAATAGATAAAATAAATAAAGAACTTAACGATCTATTAAATCCTCTATATAGGAATCCTTCTACAGGCGAGCTAGAACTTCGTCCAGAATATTATGACAATACTGCTGGTACTGAAGAACAATTATATCATAAACGTTTACATAATACACAAGCAAATAGAGCTATAAGAGGATACATAGATAAAATGAATAAACTAAATGATAAGTATTTTGAAAAAACTACTACTCATGGTTTTGAAGAAGATCTTAATAAAAATCTTAAAATAGTAGCTGATTATGAACGTAGAGATGCTAACGGTAATATTACTGTTCCTATTTCTCAATTATTAGATAAACCTGAATATGTTAATGCTAAAAAATGGATAGCTGATAATGCTAAATATGTAATAACTGAAGAAAATAAAGAAGAATTAGATAGAGCTAAAGAAGTTCTTCAAACTAAAACTAAAAGTATTGTATTAAAAAAAGCTATAAAAGACCATAATGCTAGAGATGAATACGGTATAATTAACGCTAACTTATTTACTGATAAAGAAATAGATGAAATCAAAAAAGAAGAATCTATAAATACTGCTTATAATGAAGGTGAAATGTATAACGATAGAGTTCTTATTAAAAATGGAGAACCTGAAACAGTTATATATAGTAAAAAATTTTATGAAGGTATTCGAGTTAGAGGTATTGATAATGTCGAATGGTTTAAACTTGTTACTTTAGTAAATAGCATATTAGAACCTTATTATGATAATAAACTTTCTATAGTTAATTTTGATAAATTAATAGATGAAAATGTTCAATTAGAACGATTTAATTCTATAGTTCATAAAGAAGAATATAAAGCTATATTGGATAATATTAAAGAAATAGGTACATTTAGTAATGTTGATGATTTTACTAAATTAAATGCTATTCAAGTTTATGAATTATTAGAACATTTATATCAAACTCTAAATGAAACTAAACGTAAAAAAGAAGTATCTAAAAATGATGTAAAACGTGCTATTAAATTTAGAAAAAATAACGTTAGTGATGAAGTATCACCTGCAATGCAAGCAGAATATGATAAACAAGCTGTATTAGCTAAAAGTAAAGGAAGCGAATATTATAACGCTTGGATTAAAGCTAATAAACTATTAACAAAAGATGGCGAAGTAGTTATTAATCCTTATCTATATGGATCTTTGCAACCTAAAGAAGAAGTAAAAGAAAAATGGATTGATGAAAAAAGAACTAAAGCCGTTAAACTTTTAAACGATACTTATATGTATATACCAACTTCTTATTATTATGATAAACTTCAAGAAATGAGAAAACTTAATGATGAAGAATTTAATAAATGGTATTATAGAAATCATATATTCAATCCTAATACTAGAACTTATCAACCTATTAGATGTTGGATGCAACAAGTTTATAGAGATAATGTTAATAAAAAAGGAGAATGGGTTGCTAAATGGTTTAATGTTGAAAGTAAACCTAAATCTGAAGATTTTGCTATTAATCCTAATTATAAAGAAAATCTAAGTTATTCTCAAAATTATAAAGTTGGTACTGGCTATGATAACGATAAATTAAATAATCAAAACGAATATGAAGCTGAATTTAGTAAATATCTTCAAGATTTATTAAAAGAACTAACTACTACAGAACAAGGTAAGAAATTTATTGCTGAAGGTTATGCTCCAGCTAAACATAAAGCTGCTGCAACTGATAGTAAGTTAATAGTTAAAGAACTTCTTAAATCATTAGGTTGGTATGTATCCGAAACAGGTAAAGAAGATTTTAAAGAACGTATAGGTCATGAATACGATGAAGTTGGTAGTATGCCATTTTTAAATAAATTAAATCAAGAAAATGCTATAAAAGCTGGAATTGTAAAACCTAGTAGAAATGTCGATGAATCTGAAGAAGATTATATTAAACGAGTTAACGAATATAATGCTAAACTGGATGAATTTAATAAAGAACAAAATGAACGTCATAAAGAAGCATTAGATAATAATTATGAAGAAGTATTTGAACAATTTATATTACAGGCATATAAATTTAATACTATTCAAGAAAATAAACATAAGTTATATTTTGCTAAAAGAGCTATTCATAATACTGAAAATTATACTACTAAATACGGAGGTACTAGCGATCTTAGAAAAGATTATAGTTTATCTACAGAAAACACTGCAGAGTATCAAACTACTAAAGATGATAGCATTAGACTAGAAGCTCAATTAGATAATTGGATTAGACGTATTGTATTTAATCAATGGAAAGAGCCTAGAGCTGCTCTTACTAAATGGGCTACTAGATTACAAAGTATTACTTCTGCTCAATATATGATGATGAATATTCGTGGAGGTATTAGTAACGTTAATATAGGTATGATTCAAATGATAGCTGAAACAGTTGCTAATGATTATTTAAGTACTAAAGATCTTACTAAAGGTTTTGGTATGTGGAATGGTAGTATTGTAAGTCAACTTGCTGATATGAATAGTGATAAGTCTTCTAATTTAGCTAGTGCTATTATTAAATTCTTTAATGTAATAGATTATGACGCTATTTTTGAAAAAAGTGGAATTGCTGAAAATACAACTAGTAAAGCATTTAGTACTTTTACTAATTTAATGTATTCTCCTCAAGCTATTGGTGAAAATTATATGCAAAATAGTGTATTATTTGGTATGTTACATTCTCATAAAGTTGTAGAAGAAATAACTAAAGAAGGTAAACATATTATTACATTTAAAAATATTCACGAATATAGTAGAGATTGTGATATTAAAGCATTAGAATCATTAATAAATGGTACTCCTTTAGAAACTAAATTTAAAGAATTTATTCAAAATGTTAAAAAAGACGCTAACGATCTTAAAGATTATGCTTGGTATAAAAAAGATATAGTTACAGAATTTGTAAAAGAACATCTTCCAAATAGGACACAAGAATATATAAACGCTAAAGAACAATTATATAAACAAAGTAAAGAAGAATTTAAAAAACTTCCTACCCTTATAGATGTTTTAACTTTAGATAAAGATGGTTATATGTCATTTAAAGAAGATTCTGTTTTATCTACTTATGATTCTGAAACTATAGATAAAGCTATTGCTGATTTTAGAGGTAGAGTTATTTCTGTTAATAAAAAATTACACGGTGTTTATGATAAATTAGGTGCTGCTCAAGTTGAAAAGAAATGGTTTGGTGGATTACTTATGCAATATCATAAACATTTATATCCAGGACTTCTTAAACGTTGGAGAATTAAAGGTATGTATAACGAATCTAGAGGTACTATAGAAAAAGGTTATTATGTGTCTTTAATTCAATTTCTAACTACTCCTATTAGAGAAGCTAAAGATGCTGTAGGAATGACAGATGCTGAAAAAACTTCTATAGAAAGTCTTAGACAAATATTTAAACATACTTTTGATTGGTGTATGAATATTAAAGTTAATTATGGTCTTTTACCAGAATATGAAAAAGCTAACGTTAGACGTAATATAGGAGATGTTTATGGAGTTCTTGGTGGAATATTAGCAGTTATGGCTCTTAGAGGTCTTGCTGATGATGATCAAAAAGAATCTATTTGGTATAATTTAGCATTATATGAAGCAGATAGATTAGCTAGTGAATCTGTTCAATTTAATCCTAAAGGTATGATAAGTCAAGCTAAATCACTTTGGAGTACTCCTATTGCTGCTCAATCAGGAATAGAAGATGTAATATCTACAATGGGATTTATTAGTGCTTGGTTATTTGATGAAAATTTTGAGCCTGAATATCAAACTGGTCGTTTTGCTGGTGAAAATAAATTTATTGTTAGATTAAAACGTCGTATTCCTATATATAGAGGTATTTATACAGGATTATTTGATATTACTGAACATAATCAATATTATAAACTAGGTAAAAATACTCTTGATAATCCTATTGTTGAAGATATTTTAGATTGGGTTGATCCAGAAGATGAAGAATAGTTTGTACTTAAACCCCTGTAGAAGAGATGCAAGTATAATAGCATCTCTTCTACTTATTTTAATTATTAATTCAAATTATAATACTATGTATCATTTAGATGAAGTTAGACCACAATATAAAAATGGTGGTAATAAAAAGAAAGTAAAACCAAATCATTCTGCTTTGTATAATATTATTCCTAACACTTATAGAGAAGCATTAGAAGATCAATATATACTTAATTTTAGACATGATGTAGAAGATCGTAATAATGAAATGGTTAGCGATGACGGTAATTATCGTCCTAAATATCTTAATGGAGAACCATTTGAAACTATTGGTGATGGTTTTGTTGTAAAAGATAACCCTTATATAGAAGAAATGTTTAAAAGTAATAATGGTAGATATTTAACTCCTAAACAACATAATGAACTTAAAAAACGTAGATTAGCTGAAGATAAAGCTGTACTAAGAAAAGTTTATAAAGATTTAGGAGTTAATTATGATGAACTTCCTTTTAGTACTAGATTTTTAGCTACAGATATTCAATTTAATCCTGGTATTAAAAAATTTAATGAATTTAAAAAAGCTAGTATAAAAGGTGATAAAGCTAAAATTAAAGAAGAATCTCATAGAGTAAGTAAAGGTGTTTCTTTAGATAGAAATAAACATACAGATGCTACTTATGATTTAATAAATAAACATTATTGGTAAAAAATTATATGTACCGTTATGGTACAATTAATATTATAAAAAAAAGAGTAATACTATTCAACTTATTGATAATTCTTTAAGTAATAGTGTTATTCTTTTTATTTTATTCGATTATAGGACGTGTTTTGTTTTCATTGATTAATGTATCGAATCGTTTATAATCTACTCTCTGAGAGCAAATTTTGAGCTATTTAGGACAACATTAAACCTATTTTACTCTGTGCCGAAAACCTATTTATATGATATTAAAAAACTTCTTAGTACTATGTTTAGCACTAAGAAGTTTATATTGTAAATTGAAAGCATTATTGATATATAAATGATTGTATTTTCTATATTTTAGTGATTATAATTTAAATTGGTTATTAATTATTTTATTTAATTCACGTTTAGGCTTTGTTCCTACATATTTAATAAAAACTTTATTATCTTTCATAAAAACCATAGTTGGAAAATCTGTAATCATATAACGATTTATGAACTGTCTATGATTTAAATCTTGACAATCTATGTATTCTACATTAATATCAGAACGATTTAGTTCTTCTAATGTTTTAGATAATGTATCTTGAAGTATAGAACAAGCCATACAACCTTTAGTTGTTATTACTTTAATAAGATTCACTATTTAACTTCTTGACATTCGTTTTCACTAAGTTGGTTAGCTTCATCTTGTGTATTATTTTCTTCATTTACAGGTTGAAAACTAATACGAGTGTATTCACCATTTTGAAAATAAATACCTTCATCAGACAATCTAACATCTAACAAACCAAGATATTGTTCCATAGTATGTAATTGCATACATAGATTTGCAAATTGAACCATATTAGAAATAATAGCTTCTTGTGTTTTGTTGTTTTCAATGTTAGTAAAAATGTTTATTCCATTTTCACTACTTATGAACGATTTTAACTTCATTACTTTTTCTGATAACTCTTTATGTTCGGTTATCATTCTTTTCACATGATCTTTCATAAAAATTTTATTTAATGTTAATATTTAAATTAATTAATTATTTTTATCTTTAAAAGCTTCTGCTTTAGCTTTATTCATTTCATTCACTACAGATCTAACAAGTTTAATAATTTCGTTACGTATATTTTCTGGTATAAAAATCTTCTTATCATCATATTTATTACAAGTATCAGGTTTTGTGTTTTTTATATCAAGACTTTCATCTGGTATTGCAACTTTATCATAATAAACTTCTACATTAAATTTATTTATTAATAATTCTTGTATAGCCATTTTATATCTATATAAACAATCACGTAAATATTCTTCACTAGCTATACATTTAATTTGTTTATCAAAATCAATTATCCCGTCTTGATTAAAAGAATCTTTAATTCTTTCTTTATATTCTTCTTTAGTAACATTCATAGTATGATCTAATTCTTTAAGACGAATGTCACAATTTCTATATTCAATTATAAGTTTTTTAGCTTCTTCATTCATATTGTTATATTTTAGATTGTTAGTATTATTTTATTTTCCTGTACTTCCATGACCACCTTCACCTCTTTCAGTTTTAGATAATTGATCCACTATTTTATATTCTATCTTAGGATAAGGTATTATAATGATTTGAGCTACTTTATTTCCTGGTTCATATGGAGGTATTATATTATCTATATCTCTATTTTTAAATGTAATTAATATTTCTCCTCTATAACCGCTATCTATAACTCCTACATGATTAGTCATATAAGCTTCAGTTTCTCTATTAGAACTACGAGGAAATATCAATCCTACATAACCTTCAGGTATTTCCATAGCAATACCTGTATGGTAAATAAATTCTCCATATTTACCAATTTCAAAATCAATTGCAGTTAAATCCATTCCTGCATCACCAGGTTTAGCATAAGTAGGAATGACTGCATTTTCCATTAGTTTTTTAATTTTTACTTCCATTGTATGTTTAATTAAATGAGTAATTTATTGTATGTTTATTTCAAATATACAAAATTTTGATTGTTATACTTTCTACAGGGGTTTTATTTTTAACTTATTATGATTTTAACATTATAACATTATTGTTTAAGCACATAATAAAGAAATAGCTTTTTGTGTTATATTTTGAGCATTACCGTATAATAAACTATCCATACGTTTTTCTCCATCAAGATTAGCAACGTTACTAAAATAACCTGTAACGGCATTATATGCACCCCACGCAGTACCAGCTATTCTATTTTGTTCAATACCTTCATTATAATAACGATACATTTCATAAATTATATTCGCTTTACGTGTAGATATTTGAGTAGCTTCTAATGTTAGATTATCTCTATTAATTATACGTTTATATGTATCTATATTATCACCATATACTCGTAAAATATTCTTTTCAATTGGATTTAAATTAAGATCAATTATATATTTTATAACTTCATTATCAGACATATTTAGTTTATATAAAGATTGATATAATTCTGTAGTTTCTTTGGCTCTTTCAAAAGTTAATTTTAAAAGTTCTTTTCCTTGATCTAATTTATAAGCACTAGATTGTGTATGTCTAACTCTTATAAAAGAATCAGCATTAGATAAACCACTATTTAAACAATTAAAACAAAAAACTCTAATAGGAGTAAACATTATAGTTATGCTGCTACTTCCATCATGAGAATTAGTAAATACTAAATAATGTTTAATAGGATCTTTTTTACCTTCTTTTAAATCAACAAATGTATCTAATTTTACTTCAGCAGTTACAAATATTTTATGTCCATAACCAAAACATCCAGCATATTGCCATTCACATCTATCAACTCCTATAGCATCATCAAAGAAATTAAAAGCTTCTATATTTTGAACTACTTTATATTTACTTTTAACTAAACCTAAAGGTATATTTTTATCAGTTCTATAAGTAGCATATGCTTCAGGTAAATGTCTATATATTTTACTGTCTTTACTAAAATCACCGTTTTGTTCATCTGTTGGGGTAATTTCATTATTACCCCATAAATTAAATGGCATTTCAGCTACAAGTTCACATTTATCTACATTAAAATCTAAACCAGCAGTTTTCATAACTTGTTTAGATGTTATGCAATTATCAACTTTAATACCTATTTTACTACCCCAAGGTAGTCCTTTTATTGTATATTTTTCCATAACTATATGATATTAAGTCCAATCATAAAATCTTATACTTTCAGTATCTGCAATTATATGTTTAATTTGAGTAATCTCAGGATGATGTAAAGTATCCAAATCAAGTATTGTACTATCTGGAATATTCAGTTTATCACATTCTTTAATAAGAGTTTTCAAATCTTTTAAAGTAATATTAAATCCTTGTAATTCTATTTTAGCCATAAACATTATTTTATTTGTAATGATTCGTTAATAACTAATTTTGCTAAATTAGGAGTAGCAGCTCCATTTTCTTTAAGTATAGGTTTTAAATCAGTTTTAGACATACTAGCGGTAAGTTTATAACTATTATTATATCTAACTACTTCTTTAAGTGGAGTATAACCTTCTGTAGTAGCTAAATCTTTAAATGGAATTTTAACAGTAAGATTTATATCTACTTTTTCTAGTTCTTCAGGTGTCAACAATATATCTTTATCTTCTGCAATATAGTTTATAACATTAGATAAATCAATATTATCTACATGATCTAAACTATTAATTGAACGTTCATATCCTATAACTCTGCTAAATTTATCACCAATGTAATCTATTATATCATCATTAGTTTGAATAGCTTGAGTTTTACGAATAGATATTTCACCTGTACCATAATTAAAATATTTAACTCCTGATTTTTTAGTTTCACCAAAGTTATTTACAGCTTGTACTAATATAGATTTGAGTTTATTTACTGTTTTTTCTTTACGTTCATATAACGCTTTAAGACGATTTTGTTCATCTTTAATGAGAGCCATTTCAGCATTAGATTCTTTAATTATATTAGTATAAGCTTCTACTTTAGTTTTAAAATTATCTTCAGTAATAAGAAGCTTTTCTTCTAATTCAGGTGTAAGTTCACCACCATTTTCTTCTATTTCGGCATATAGTAGCCTTAAATCATCTTGTATTTCAAATATATTCATTATTCTTCTATTATTAATTGGTTTGACGTATCAATATATCTATAAGAAAAAGGATTTGCAACTCCTTTTATAGCAGTAGTACAACTACCGTCCATTAATACCCAATGTCTATATGTAGAATCTTCATTGTGTATATAAATACCTTTACTAGATTCACCATTGTTTAGATATATAATTACAGCGTGAGCATATAGTTTCATAACTTTAATATTGGGGTTCCGCTAATAAATGTAAATTCTTCAACATCAAAAATTAATTGTTTATTCTTATCAATAAAAAGGTGAAAATCACCTTCTGTATTATGTATATATACAGCAGGTATATTTTCACCATTTTTTATTATATCAACTGTAGTTACAATTAGTCCCATTTTTCACATATAATGTTTATTTGATCTAATATTTTTCTCATATCTTCATTAGTCCAACCATACATATAACGTTCTTCATTTTCAGTATTGTTATATTTATTATTTTGCTCAATATTTTTAACTACAATATTTTTAATACATTTAATATCTTTACAAGTATTATAATATTTATTTATTGTGCTATCTTTTTTAAATTCACTATATAACTCCATAAATTTAAAAATTAATATAGTAGCAGCAATTATTGTAGTAACAATTATTATTGTAGTATTCATATTTTATAGTTTTTATCAAGTTCTACATTTATTTTATTTCTTCTTCTATATGACAAAGTCATAATAGCATAACAAGCTAAATCTATAAGAGTGTCATCTATAGATTCATCATTGACGTTAGCTTTATTACCAGGTTTAGTAAGTTGTTCTAATCTAGAATATTTATCTCCTATTCTGATAGTAGCTACAACATCTCCAAATTTATCCATGTTAACATCAAAAGAATTACCATAATCAGCATTCTTTTTAGCATATAGTTCTATACATTCTGTAGCTATATCTGTGAAACGTCTTACTTCTGATGTAAATAGCTTTTCATCTATTTTTAAATTAATTTCTTTACTCATGTTATTATTATATTTAAAATGTTATTAATTTTATTTTCTATTACTCATCGTTTTTATGTTTTATATCGCAATTATGACAATAATAAAGTCCATAACCTTCTACGTTGCCACTCCAATCTCTTTCACAATCCAAAGGTTCCCAACATTTAGGACATCTACATAAAAGAGCTGCTATAAATTCTTTTAAAAAACATATTAATTTTTTCATTACCATAAATCTATAATTTCTAAAGGTTTTTCACTGACTAAATATTCAATATTACTAGTAAAACCTAATTCACTAACTAATACTTCAAAATTCCAACTACCGTCATCGTTTATAGCGTTAGTTTTATTTTTATCAACATATTCAGTATTTTTGTAAAATATAGCACTTTCAGTATAATCGAATATATAAATATGATATGTTTTCATAACTTTTTAATTTATATAAGTTTGTATACTAGTAACATTTTTAAATATATTAGATTGAAGCCAACCATAAGCCTTTTCGATAGCATTACATATGTCTTCATCTTCAAATACTATAAGAGTAACACCTATACTATTTACCCAATCTATTGTCCAATATTCATAATATTTATATAATGTCGGATTATAACAATTTTCTGATATTATATTATAATCTTCATCAAGATTTGAAAGGTCTCTAAATTTAATTAGTGCTTGAGCTTCTCTAGACATAATTTCTTCATCATTTCGTTTATTTACATCTTTCATATTACATTATTTTGTTTTAGTAAGTTATACATTTTCATTACAGCTTCTTTTTCAGTTTCACCTACTACATAAAAAGCACCTGTTTCATGTAATAAATAATACATAATTTTAGGTCTTTGGAAATAAGATATTGTAACTTTGTGTTCACGATATTTGTTAAAAGTTAAAACAGCCTTAGTATTATTATATGTTATTTCTAAAGGAAGCTGACTTATACTATTTATTTGTTCTTCCATATTACAAGAGTATCTTCTATATACCAAGGATTGTCAGTTTTTAATTCACTATTACCTCTATATACTTCTATTGCTGGTATATTTGAAATATCATTATATATACATAATACATATCCAATAACACATAGTATCCAAATAATAATTATCTTTTTTGTGTCATCTATGATCATAGCGATTATAGCTATTATTATGATAAATATTATTGCTATAACAACGTTTATATTCATATTAACTCCTTTACTTTTTCTATCAAATCTTTAAAACAATTTAGAAAGTCTTCAGTAATTTCTCTAGTAGGAAATGCTAAAAACGTATTAGTTACATATGTATGATCAATATCAATTTCATTTTCAACTAATATTATAGTATATTTAATATCCATATGATTTGTATAATTAGGTTTCCAATTTAATACTTCCCACCATTGGTCTCGAAGACGTTTAAGTTGCATAAAAACTAAAAAAGCTTCAGCATCTTCTTTAGTTGCTAAAAGATTTCTATCTTTTTTAATATCTCTACCACCTATATCACTAGGAACTGGATTAGAATAAGTACCAATAAAATAATCATTATTTTTATTATTATATTTTTCACAAAATTCTCCCCAAGATTTTACACAAGTAATAGGTTGTAACTCCTTTTCATTAAAGGCTTGAAGTGCTACATTTTTTAGTGCTTCATTATCTCCTTTATACCATTCTTTAGCAGTATCTAAAGATATTTCTATAGTTCTTTTTTCCATATTATTTTTAATATTTAAACATTCTTTTTAATTATTATAAATATTTAAATTAGTAGCATCAGTTGCAAGATCCTTAGGAATAAGTCCTTGATAATCGAAATGATTTTTCAAAAACCATTTAATTGTATTATTGTAAATTTTAATACGTATATCTGGTGTAAACACATTTTTTACTTCTGAAATATTATATAATTCCTTACATTGTTCTTTAGTCATACTTGAAAGAGGAAAAAGATATGGTTTACAACTATTTAATGAAAAATCTCCATTTATTCCACTTTCAATATGAATTGCTTGAATTTCTGGTGCATCACAACATATTAGATTAACACCACAAATTTCATATATTTCATCATCTACACCAAATGAACATTTAACTCTGTAAGGTAATCTTGCACAAAGGTCTTTTAACAGTATATTATTTTCCATATTATATATCATTAAAATTATAAACTTTTGGATTTATCAATTCATCTAAATTATTTTTAAATTCATTAATAATATTTTGAAATTGCTGTTTAGATATTTTACGTAACCTATTAATGTCTATACATATATATCCAGTTTCAAAAGCAACAGCATATAATTTATTTTTTTTCTTTATAATATAATTGAATACTATCAACTTCAATAATATCTTTTTCTAATTTAAGAATATATTTAATTATAATATATCTTTTTACTTCTGGATTAATATTATCTTTTAATTGATAATAATTGTGTTTATAATCTTTTAAAGATTCTAAAAGATTTATTCTTTCTTCTATAACATTATTTTTCATTTTACTATATTGTTATCAGGATCGTCATTAGGATAAATAAACTTCCATAAATTATCATCTACAAGTTTATGTTTAGCTATTTTGCAAACTTCTTCTATATTAGGGTGAGGAACACCTGTTTCTCCAAATAATCTAAAATTAAAGAAATGATTCCAATCACTAGCAAAAGCAGTATATACTATATCTGTTTTAGTAGCTAAAGGAAGTACTTCTCTTGCTTTTTGAGGACTCCAACCTGCTTTAATAAGTAGATGATAACACATTTCTGCAAATTTAATAGCAGCTCCGTAAATTCTTACAGGATTAGTACAATAATTTATAGTATCATGTTTATAATCACTTAAAATATCACCTATAATTTCTTGAAATAAATCAAGTCTATTAAATCTACTTATAATATCTATATCTTCATCTTTAATCCATTGAGCCTTTACATAAGTAATTTGCTTACCAAATTTATCTTTATTATAATTACAAAATCTTGTACTTTCTTCACTTATTGAATTAACTCTATGTCTATTACCTTCTCTAGTTACTCCTATATTAGTAGTAAATTTCATTGTAATACGTTGCTCATGATATTCTGTAGGTTCTGTGATATATTTCAAATCATCCAAACTATGATTAAAAACAACTCTATAATTAGTAGTTATAAAATAACGTATTATAGAACTATCATCAAGCAAACTTTTTTTATTAATTACAGTATATTTATTGTTTTTATAAAAATTATAGATAAAAAATTTATCACTTTCTTCTATATTTTCATCAAAATGAAAATTATAATTTATATCAAACATTAAATATACAGTTCCATGCTCTAAAACACTATGGTGTCCACTAGCTATAATTCTATCTACAAATTTTTTAGCAGAATCATCTGTTATATTATCTTCACTTTTATAACAAGTTCTACCTGCTTTTTCTATTTGTTTATATATACCTTCTATACCTGGTAATTGTTCTAGTATTTCTACATTTGGATTTATTATTTTCATAACTTTAATATCTAAAATTTAAACAACTATATAATCTTTTTATTTTATTATATCTTTGTAATTCTACGTATTCTGCATCGTTTAGACCAAAAACATCATTATAAAGTTTAAAGTGAAGATATTCATATCTACTACAAATTATAGTTTCTTTAGTACCATATTTGCTATGATAAGTATATCTTTTAACTTTATCTGCTTTATTTAATATCCTTTTTAAGTATGGATATAATCTACATCTATTATTATATCTCATATATTTATATTATATAATATAACTTATTTTTAAAATTTTAATTCTAAGAAGCTATTTTTCGATAGTCGATAAATTGCATCTAAAGTATAATAAAACCTCTTAGAATTAAAATTTATGCTATTCTCGTTTGTCATATAGGAAAATAATCATCTGTTTCGAGCTGTTTTTTCAAATATTCATCGAATGCTCCAGACTCAATATCATGTAAAGCATATTGTTCAATATCATAATAATAATTACGTATTATAAAATCTTGAAATTCGATTAAAATACCTTTATAAAAACTATAATTAAATAACTTTTCAAATTCATCGTCAGAATATATAGATTTTATAGAAGTAAGTTCATAGTATTTACACATATTACTTTTAACTTCAGTAAATAACATATTAGTATTATTTTTATGCCAATTATATGCTAAAAGACTATAATCATCACCATCATTATTTTCATTATTTACAATTTCATTTATACGTTTATATATTTCAAAAGATCTTTTTGCAATAAAGTTAACACATATAAAGCAATCTTTTATATCTTTTTTATAATTATTTTTTAAAGCATTAGTATATACATCTACAATATCTGTAAATCTAACATATTCTTTAATCATAACATTTTTATTTATAAATTAATACTTGTATCTCTTCTACGGGGGTTCTATATAAAATTAAAAAGCCTATTACTTATATTAGTAGCAGGCTTATAGTAATTATTGTTTAATTTAAAATATAATTTTATATACATCACTATCTTCATCCCCTTCTTCATGAACAATTTCTATATTACAATCATCTTTTAATAGATTGAAATTACATTCATAATATAAATTATATAATCTTATTTTAATTCTACCATAATTATCTCTTATAGTTTTATAACCTTTTACATCTTCTGGTAGTTCATCAGCTAGTATTATATAATAATTATATTCATTATTTTTATTATATCTTTTAGTTAAAAGATAATATTTATGATATTTAATTTCTCTACTTAATAATGATTGTGTAGATTTATTAATCCATGTTTTATTTTTATTTATTTCATTTTGTGTATTATCATATCTATAAAAATTTATCATATTATTATTTTTATTATTTTACTGTGAAAAGGAACTTCTTTAACACCACTTCTTTCTCTATATTCTACTAAAGCATTTTTACCTATTACTTTATCTTTATAAACTGTAATGTATTTACGTTGTTCAGCTTGAGGAATATTTATAGTAGCATCAAAAGTTTCTTCATTAATATCATTTTTAAGAGTAAATATAGGTAGTCCACGTTTATCTTCTTTAACTGCTATGATTTTAAAATAACCATCTTGTATCTTTTTAAATTTAAGCATAGCGTTATTACGTTTACCACCAAATTGATAATTAGCATTTTGATTTCTAATTACAAGACCTTCAAAACCTAGATTTATATAATAATCTCTAGTTTCAATAGCTTTAGTTATGTTTTGTATAGGTCTGATAGGCAATAATATTAAAGATTCTGTATTATATAGATGATCAGATTTATCTATTATTAGAGGATAACACATATGTAAATTTTTTTCTAAAATTTGATGACGTTCTATAGCTATAACATCATCAATACATAAATCATAACACCAATATTGAAGTTGATAATGTTGCGGTAAATCTACATTTTTAATAAAAGAATTAATTTCATTTATAGAATAACCTGGAATATATAATTCACCATCTAAACCAACTCCTTCTTCTATCATCATATCTAATAGATTTCCTTCTAATTTAGGTATTAATATTTTGTCCAAATAACTAAGTTTATCAGTCCAATCAACACCTTCTCTACTACGATAATAAAGTTTAACAGATTGAAATAAATCATCACTTTTATTAGCAGTAATAATACATCTTTCTCCATTTATTTTCCATTGACCAAAATAATTATGTTTTTCAAAAGGTTTATTATCTTCAAGAGTTTTACATAGCATTGGTATAAATTTACCATCACCATGAGTATTATATTTTGGAAGATACATATCTAAATAATCTAATAAACTTTTATTAGTTAAATCGAAAGGAGCATTGTCATATATATCTTCTAAAGCTTTATATCCTTCTTTACGTTTAAGTTGAATCAAACTGCTAGTTTCATCTAATAAAGGTCTTGCAGTATTTATTATTTCTTTTCTACCTTCTCTGCCAACTAAACCATGTTTTACATATATAGTAAAATCTTCTATATATATATTCCAAAATATAGGTTTACCTTGAGCATTTCTTTTGTATAATGTTTTATTCATTGTTTATCTCAAATTTAAATGTTATACCTGTTAATTTATTAGCTTTAGCTTTAAGTTTAGCTTCAGCTTTTGTTTCTTTTTTATCTTTATTATCTAAATCTAATTTTTGTTGTTTATTTTTATTTTTAATTGGTTTCTTTTTGGTTTTAATATCAGCATTATACTCAAAACCATTTATAGCTTCAAATTCTAAATTACTATTATGTTGTTCTATTAGTTTTTCATAATAATAATCTTTATTTTCTGCACAAGCTTCTATAGCTACTACTATTCTAGTAAGTTCACTTTTATATCTATAATCATTAGTTTGAATACATCTTCTACCATCTTTAAAAGTTCTTTTACAATTTAAAAATAAATCAATTTCTTCTTCAAACCAATTAAGCATACCTGAATAAGCAACTATTTTAGATATATTAGAATAATCATTTAATTCATTCTTTAATATATATTTTTGTAAAGGTTTTAAATCTATCATATATTAAATTTTAAAGTACTTAATCTAGCTTTATGTCTATTTTTAGATATTTTCATTCTACTTTTAGCAGATATTTTATCCATTTTATCTTTATGTTTTTGATAATATTCTTTTTGTTTATTTTTAATACCTATAGTTTTAATATCAAATGTTTGTCTAAATATAACTATTCTTTTAGGTTTATTTAAACAAGCATATAAATATGGGAGATATTTACTAATATTTGATGTATCATACCATCTACCACCTTTTACGTCAGATGTTACAGTATGATGTTCATAATCATATTCTGAAAATAAAAATTGTTTAATATTAAGTTTATGAAACCAATCAAGTTCAGCAAATAATTTTATAGTATCGCTATTAGGTGATAAATCTAATTCCCCATAAGCAAAACATAAACTAGGATCAATAGTAAATTCTAATTTACCTCTTTTAACTACAATAGTTTTATTTTTATCTAATAATGTTTCTTCTTCTTCTGTTATACTTGTCATAATAACATCGATATTTCCATTACCTGGATCTATAGATCTAACAATAAAAATAAAATCAAGATTATTTATACAATTAGAAGTAAACATCCGTTTTTTCTTTGTATTCCACATAATTTATAGTATTTTTTACAAAATTATTAATTTCATCTTTAGAATATTTAGTGAATAAATCACTAAAATCTTTACATTCATAATTAGGAAGAGTAAATTCACCTCGAGTAATAAATATATAAGGGATGTCATAATGTTCTTTTAAAAATTTAGCACCCAATCTACCAGTTCTATCAAAATCTAAAAAAGAATAAATTTTACCATTACCATTTAATTTTGATTGTAAATAATAATATTCGTTATCTTTAAGATGATAATTTTCACTAGGAAGATTAACTACACCTATATTAAGTTTTTCTCCAGACCCCCTGTAGAAAGGATGAGTTTCTAAATGATTACCTATACTTAACCTATCTTTACTACTTTTAGTTATAAGAATATAATCATAATTATCTAATTCTAGATTAAGTAAACCTTCTATAATATTACAATTAGTTACAAACTTTAATTCTTTTTGTCTATTTCTTTTAGGAAAATATAATTTTATAAGATAAACTCCTTTTCTATTTTGACCTAACATATAAGCATAACAAGGATCTTTAGCTTTATAATAATATTTAGGATCTGTATCTATTGTTCTGTTTATATAATATTGGTCTACAGGATAAACAAAATTAGTATTTAGATATTTAAGACTAACTCCGATGTTATTCCAATATTTTTTATCACTTTCATTCCAAGGTCTAGTAACAACATCTATTATAGTTTTTTTACTCATACCTTTCTTTATAGCATTTTTAATACTTAAATCTAATGAATCATCAACAGCTTTTCCATCAATAATATCACTAAAAGTATACGCTATATGTTTTAATATGAAATAAAAATCTTGTTTATTATTAGGTTCTATAGTTCTTTCACATATAAGACTGAGAACGTAACCAACAACACCATATATATCTTCAAAAAATCCAGCTCCACCAAAATCTCTTACTTTTAATTTACCTTTTTGATTATAAGCGAATCCCATACTTTTATTAGTATCATCATCTCTAAATACAGATTTAATTAAACGTCCATGATCTATACAATCATTTATTATTTCAACTGGTATATCTAAATATTTAGACATAATACTAACTTGACTTATTTTAGATTCAATAAAATCTTTTGTTAAATGTGTGGTATTTACATTACGTTTCATATCAATGTTATTATTAATAATTAGAGCCTTATAGAGAACCCAATCTCTATAAGGCTGAATGCTGCTTAGTTCAAAACAAAAAACAATATTAATTTTATATACTAAAATGGACCATCTTCGGTACCAGCAGCCATAAAAGCATTGTTATCTATAGGCATAGTATTCATACCTACATTGTTAGCCATTACAGCACCTCCTAATATACCAGGCATTCCTGTACCACCAAGATTAGGTTGTTTCTTAGTTTCTTTATAAGTTATAGATTCTTTTGTAATATCTATACGAAGTACAGAAGGGAACGTTCCATCACCTTTATAACGTTCTATACAACCAGAACCTATAAATGGGTCAAAAGCTAATTCACCACCTTGAACATCGTTCCAAACACCTTTATTATTCTTCTTATGTCTAAGAAGTTTCATCCAAATTATAACAGGTTTTCCATTTGCATTTTTATAACAAGGTTTACCTGTAGGTTCTTCTCCGTTTTTAGCAAATGTTCCATTAAGAATAGAAATGACATTTGTAAATAATGTAGCATAACCGTCTAAAACAGTTTGAGGTTCTATCATAACATATTCTCCATTTTCATCATAATCTTCAAAAGGAAGAGATAAAGCATCTTCTTCAGCTTCTGTTAATTGACGACCATTAAGATAAAATATATCAAGTATATGTTTAATCCATTTGAAAAGATTATTAACTCTCCATTCTTTATCTCCACCAGGAATAGTTTCAACATTACTTTCTATAGGGAATATTTTATGTTCTAAATAACGTTTTTCTTCAGCTTTAGTGTGATCACTAGTAAATAGAAATGTAACATAAGGTAATTTCAATCCTGCAAAATTACTATTTTCACTACCTGTAGCATAACTTAAAATAACACTTTCTAAAATACCTTTAAATAATCCATTATTGCAAGCATCTTTATCACTAAATTTAAGTCTATTTACTGCTCTAGTTTCATTACTAATACCACGACGTATTCTTTTTGTTGTTTCTACTTTATTATTTATAGTTTCGTTCATACTAATTAATGTATTTTAAAATTAAACAATTATTGGATAAAAAAAAAGGAGTAAATATTTAATCTTACTCCTTTTTGAAATTAAAGAAAAATATTATTATTTTCTATTACGAACAATAGGGTCAGTATCATTTATGAAAGTTAAAGGATAACACATAAATTCAACTACTTTTTGTCCATCATGAGTGTTAGCTTTAAATCCTTCATTCAATTCAACATTGAATATACGGTTTTTAAGTTCTTTTTCATTACCTAGGTTGTGTTTCAAAGTATTCCAAATAGCAGTATCAGAAAAACTCAATTGACATCCAACACCTTTTGCGTTACCTGTAGTAGCAGTACGAGAACCAGAGGCAACATGATATTGAGGAACTTTTACACAATCAACAATCAATGCCTTAACACCATCGATAAATTCATTAGATTCTTCACTTCTTAAAACATCACAAACTTCTTGAACTGTAACTTCAGGATTTTCCATAATTTCAGCTATCTTAGCATACATAGATTCACTACCCATAATAGTTTCCATGTTATCTATAGCAGCTTCAAGTTTTTCTTCTTTAGTAAATCTAACATCAGCCATGATAGGTTCACCTTTAGCATTATATTGAGGAATACCTTTAGCTATACAATACATTACAAATTCTTGCATTGCTGTTTCTTTACCTTCGATAGAATCCAAATTAACACCATTTTCTTCAGCCCAAGCTACTAGTTCTGGATTACGTTCAGCAATAGCTTTTTCAACATCAGCTATATTGTTCAAAAACATAACGTTTTCGCCTACAGCTATATTAAGAGCTTTAGAAACAGGAGCAGTAATAACGAATTTACCAAGTGTAGTATTAGCAATTAATTGAGGTTCAGCATTAACAGTGTTACTTTTTTGACCTGATTGCATAACAGCGAATGAATTGAATTTAATTTTACTCATAGTTTTTTAATTTTAAAAATGTTATTAATATTATTATTTTTATTATGTAGTTTTATACTACTTTAATTTCTTTATTTATTCCTCTAAAGAAAAGATTAATTAACCTCTTCTGCATCTATAAACTCATCACCTGTTAGATGAGTATCAGTAACGAGTTTTAATTCTGATGTTTCCATCATTCCCATTAAAACATCATCTGCAATTTCTCTAGCACCAAGAGAGAATGCCCTATTAGCTATCATAATTCTAGCATACTTTTTATAAGTATCTTTATTCAAAAGATCTGCTTGAGTAGCATCACTTAAACTAAAATGACCAATAGCTGTTGTAATAATTTTTTCTCCATATATAATTTTACGTCTTGTGAATTTATATTCAGTAACATAATCTATAGGAGTAGCAGGTATTCTAATAATTGGATATTTACCTTCTTGTGCTAATTTAATTGCTTGTACTTGATTTAGAGCAATAGTACATTTATCATTTATTTGAAATTCATTAAATATATTTCCTTTCAAATCTTGATAATATTTAAGGGGATATACACCAACAAATTCATCATTTGTTTTTTCTTCTGCTTCTTTAGTAGTACGACATTTAACACAATAACTTGGTAATTGTGTTTCATTATATATCGTGTTACCATCAGTATATTGATACTGAGGAGCATAATCTTTAGTACATTCCCAAGTTACTCCTGCCCTTGATAACAACGACCTTATAATATGAACATCAACACCTGTTTTACCATTTATAACATGGATATGTTCTATACAACTAGTAAAAGGAAGTTGTAAATCTTGAGCACGCATTAAAATAGCTAAACCCTCATTTACATTTTTAATACCACCTTTATCAGTTGCGGTCATTCTTTTTAGAAAATTTTCAGCAGATGCTAATTGTTTTTCATCAAAGAGATTAAGAACATTAAAACTAGCATTGACGTTAGTATCAGTTTTACTTAATGAAGTAGTAGTACTACTATTAATTAAACCATTACTAGTATTATTATTGTTTTTTTCCATTATGTCAAAGTGCTATCATTATTTACGATACAAAGATACGAATATTTTTTCAATCAGCAATAATAAAATTACAATTTTCTCTATTTTTTTCGACTATATTATGATTATTTGAAATAGTCTTATTTTGTAGCTTCTTATCCTCGAACGTATCATTTATATATATTGTGTACAATTTTATTAGTTCGTTCGGGAAATAGACATTATTTAGCCTATATAAGTAAGATTTTATTTCTTCACATTCGGGCGATGTAATTATTATTATATCGATTGGTATATTCAAGTTTTTATCAGGAGAATTATTAGTAGAAAGAATATTTATAATACCTTCATTAAATCTAGCTTCATTATAAGATTTTTGTGCTGTAGCATGATATATTTTTTGTGTTCCTTTAAGATTTCCACTTTTAACTAAAATAGGTTGTCCATCAAGAGTTACAGCAAGAATAGGATCTACTTTATCATGATAATTAGCACAAACTTCTTTATCAAATATATTGTTTAGATAATTAGTAACAACAGACGCAAATTCTGCAAATTTATTAATTATAAGAATACGTTTATTACTATTTTCTTTTACAATATTAGCTATTTTTTCTAACTTATCTTTATGATTACATATTAATTCTTTTCTGTCTCTCATTATTTGATAAGTTTGATGTGCTCTTTCTCTAATATTAGCGGGATTATAAAAAGCATCTATTTGTTGATTTATTTCAACACTCATATCTAAATGTTCGTTCCAGCCGTTTTCTATTGCTATATTATTACAAAAAGCAGTAGAAGACATATTTAATGATTTACTACCAACTCTAGCATATTCTATATTATCAAAACTTCCAAATATATTTATAGAAGTAGAAATATAATTATTATAATATTCTAGTAGTTTGTATTCTTCACTATCAGTAGCAATATTAATTCCTATCTGTATTTCTTCTACGGGCGTGCTAGTACGTAGTTCATCTATTTCAAATTGTTTAAAATCTTCAAGTAAAGGTGCTATAGAATATAGTTTATTAATATCTTGAGAAGATAAAGAAAGTTTATTTAATATTATGAGTTTAAATTTACTTATACGTACTATATTGAACACATTTTGACAAATAGTTTCACAACGATACCATATAGTAACATTAGGTGCTAAACTTTTTGTATAGTTATCAACATAGTTTACAGTATAAACTTTAATTGATTTATTATCTAATAAAGATTTTAATTTATTATCATAATCAGATAAATATTCAATTATATCTTTTCTTTCTGCGAAATTATTAACTATAATAAGAGTATCTGTATAATTTTTTTTATTATACATCTTTTGAAGTACACAAGCTATCATATATTTATCATTAAGTGGTTTTGGTATAAGAGCAGTTCCTATACCTTTATTATTTCTCCAATGATCGATAGCATTCATAAACATAGTTTCAACATTTATCATTTTATTATATTATTTTTATTCATCATCGAATAGAGTTAAATATTGTTGTGTGTATTGTTTTAGAAGAACTTTTCCACTAACAGTCCCTTTAGTTTTATTTCCTTTTTGATTAGGACTTATTGCTAATTTTATAGGATCTATTATTTTATATGCTTCATCATAATAATATTTATAATTTATAGCACGTTCTTCAATTGGTTTGTCATCTAAAGTATTAAGAATTTGAACAGGTAATCCTCCAGCTAGTTTACTTCTTTTATTTGTAACAACATGTTGTTTTTGTATTACAACACCTTTCGTAGATACATAAAATCTTACATGACGTTGACTATGTATAGTTTTTAATTTATAACCATCAAAAATATCATAAACTACATCAAATTGTCTACCTACATTTTGTGTTTTACAAAAATCTAATATATCATTATGTTCACGAAGACTTTCCATAACCGGTTTGTTATATCTGAAATAATTATAAACAGCAATAGCTACAACAGGCATATCATAACCTTTTTTAAGTTCTTTGAGATATTGCTTAGGATCTAATGCACCTTTATATTCTATTATTTCTTTGTTTTTCTTAGAATCATATTGTATATCAAAATAATTGTTTACATCTCTTCCAACAAATATAACATAATCTTCATAATCGGCACCCATTTTATTAAATTCATTCCATCTATCTGTTATATCTTTATAAACATTTTCTTTATCTCTAGGAAGTTTTATTACAATACCATCAGTATTAGCTGAAACTACATGAATACCATTTAATTCAAGTTCTTCAATTAGAGTCATAGTCATTAATTGACCATTAATAGTAACTTGCATTTGAGCAAATCTATCATATAAAAAGAATACATCACTACCTAATTTACCATAAATAGCATTAATTACAATCTTTAAGGCTTCAGCAGTAATTTTATTAGGAACATTATCGATTACATTTACACCATTATTTCCATGTTTAGCTTTTACACGAGTATCTTTAAGAAAAGACATCATTTTAACAAAACTTTTTTGATGTAAATGTTTAGGAGCAATATTATAAGAAATCATAATACTAGGATAATAACTAGTATAATCATGATGTCTTATAATATAATTTTCATCAGATTTTAATATTCTAGGAGGATCTACACTATGTATGCCACCAGTAGCTAATGTATAAGTAGTACCATAAAATTCTATAGTTCTACTAAAAGCATCTTTTGTTGTATGATATATACTTACTCCTTTCATATCTTCAAGTAAATCTTGAAGTTGTTTAGTTTTAAATTGAATATGAGGAAATATAATTTTATTAAAAGAAAGTTTACTTCTTTCAGTTCTTTCTTTATAAAATTTATCTTTATGTAAACCACTCATATCAGAATAAAACTTTGTAGTAAGTTTATCAGCAATTTTAGCTCTAGCAGAACATAATACATTAACTCCAAATGAATTAGTAATGCTATAACGAAGTTTTATTTCATCTGGTTTTAGTCTACACATTTCACATACAATAAATACATCATTAATATTATAATCAAGCATAGGTTGAACATATTGAGGCATAACATATCTGTCGAAATCGTTTGTTATTATTTTATTCAATTGCTCAGCCGAGTAATTATGATATTTAACGATGTTTTTTCGATAAAATAGCGTGTTTTCTTCCTCTGTGATAGGCGGTAATGTAAAATCCAATAGATTGTACCATTTTAGATTAATCGACGTTTGCTTCAAAGATTTTCCAAACTTTTGGCGTTCTCCTGTGTCTTTGTCGACATTTACAGTTGCAGAATGTAAAGCAAATATTTGTTGAACATCTACAGTGGCATAAGGAAGTCTATATTTACGAATTAATTCAAGTTCTTTATCTTCATAAAATGCTTGTTTATGTGATTGAAGACTGATAATTTTATCATTAACTTCTTTTAATTTCTTACAAAGATATTCACTTTTATCAAATCTATTATAATACATAAGAAAAGCTTTAATCATAAGGTCATCATAACCTTCACAATTAAAACCAAATAAATCATATCTTATAGGTATTTGTTTAATATTTCCTTGAGCATCTTCAATAGTTTCATAAATAGGTTGCATTTGATTAATAAAAGCAACTAATTCTAATAATTGAGAATCGTCTGTATCACTAATATAAAATTTATAATTCTTTACAGAATCTAATCTAGATTTTATTTCAGCTACAGATAATATTTCAGCCATAGGAATTGGATCACCTTTATCATCAACACAATCATTAAATTTTTGTAAATAATCTTTCATATCTACAAAAATAATACTAAACATATTTACAAAACATTCTACGTCATATCCATAAGATTTAATCATAACGTATAATTTCTTTTTTAGTATAAATCTTATTTATAGCTTCATTATACCAAGATATAAGTTTAGATTTAAATACTTCATAAAGTTCATCATTAGTATATTTTATCAATGGTGAATAATTAGTTTCTATAATAAATTCTTTAGCATCGATATATTTGTCTATTGTATATTTTACAGTAGAATGTAAAATTCTATCAACAGCACTACCTAACAATAGTATTCTTCTAAAATCATAAATTGTTATATCTCTATTAGTCCAATTTACACATTTGTTTATAATAGTTTGATCTACTTCACAAGATATAGTTTCATTACATCTAATTAGAGGTACTATATAAACTTTTTCTAGAACCCCCGTAGAAGAGATGACATCAGTTATTATTTTAACTTGATTACTAAAACTTATATCTTGTGCTTTATATCCTTTATAATCAACATTAGGTATAACTATAAGATTTCCGTGATAAGGATCACCTACACCAGATAAACAATATCCTTTAGTATTATATAATCTAAGAGGACAATTTTCACAAAAATCTTTCATTATTGTTTATTTAAAATTTACTCATATTGAATTTATTTTACCATTCCATTTAAGAAATAATTTATTTCTACATCTACTACAAGCAACATATAAACGTCTATTTATTTGTTCAACATCATCCCAAAACATATTTCGACGTAAATCATAAACAATATCATCTACATCTACTAATACATTATCGAATGTACTACCTTGGGATTTATGAGCAGTTAAAGCAAATCCATAATCAAGGTTACGTTTATATTTAATAGTTCTACCATCATTACTTAATATATCAGCTAATATTAAACAAGATTCTTTAAATTTATAATATTCTTTCCATCTTGAAGCTCTAAAATTAACAGATGATGTTTTAGCTGATTCTATTAAATTATCAGATATTTGTACATATTTATTAATACTATATTGATCTTTATGATTTACAACAAAAATAGGAGTTGTAACTTTGCCACCATGAATAGCAGTAAATTTTATCAAAAATCCTTTAATTTCATAATCAGGATGAACATAATTAACTATATCTTGTATAATATATTCATCACTATCAGAAAGAACAATATCATTAAATTGATTAACTAGTGTAGTATATGATAAAATTAAATCATTTTTTGTTATAATAGATTTTTCAGAATCTTCAATTATTGCGTGTCTTATAGCTTTATTCCAACTAGATACACATAAATTAGTATAAGCTATAACTTTACAATAATCTACATTTTTAGTCAACGTTTCATTATTAAAATAATTATATACTTGCTGATTAAATTCGTTAGTATTACAAACAACAAAACCTTCTCCAGTTTTATCATTTATAAGTTCTTTAGTTTTACTAATATATTCTAAGAAATAAAAAGACTTATGTTCTATATCATATCTTAGAATATTTAATAGATCTTTTACAGGATTAGTGTCATCTTGTCTAACTATTTGTTTTAAAGATTCAATTTTAATACCTTTAAAAGCAGAAGAATATAATTCTTTAGGAGGAGGTAATTGACTACCATCTCCAATATATATAATTTTACATTTTTCTTTTTTAGCTATTTTTTCAAGAAGAAACAATAATCCTTTATTCACCATACTAGCTTCATCAAGTATATATAGTGCATAATCTCCTATTTTAATTTTACCTTTAGGATCAAACGGTATATTAGTAATATCAAATTTAGCAGCATCAAAATTAGGTTTTAAACCTAAATCTGATGCTAAAGTATTAACTTTAATATTACTAATACCTATAGATTCAGCTAATACTCTACAAGCTTTATGAGTAGGAGTAGCTAATCCTATTTGAGAATAATTCATATTAGAATTTTTAATAAGAGCTTTAACTAGATAAGTTTTACCTGTACCAGCAGGTCCAATTAAAGCTCTTTTATAATCATTAATATTATAAGGACTATTTATAAATTCTATTAAATTACTATAGGCTTTTTGTTGATCATTAGTAAAATTTAAAGTAGAGATTCTATCTTTGTTATTAATCTCCATTATTATTTGTTTTACTTAATAATTCTTTATTTTGATATATATTACCTTTATAATTTATCATATCGAATTTTTTTACATCATTTTCTCTTATTATTCTACCAGAGAAAATGCCATCATCTACTAATGGTACAATACCTTTACATTCAGATTGTGAAATCATAGCATCAATATCTGTACGAATGATATGTACCCAATGATTATGATCATCTTTTTTATCTAACCATATATGATTTCGATATTTTAAATCATAGGATTTTAAACTAAAAGGTAATACAGTTATGTCACCATAACCTGTAATACCTTTAGTGTTAATATGTGCTTCAAACACGCCTTTTTCATTTAGTTTAGCTACAGCATATAATGTTTTAGTAAGTTTAACAGCATTATATTTTTTAGGTTTTTCAGTAATAGCAAAAGTAAATTCAAAATTAGCGTGTTTTAATTTTATAGGTTCCATATTATTACTTTTTTATTGATTTCTTACTATTTTTATTAGTAAGTCGATGTTCTTTATTTTCTTTTTTATTGATTTCTTACTATTTTTATTAGTAAGTCGATGTTCTTTATTTTCTTTTTTAGTTTTTCTTAGTTCTTTCTTTTTTTCTGATTTATTGTCATAACTATCTTTAGTTACAATGACATTGTTATCTCTAATAAATCTCCAACCACAATAATGAGTTAAAAAATCAATTCTACCCCAACTACCATTACCTAATATAGCGGATTTAGAAGCAGAAATTAATTTTCTACCATAATCAATAGTACATTTTCTTTTTAATAATTGTAAATCCTTACTTTCATCATGTTTTTTCATTTTACAGTAATTTTTTAATTAAACAATATATTTATTTTTAATAATAATTTCTATATAATAAAGAAGTGAGACTTAATCAATTACACATTATGCAAAAATTATAAGTTATTATTAAGAGACCTCTATACAATTATCAGCTGTATCAACTATAGGTGTCTCACTTCTTATAGAACTACAAATCGGATTCGAACCAATATTAACATTATCATTGTTAGTTTTACCAATTAAACTATTGTAGTTAAAATAAATTATAATATAATAAAATACAACATTATATTTAAACACAATATATTATATTATTTTAGGTGTTTCAGTAGTACTCGAAACTACATTACCGTCACGGCGTTTTACCACTTAAACTATGAAACACTTATATGTTGAAATCACGTCAAAACAACTTATATTCGTCTTAAAATTTGATTATATAGTATATTTACGTTATAACCGTTATCGTGTCTTAAAACAACATAATTAGAACAAATATCAATTATTGTACCAGAATAATATAATATTCTATTAGTTTTATAAGATCTAAAATATACTATATTATCACCTATATTAAGTTTTATAGGTCTAATTTCTGTTTCTACAAAATCTCTATTATCATATTTTAATTTATAAGTAATATTTTTATCTTTAGTATTGATACTTACAATACTACTTATATATTTTTCTCCTTTATAATTATATTCTACTAATTGTCCGACATTATATTTAGGTTTAGATTTATATTTTATAGCTTTATCAATTGGAGTAAAACTCATTGTAATAACTTCACTTGAATTATCTTTTTTCTTAGTATTTATATCATTTAATTCATTTAAAAATTCATTTATATTGATAGTTTGATTTTCATTTATATTGATAGTTTGATTTTCATTTATTACGCCATAATTAGTTATATATTTTATATCTAAATTGGTATCAGTAGCATACGTTTCTATTCTATTTATTGTAGTTAAAATTATATTATCTTTATAATCTTTAACTGCTATTTTATCGTTTACATTATATTTAGTTTTTATTTCCATTTTATTTTTATTATTATATACATTTTACAATTTAAATTAAAAGGCTGTAAGATTACAACCTTAACAGCCTTTTTATAACAACTCAGTAACTATATTTAGAATACAAGTATTCCAAGTAAAGTAACTACAATCATACATATTATGTATATTATAGCATTAACTTTAAGTAAAGATTTTTTATTACTTAATTTATTTTTTAATATTTTTATTTCAAGTGTATTAGCATCGATAGTACTACTCATATTGTTTATTAATTTATTTTTATTTTCATTATCTGTAAATAAACTATTGTTTTCGACTTCTAATTTATATACATTATCAGATAAATTCTTTATTTTATTATCATACTCTCTTTGTTTTAATTTTAATTCATCATTCTTTGCGGATAGTATATTATGACTATCCATTAAAGAATTATATTTAATATCTTTTTCTCTAATTTCATTATTATATTTAAGTATAGTTTTTTGTAATTCTCTACTTTGTTTATAAGAATCATCCTCATTAGATTTTTTAAGTCTATCAAGTTCAATTTCCTTTTCTTGATATTTTTTAGCTAAATTGTTTATCTTTTCTTTAAGATCATTATTTTTAAGATTATTAGCTGTAACATCATCTATCTTAGCAGATAAATTAGCTATTTGTTCATTTTGAGAATTAATAATGTTAATTAATTCAGCTTTTGTTTTTCTGTTTAATGTATTTGTATTCATAATAGTAAATTTTTTAATTAATTAATTATTCAAATAATATATCTGTTTCTTGATATTCTTGTTCTTCTTTTCCAGGATATGCTTCATCATAATCCATATTATAGATATTATTATCTATTTCAATTGTGTAATCTTCATTCATAAGTTTATATTGTATTAAAGAGAAGTTGTTTAGACATTGCAAAGATACGAAAATAAAAGCAAATCACAACTTCTCTCCTACGGGCGAGTTATTTCAAACTATCGTTTGATTTTAGTTCCCAACTTATATTACCATTGCTTTCTGTTTCAATAATTACGTATTTTCTGTTTAATTTCGTCTTTTCATAATAATCTAATGTATTATTGTAATCTATATTATCGCTATGAAATTGAATAGCAATATTACTATCAATACTACACATAATATATGTTCCATACCATTCTTTCATATTAGAATAATATGCTAGATTATCATAATCAAATATATCTGGGTCGTCATATTTGATGTAATATGAGTTTGTTTCAGGATTGTATATAGTATCTACAATATTAGTGAAATTGAATCTTATAGGTGTTATAAGACATTTAGTTTCTTTTTCTTTTACAATATCATTATCAATATTATTGTAATATTTTAATCCAATAAATCCTGTATAAATACTAATACTAGCTACAATAGCTAATAGGATGTTTCTTATTTGTTTGTCTTTTTTCATTTTATTTTTATTTTAATTGTTATCATTTTCATTTATTTGTCTGTTATAATATTCAGCAATAAGAGTTATTACAGATCCTATATATATTGGTATTGTTATAGGAGCTAGTATAATAAATCTTATCATTATCCATGTAGAATATGAATAATTTACTGTACTTAATCTACCTATTGCTAATCCTGTACATATTACAATGTAAATAATTAATCCTGTATTCATAATAATTGTTTTACTTTTGCTTTTAAATCTGTTATTAATAAATCTAATATTTTTTCTTCAGCTGCTTTTGATATATATCCATCTTTATATGATAATAAATTTAATCTAAATGCTTTTATTATATTATCGTATATGTATAAATATGCTTTTTCTGAATTATCAAAATTATCTACTAATATATCAAATATATAATTATATAATTCATATAATATATCTTGAGCTTTATCAAAATTGTTTATATTTTCTTTATATTCATTTAAGTATTTATTTATATTTTCCATTTTTTACTTTATCTAAATAATTTAATAGTTGTTTTATATTAAGATCTATTTGCTTTTTGAAGTAATCTTTTGAATTATCGTCTTTATAATATAGCACCATATTCCAATAAATTCTATCTAAATATTGAAATATAATATTTTTACCTACATTTTCATTATTATAATATTTGAGATATTGTTTTAATATTTCATTATATAAGTTATCTAAAATAATAGGATAATAAGTTTTATTGTCTATTGTAGATTTTAATGTGTTTATTAATATATTTATCATGTTTTTATTTTTAATTATATTATAAATAATCATATTGTATCAATATTGGCAATAATATGCCAAAATGATATATAATAAATAGAGTTATCGAAATGCTTATAAGCATATCAATATTGTAGTTGGCAACAATAATCAAAAACTCTTATAAGTAATCTAATAGTATAAAGTAATCGAAATTGTAATAATGTCGATTGAAATTATAGTTAAGATTGAGGAAATAAGAGTTAAAGAGAGAATGAAAAGTGTGAGTTGGCAATAAGGATTTAAATAAGAGAGATAATGATAGTAGATGAGGAAACGGAAGAACTGAAGTAGAGACCAGTGACGCTACTACTCCTACACTTCTTCCAAATCCTCATCATACTATCAATTCTACTCTTACAAATTAAACTCTATAACATGAACTTTATTTACATTCTTATTTACGTTCATAAAGACGATATATTATTAAAGCTAATTTTTTATTATCTTCTCTTGAATATATTTTTTCAATTGCTACTTCTATAACAGTTGTATACCTTGTAAGTACTTCTCCTATGTGTATAAATGCTTCATATTTATTATCAAATACTACTCCACTTAATATATCATAATGTGGTGAATATAATTCTACTTTGTACTTCATAATGTTTTATATTTATTATATTGTTAATTGAATATAATTGTACTATTCGAATTTAATGTAGTCGTAGTTAATATGTAATTTTCCTGAGATAAAATATTTAAACGTTCTCATAGAATCTTTCATAGATTCTTCTCCTAATAGATTTTCATACATAATTTTACATACCATATGATATGAACGATTATTTATACAACAAAACTCTTTAAGAAGTTGTTTTTCTTCTTCTTTAGAAAATAAATATACTGTTTTCATTTTATTATATTATTAATATTAGTTTATTTCAAATTATAAATGTTATTTTACTTTCAGGTTTTATTATAGTAGTTGTCTCCAAGAAAATAACAAAGAAATTCATCTACTTGTTGCTATTAGAAGTGTTATTAGAGATTAAGCAACTAAAGCTCTAATAGCTGTTGTTATTAATAATAGTCTTATAAGACATTAAAGTCTTATAAGTACTTCTAGTAATAACGCTAGCCGATTTTGTTTTGTTGAGAAGGAGAAATCCTTGATTGTTGAGAGCGAGAATGACCGCTGTAAAAGGCTGAAATATTCCGTGTCAGCTGTTTTTGACTATATAAATGGGGATTGTATTGGTAAGTAATAAAAGTCTGCTAAAGCAAACAGAAACGATAAAATCGTAGCTATCTGTTGTGTCGATAAATAATATTTGCAGTATTATCAACGTTATAAATAATATTGCAAATATGTATTTCATGATTATATATTTTATTGTTATCAATTTCATCAATAAAAGCGGGATATATAAATACCCCGCTTAAAATAACTATTCCATGTTGTCATCGCCCTCGAAAAGCAGTCTATCTTCGATTTTATCAATCTTAATTAGAGACTTTTTAGTAAATTCTATGTTTACGACATGATTAAAAATAGTATCATAGTCTTCACTACGTTCTATTTCTTCATTTCGCCAATAATCATAATATTTACTAGCAACAGGATTACCATCATCGTCTACAGTTTTACCACTAATTGACTGTTGTATAATATCTATCTTAGAGCCAATCAAAATACTAGCAAGTGCATTTGAATGATTTTGTAGATAATTTACAATGCTTAGAGAATCGTCGTTATTACGAAGAACAGCATTTAATGAATACAATGTTACAAAAATAACGTTTGACGACTTTAACAAGAAGCTATCACTATCTTTATCTTTAACGTACGCTGGTACGTCATTATCTAAAGTTAATGTTACAAGAGTATACTCAGTCTTAGCTGTAATATTAACATTGATAATTTTTAGACCATTAATAGTTTTAGTTCCGTCGGCTTTTCGCAGTGCCGATACTGCTTCGCTAAATTTTGACATAATAATTACATTTAATTAATTAAACAATATATTACTATAATGAACTCTTCGCTCATTATTACGATGATATAAACCGTCATCGCCAATTTTGTTTTGTTGGGAACGAGAGTCAGCTTTAGCTGACTACTTGATTGTTGAGAAAGAGAAAGAGTAGCGTCAGCTACTCAATTTGATTGTTGAGAAAGAGGTACGGGGGTATTCGATCCGTTACTAGCTTCCGGGGGTTAAATGTATATAGCTTCCCTAATACATTTATATACTCTATTTGTTCATTATTTACCTCTTCGTTTATCTCTTTATTTACCTCTTCGATTATTATTAATTTTTTTACTTACATTTATTTACCATTTATCTCTTTATTTATCTCTTTAATTGTTCTTAACTTTTTCACTTACACTTTATTTAGCTTCAGTAACACATTTTATATATAATTTTCTTCACGTTCTTTATATCTTTTATCTTTTACATTTATATCTCTTATATTCCCTAATATTTATAATATATTACCATATACTTCATTATGAGAAATAATGTAACAAATTAGAATATAAAGAGCATATAAAAGAATATAATTAAAAACAATAATATTATTACTATTATTATTAATATTAAAAATAAAATTAGTCGGCTCTATAATATATTATATATAATATATATTATATAAGAGTTTGTAATAAATTGAATATCAAATAGTTATAATGAAAAAAGTTGTATCTGGTTACAACTTTTTTTAATTTTGTTGTATCTATGTACCACTTTTTTCGTATCTTAGTATATACAAACAAATAATATAAACTTATAATGATTAATATAATAGGTAAAAATAATATTAAAGCTAGGTTTAATAGTCCTAATAAACCTAATACTAATTGTGGTACTAAAATTAAAAGAGATATAAAAGGAGTTGAATACATAGATACTTATAAATATATAAATAATATGATACGTGTTAATAAAACTTTATCTACTATTCTTTTTAAAGAATCTGCTTGTGTTAATAAAATAGTTCAATATATACAATTAAATTTAAAATATAATACTGATAATATAATAATAAAACCTAACGAACTTTGTACTTTATTTAACGAAGATAAATCTAATATAAGTAAAGCTATTAAACGTTTAAAAGAATTAAATATAATAACTCGAGCTATAGATATAGATCAATTTAAAACAGATGTTACTAATAAGTATTTATATTTTGTAAATTCTAATTATATATTTAATGGTAATGCTGAAGAATTAGAAAAAGATTGGTATGAACAATATGGTAATAGTGATAATGAATGTAATAGTTTATAGTTTCTTAATTTTTCTTAAAATAAGAACAATTTTCTATCAAAACTATCATCAATTAAAATATTATTATTATCTTTGTTTTCGACAATATAAGTAGCACTAACAAGTATATAACTTTAAGTTTTAGCAACAAAATGCTACTTTTTGTAATAATTGTAATGTTTAACAATATAATGATATAAAACTTATGAAAAGATTTCTAGTTAATACCAAAAATGGTAGTGAAGTTGAATTTAATTTTCCTACTAGTTTAAATGAACTTACAGAAGATGTTTTAAAAGGTATAGTAAGTAATATAGAAGTTGCTAACAATTATGCTTTAATTGCTCTATGTTATAGCGAAAAACTAAGTAATATGATTATGAGTGCTAGAGTTAATAAAAAAGAAGCTAAAATAAAAGTAACTCCTATTTTTGTAAAAGCAGGAAACACTGATGTTGAATTTATAAATAATGCTAAATGTGGTCAAAGAGTTATTGCTATGCAAAGCCAAATATCTCTAGGTATTCATGTCAATGTTCCAGGAAATAAACTTACTATAAATTACTTTAGTACAGTTGTAAGTGAAACTGCAGATAGAGAAATATATACTAAAGAATTGGAAAATCCAGATCAATCTGAATGTATTTTTATTGAATTTAAATTACTTCCTGTTTGTGATATTACAGGATTTATAGTTGATAAGCCTATTCCTGCCATTTCTAATACTTTTGTAAGAGTTAATAATAAAGCTAATTGTTAGTTTATTTGTTTATCTCTTCTACGGGGGAGCTGTCATAGGCTCTCCCGTTTATTTTATAAATAATAATCATAAACTTAATATGGAAGATACTCATAAATTTCCTAACGGATATGAAGTAACAGTAGTTAGAAAACAAGATATTATAAAGTGTTTAGATGAAAACATAATAGATAAAGAATTGGTTTTAGCTGTTATAACACAATGTGAATTTGATGCTACTAATTTTATACAACAAGGTAAATGGACAGGTTTACCATTTATGGGGAATGTAAGAGTACCTAAACGTATTCAAAAACTTAATTCTCCAGAAATAAAAGAACTAATACAAGAAGCTAAAGAAACTTTAGATGCTAAAAAATATATGATATTTAGACAACAACTAGCTGTAGATTTAGTTAAAACTGAAAAGAAAGAAAGAGTTCGTAATTATATTCTTAGTCAATTTGTTGCTTCTAATAGAAAATTATATAATAAATATCTAAAAGAAAAAGGAGAAAATTATGCCAAATTTAAATGTTGGACTTTAACTAATTTAAGTGATAAACTACCTAATGATATAGAGTTATGGCAACAAGATTAGATATAGATTTATTGATAAATATAGATGATAGTGGGATGCCTATTCCTCCTACAATTAGACAACTAGTAGATAAAGATATTAGAGAATTATATACTAGAGATAAAAGTAAAGATAAAAAGAGATATATACAAGAAGCTATAGTTATATATTATTTAGGTGATCCTAAATCTCCTGCAAAACAAGCAGGTCTTAGTGATGTAGAATCTTTAAATATGGCTATAGAACAAGCAGATTTACCTGCTAATTATATACCAGATAAATTAGTATTAAAACTTATAGATAAATATTATAAACAAAATATAGGAGAAGCAGGTAGAACTGTAGAGAATATACTAAAAGGAATACATAATGTTAATCTAAGTATTGATGTTATAAACCAATATTTAAATGAAAAACTTAAAACTATTACTGACGCAGATCAAATAGATAGAATACTTATTTTAGTAGATAATGTAAATAAAAAAGCTGGTGAAATTCCAAATCTAGTTAAAAAGCTAGAAGAAGCTAAACAAAATCTACTTTATGAAAAAGAAACTGAAATAGCTCGTGGAGGTAATATTGTTAGTAGCAGTATGGATGCTGAAAATTATACAGATTAAGATATGGTAGGAATAACTATAATAGAAGATACGATAGTTTTAAATGTCATAAATAGACAAGAGAAACTTATAGATATGATATTATTTAAAAATTTAAAAGAAAATGAAAATATTAATATCAATCTAAATAATAAAAATAATAATATAAATATAAAAGGTGTTATAAGCTCTATAGATACTAATCGTGTAGAAAAGGAAATATCCGGTGAAAATATTAAACTTGTAGAAAAAACTATTGTAATAAAAAAGATATGAAAGATATATATGTTAATACTCATCTTTTTTTCGATGAAGGTCCTCATAAATATACTGACAGTAACGGTAATGAGTATGTTTCTACTACTACTATTATTGGTCAATATGCACCTAAATTTGATGCTAAATTTTGGGCTAGAAAGAAAGCAAAAGAACAAGGTGTTACTGAAAAAGAAATTCTAAAACAATGGGATAAAATAAAAGATGAAGCTTGTAAAAGAGGTACTGAAACTCATAACGGTTTAGAAGATGCTATTAAAGATGTAAGTAAATTTAAAGAAGCTATTCGTTACTTAGAACAAGTTGATAGTGGTCGTTGTATAACTGTTGCTGATATACCTTTTTTTAAAGCTAAACCTTTAGATATAGAAAAGTTTAAAGAAGCTACTAATTTTAAATATGATGAAATATATAGAGTATTTCAATATTATACTGATAGAGGATATACTATATATTCCGAAATAGGCGTATTTGATCCTATATTACTAATATCTGGAACTATAGATATATTATGTATAAAAGAAGATAATTTTGTAATTTTAGATTGGAAAACTAATAGAGATGGTTTAAAATTTGAAAGTGGATATTATAAAAAAGATAAAACTACAATACCTAATCAATTAACTAATGAATGGGTTCGTAAAAGTGAAAAAATGCTTCCTCCTTTAAATCATTTAGCTGAATGTAATGGAATGCACTATACTATGCAATTAAGTATATATGCTAGATTAGTAGAACGTATTCTAGAAATACCTTGTGTTAAATTAGGTCTTTGTCATATAGGTAGTGCTTTTGTTCTTAATAAATATGGTCAACCTTTAAGAGATAAAGATGGTTATCACATAGACGAAACTAAAGAAGATACCGTTAAATGGTATAATATAAATTATTTAAGACAAGAAGCTGATGCTGTATTTGCTGATAGATTAATGACTGTTAAAGCTGAACAAGCTAAAAGTAATAAACAATATTCTTTATTTGATTAACTTATGAATGAATTGCTACATAAATTATATTTAGAGAATGTAGAAAAAACTATAGCTAAAAAAGGTTATAGTTATTTTACTAAAGGAGACTATAATTTAAATATTATAGGTGTTAGAAAAGAAAATAAAAACAATGTTATAACAAATGACTTTGATGATATATTAGTAGTAACTTATTATATTGGCGGATATGTAAGATTACATTATTTTGATATTACTACTGAACCTGGTATATTTTATACTAAAGAAGAATTATTAAATTCTAAAGGTACAGCTATTCTAGTTCCAGGTCAATATAAAGGAGCTTATAAAATAGGTAAACATAATAATAAATATGATGCCTTAGTTCAAGTTAAACCTGTAAAAGTTTATAGAGACGATAATAAAGACGACATTTATGATTTAAATCCTGAAACTATAGATGAAGGATATTTTGGAATAAATATTCATAGAAGCAATCCTTATGTATCTTCAAATAAAGTTGATAAATGGTCTGCAGGTTGTCAAGTATTTAAAAATCCTTTATGTTTTAATCAATTCATAAAGCTATGTCGTGAACAAGCTAAAAGATTTGGTAATAGTTTTACATATACTTTATTAGATGAAAAAGATTTTGATTAATGTATTAATTATTATCGGTGCTATAATTTATTTTGTAGTACCGATAATAATGTATTTATGTAATGATAAAATAGTTTATAATACAACCCCTGTAAAAGAAATAAGAATAGATACATTATACATTGTAAGAGATAGTATAATTAATAAAGTTGAATATATTAAAACAATAGAATATGATACGATTGAAAAAATATATAATCTTGATGATACTTTTAGTATTAAACTATTCTATGAGTTGGTCTCAGAATAACATTCCTTCTACAGCGGGTCTATCAAAAGCTGATAGTGTCTTTGTTTCACTTCAAGCTATTAAAATAGCAAATGCTAAAATGATTGAATTAAAATATGAAAAAGAAATTAATAAACATTATTTGGATGTTATATGTGCTGACTCTATCATTATTGACAATTTATACAATAATGCAGAATATAACAAAATAAAACATGAACAAGAAATTAAATATATAACTAAACAAAGAAATAGAGCTATTGCCATAGGAAGTGGCAGTAGCCTATTATTGTTTATATTATTAATAATTGCGATATGAATGATAAACAAGAAGAATATATAAAAAATAATCCATTTCTTCAATATATAAATGAAGATAAAAGTAAATATAAACATGCTAAAGATTGTGGTTTTAATGATCCAGATGATTTATTTCTAATTGGAGATAGTGGGGGATTTCTTATGAATATTCAACCCGGGGATAGATTTGTAAATACTCATCTATTTACAGAAATGTCTGATTATTATCGTAAGTATAAAAAATATACTAATTATAAAGAAGATAGTATTCCACATAGACAACTTCGTAAAAGAGAAGAATATAGGAGAAAACATGGTTTTGTTGCTCCATGTTTATTAAGAAATGGTAAAATACAAAATGTTCGTATTACAGGCGGACATTATTATTTTCTTAATTATTGTACTATGGAGCAATTGGATAAAAGTACTATTATAAGAGACGGTAATAAACTTGTAGCTAAAAAACATCAAGAGTTTAGTAAATTTATAGATGCTCAATTTTGGACTTGGCATATTATGGAATTTGCTCAACGTAATGGTTTTCACCTTATAATAGATAAAACTCGTCGTGGTGGTTTTTCTTATATTATGTCAGCAGATAGTGCTAATGATATAAATCTTAATCCTCGTAAAGTTGTTATTCATGTTGCAGCAGATAAAAAGTATCTTACACAACAAGGAGGTCTTACTACTTTTGCTTTAGATGATATAAGATTTGCAGAAACTAATACATTCTTTAAAAGAGGTATTCTTACTTCTGATAAAGAAAACTTTGTATTAGGTTTTAAACTTCCTAATGGTAGTGTTTCTCCAAAATCATGGCAATCAGCTTTACTTAGTGTATCTGCTGCTAATAATCCAGATTGTGCTATTGGTAAAGATGCTGTAAAAGTTAAAGTAGAAGAAATTTCTACTATGGAAAACTTTGATGATTTTATGACTGTTACTAATCCTGCTATGACTACTGGTAGTTATAAAACAGGAACACTAATTGGTTGGGGAACCGCAACAGCTGGTAATATGCAAACTTTTGAACGTAATTTTTACGATCCTAAGAATTTTGATTTTATGCCTTTCGAAAATGTTTGGGATGAAGATCATAGACATGAAGTTTGTGGATATTTTAAACCTTATTGTTGGGGACTTCAAGGAGAGTTAGATGGTAAAGTTAGTATGGATGATGATGGTAATTCTGATGTAGCTTTAGGTTTAGCTATTTCTTTTAATGAACGTAAAAGAGTAAAAGAAACAGCTAAATCTTTTGCTGATTATATAAATTATTTAGGTCAATTTGCTAATCGTCCTGCTGAATCTTTTAGTTCTGCTACTGAAAATATATTTACTAGTGAAGAATTAATTATTTGGGAAGAAAGACTTCGTACAGATAATGAATTTAAATTTTATGCTGATGGTATGTTATTTGAAGTAGGTAATAAAATAGAGTTTAGAACTAATAGCAGAATACATGATGAAGGAGGCAAACATAATATAGATTATTTTGATTGGATAGAAGGAGTTCCTCGTAAAAATAATGAACATCCTCATGGTTGTATTCGTAAATGGTTTAATCCTATGAAAGTTCAACATCGAAATAAACAAGGTCAAGAAGTATATGATATACCAGAAGGTATGTATAGTATTAGTTATGACCCCGTAGGTGTCGACAAAGATAAAAATGAAATAACTAATAAACATTCACATAATAGTATTAAAGTATGGATGAACCCTACTGTACATAATGGTTTTAAAACATCATTAGTTGCAGCATATTATGGTCGTCCTGAAAAACTAGAAGAAAGTGATAGAATATGTTATTTGCTTGCTAAATATTATAACTGTATAGGAACTGTAGCTGTCGAAATAAATCGTGGAGAAACTGTAAGTAATTTTACTAAATGGAAAGCTCTTAAATATTTAATGAAAGATCCTGTTAGTATTTGGGATACTAGTCTTAAAGGAGCTGTTAGTAGTTCTTATGGTATTAACATGGGAGGTGGCGATGGTAGAGGTTCTACTAAAAAACTAGAAGGTCTTAGACTACTTAAAGAAATGCTTTATTCTGAAATTGGTAAAGATGAACTTGGAAGACCTAAAAGATTTTTTCATACTATATATGATTATCAAAGTATTCTTGAACTTAAAAAATGGAATATTGTAGGTAACTACGATAGAGTATCAGAAATGATAATGCAAGCATTAAGATGGAAACTTTGTGATGTTGAAGCTGCTAAAGAACTTGCTTCTCGTAAAAAAGTTAAAGATAATCAAAATTCAAATAATATAATGACTAGAGATTGGTTTTAATAAAATAGTAATATGATTGAACGTTCAGTTAATTTTCCAAAACAAAGAGTCAGTAGTAGAGAGAAGAATCAAGAATATTGGTATCAAAATTGTATAGATTATATTATAGATGCTGGTATTTCTTTTAATGATCGTAAAGAAACTGAAACCTCTTTACAAATACTACATGGTGATATTCCTAATGAATTTTACAAAAAGACTCTAAATCCTTATAACGCTAGTAAAGAAAAATATAAAAGATTTCCTGCTACTATGCGTAATTATGATATAATGTCTGACATTATTAGACGTTATGTTAGTGAATATTTCAAAGGTGTGCACGAATTTGTAGTTGGAGCTAATAATCCAGAAATTATTCTTAAAAAGAATGCTAAACTTAGAGAAACTATTGCTACTTTAGCTCAACAAGCTTTTCAACAAGAATTTGAAAAACGTTGGGCTGAAATGCAAAATCAAGCTCAACAACAAGGTACTCCTCTTGAACAACTTAATCCTCAAGATGCAATGCCTGATCCTGAAGCTTTTATTAAAGATTTTAATGAAAAATATATCGATGATGAAAGCAAACAAGCTCAAGATATTTTAGATTATATTAGAAGTGTAACTGAAGATACTAGTATATATTTATCTGCTTATTTTAATTGGTGTGCGTTAGGTGAATGTTATACTTATACAGAAGTTAATGGATCTGAAATATCAAAAACTAACATTCCTGTAATAGATGCTTTTCCTATACCTAATAGTAATTATTTTGTAGAAGATCATGATATGTTTGCTAGACGTATGCTTCTATCATATAATCAAATTATGGATATGTTTGACAGCGTCTTAAATAAACAAGATAGAGATTTCTTAGATAAATATTATTCTGAAACATCACACGCTAATACATCTAGAACACAATTTCTATATAGTCAATATTTTGAACATTATCCACAAGCTTGTGAAAAATTTGGCGATGAAGAAAGAAGTCTATTTAAAAATAATCCTATAAATATAGCAGCTGATAATAATAATTTATTTGAACTATGGCATGTTGTTTGGAAAGGAGAAGCTAGAAGTGGAATACTAACTTATATTAATGAAATAGGTTTAGAAACTCAAAGAATAGTAGATGAAAATTATAAACTAAATCCTGAAGCTGGAGATATTGAAATTCAATGGGAATATGAACCTCAAATATATGAAGGTTATAGAATAGGAACTAGATATAATGGAGTTTATCCTATAAAAGCTAGACCTATATTATATGGTAGAGGTGATAAATTACCGTATAATGGTATAATGGAAGTATTACCTACTATGGGTAAATTTAGTATTATAAATCTTATTACTCCATTTCAAATTCTTCGTAATATAATTTATTATCATAGAGAAATGGTAATAGCAAAAAATAAAATGTTAATACTTCTATTACCTACATCTATTATAGCAGATGATGAAGAAGATAAGATTTATAAAATGGCTGCAGATGGTATTCTTTTAGCTAATGATGAAGAAGATACTACAGGTCAAAAAATGGCTCAAGTTAGAATGCTTAATGCAAATATGAATCAATATATTTCAGAACTTACTGCTCTTATAGATTCTATTAAAGCCGATGCTTGGGAAACTGTAGATATGAATGCTCAAAGATATGGAGAAATTGCACAATCTGCAGGTATGACTACTACACAAGAAGCTATTGCTAGAAGTTCAATGGGTAGTGTAATTATAGTTGCTATGTTTGATGAAATGAGAAAACATGATTATCAACGTGATTTAGATTATGCAAAACTAGCATATATTGATGGTCTTCAACGTACATTCTTTGATGATAAACAAGAACGTAGATATTTAAGTCTTGATGTTAATTCTTTTATAAATAGCGATTATGGTGTTATGGTAAAGAATGATCAAAAAGAACTTGATAAGATTCAACAATTACGTCAATGGGCTTTTAGTGCTGCACAAAATGGAGATTTAGATATGGCTCTTGCTGCTATTACAGGTAATAATGTTACTCAAATACAAACAGCTATTAATAAATTTACTGCTTTAAAACAACAACATGAGCAACAAATGCAACAAGCTGAACAAATGCTAAAACAAGAAGAACTTCAAAATAAACTTGCAGAAATTCAAGCTAAAGGTGAACAAGATAGACAAACTGAAGCTCTAAAATATCAATATGAAATGCAACTTAAATATATTGATGTAGATATGAGTTTATTAGCTCCTGGTGAAAATAATGAAGCTAGAGATAGATTAGCTGCTTTAGCTGAAGATAATAAAACTAGATTATCTCAAAATAAATTAGAACTTGATAGAGCTAAACTTCAATCTGATATGTATAATAAAGCTGCAGATAGACAAATCAAACTTGAAGATATTAAAAGTAAAGAAAGAATTGCTAAAATGAATAAAAATAAATACGATAAATAACATGGCTACTGAAATTAAAATTGTTAAACTAGAAGGATTTGATTTAAATCCTAATGAAACTCATGTAAATGATGTTCTTAGAAAATTAGATAATAATCATGGACATTGCCCTACTCATGCTATAGACAGAATAGGTCACGATCAATGTCCTTGTAGTGCTTATTTACAAGATAAAACTTGTTATTGTGGTTTATATGTTAAAAAATAAAATTATGGAAAAAATATTTAATTATATTGCTAATATTCGTAAAGATCTTATACTTCATTTTATTGTAGGTCTTTTGATTACACAAATTACAGGAGATATAGTATACTTATTAACTCATTCCTTCTACGGGGGAGTTATTGCAAGCTTAATATGTGGTTTTGGTGCTGGTATTATAAAAGAAATATATGATGGTTATCATATAAATCATACTAAAGATATTAAAGATGTTATAGCTACTATAAGTGGTTCTTTAGTCGGATTAATATTAGTTATAATAGTTTTGATATAATCTTAGTAGTTGTGATTTGCTTTTATTTTCGTATCTTTGCAAACTTTTAGTACATTCCTATAAATAAAGCCTTTTTGCGATTGCATTAAGGCTTTTTCTTTTATTAGAGCAACGAAAATATTATTTGAATATAATATATGTACTTTAGAATTTTAAGCGTGCTACGAGCCTAAAATTGTTTATTTTAGCAAAATATCGAAGAGTGTTTATATTAAATTGGCACTAATATTTGTTTTAATAATATTCGATATATAAATTATAATGATAAATATATTTCGATTATTACGTTTATTACAAAAAATAATCTTATATTTGTTTTAATTGAAACAATAACATATTAATAATATAATTAATTCTAAAGTTATGAGTGATAATACAAACATTAGTTTTGAAGGTAATGATATAGAACCTAATAACGGAAACATTACAAATAATGATACTACAAACAATAATAATCCTCTTAATGATGATGATGTTGTAGACATTGATACAGGAGCAACATCTGATATTGATGATCCTAATAATGATAATAATGTTAAATCATCTGATGATAAAAATGATGAAAATTTACATGATTTAGAAGTAGGATATATAATAGAAGTAGATGGAGTTGAATATACAATAAATGAAAATAAAGATTTAGTAGATAAAGACGGTAATGTTTTCAAGGAAGCTAAAGATATTAAATCGTGGTTGTCTGAAAATGAAGTAAATGATGATGAAATAAATATAGAAAACATTCAGAAGTATTTTAATCTAGAAATAACAGATGAACAAGGAAAACCTGTAGAATTTGCTAATACCGCAGAAGGTGTTAAATCTTATATAGATTCTGTTATAAATTTACAAACTAATACTATAGCTGAAGCAACTATAAATAAATTTTATTCAGATAATCCTTTAGTTAAACAATTTGTAGATTATGTAGAACTTACAGGTACTCCTAAAGGTTTTGGAGAAATTCCAGATAGAACTGGTATTGTTGTAAATAAAGATAGCAAAGAACAACAAGTTGCTATTATTAAAATGGCTGCTAGTGAATTTGGTAACAAAACTTTAAATGATAATTATATAAAGTATCTAGAATCTACAGGAATGCTTTATGAAGAAGCTAAAACTCAATTAGAAGCTCTTCAAGCTAAAGATAAACAAACACGTAAAGATATAGAACTTCGTGCAGAACAAGCTAGAGAAGAAGAAAGACAATCTATTGAAAATTATTTTAAAAAGGTTAATGAAGTTATTACTAGTCGTAAATTAGGAAATTATACTCTTCCTGAAACTATAATACAAGAACGTAATGGTAAAAAAGTAACTTTAACCCTTAATGATTTTTATGATTATGTAGCTAAATCTACAAAAGATAATGAAGGTAATATAATGACAGGTTATCAACGTGATTTAAATAAACAAAGTGATGATGATTTGTTATCTAAAGAGCTTATTGATGCTTGGCTTATGTTTACAGGAGGTTCTTATAAAGATTTAGTAAATATGATTGTTAAAGAAGAACAAGCTAAAAAACTTATAATTAAATCTAAAGAAAATAAAACTAAACATAACATTACTGTTAAGAAAACAACTAAATCTAAACCTAACATTAATGATGTAGTTTTTTATTAATAAATTAAATAATTAAATTAAGTATGTACAAATTAAAAGAGGTATCTAGAGGTAACTTTGATGATCGTGGTTACTCTAATGAAGAAACCATTGCTCACTTAATGCTCACTCACCCAGAAGAAATTAATAATACACTTACCTATACTTATGGTATGGATGATGATCGTTTTCCATTGACATTTCTAACTGAAGGTCAAGGTGCTAGTGGTGTAAAAGATATTAGTACCGAAACTTGGACTTGGAAAACTATGGGTCGTATGAAATTTAATGACTATGTAATTTATAGTCGTTATAGTGGAAGTGATACACCTGGTAAAGGTGGTGCTATGTTTGAAGTAGAATTTGCCACACATTGGCTAATTGAACAATATGGTTTGATGGCTCCAGATGGTAAAACTCAAGTTCGTATTATGAAAGATTTAGGAGAAGGTACTCATGGTGGTTATCTATATCGTCTTAAATTGACTTCTCCAAATCCTAATTCTTATGTAGATCTTGAAAACCTTAAAGTTGGTAAATATTGGACTATGACTGCTCCTACAATTAGTGCTTCATACAGTAAAGGTAATCGTATGAATACTATGGGACCAGGTAAGATGACTTCTCAACTTGAATATCATCGTTATTCTTGGGAAATTGCAGGTAATGTAGCTAATACTGTAGTAAGTTATCAATTTAAAACTAAAGGTGGTGGAACTACTAATCTTTGGATTAACGAAGAACAACGCCAACATGATATTCAAATGCGTATAATGGACGAAGAACGTCTATGGCTTGCTGAATATAATAGAAATGAAAACGGTGAAATAACTCTTGTAGATCCTGATAATGGTCAACCTATTCCTCACACTTCTGGTATGATGGAAATTTGTCGTGAAAGTAATTATGAAACTTATGGTGAAGTTCTAACTCTTAACAAAATAGAACGTTCTATAGGTGATATACTTGACAAAGATACCGATACTGGTACAATGGAAGTAGTTCTTATGGCTGGTAAAGGTTTTATGCAAGATTTTGATGCAGCTATGCGTAATGACGCTAAAGCTAACGATTTTGCTACTCCTCTTGGTGATAAGATGATTGAAAACTTTGAAGGAGGTTTGTCGTATGGTAAATATTTCCGTCGTTATAAGACAATAGATAATCATATAATAACTGTTCAACATTTGCCATTCTTAGATAAAGGAACTCTTGCTGACAATGATCGTTCTAATGGTAATATTCATCCTCGTACAGGTCTTCCAATGAGTTCTCACCAAGCATTCTTAATTGACTTTTCTCAATATAGCGATAAAGATCAAGGTTCTGTTCGTAATATTCGTAAAGTTCGTTTGAAAGGTCAAGTTTATCTAAGTGGTGTACTTAAAGGTTTAACTCCTGTTCCTGCTTCTTGGGGTGGTGTTCCTCAAAATAGTTTAGGTACAGAAATAGATATGGCTCGTTATGAAATCAAAAATAGTTTTGGCTTACAAGTAAATAATTCAGCCAAGATGATGCAAATAAAATGTGTATTGTAAAACATAATTAAAATAAGGATAAAAGTATGGGACTTGATATAAACATTAAAAATGGGAGTTCTAGTAATACTCCAAAAACCGGTGATGAAGCTGCTACTGCAAACAAAACAGTAGCAGCTTTAAATGCTGAAAAGGAAATTGAAAAACAAGAAGAATTAGATAGAGAATATGTAGATAAACGTTCTGTTACTATTTCTTTAGTTCATAATTATTCTAATTATCGTAGAGTTAATATTAAAGTATTAGGTCAAAGAAAAGAAATAATAGGTTCTTCAGTAAATAGTGGAAGAATATTATCTTCAAATAGTGATGAAGTTAATGCTTATTTTCCTGAACTAATTGGTTTATCACCAAATAATCCTGAATTTATAACTAGAGTAAAAGCTTGGTTAAGTAATATTCATTTTGTTATAAACGAAAATGATGTAGAATTAAATACATCTTTTATTTATAAACATAAGAAAGATTATTTATTTATTAAAAAACAAGAAGATGCTATAAATGCAGAATATGATAAAGTAGATAGAGCTAATATAGGTGCTATAAAAGAAGCATTGAAAAGAAAAATAGAAGATCTTAATACTTTAGAAAGTTCTAAACATAAATATGGTCGTCCACAAAATCTAGAAGAATATTTGATGTATCGTCATTGTCTTCTTTATAAAGAAGTAGCAAAAGACATAGCATTAGTTAATTCAGATCCTTCTATAAGATTCTATATTAAAGACGAAGCGAAAGAACAAGAAAAGCAAAAACGTCTTGTTGAAGAACGTAAAACAGCTATGCGTAATTTTGTTGAACTTAATGCTAATGATGCTAAGTTTGATTCTGTATATTTGGCTATAGCTATATTACGTAATGATAATCTTTCTGAAGCGTTACTTAAAGATGGTAGTCAAAAACAAGCAATTGTTATGAATTTTGTTAATGATAATCCAGAGAAATTTAACAAGATTATAAATGATAGAAATGTAGTAACTAAAGCCTTTATTGAAAAACTTATTATTCGTGGTGAATTAATTCGTTCTGAATTTAATCAACAAATAATGACTGTAGATGGAGACTTTATAGGAGCTAACATGAATGAAGCTGTTGCTTGGTTTGATAATCCAGATAATAAAGCTGCTCGTAATGTTTTTGAAAATAAGCTTAAACTAGGATAAAATATTTAAATTATGAACATAGCTGAAATGCACGTATATTTTCGTCAATATGCTCAACAAATGGGTATGCAAAATGTTAGAGCCATAATTCCTGAGCAAATTGATATACTTTTAAATACTGCTATTTCAGATATAATAAATCAATTAGTTAAAGAAAACGTTGGAATAAGGAACGATAGAGCTATAGTTGATACTAGTAAAATAGGTCAAATAAATGCTCTTCGTTCTTTATACGTTAGTGAAGATTATGATATGTATAGCGATAGTAGATTTATGGACTTTAATGCAAATGATGCAACTACAGGACGTATGTCTAATAAAGATGATATAAATCATAATCTTTTATCAGATTATTTATATTTGGTAAATTTTGCAATAAAATATAAAGTTGGAGATATAGGATATTCTGGAAATCATTTAAATAAAGGTAGTGCTATAAGTTCTTCTGAACTTCACAGAAAAGAAACTAATTATTTTCCTGTTAGATTTATAGAAGAATCTAGATTAGCTGAAACTTTAAATGATCCTATTTTAAAAAATAAATTCTATAGTCCTATAATTGTAATGACTAATGATAATGTACTTGAGCTATATATTGATACATTTAAACAAAATGATGTTAATAGATATTTTTTGATAGATAATTACATTCCTTATAAACTAAGAGTGTCATATATTAAAAAACCAGCTAAAGTACTATATGGTGAAGATGTTAATTTAACTAATGTTGATTGTGATCTTCCTGAAAGTCTTCACGTTGATATTGTAAAACATGCTACAGATCTTTATAGAATGGCTGTTTTAGGAGGTAGATATAATAATCAACAAAATCAACAAGAAATAGCTAGACCTAATAACGGTCGATAACATAAATATTAATTCTTAAATAAACCAAACAATGAGACAACTTTTAATTGTAAACAGTGGTAAAGCTCTAAATGCTACAGGAGCTACACCAAAAGATTTGAGCAAATTAGACGCTGGTGCTATTCTATTTCATGAATTAGAAAGCGATGTTACACTAAGTGCTGCTCCTACTAAAAATTTCGCGATTGCTCTTGGTCGTAAAAACGGTCAACTTCCTTTTATAATTCCTGAAGTTGATATTGAAACATTGAGTGTTGTTAAATCTACAGCTATAACTGGAGTTAATTTTAAAGTAGTATTTACATTAACCCCTGCTGTAGGTAAAGAATATACACTTCGTTTCTTTAAAAAAGGAACAGTTCCACATGAAAGAAATAGTTGGACTGTAAATTATGTAGCTAAAACCACAACAGGTGCTACTGAAGCTGCTGAGTTTGTAAGACTAGTAAATGCTAAAGCTAGTGATAAGTTTAGATTTACTGCAACTAATAGTGGAGCTACTATAACTATAACTTCTAATGATTATGAAATGTGGGAAGTTAAAGGAGTTGATGAATTAGCAAATGTTAGTATAACACAAACTGATGCTGTTAAACCTACTAATGATAAAGCTTATGTTCAAAACTTAGCTTCTTTCTGTGCTGCAGGTAAAGGATTTACAGACACATTAGCTAATGGTGCTACAACTATTCCTGGCTATCCTGAAGAAGTAGAAGATACAACATACAATGTTTATACTCTTCGTTTTAAAGTTGGAAGAGATGCTTCTAAAACTAGAGATGAAAGAGTTTGGCAAAATGTTTACATTGCTGTTCCTTCTACTAGTGCTATTATTTCTACATTAGAACAAATATTAGGATTTAGTACTACAGGTGGTGGAGAATAAAATAAGTTATAAATGATATTTCAGCATCCTCTTCTACGGGGGTGCTGATTTATAATTTCAAATATGCAAGAATTACAAACAATAAATGAAATAGTTAGTAATAGTGTTCGAGATTCCTCATATATAACAGTAATTATTTCTAGTTGTGTTTTTATAACTTATACTTTAATTATAAGACTTGTTGATTTTTTTAAGTCTAAACATAAAGATAAGCCATTACTTGAAATGAGCAAAGCTATGCAAGAAATGGGAAATAATATAGCTAAACTTAATACTGTTTTAACTAAAACTTTTGATGATGCTGAGAAAAAAGAAGTTAGACAAGCCGATAGAGCTATTCAATTAGGATTTAAAGCTATGGCTTTTAAAATAAGCCAAGAATGTGCTAATATAATAGTTCATAATAATATCGACAAAAACAAAGAGTTAATTAGTAGTAATATAGCTAAAATAGTTAGTACTGAATATAACAAACTCTATTCTGCTTTATCAGTATATGAAATAAATGAAGTAACTATCGCTTCTAAACTCAAAGAAGAGTGGATAAAAGAAATTGCAGACGCTCTTATAACAATTATCTATGACGGTCAAGATGCCGTTACAAGAATAGTTCATATTAACGATAGAATAAGTATTGTTACTAATGATTATTCTATATATATTTCAAATAAAGTATTTAACACATAATGTTTATGTTGTATAATAATGAAAATATAAAAGAATCAATGTTAATAGTTCTAGAAGATAGGACTATTAACATTGCTAATTCTATTCAAGCACTAATGGAAGCAGGATACATTCCAAACAAGAATAAAACAACAATTCTAGATTGGAGTAGTATTCTGTTTCATGCTTATGAAAATATAAACGTTTTTACAAAAGAACAACATGATAAATTAGATCAATTGTATAATAAAGTATTAAAATTATGAGTGAAAAGAATTTAATAGAAGTTCAACCTGAATATATCTATATTACAATTCCAGCTGATTACATATGTGTATATCATCGTATTTTAGCAATGTTAGCTGATTATGGAGAAGATATACTAAAAGATTGTAAAGCTAGTTGTAATGATAGAAATTCTAATGTCATTGAATGTTTTAATATGTTTAATTCTGCAGTTGCTGCTCGTAAATTAGGTAAAACTAAACTTGCAGAATTACTTATTAAATATATTAAAGAAAAAATAAATATGATATACAAAGAAAAAGATAATAGTACTTCTTTTGTATTTCCTGTTGATGAAAATGGTGAATTAAAAGCTATAGTTAGTTGTGGAGAAAGACCTAAATTTGAAATTAATCCTGATGATATGGGATTATATAAACATAGTTTTAATAATGGTTTTGATGAAAATTTTCAATTAAGCGATGAAGACGAATCTGATGATTAAACAATTATAAATAAATTTTTAATATATGAAAACACAAACAACTAATCTAGGAAAAGTAGCAATAACTGTAGAAAAAGATTATTGGAATATTAATAAAGAATATGATAAACTTGTAGTTGTTGAAGTAGAAAATGGTTATAGAAGTTATATAAGTCGAAAAGTTGTTCCTATAGGAACTAATTTAAGCGATAGAGATTATTGGATACCTTTTAGTAAACTTCCTGAACAAAATTTTAATATGTATTTTGCTACATATACAGGAGATAAAGAAACTACAAGATTACAAGTTCCTATTCATTTAAGACGAAAAGGTTTATATTTAACTTATGTTGTAAATGACAAAGTTATTACAGAATGGTATAACGGAAATGTTACAAATGATGAAGCTTTTGTAAACGATATTAATTGGATGTATGGAAGTAATATGTTAGTTGGAGATATTACTATATCATCAGATGGATATTGGATTGTAAATGGTGAGAAAACTAATACTAAAGCTCAAGGAGAAAAAGGAGAAAAACCTATATTAGGAGCAAATACATATACAGGATATTTAGAATATTCTTATGATAATATTAATTGGTATAATTTAATTCCTTTTTCTACCTTAACTCCCGATATACAAATAGGTACTATAGAAACATTAAGTGCAGGAAATAAAGCAAGTATTACTAAAAGTGGTAACAATGTTAAACCTGTATTAAATTTTAAAATACCTATGGGTAATACTGGAGCCAAAGGAGATAAAGGAGACGGTTGGAAATTAAATGGTTGGGTAGATACTATTGACGATTTACCATCTAATGCTAACTTTGGTGATACTTATTTAGTAGGAACTAATATTCCTTATAAAACTTATATTTGGAAAAATAATAATATTAAATGGGTAGAAGTAGGATCTATAAATGAATTAAAAAGCGAAGTTTTTGATGGAGGTAGAGCTGATACAGTTTATGGAGGATCTAGAACTATAAATTGTGGTGGAGCTGCAGATATTAACGTTTAACAAATCAATAAAATTATATTATGGATAGAATTCAATTAAGAAGAGATACAAGCAATAATTGGAAATTTGCAAATCCTATTCTTTTAGAAGGAGAAATTGGATATGAAATTGATACTAAACGTAGAAAAATAGGAGATGGTGTTAATCATTGGAATGATTTAGATTATTTAAAATTAGAAGATATAACTAACGAATTAGGTAATAGCAAATCTTTAAGTATATCTCAAGATTTATTTACTAAATTACATAACGAAGGTTATAAATTTGCAGGCATTGCTAATTTAAATACAGTACCTCAAAATGTTACAGCTGATTCTAAAATATATTATATTACAAATACTTCAGGTGTTTATATCAATTTTAATAATTTAGCTGTTGCCGATGGCGAGATTGCTTTTTTTACCTACAATGGTAGTTGGAGTAAGGTTGCATTAGAGGATATGGTTAAGAAGAGTGAAGTTGTAGGAAAACTCAATAATACAATCTTTGCTTCTAATAGAACTGCTGTGTCTAGAGAAGGTGTTAGTGTATCAGATTTAACAATTGCAATTAAAGATTGCTTTTGTAGTTTTCCTAAGCAAGAAGGTTTATATTATTCATTTGCTAGGATATTTGATGATTATTTAGAATTATATTCTAATAACGCAATAGATACTCATGGAACATCTAAAACAATAGTAGATAAAATATTAATAGATAGAGATGGAAAAGGTTTTAGAGTAAGTAAATCTGTCAATCAGTTATTTACGTTATATTGGAATCCAAATCTAATGCCACATGATATAAATGTTGGTTGGTATGATGCTCTTGGATTAGACGATTCTTGTTGGGATATTGGTAGTAGATTTTACTTAGGATTAAAAGCTACTATTGCTAATAGTAATGTCTCTATTGTTTATCTAGATACTATTAATATTGATACGATAAATAATGCAATAATAATACCCGGCTATAGAATTTGCTCTCAATCTTCTAAATATTCGAGTGATACTAAATCTATTATTAATGTGGAACCAAATAGTGCATTGTATATATGTTTATTTGACACTGAAAACCTTGAGTTTGTTGCACTGCAAAACCTTTCTTCTATAGAAGATAAATATATATATTGCTTTTCTTTTAATATGAAGTCTAAAAAAATTTGGGGATTGGCTAATTCTGAATATGTTATAGATGGAAAATCGCTATATGCTCTGAATGCAGATTACAATGCTATTGATTCTTGGATTACAAATAGATTTGATGTAAAACCTCCCTTGTATATTAAAAATGGAGTTATAAAATCTATGTCAGATTTAGTGAATAATGATAATATCGCTTGGCTTCCTCTTAACAACTTATGGTGGGTAAAGGTAAAAATAACCAATGAAATAAAACCAATAGAAGGTACAAGTTTAAATGTTGGTTTAGTATGTGCAGAAAATAAGAGTAATAAAAGATTTAGACTTTTAAAGTGTAATACTTATCCCTCTAGTAATAAACTAACGTATGTATATCATTCTCGTATGCTAAATAATTGGAAAGATAGTAATACTATATTTCAAAGTACTGACGTAGTTGATACACATAATCAATATATAGGAATGGCATTATCTGGTGATTCTGTTCAAGGTTATTTGAATGATGAGTTAGTTGGAAGTGCTAAAAGTTTATCATTGAGTTCTGATAGTCGAAATACAATGTATGCGGGTATATTGATAGGGTTAAAAGGAAACATCGCTTATGAGTATAAATATAAAGAAAGACCTACTACTTATGCTCATTTTTCCGTAGATGATGTTGTTAGTCAGCTTAAAGATATAACAGATAATAAAGATGTTTACACATCTATATTCGACAATCTATTATTCGCATTTTGGAAGCGATTACATAACGACTATGGGGTAGTTGTTACTTTTAATATGTTTTATAGTGATAATAATGGTTGGGATTTAAGCATGATGACAGATAAGTTCAAAAGTGATTTTATAGATAATCAATCTTGGCTAAAGCTAGCTTTTCATGGGGAAAATCCAACAATCAAATATAATGATGAATTAAATAATGAATCAGCTGTTCAAAGTTATATTAGTATGATTAATCAGGTTGAAAGGTTTGCTTCTTTGAGCTGTTGGGATAGAATGCCAAGAATTACATTTTTTAGTGGCAATAAAGCTCTATATAGAAATTTAGTAGATACAGGAATGTTTGTTGGTTGTTTAACCGCAGACGATACGAGAGAAAATAATTGTGGTCTATCAGAGATAGAACGAGAGTGTATCAATAATTCTTCTGATTATGTAGATTTTGAAAATGGATTGTATTATGTTAGGTCTTCCGTAAGACTTGAAAATAATGATAACAAAAATTTATGGTTACAAGAAATAGATAAAAATTCAAGAAATGTTGTTTACGAATATTTTAATCACGGACAAACAAATGAACTTACAGAAATCATTGCAAAACAATTGTTTATCAAAAATATAAGATTTGATTTTCCTCAAAATAATTTACCTTTATAATGAATAAAAACGCAATAGAACTAATAAAAGAGTTTGAAGATTTACGCCTTGCAGCGTGAATCTATTTAATAATAACGATAATAATAAAATAATAATTATGGCAGATAAAGTTATATTAAGAAACGATACTATAGAAAATTGGAACAAATATAATCCTATTTTATCTACTGGAGAAATAGGTATAGAAATAGATGGAACAAATAGATATAAAATAGGAGATGGTGTACATCATTGGAATGAACTACCATATCCTGTTACAGATGTAAAAATTGTTCAAAAAATAGGAAATGATAATACTGCAGTAATGTCTCAAGATGCTGTAACTCGTGAAATAAAAAATATACAAGTTAAAGTAGATAATGATATTACTGAACAAGAAAATAAAATAGAAAATACTTTAAATAATCAGAACAATAAAATAGAAACTACTTTAAATAGTCAAGATAAAAAAATAAATGATTTTCAAAAGACTATAGAAAATCAAATTAATAATTACAAACCAGTTAATATACAAGGCAATGTAACTAATGCAGCTGATGAAGAAGATTTGACTGCGGTTAATGGTTTGTTACAATTAAAAGACCGTAATACTCTTAATGGTATGGGTTATATCATTCTTAGACGTGATAAAAGCTTTAAAGAACAGCTTACTCAGACTAATACTATATATGAAATTAGATATGACTTTGATTTAGATGGTAAAGAGGTTGAAATTCCTGAGAATTGTGTGTTGAAGTTTGAAGGAGGTAGTTTAAATAATGGTACGATTGTAGGCAATAACACTAGAATAAAGACATCAGTAAACCAAATATTTACTAATATATTAATTAAAGGTAGTTGGTTTATTAGCAATATATATAGTAATTGGTTTGACTTTAAAGAAGGAGAGGTAGATAATATTACTAACTTTAGAAATATTATGACAATGGCTGAATCTTCTATTTTAAGTCATGTTTATATTCAAGAAGGTGAATGGTATACATCATGCCATACAACTGATGAATCTGGTGCATATTTAAACAATGTTGGTATTAGTGTGCCTTCTAATGTTTACATTCATAATAGTGCGACAATATTACAGTTGCCAAGTGAACATGATAAAAGTTCAATGTTTTATGTTTGCCTTTCTGAAAATGTAACTATTGATGGAGGCAAGTTAATTGGAGATGTTAAATCTCATATGGGAGAAAGTGGTGAATGGAATCATGGTATTTATCCTGTAAGTGCAAAGAACTTGACTATTAAGAATATTGAAATTTCTGAATTTTGGGGAGATGGTATTGATATTCAATCTCTTTACGATGACTATGAAAATAAAGTCGCACAAAATCATTGTAAAAATGTAATTATAACCAATGTTAAATGTCTTAATAACAGAAGACAAGGTTTGTCTATAGAAGCTGTTGATGGTTTGCTTGTTGAATACTCTGAATTTTCTGGTACTGGAAGTATTAAACATATTGCTCCCGGAGCAGGTATTGATATAGAACCTTGGCATGATTATCAGATTATTAAAAATATTACTATCCAAAATTGTAAGTTGTTTAATAATTATACAAGAATGCTAATTCATTTGCGTTCTATTTTCAATCAGGAACATAATATTCAAATCAAGAATTGTGAATCAGACCAAGGTTTGTTTATTAAAAATATAAATGGACTTTTCATTGATAATTTTATTGCTAAAGGAGAAAACTCATATTTAGCGTTATGGGATAAAGGCGAAAATATTTCAATTCTAAATTCTACCTTTAACAATGAAGTTTATTTTAAAGGTAATTATAAAAATGTTCTTATAGATAAATGTACTTTTGATATGGCATCTCCAGCATGGTCTGGATTTGGATTAACATTTGAAAGCGAAGAAAGCCAAAGCTATAAAAATATTGTATTTTCAAATTGTAATATAGATACTAAAAATAAAAACCGAATATTTTTTGTCAATAGTAAAGAATCTGAAATTCATTTTTATCATAATACTATAAAATCTTCAAAAACTAATTTAATTCAAAATGTTCTTGGTTTTGGTGATTTTATTGGGAATGATATTACTATCGCTTCTGGGGCTTTACGTTTACAAAATATATCTAATAAATCCATTAAAATACAAAATAATACTATTAGGTTTAAATCTTATGTAGATTATATTTTTATATTTGATGACACTACAAGTATTAAAAATGAAGATAATAATTATGATTATGAGTTTTTATATAATACAATAATTACAAGCAGTTATTTCAGCCCGTTTGGTGGAAATAAAGATTCTGTATGTTGTAATTTTGAGGGTAATATCTTTGATAAAGACATTAGTCAGTATATCATATCAACGTGGGATTATGATAGTGTTATTAAAAATGAGGACGGGTGTTATAAATCGTTTGTTGTAAGACCTCCTTCAAATGTTCCTGCTTCGATGTGTCAAGTAATAACCGTTCCATATAGACGAGGTATTATAAAAATTACTACTACAAACTTTAATAGCCAAACGTCTGAATTATTTAATTGTGAAACTATATTTAATATCAATCCAACTAACAATAATGTTTCTCATTATACAAAAATAAATGAACCAATTGATTTAAATAGTACAAATAAGGATTTTCTCCCTGTCTTTGCTTATGAAATAATTGAAGATAAATTATTGATTTATACAAGAAGTTTAGCTGCTTTAGCATTCAGACACATGCTTAAAATAGACTGTTTATTTCAAGACAATTACAAAAGTGGGCAATGTAATTATAATTTTGTTACAACACCACCATTAGATTTTAGCATTAGTATATCAAGTAAATGTTTTGCTACAAACCTCGAACTTTCGTCTTTTATAAATAAATATAGAGGGTTTGAAATTATCTATAATGATAAAATTATTTATTGGAACGGTACTACTTGGGTAGACGCAATGGGTAATAATGTAGATGAAATTAGTGAATAAAAATAATATCCCAATGTATTAATAATCAAATCATTATAAATAATTCTTAAACAACACAAACTATTTGTCCGAATTAATGTTGTAGTAGTGAATTTAAACTACTACAACTATGCGGACAATATCCAATAAAAATCATAAACGCTGTTTATTATTAATAAAATATATTCCTATAATTACTTTGCTGTTACAATTAATATATTTATATTTATATTTATTTGGATATAATGTTGAAATGCTAATAAACATATCAGGTGTATCTATATTACAATTCGTGATAATATACAATCTATTAAATGTATTCAAATATTGCATTATACAAAAGATTATAGTAAATTATATAACTATTGTAGATATTATACTTAAATTGAATATTAACATTCATCTTGTATTAGCAATTATAGGAACTTTAATATTGATAATAACAATATATTACAAACTATTAAAACTTAAAACTTATGGCAACAGATAACATTATACAAGAACTAATAAATAATACTATTAATAGTTTTGATTTTACTTATTGTCTTATTGTAACTATATTAACTTACATTATAATTAAAATTGTAGATACAATGAATAAAGATAAACAAGTAAAAACTTGGGTAAAGCGACTAATATTAGTTTTTTCTATCCTTTCTATGGGGGTTCTATATTGGGCTATTGGAAAAGATACAGAACTTATAATTAATAGTGCTATTCTAGCTCCTGTAGCTTGGAGTTGGATATTTAAACCAATATGTGCTAAATTTGGTATTGATTATAAGAAAATTGATAATACTATAAATAAATAAATTGAAAGATAGTCGACTCTGATTGAAAAATATTCGATTAGAGCGATTATCTTTTTTAATCTTTACTACAATTCAAAAGTAATATAAAAATTGAATAGAAGCGAAATTTATAGGCTTCTCGAGTGTTTAAACAATAAAAATAAATAAAAACTATGGCAAAACAAACTAAATCATCGAAAAGCAAATCTAGTAATAGAGGTAATAAACCTTCTAATACTAGTGGTCGTCCTAAACCTATGTCTCCAAAAGCTGGTGTAACACTTAGACGTTCTAGATATGGTAATGGTGGAGAATTATGTTGGTAAAACATTATATAAACTAGAGTTATTATTAATAAAGTTTATTCCTTATATAATAGCTCTAGTTTATACTATAAATACAATATTATCTTATTTTAATATTGATGTTTATTTTCTATCACATTTAGGAGGAATGTCTATACTTACTTTTATATTTCTATATGTATCTTCTTTTACATTTAGATTTTGTATATATCATAGACTTCCTTTATATTATATTTTAATATGTGATATTATTAATTGTTATGATTATTATATGGGTATTTCATTAGATGATAAACCATTATTTATATTACATATTATAATGTTCTCGATATTTTTATTGATGTTAGTATATTTAAAATTCAAACAACATGAACAAAGAATTAGCCGCAAAAGTAGGAGAAATGTTAATCCAAATAGGTAATAAAATAAAAGCTGGAAATTCAGAACTTACTGAGGAAGAAGCTATGGATGTTATGAGAATAATAGTTCATGAACCTATGAGTAGAGAAGAAGTGTGTGATGAAATGAATATAAACAATAATAAATTTTATGATCTAATAGCACTTAATAAAATACCTAAAGGTCGTAAACGTAGAAGTTTTAAAGAACTTTATTGGTATAGAGATGAAATTAGAGACGCTATTAATAAACTTAGAAATAATAAATAACTGCTGTACTATTTTTATATTTGTGTTTAGGCTAACTTATTAAAAGTTAGCCTTTTTTATTTTTATACAAAATCATTCTTCTAACTTTTATTCCGAAAGTAATTTTGTGTTGTCTTAAACGTGTACACAAAAGACAAAATAATAATTATAATGTCAAACTTAATACTAAAAGTAAAATGAAAGAAGATGAAGTTTATGTTTATCCTAATGTAGGAGGTAATAATGGAGGTATAGATCCTGCTTTGTTACTTGCAATGAATAATGGTGGTTTTAGTGGTATGAATAATCCTTTCTGGATGATGTTCATGTACCCGTTTATATTACCATTCTTCAACGGTATGTGGGGTAATAATGGTTGGGGTGGAAACGGTGCTAATGGTACAGGTTTCTTAGCTAATCAACTTAACAATGATGCAGGTCGTGATTTGTTACTTCAAGCTATTAATGGTCGTGCTGATGCTATTTCTCAATTAGCTGCTATGACTAATTCTAGTGTTGATAACGTTCGTGACGCTATTTGTACAGTTCAATCTAAACTTGGTGAAATTGGTTCTCAAGTTGGAATGACTGGAATGCAAGTAATAAATGCTGTTCAAGCAGGTGATGCTAATTTAGCTAGTAAGTTGGCTGAATGTTGCTGTGAAAACAGACTTGCTATAGCAAATCAAACTAATACACTTCAATCTCAAATAGCAGCTAATGATGCTAATATTCGTTTACAACTTGCTACTAGTGCTGGAGAAGATCGTTTAGCTATGTGTCAGCAAACTAATAACATTAGCAATCAAATGGATCGTAATACTAGAGGTATTATGGATGCTATAGCTAATCAAAATAGTATGCTTGCTAGAGAATTTTGTGCATTAAAAGAACGTGATATGCAAAATAGAATTGATGCTCAAGCTGAAACTATTACTCAACTTAGAGGTCAAATAAGCAATGATGCTCAAACTGCTGTATTTACTCGTGCTTTTAATGAACTAGACAATAAAATTTGTGCTATAGCTGCTAAACAACCTAATACCGTTCCTGTTATCTATCCTAATCTAACAGCTGTTAATACAACTCCTAATGCTGTAACTACTACAACATTTAATAATGGAAATTGTGGTTGCGGTTGGAATAGTTGGAATAATGGATGTTATCCTTATGGTTTTGGAAATGTTCAAAATGGTTTCTTTAATTAGAAAGGAGGCACTATGAATTTTAGTGTTCGTTATCCATTTAATTATGCAAATCATATAGGAATTCCTATGATTTCTAGTACCAACGTTACAGTTAATACTGACAATGTAGTTATAACAATACCTAGAAATTCTTTTAGAAGATTTCCTAATAGTGGTATAATTATATTTCGTTTGAATGAAGCTATACCTACTACAGGAGCTGCTCTTCCAGTATTGATTAGTTCTGGTGGATTTACACAAGCTGTTACTGTTAATGGTGGAGCTGATGCTACAGGAACTGAAATGGCTACTGCCGGTATATACTTAATATGGTATGATAAAAATCAAAATTTATTGCAACTATTAACTGTTGCTCCGTAAAATAAAATAATTAATAATTAATATAGTAATATTATGTTTTCAAATTTAGCTCAAGGCAGTATTCTATATGGTATAGAAGTAAAAGACAACACAGTTAATGTTTTTACTGCTCCAGTAATTAGTGTAAGTAATCCTAAACCTGTTTTTCCAAACAATAATTATGGTCAAATGCCACAATTAGTAGTAGATATTACCGCTACAGTTAATGGAGAAAAAAAAGAGTTCAAACAAGTGCCCAGCAACGCAGCGATTGCTGATTTTGGATGTCAAACTTTTATTCTTGCTGATAGCAAAGATTCTATAAATAGTTATCTCGATTCTATTATTCAAAATAGTGAAAGAAAAATAGCAGAAGCTGAACATTGTAAAAGTAGATTAGAAAGTTATAAAACAGCTTATAATAAACTAAATGCAAATAATATTCAAACTTCAGATTCTTATACTAAAGCTTTAGAGCAAAAAGTAGATAAACTTGAACAGGTACTAAGTGAATTTATAGCCATGAATAAAAATAAACATGATGTTACTAATTAAAGAAAGGATATAATTATGATGATTATTAAATTTCGTAAAGAAGAAGATGCACATCATTTAATCAAAAAGATTAAAAAGATGCGTGAAGAGATAGAAGAAGTTGAAGAAATGTTAGAAGAATGCATGGAAGATGAAGATACTAATTATCGTGATGATGATTATGATCGTGATGATGACGATAGACGTATGCGTAGAAATGAACGCATGAGTGGTGGTCAATATCGTAGAATGCGTCGTTAATATTAACCTAAGGGTAGTGATCACATCGCTACCCTTTTTTAATTATAATATTATGAAAAATAGAGAAAACTTTACAGCTTATGAAATAATGCCTGAAGCATTATCTATATATCTTTCTCATAATGGTCCTCATTTTAATAAAAAATGTTGTGAATTTGCTATATCTCAAATGTATAAAACAGATGAAAATGGTAATGATAAAGATATAGATGCTTTTAATAAAAAAGAAGTAGAAGAAATATTAAAAACATATGGTATTAAAATAAAATATGCACAACTAGAAGATATAACTTATGTTGCTAATATGTGCAAAGCTGATTATTATGAAAGTAGTGTTCCTACTAAACAACATTTAGCAATGTATATAAAAGAAACGCTAGATGATCCTGATGGTTGTGAAGGTTTAATGTTTAATAGATGGATTGCTGATATGAAGTGGCTAGGTATTGCAATTCCATGGGAAGATTTTATTTAAAATACTATGTTTAAACGTATTATTAATATTAAACATTATTGGAAAGTTATAGTCTATTATAATATAGATTATAACTTTTTTCATATAATAAGTAAAGATTTGAAGCAAAACGGTTGTACTAATAAAGCTATTGATGATATTTATAAAACTATGAATTTTAAAAATGGTAAAGCTGTAACTGTTAGTAATATAAGAAAACATAAAAGTGTTATATTATTCAATTATCATTTTAGCTATAACGATTATGTAAATTCTATAATACATGAAGCCGAACATATAAAACAATCCATGCTTAAAGCTTATAATATAGAAGATAAAGGAGAACCTCCAGCATATACTGTAGGATATATTGGTATGAAAATGCTAATACCAATAATGTAAATGATAAAAATTTATACTTTAACCTAGCAGAATAAAAACCGAAATTATCGTGTTTTCAGCCGATTATCTCGCATATAACGAACGATAATTCGAGCAACGATAAATTATATCATTTAAAAATAATATATTTGTATATAATAAAAATTCAACTAAATAATAGAACGCCCGTAGAAGAGATATAAATGATAATATATTAAATGTACTTATAGTATTATTCCTCGTATCTCTTCTACAGGGGGTCTAATAAAAACTTAATTTAATAATTATATTATGGCAAGTATTAACTCATTAGTATCTGAAATTGCTCATAGTGTTGGTTATCCTAATAATTACGCACTTAGAGAAAACATTAAATTAATTATACTTCAAACTAGAAATGAACTTATACGTAGAAGTTATGAAAATCATAATTATGTAGATAAAGTATTAACACAAAGGTTTAGAGTATCTTTAATTGATGTAAACGATGGTGATATTGAATTACCAGAAGGTATAGATGTAGATTGTATTACTGAAATAAAAAGAACTAAAGATATAGTTCCTAGAGCTATAAGATTAGTAAATAATCTACCTTTTGATAGAATATCTACTGTAGGTTTTAAGACTAATAAAGAAATTCCCTTTGTTAAAGAAACTACAGCAAGATTTGTAAGTAAAGTTCCAGGTTTATGTGCAACTCATTGTTATGATTATATAAATGGTTATATTTATATATTTCCTGCAAATGATAAACCTATAATGTTTAATAAAATAGTTATAGAGTCTGCATTTGAACATCCTAATGAAATAGATATATCTAATGGTGTTACTACAGAACTTGAAGCTATGTTAGGTAATAATGAATTTCTTTTGAGTGAAGATATGATAGGTCAAATTAAAGATATTATCTATAAAAGAGATTTATTAGCTAATATTAGAGAAACTAACGAACATTCTATAAATACTGATATAAATTAATAATATATGGAAGCTATAAAAGAAATACCTACTAATTTTCGAGTATATTATACAAGTATGCGAAATACATATACTCAAAAAGAAAAAGAAGCTAATAATTTATTAAATGAATTAAATAAAAGATTAAATGATCTTTATTTCGATGTTTCAGAAGAATATAAAAATAAAAAAGAAAATTATGATATAAATCTTGAAAATTATAAAGAATATGTAGATAATCAATATATAAACGGTGATTTGTTAAGAGTTGCCAAAGGTTATCTTATAAATAAATCTGGTAATTATGAATTATTAGCTTCTAGAAACAATCTATATCAATTAGCTAAAACTCAAAAAGAAATATATAAAATTAAAGAATATTTGAAATTATATAATAAGATTCTTTCTTTATCTCTTAACGATTATACTTGTATATTGAAAACATATTATAATAAAGTTCATGAAAAAATGATATGTGATGGATATGGATATGTTTTTGATAACAGAATAGGTTGGGTTTGTATAAATAGATGTCATGTAAAGAAAACTAAACCTAAGATAGATTATAAAGCTACTAAAGAAAATAAAGCTAGACTTGTAGCAGAAGGAAAAAGATTGTATAATAAAGATGAAGCAGAATGGTGTGCAGCTAATGGTATAGAATATGATGGAGTTGACGGTAGAGTATATCAAAATGTAGAATATGTTTATGAAATTCCATTAATACATTGTACATTAAAAGATGCAGATAAATTAAAATTTACAGTATCTAATTATAATGGAAGATCTATAAGAGGCAAAAGTGATGAAGAATTAATAAAATTATGTAATAACGATAAACATGAAATTTGTAAGTTAGATACAGATATTCGTCATAAATTAGATTTATGTTTAAAAATAGATAAAATATTATATACTAAATTTATAAGAAATGAAGATCAAAAACCAAGTAAGTCTCCAAAGATTGATAGGTAAAGTTGATAATGACTTTAATATAAGTGAAAGTGATTGGATTCCTCGTGTTGGTGCATGGGTTATCGATGCTCTTTCTCAAATGAAATGTTTACCTTTAGAACGTAAACGTAAAGTTCTAGAAGTATCTGATAGAATTGCAACATATAGTTGTGAAATTACAGCTAAAGAACTTAAAGTATTTGATAATAAAGGTTGTGAAATTCCAGATTATAAACATTATCATGAATGTAATTGTTCAGAAATAGGTAATAAATTTCCTGTTTCTGAAATTGGTGTTTATAAACCTAATGCTACAAGTGCAGCAGATACAATAGAAATAGCAAATGTAATAGATAAGAAAGGTAGATATTATGTATTAGATGGAAGAAATATAGAACTTAATTTCGATACAGATAAAATAACTGTAGAAGTATTAGATGTTGCTACATATTATGATGATTATTTTGATTGTGAAGTTCCTTATATATATGATAACGGACTTTTAATTGAAGCTTTAGCTTGGTATATACTATTTAAATATTTAAGTAGAGGTAGTAAACATCAAGTATATAGTTTAACATCTCCCAATCCAGTATTAAATCCTTATACACAATGGAATACTTTAAGAACTAAAGCTATTGCTTCTGTTAAGTCTGATATGATGAAAAATAGTGATGGTTGGAGAAATTTCTTTTATAATAGTACTTTTGACCCAAGAAGATAAGATATGAGTAAAATTATTCCTAAACTTAATTTAAATAAAACACCACAGCAAGTTGAAAATAATAGTTTAATATTTGCTAAGAATATCAAACTATTGGCTGATGGCACTATAGGTCCAGATATTAGTTTACAAGAAATAGATAGTAATATTGTAAAGGATAATATAAAAGGATACATAGGTCATGTTGTAGGATTAGATAATATTGTTTATATATTTAAACAAGAATCTAACAAAGATGCTAAAATATATAAATATTCAGAAGATGATAATATATTAGAAGAACTACATACAGGTTGGAAATATAATGGTGGAAAAATTGATGGATTTGTTACAACAAATAATACTAATCAAATTATTTTAACAATATGTGAATATGATACAAAAGATAATATAAATGTACCTATAAAACATATAAATTTATCAGAATGTTCTGAAAATGATGATGAAAGTTTGTATACTCAAGCTCCTAATATTCCATTTACAAATTTATTATTTGATGGTAGATATACATGTACTATTCCAAATGGTGTGTATCAATTTTTTGTAAGATATAAAATTAGAGAAGATTTTTATACTCCTTGGATTTCTTGTAGTGGAGAAATATATGCTGGTACTTCTCAAGAAGAAGTTACTATTCAAGGAAGTTTGAAATATATAGATACAAATTATGATTCTCCTCAAAGTTTTAAATTTAGAGTTGAACATTTATTTGATACACATACTACACATTATACAGAATATCAAATAGGTTTCATATTATCTAATAACGATTCTGTTGTTGCTAGAAGTTGGAGAAATTTTAATTTTGATGTAGAATATATTAATTTTGATTATAACAAATTTGTTATAAAAGAAATAGATATAAATGATCTTATTAAAACTAACTTTGAATTATTTAATATAAAAAATATAACATATTATAGAAACAAAGAATATATATCTAATTATAAAGAAACAGATTTTAATCCTGAAATTAATGTAGATGATATAAGTGTTGAATTAAATACTAAATATATAGATACAACTAATGTAGTTTCTATAGAAAATAAAAATTTAAATGATAGTAAAAAAATAGAAGGTATAGATGTTTTTACTAAATGGGGAAATTCTCACATAAATACTTTATTGAGTAATACTAATTTAATAAATATAAATATAATTAATAATGACGAAAAAAAAGAAGAAAATCATAAATGTAATATAGGAGAAGCTACGCTTTTATGGAATATTGCTGATAATTCTTTATCTGAAGAAGATAACGATTTATATTACATAGCTGGTTGGAATGAAAAATCTACTTTAAATGATAAACGATATTGCGATAATTTTGATTCTCTTTCATTAGCTAACTATTTTAATTATATAGAAGATGATTATATTGGCATTAGTTTTAATGGAGGTAAATATTATAGAATAAAAATTTCTGATAAAAAAACAAATCCTATAGGAAATACTCCAAATATGCAACATAAATGGTATTGGAGAGGTGGTTCTTATAACGAAAAATGGAACGATTATCCAGGTAATGGTTTTTCTACATTTTGGTCATATCCGTATACTCCTCCTAGAGAGATAACTACTGCTGAAAATTATTGGAAAAATACTATCAAAACAAATATTCAAAATCATTATGGTAGAAGTATAATTCATAAATTAGAAGTTAATGGTGCAACTATATGGGGTTCTGATTTAGAAAAAAATGCTAATGGAACAAAATTTACAGGTGTTACAGTAACTTATGATAGAATAGCTACAGATAATGAAATAAAAACAAAAGTATTATCTTTATTAAAAAAATATATAACAGGTCTTGGAGAAGATGGTTTTTTTTACATAGGTGATGATAGTTTAGAACAAATAAAAGTACATTATGTAAATATAGATTTTAATGATATTGAGTTAAATGATAAAGAAAATAATAATTCTAAAATAAAAAAACTTATAAAATTTAATGCTAACGTAAAAGCTTTTGTAAGTGAGTATAATATTAGTATAAAATCTGCAAATATTAAAGTTGAAAATAATCAAATAGAATCTAAAACGTTAATGCCTTATACTAGATATAATTTTTATATTCACTTTGTAAAACAAAACGGTATTGCTACTAATGGTTATAAAATAGGAGAAGGATTTTATAATGGTTATACAGAAGGTAATGATTTACAAATAATTTATCCTAAAATTATAATTGATGATAATTTTGCATTTCCAGAAGATTATGTTAGTTGGTTTGTATCAATATATAAAGCAGAAAATGAAGTATGTAGAGGATTTAATCATTATATAAAAGATGGTTATCACTATATGGATTGTATAGAATGTGATGCTTTATTATATAATCTTACAAAAAATATTCAAATATATGAAAATACTTCTAAAGGTTTTAATCATGTAAGTTCATATGGAGAATATTTTGCTAGTGGTAATTCTACAGTTTTAGAATTATTTGGTAATGCTGGTATTGTTAGATGGGCAATTAATGATAATGAAACTTCTCTTATTACTTTTGTAGAATTAGAAAAAACAATAAATATACCTATTACTAGTAATGATACTATTTATTTAGGAGTTTCAATTTACGATAATAGTGGGGAAAACCCAAAAAATCCTATACAAATATCTAATTATAAATCTATAGATTTAGCAAATTCAGGAAGCACTGACCTAAAAACATATATATATGACGCTATGAACAAATTTAAAAAAGATTTAAATACTTATGTAGATTATATATATTATAGTGTTAATTATGTGCCTTCTGATTCTTATAGCTCATTAGGTAATATAACAAATGAATCTTTTGATACATTTATAAGTGGAAAGTCATCTACTGATTTTTGTGCTTACACTAAAACTAATGATGTTATTACAGGTTATACATTGTTAACTAGTGATGATATTGAAATTATAGATTTAGATGAAACATCTGAAACTACACCAGAAACTACACTAGAAACTACACCAGAAACTACACCAGAAACTACACCAACGAAAAAATATATAATTAAGAAAAAAGGTGATAAATACTTTTATGATAGAACAAATATTTTTAGGGTGATAGATTATATTGACAACATAGCATTTACGCTTAAATCGAATATAATTAAAGATTACAATCCAATACAAACATTAGATTGTATATATAAGCCGAATAATGCTTTCAAAAACGTTATTACAAATAATATAACATCTGTTTCTGTAAATAATAATTTTGCTAATGCTAAATCTGATGATGGTATTTCAATTTGGACTGGTTGGTTAGATTATATTAAAAGAAATCCTACTGTTGCTAAAACTTCAAATCAATCATATTGGGTTGTAATTCCTACAAATAGCAATACTGTAGAAAATAAACAATTAATAAAAATAACACCATATCTTCGTAATGATAAAAAAATTTATGAAGATTATGAACAAATGAATTTACCAGGATTTCTTTGTAGTATAAAAAAATTAAATCATATAATAAATGATGCTATTTATGTAAATGGTACAGATGTTTATGATAAACAATACGATAACGATTGTATAATATTAAATAATATAGATAATTACATACATAACAACATAAGTAGTTATTTTTATTTACCTTCTAATTATAATTTAAATTGTCTTTCTTTGAGAGAACGTTTAAATATAAGTCTTAGAAATTATACTCAAGAAGAAAGCAAAACTGATGTTAATACTGGAGAAACTGAAATTATAGAAAAAACTTTTATACAAACATTTAAAAGTGTTGATTCTTTAGTATGTAGTTCTATTTACGAACTTAAATCTATGTATAAAGATTATATTAAAAAAACATATAATGTTAAATCTACAAAACCTATAAATATTGTATTTGAAAACACTATAAGATCTAGTGATACTAATACAGATGAAGTTTATAGAAATATATATAGATTTGAAGCTGAAGATTATTATAATGTTCCTGCTAATAGAGGAATTATTACTTATCTATTTACTACATTAGATACTATATTTGTTCATACAAAACACGCTTTGTATAAATTTTCAGGTAAAAATTCATTATCTTCTTTAGATGGAGATATTAATTTAAAACAAAACGAAGTATTTGATAGTGGTATAACTACTATATTAGATTCTACTAACGGTTTTGCAGGTTTAACTGAAAAACATCACGGATTAGTTACTAGTAAAGCTTATATATTTTATGATAAACAAATAAATACAATATTTGCTTTTGCTGAACAAGGTGGTATTGTAAATATAAGTGAACCTATAAATAAATTATTAACACATCATACACCTATAGATGTTAAACTTATTTCAGATGAAGCTAATGATAGATTTTATATATGTTTTAGTTTAAAGAATGGACGTTATTTGACTTTAACATATAATTTTAAAGTAGCTAGTTTTGTTTCAATACATGATTTATCGTATATTTGTGGATTCAATACGAGAACAAATACATATTTAATATACAAAGATGAAAATAGTTGGACTATGTATAAAACAGTTCCATCTATTATAACTGATGATAAAACTTATTATATACGATATAATAAATGTTATTCTCCAAGTATAGCTACAATTTCAGATAACACAAACAACGATGTTAAAAAAGGTATACCTGAAGCTAGTATAGATGTTTTATATAATTTAAATTATGAAACTATTAAATCTTTAGAATATATTAATTGGATTATATCTAAAATAGTTAAATTTGATGAAGATAATTATGTAGCAGAAGAAGATTTAAATAGAGAGTATTGTGGATATAAAATTAGAGTTTACAGTGATACTTGTGCTACAGAATTAATAGAAACTTCTAATCAACAAAATGATTACAGAATGTATATTAAAGGAGAAGAAGGATATTATCCTCCTACAATAAATCCTTCTGCATATTTAGAAGGACAACAATGTATAAGATATAACAATGGTATTTGGAGTATGAATTATTTTAGAGATATAAGAAATAGAATTGATAGTCACAAATATAATGAAAATACTCCTTTAAATAATGCTAGACATTTATATCAAGAAGATAGTTTAATATATGGTAAATATTTTGTATTTAGAATTATATTTACTAATGATAATTTTAAGTTTGAAAATATAATATTTAATGTAAAAGACTATGAAAAAATATAGAAAACTTCGACAAGGTCGTGATAAAGCTTTTCTAGGAGCTGGTATAACTGCTGCAGCAACACTTGGAGCTGCAGCTATGCAAGCTCTTGCTACTAGAGAAAGTGCTAGAGAACAAGCTGAAGCTACTGCTAAAGCTGCTCAAGAACAAGCAGAAGCTATTAGACTAGCAAATGAAAATAGTACTAAAATGCAAGAAAAATCTATTGAAGCTATGAAACAAGAACAAGAAAGAAATAGAATGATTCAAAGTACTATTCAAATGAATAGTCAAATGCAAATGGGACAACAGAATGAACTAAATAGACTTGCTGGTGCTAGAATACAAGTTAAAAATGGTGGTAGTAAAAGAAAGCTAAGAGATACTAATGTTGCATCTCTTCTACGGGGGAGCTACCAAAACTTACCATTCACTGTTACCGATGGTGGTGGAGTTATTCCAATAGGAACTACCCAAGAAGGATATGATCTTTATGAAATAATAGGAAATGATCATGAACATTATCATAAAACTAAAAATGGTAAAAATAAATCAGGAGTTGGTATTAAATTTTTAGGTAAAGAAACTATAGAAGGTGAAGGTAATCAAAATACAAATCAAGGAGAATTGATGTTAGTTACACCTAATGATGCTAAATTTATTAGTAAACATTCAATTAAAGGATTTAATCCTACTAAAGCTGTTTTATCTGGAATGGATCCTATTGACGCTTTTAATTATCAAGAAACTATAAAAGATATATACGGAATCAGTGATGACGGTAAAAGTAACAATAGAACCCCTGTAGAAAGGATAAGAGAATTGAAGTGTGGAGGTAGAAGTAAACGTTATGTAGGAGGTCCAGGATATACTTATTATGATCTTTTTGGTGACGATGATGATAATAAAATAGCGAGTATACCTAATAATTCAAATGATAATTTTAAAACAAAACAATTAAGTGCTTCTAAAATTAATTTAATAGGAGCGGGTATTACAGCTGGTGCTAATTTGTTAGGAGCAGGTATATCTAATATAGCAAATAATAGAGCTACAAGAAGATTAAATGATGCTTATAATCAAGCTAGTCAAACTATAGCTAATGCTTATAGTAATTTAAAAACAATAGATCCTAGTATTATAGATAGAGATGATTTTAAATCAGCTCATGCTATGGCAGCTATTAGAAGTGCAAATGTAAATATAAATCCTGAATTAGCTGCTATAGAGCGTGCTACTCAAAGAAGATTAAGCGGTATCAAAAGAAATAGTTTAAGTGGAGCTGCTGCAATTAATAGAGCTTCTAATGCAGAAATAGATGCTTATGATATGCGTTCTAGATTATATGGTCAAGCACACAATCAAGCAGAAGCTATACATCAAGCAAATGCTGATAGACTTACTCAGACTAGTCAATTTAATGCTCAACAAGATGCTCAAGCTAATCAAAGTTATCTTGCTGCTAAATTAAATCTAGCACAATATAATAATGAAATTGAAAATGAAAAAATAACAGGTGCAGCTCAAGCTAGAGCTGATGCTTTAACTAGAACTGCAGAAAATACTGCGGCTACTAGACAAGCTAATACTGCAGGTTGGACTAATGCAATAACTAACGGTATAGGAGGTATAGGTAATAGTTTAACAGCTAATGCTCATTCTAAAGCAAATTTTGATAATGTTTGGTTAGGTGCTAGCTTAGAAGATAAAGTACAATATTTACTTAATAATCCTAATGATCCTAGAAAACAATCTGTAATAGATATGCTAAAAGCAGGTAATAATGAGCAATACAAAAAATGGTTAGACTTATTAAATAAATAATTATGGCTAATAGAAATAAAAATAGAATGACACTTAACACTGTTGGATATACTCCAGCAGTGTTTAATGCTATAGAGTATAAACCTTTAGTTCAAGACTATAGTGGTTTAGAGAGAAGTTTTGCTAGAAATGAAGAACGTAGAAAAAATCTTAAAGAACAAGAAAGTGCTATAGATGTAGCTCTTGGTAAAATAGAGTCTCAACTTTATAATAATCCTGAAATGCAAACTTGGTTTGTAGATTATAAAAATAAAATTAAACAAGATATAAATGAAGCAGCTAAAATAGGTGATTATGCTGGTGCTTTAAATACAGCTATTAGAACTGCAGGAAATATAATGCAAGATACTCAACTAATAGGTAGAATGAAAGCTAGTGCTGAATTTCAAGATAAAGTGAATGAAGTTCATAAAATGAAAGCTAACGGAAATATAGATGCTGCTACTGAAAAATGGTGGTTAGAGAATAATCAATTTAAATATGAAGATATAGAAGATGGTAACGGAAATGTAGTAAGTGGTACTACATATTCTACATTACCTACTCCTGTTGCTCAAATAAATGTAGCAGACTATATAGCAAAAGCTTTTCAAATGAATACTTCTGAAAAAACTAATGGTGAAACTTTTAATCAAGATGGAAGTATTACAAGAACAAGCAGTGATTTAGTTACAGAAGAAACAATAAGACGAGGAACTAAAGATTTAATAGATGCTACTCCTGGTGCAAAAGAAGCTTTAATACAAGATTATGAGGTAGATAAATATACTAATAATCCTAGAGCTAAAAACAATGGAGTTACGATGAGTTTTGAAGATTATATAAATAAAAGAATATCTGAAGAATTAATAAGTAATTTATCTTATGATTATTACGATAGACAAACTGTAAATATGCCTAAAGGAAATGGTAGTGGTAGTTATGGTAATTTACTTGAAGACCATGATTTGAAAACATATTTTGTTGCAGGAAAACCTATTACTATACTTGTACCAAAAGGAAATGAAATCGCAAATGATGGTAAAGAGGCTGGTAATAATGCAAAATTATTTCTTACAAATAATATGTAAGAATAAATAATAAAACTCAAACGAATAAATATTATGAAAGATAAAAAATATAAATTTATAAATCCTAATAATAAAGATGCTGATTTTGATATAAATACATTTAACAATTATGTAGATAATAAACAATATCAAGAAGCTTATGAATACGGGTCTATGTTACAATATACTGATCCTAATCTTCAACAAGAATGGGTTAATATATTAGATGATATGAGATTTAAAGGAATAAAAGAACAACAATTATATGAAAATGTAGATGAAAGTAAAAAAGCTGCTATAGATTTTTATGATAATATTTTATCACCTAACGGTTTAGATAAAATTTCTGATGATAATCCTTATAAAACAAATTATCTTAATCAGATAAATTCAATGCTAAATGGTGGTACTAAATTTAGAGTAGAATTTCAACCAAAAAAGCAAGAACGGTGGGGTTTAGATTGGTTAAAAGGTGATAATGATACTAAAAATATACAATCATTTTATGATAAAACTAAACTTAGTAAATCATATCTAGAATCTCAAGGAATAAAAGTTTATAAAGATAATGGTAAAGATTATTTAGAATTTGACGCAAGTAATCCTTTAAGAGATGAAATATTAATTAACATATTTTCTGATTATAAAAGATATAATCCTAGTCTTTTTGGTGTAGATGACAATGGAAATATTGTAACAAAAGATATGAATAATCCTATAGCAGAATCAAGTTATGTAGGAAGTGCTAGTTTTAAACCAAGTCAATTACAACTTACCCAAAGATTGTATAAAGACGCCGAAGAAGAATCTAAAATAGCTTATGATGAAATTATTCCTAGTGAACGACAATATAGTTCTAGAATAGCTCCTAATATGTTTGGAGCTTTAGATGAAATAAATGCTCTTTTAGAATCAGAAGCTATTAAAACTTCTGATCATAAATATAAATCTGCTATGTATATTCGTAATTTAATATCTGGATTAGCTCAAACTGAAGGTTTTAATCAACAAGAAATTTGGTATGATGCAGATAATGAAGGTACAAACAAATTAGTAACAGATAATGAAGAAAAACAAAGATTATATGATAAATTTGTAGCTAATTCGGGAACTGTTAAAATAGGTACTGTTATTACAGGCAATAAAGTTGGTATTCATATTACTATACCAGGTAAACAAAAAGATAATGGTGAAGTAACAGAAAGTACATCTTTTTCTATATTTGGCGATGATATTGAACAAGGTATTCAAAAATTTGTAAATAATGATCCTGAAATGAGAGCTTGGAGAGAAACTTTAACTTTAGAAGAAATTGGAAATAATTATACAACTCATGATGGTAAAACTTACAAAGTAGATGCTTATGGTAGATGGTTTGAAAATGATAAACCTATAAATGCTACTCAAGACGATATTCAAAAAATTATAAGAAAAGATATAGATATTAAAAACAATGTAAGAGATATAGTTTACGCTAATGTAAATCATAATAACGAAATTATAAATAATGATTTATTTGAAGCTCAATTGAAATATGCAGCATTTGCTACTGCTAGTAGTATAAATAAAATGGATCTTATACAAGCTCTTACTCCTATTTTAGGAAATAATTGGAATACTGGTAGTAATAATTTAGAAGTATTAAATAAAGTATTTAAACTTAAAGGTATAGGACCTGTAATATCTGAAGAATATGAAGATGTAATACCAGAACATCTTTATGGTGCTTTAACTGAATTATTCGAAATATACGATAATATGGTAGCTAGAAGTAATAAATATATTAATCGATAATAATGTGTTATGGAAGAAAATAATATTGTAGATAAATTTAATAAATTAAATAATCAGAAGTCTGGAGTTTTTACTCTGACTTCTGATTCATTTCTATCTAACGATAGAGGTTTATTTAAAACATTAAGAGAAGATGTTGCTCTTACTCAATGGAGTGTTGATAGTAAAATAGCTGAAAAATATAATAAATATGGATTAGCTTTTAATCCTAAAGATTATCGTTCAGGAAGTCTTGATAATCAGTTAGCAGAAACACAATCTAATTGGGCTAAAGCAGGTAATGCTTTACTTCAATCTGTTGTATCTGAAGTAGGTCTTGGTATTGTTGGTGGTGGTGCCACTATATTAGATCTTATAGGAATGGCTGTTACTGATCAACAATTAAATTATGATAATACTTTAACTTCTAAAGTAGAAGAATGGAGAGAAACATTTAGAAATGAAGTAGCTCCTATTTATTCTAGACCTGGTTCTGGTTTTGAAAATGGAACAGATTTTGGTTGGTGGATGCAAAATGTTCCTAGTATATTTAGTAGTTTAACTCTTTTAGTACCTTCTACAGCGTTATCTAAAGGTATAAGTTTAGTAGGTAAAGTAGGAATGAAAGGTATTTCTAAAGGTATTAGACAAGGAAGTAAGATGGCATCTAAATGGGCAAATAAAGCTGATAATATAAAAGATGCAAGTAAATTTAGAAAAGCTATAACTCCTACTGCAGAAGTTGCTAACAGATTAAATTTAGGTAGTGAAATATTAACTACTGCTGCTATTAGTCGTACTTTAGAAAATTATCAAGAATCTTTACAAGTTTTTGATGAACAAACAGGAATATATTCTGAAGAATTTAATAAAATGACTCCAGAAGAATATAATAAAGTTGTAGAAGCTCATTCTGCTTTATTAGATGCTCAAGGTGTTGATAAATCAAATAAAAATGAAGTTGCTAAAGCTTTAGCTAGAGAAGCCGCAAATACTACTTTTAAAGCCGATTATGCTAATGTTATATTTGATTTAATTCAATTAGGAACTATTAGAAATATAGGATTTAAACTATTTAATAAAACTCAAGCTAATGCAACAGCTAAAAGATTAGAAAAGAATAGTAGAAAATTTGCAGGACAAGCTAAAAGTCTTGAAGATGTTAAACGTTTAGTAAAAGAACAAAGTCGTAAACAAAGAGCTTGGGATAAAACTAAAGATGTTTTAAAAGATGTAGGTTTATTTGGTTTAACTCAAGGTACTGAAGGTATAGAAGAAGCTATAAACTATATTGCATCTCAAGAAGGTTTTTATGTAGGTAAAACTTTATTAGATGTTGTTAAAGAAAGTGATCATCCTTTAGTATTTACTGATAGATTACTAGAATATACTAAACATCCAGAACTTTATGAAAGTGCTTTTTGGGGTGTCGTAGGAGGTATTGTATTTGGTGGAGGTACTAGTTTAATATCTAATGCAAAATTAGCTAGACAACAAAGAAAAGATCAAAATGCTAAAGCTGATGAAAAAACAGGAGAACGTACTAAAGGTCTTAAAAATGCTATAAATTCATTTTGGGCTACTCCTGATTTAAAACGTATAGAAAATTCTATAGAAAGTAGATTTGCTATAGAAAACGCATATAAAGATAAAATAGAATCTATAAATAAAGGAATTAATCCTAATACTAAAGAAAAAATACAATCTGAAGAAGAAAGAAATGAATTATTTGCTCAAGCTATAGAAGATAGGCGTACTTCTCTTGTTTTAAATGCTATGGATAGTGGTACTATAGATATGTTAGAAGCATATTTAACTGATGAAAATGTTCAAAAGGCTCTTGTAGATAATGGCGTAGTAAAACAAGAAGATGTAAAAACTATGCTTCAAGAAGATTTAAAAGCTATAGAAGAAATAAAAGAAATATATAATCAACAAGCTAAACATATAAATAATGCTAGTAAAAATATTTATATAAAAGATGGTGAAATGATTCCAATGGATTATCTTCAAATTATAGCTAGAGAAAATATAGAAAAGATAATTAAAGATAAACGTTATAATAAACTTTTAAGTGAATTAAATACTGAAGCTAATTCTCTTAAAGAACAACTTAAAGATAAACTAAATCCTAATTACGATTATGCAACAATGATTACTCTTAATAGATATACTGCTTTATTAGGAGAACTTACAGCTGATCGTAAAGAACTTTTAGCAGATAAAGAAACATCTAAAAGTATTTCTGGTGTTATAGCTTTACAAGAAATAGATAAACAAATTGAAGATTTAAAAGATAAGATAGTAGAGCTAGATAAAGAAAATAGTTTTAGAAATTTATTATATAGTTTAGAACAAGCTGCTAGAACTGAAATAAAACAAATAGGTAATGAAACATATTATGTAAATAAATCTACTAAAGAATCTGAAAATATAAGTGATATAATAAATAGTAAAGATTTAGACAGAATATCTGAATTGGATAAACGTATAGTTAAATCTATCGAAGGTAGAGTTGATAGTACAAATATAGAAGATATATTACATAGAAAACAAGTATATGAACAAGATATGCGTTATGCATTATCAGAAGATAGTGCTGATAGCTTAATTAAAACTTCTGCAGAATTAGCTAAACTATATGCTGGTATAACAGAAGTATCGTATAATATGTCTAGAAATAAAGCTAAAATGTATTTGACTGATGAAGAAATAAAAACTAGAGCTAGTCAAATACATAATGAAATGCAAGAATTAAGACGAGCTAAAGTAAATAATGCTTTACCTTTAGTTATGGATTTAGCAGGAAAATATGGAGCTGATAATATAAGAAATCTTATTACTGCTAGATTTAACAACGAAAAGATAAATATAGAAGATACTGGTTTAAGTGAAGAAGATGCTAAACAATTATTAGATACTTTAGACGTTTTAAATCTTAGTGCCGATCTTAATAAACCTATATATAGTACTATAGATGTATTTTTATCTAATTATGATACAATAAAAGAAGCCGAAAACAGAACAAAAGAGAACTTAAATGAAGGCTATACAAACGAAAATTCTGACAAGTCGAAAGACACATCGACAAAAACAAAATCGCCTCAGAATAAGGATAAAAAGGCTGAAATATTAGAAAATATTGAACGTCAAACCTACTCTAACGAGCAAACAAAAACATTACTGAAATATATATTTTCTAATATTGATTTTACTCAAGTTGTTAATAATATAGTAAATAAAGACTTAGGAGTTGATGTAACTGTATTTACTGATAATTCTGGAAATTATATGCTACAGTTTAATGATGAAAATACTACATTAAATTGGTATACTAATGAAGATTTATTTGCTATACAACAAGGAGTGAATATTTCAAATAATAACTATACAGTTGCATTTAATCCTACAATACATACTGATGGAAGTATTGATGCAGGAAGTATAATAAGTAAAGATGTACAAGAAGTTACAGCTGTAGTGCCAACTGACAACAATGTTTCTCCTACAAGGGGTTCAGAACAAACTATTCAAAATTCAACAAATATAAGTAATATTGTTAATGTGAATAGTAATGCACTTGATGAAACAATAGCTCCTATGATTGAAGAAGATCCAGAAGCTGAATTAATGAAAAATATTAAAACAAAAGCTAATCGTAAATTAAGAAAATATGTAAATGATGCTATAAAAAATAATGATAATATAGATGTAGAAAGTTTTATAGAACAAAATAAAGAAATTTGGAAAAATAGTGTAAATAATAATGAAGAAAATTTAGACGAAATAATAAGATATATTAAAGGTAGAGCTGAAAAACTATTAGAAAGTAAAGGTATAAAACCTTTTGAAAATGTATTAGATTTAGTTGTTAAACATTCTAGAATTACTGAAAATCCTAAAAATGATGAAGCTAAAAAAGATTTTTACAAATCTATAGAAGATGTTCTTAACGATCTTAAATCTTTTATTAGAGTAATAGATGGTAATCGTTATGTAAATATAGAAGCATTATGTAGATATTGTAACAATATGATATATAATGAACCAGATACTCAAAATACAGACATATCACAAGAAATAGTTAATGATTTAATAGATTATGCTAAAGATACTAAAGATATTATCATAACAGATGAAGATATAAATGCTATAGAAAATAATGTAAAACATAGAGATCCTATAAAAGATGAACTTTTCTCTAAAATAAATATAGGATTTAATGATTTATTAAGAAATTCAGATAATGATTATAAAGCAAAATTAGAAAAAGTTATAGATAAATTACAACCTAATGATGAATTAGAAGTTAGTATAGAAAGTAGAGGTAAAAGACAGTTTATAATATTTAGAAAAGATAGTGTTAAACTTGGAGAACTTCCAGTTCCTTATTCTGAAAATAATGTATATAGTCAAATTAATGATGGTTGGATTACAGATATAAATCTATTTAATGGTGAAAGTAAACTAAAAAGTTTATTTATAGAATGGATTATAAATCCAAATAATGATGCTGATATAGAAGAATTAAATGATATAATATATAAATACGCATACGATAATTTAACTAATGCTGAAAAAGAAAGTTTATTTGATAAATTAGTAAATAACAAACAATTTAAAAAAGCTAATAAAGAAGGATTTGTAGATTCTAGAGTCGATATAGAAGAACTATTAAACGGTTTATCTAAGATTTGGAAATATGCTAATTCTAAACAAACATTTGATGAAGATATAAATAAAATATTAAAAGAAGAATCTATAGAAGAATGGTTTAATAAAGTTCGTACTAGTTTTGATTTTATTCAACAAATTCAAGCTGCTACTAATAATAATTCTAATATAAAAGTGTTAATAGATACTATAACTGAAGGAGAATTGATAGTTAGTCAAGAACCAATACCAGTTCAAGAAGCTATAGGAAGTGATCATAAAAATGATATACGATTAGCTGCAGCTTTAACAGATAATGAATTAACTGTAGCTAAAGATGGTATTAATGGCAATAAAAAATTATCTTTTAATGCTAAAAGAGGAACTACTTTTATAATTATTCCTTCTAGAGCTGGTAATCATTTTTACGTACATGCTTATGCTCAAAAGGCGAATAGTGAAAGTATTAGCAAAGAAGTTAAAGACATTAAAGATGATATAAAAACTCATATAGATAGTATTTTAAATTCTGGTAAAAGTCAAGATGAAATTGTTCGTGATTTAGAAATATTTATTCGTTCTATAATTAGCGCTAAAGATAATAATATAGGTCTTTTACAAAATAGATTATTTAGAAGCAATCCAAATCAAATTTGTTATATAACAGATAATTATTTAAAAGATAAATCTACTAAAAACGGAGCTGTTATTTATTTTAGAGATACTTCAGATAATACTGTAAAACCTAAAGCTCTTTATATCACTTCTCAAAATTTACATAATATAACATCAACTGATATTATGGATATAATAGATAATTATTGTTCATTTAATATTTCATTTGATGGTATTACTTCTAATTTTACAAATGATAATAATGTTTGTAAACGAAATAAAGATGGTAAATTTACAATAACTATAGGAAATAAAATTAGAGAATATGATTCTTATAATGATTTTATGATAAATAATAATCTTATTTCTGTTAAAACACAAACTAGAGATGGAAAAACTAATTTTACTAGAATTACTAATAGCGATAAAACTACTCAAAATATAACTGTAAAAGTTGCTAGCGTTGAAACAACCCCCGTAGAAGAGGTGGAACAAATAGATTCTAGAACTTCTGATATTATTAAGTCCGTAGAAAACATTATAAATAATAAAAGAATTTTAAATAAAGGACTTCATATTGTTAATAAAGTGTTAGGTTTTAATTTTAAAGATAATGCGAAATTTAACGGAGAAGATTTAAATTTATTGCCAAAAAATATTATATTTGTAAATGAAAATATAGGTGGAAATGCTGCTGTTAATTCTTATAAAAAACCTTTATCATTATCTGATAATAACAACATAATTGTTCAACCAGGTCAAGTTATAATAGGTAAAGAATGGATTGAACTAGCTAAAATTAATCCTAATGAAGCATTTAGAAAATTAATACATGAACAACTACATTTACATTTAGCTGGTGATAATCAAAAATATGTTGAACAAGTAAGAGAAATTTATAATGACTTTGTAAAATCTTTAGATAACGCAGATAAGGAAACTAAACAACGTTTAGAAAAATATAAACTAAATGATTTTATAAAAGATGGAACTATTAATTTAAATGGATTAGAAGAGTTTCTTGTAGAAAGTTTAACTAGTAAAGAACTAGCTAATTATTTAAATACTGTAAAAGTTGAAGTAAAAGATACAAAAGGTGAAAAATCTATACTTCAAAGATTAATGGAATTAATAGTTAAAATATTAGATATTGATATAAAGAAAGGAACATTATATGAAAAAGAATTTAATGCTCTTAGAGATATTTTTGAAGATAATAATGAAAATGACGAATCGAGAGAGTTGTTAGATCCAAGTGATTTAGACGAACCTTTCGTTTTTAGTCGTATTATAGAAGATGAATATACTCCAGAAATGCAAGCTATAAAAGATGAAGCCATCGCTAATGGTACTTTTATGAAAGCTCCTAATGGTAAACCTAGTAATCTTAATGAAAGACAATGGATTCATGTTAGAACTAAAGCATTTAAAGATTGGTTTGGTGATTGGGAAAGTATTGCTCCTACTGAAATATTAACAGAACAAGATAAAAACTATTTATCTAGATTCTTTAAAGTTTTGCCTGAATATAAGGAAATATTTAATAATGATGCTATACTATTAAATGAATATTTAAAATCTATATTTCCTAATTCTAAATATAGAAAAATTCCTTTTATTCATAAGTCTAAACAAAGAATAGATAAATTTGAAATAATAGAAGGCAGAAATTTAGCAAATGCCATTTG
>JAEIGA010000153.1_pt1 | contig 93480 bp, 139 predicted proteins | sample 9270691 | NCBI WGS metagenome assembly JAEIGA01 (sample SAMN17057246, study PRJNA624740) | gut metagenome | biome: biome; isolation source: fecal sample | host: Bos grunniens | place: China: Xizang | collected 2019 | reverse complement strand
CGTTCCGGCTACGGAAAGGAGCGAAACATGAGTGAACTGAAATTGAAGCCGTGTCCGTTTTGTGGTAGCGAACCGACAATTAGGATATTTAAAGGCAAAGACGGTTGGCGAGACAGATATGCGGTATTATGTCGATATGATGAAGGTGGTTGTGGAGCTGAAAGCGGTTTATATCACTATGAAGCCGAAGCCGTTGGGGCATGGAATAGGAGAGTGAACGATGAGATTAATTGATACTGATGCACTGTTGGAGCATTTGGAGGCTTGCTTGACGAACGGCAGACCTGTTACGACCTTGTACGATTTAAGAGAGATAGTCAATTACGTTGAATCCATGCCGACCATCGAAGCGGTAACGATTCGTGAAATTGTAAAATGCAAGGATTGCAAGTACGGAATAACTCAGGGAATAACGGACGGATTTGTGTTTTGCTCAAAACCATACACGGAACGTGGAAGTGCTATGCACCGACCAGATTGGTTCTGTGCGGACGGAAAAGCAAGGTAGAATATTATACCCGACCGGGTATGAACGGACTCTTCCGGCGTTGTTTTATACCCGATGTGGTATATTAATCCGCTTCAATAAATTGCGATTTTTACAATTATGTGGAGCAAATAAAGATTTAAAGGAGCTGGTTTAGACGAGATTGATTGATGCTGACGCGTTGAAGCAGATTATGTTCTATCACGAAATAGATGACAAATGGTATGCGGATGAGCGAATTGTAGATGCGATGCCGACCATCGATGCGGTTGAAACAAAGCATGGAGTTTGGAATCCGATCAGCCACAGTGATGTGTGCACGTGCTCGGTTTGCGGAGACTACATCGACAACGCAAAGTATTACCGATACAACTACTGCCCAAACTGCGGTGCAGAAATGAGTTTTGACGAGGTGTAAGATGATACAGGATACTAACACTACTACCACAACAGGTCCGTCTACAACGATGGTTTACGGACATGGTTATTCAGACTATTGCGGATACCGGTTGCCATGCGGATATTGCAGATTGACGAACATGCCGTGTCACGCCGGAATCGTTCGGCCTGAAATAACGTGGACAGCAAATGGTCCATCGGATGTTTGGAGGTATACGGTTGAATCAAAGAAGTAAGCAGCTTGTGTCGGACCTTGACGATGTTGAACAGATACTGATTCAGCTAGAACGGTCGGCCGACCTATGGCAAAACAGAATAGTAAAGGCATTGGCCAGATGTGTGTACCACATTCTGGTCTTTTTGGTGAAAGATGGAAAATAATACGCATGTAGAAAACGTTGACTTGCGGCTGTTCGAAGCGCTGCGAGATTTGCAATTGGCGATGCGGCAGTCCGGTTTTGGACCGGACGGAACGCTATACGCTTATGAGATTGACGGCACCGCTTCTGTGATTATCAATGCCGTTAACTCTCTGGCCTATCAGAGAAAAATGGAGGGACGAAATGACGCTAAAGGAGCTTCATGATTATACATTGTCGAGCTGCGATCTCGAAGAACCGGTAATCTATGTGTTCGCAGACGAGGACGATATGCAAAGATTTATAGATTCCGATCAGGATGGTGATTGCGATGCGATTGTTGCCTTTCGTAGCCAGTTTACAATGAAGCGGATATTTAATGATGAACTGGCAAATGCTGAAATCGACACAATTGTGGCGGCTGATAGAAACGTTGTTGCTGTTGTGATTGATTGGGATCAGGAGGCAAGGTAATGTACGAATGTTTTCATTGCTGCTGCCGAGCCGTGATCTGGGACGCTGACTTTGATTTTGAAGATTACGGCTTGGATGGTGAGGGTATAATCCACGAGTGCCACTGCACAAACTGTGGCGCGAGGATCACGTATGAGATCCGCATAGATGACGAGGAGGAAGAATGACGCCTGTATTCATAAAGCTCACAATGTATAACGGTGAACCGTTATATCTGAACATCGACAAGATCGTGTTGTTTTACGAATATTCCGGAATTGAGTGTGGAATACGCACAGCGATCAACACCATAGAAACCGAAGACCAGACTCTTGTGCAAGAGAGCTTCGCAACTGTCGCAAAGATGGTAGGTGCTTGCTGATGGTGAGAGTTGTGCATGATTGTGTCGGATGCCCAAGCGACATAGGTTGCAACAAATCAACGTGCCCTTATTACAATAACGTTGAGCTAATCTGTGACTGTTGCCACGAGGTGGTTGACAAGCTTTATGTGGTTGATTGTGAGCAGTGGTGTGCAGACTGTCTGCTTGATTCCTTTGATGAGGTGGATGTTGATGAAGAGATCGCGTATTGATACAGAATTTTTTGTGATAGAGCTTTCGGACCTTGCATCTTTCCAACAGAGCTATCTCGTTGAGCAGTTTATAGTTGTTGGAGAAAAGATAATCGCGGAAGCTCGAAGGAAATAACATGGGCTTTTCTAATGATGAGCGGGAGACGATCCTGCGGTATGACTTTCTGACGAAACGCTGGTATGCGTGGACGAACGTTGAAAGCCACATAAACAAATTTACGAAGCAGAACTGGCAACAGACGAAAGGCGAATATGAGGGCGACCGGTTGATCGCCGCAGAGTTTGAGGCCGGTAAAACTTTTGTCACTATTGGAAACACTAAAAGAAAGAAGGCCGACCATGTCGGCAATGGGAGGATAGATAATGGAAATTGAAGTACTGAACAAACAGGCTGAACGTGTTGCACTATATATGGACACCCTGAATGATATCCGTGAAAACGGCGTTGACAAGCTCGCATCTATATTGCTTGCGATGCACGATGATGTTGTAGCTGAAGGAGAAAAAGAGTCTGATCTGGCTGTCGCAGCTCTTCTGCTGATGGAGCTGCAAGGCTGTGACAACGAGTGCGAGATTTACTTCGACACAGAAGACGAAGAGTAAGCAGCCGACAGGGAGAATAAAAAGTGAATACAGAGTATCCATCCAAAGAAGAATGGGTGCGCGATTTCTGGAGATTCCTCGCCGAGAGCATGGACGTCGATGAAAACGACATCGAGCTCGACAGTCAGGAATCTCCTTATGATTTTGGAGAGGAGTGAGCAAGTTTGAAGAGTCCTCCGTTGTACCGTGTTCGATCATTCCCTCTCAAGCTTTTGATCGAGAATGATTATGAGTTAAGCAGCGAAATTGCGCATGACCGGGCATACGAGATTTTACAGCAGGATAATTTGCTGTTCAGACACATCAGGCATATCACTGGCAATACTCGCAAGTACAATCCGTACGTTGTGTTTGTGGACACGCATGGTGTTGCCAATTGCACAGAAGCAGTGAAACATGTTGTGGCGAATGGCATAGTGATTGATAATAAGCAGTTTATGTTTGGCGAGCGGTCTGCCTCTATGACACGCAACGGTATCTTCAGCTTTATTGACGGAGAGATCTTCGACGAGCTCACGGAGCGGATATCTATGGGGTTCCATCCGGAGACGGCTGTGCTGTCCAAATACTACGCTTATCGAGGCCTCGCATTCTCAAGCTGCCACTGTCTGGAAAAGTGGGCGCACAACATGCCAAAGATGATCGTCGTTCCGGATTGTAAGACATTCATCAAAAATCAGCGCATCAGATATTTGTATGATTCCAAGTCAACTCTAACGAACAGCGAAGGTGTACCGTTTGAGTGGACGCAGAAGGACATCGCAGAAGAAACGATGGACATCAAGATCAATCTGTTTGATGGGTGCGGACTGATCCATCCGGATTTGGCTGACGAAGTAGCGAGCATGATCGGGAGTAACTCCCCCGTCACCTCGTTCATCTTCCGTGGGCCATTCCTTAAAGGTTGTTTACACGCGGTTGACTATCCGGACTTTTTCGCTGAACGTGGCGTAGAGTACATTGAGGATGTCTGGCACCGGTGGCACAGCACCAGAGACAAGATGATCATCCTAACTGTGAGCATGGTCAAAGCTATCGACTTGCTTAAGGTGTATGGCGATGCTCGTGACTGGGACAGATACCTTGACCTCATGGATAAGTATGACTGGACAGTCGGTGTGGCTAAGTACAACTTCTCATTTGACGAGGAGCCGGTCTACACTCGAATGAATTACCAGATACTTCAGGATCTCGATCTTCCGTATCAGGAATTTGCGAAGCTGGCAGATGAGAGTAAGACTTGGGCAGAAAAGATTATGGATGGCGATCCGCTTTTCACATATGCTTTCCTCGGTCTGACAGCAGATAGGTGTAATCCGGTGAGCGCATATGCCAAGGCAGTTCTGAAGAATCCGGCGATGCTGAACGAGCCAAACGTACGGAAGTATTTGCGCGACTCGCTCTCTAAGTATATTGACGAGTTCAAGTGCGGAAAGCTGTGGGCAAAGTGTGGCTTCAAATTCCTCGTGCCAGATCTGATCATGCTCATGGAGCACATAGGCGGTCTTCCGCTGGTCGGCTGTCTGGAGGCTGATGAGTTTTACTCGCGAGACGCGGACGGTGCTTTCACCGGAACGCATCTGATCGAGCGAAACCCTCACATCTGTCGTTCAGAACATGCGCTTATGACGGCAAAGACCTCTCCAGACATTGAGCGGTACTTTGGCCATATGTCGAACATCGCGATGGTAAACAGCAAGTCGCTGATTGCACAGCGGTTGAATGGCGCAGACTTTGACGGCGACCTTGTCCTTGTTGCAAAGAACGAGATCATGTTCAAAGGTGTGCATAGCAATCTACCAATAGTTCTGGATATTGATGACAAGATTACAGCTCTTGTGGAACCGGACACTGTTGAAGGACGCATTGCGCTTACGCTCCGTACGCTTGGCAACCTCATCGGCAAATACTCCAACTGCTCCAGTGCGTATCATAACAAGACACCGTCTTCGCAGGAGCAGAAAGACCTTTACATGAAGTATGTTGACATTATCTCTATTTGCACTGGCAAGGCGATAGATGCCAGCAAGACAGGCGTACTTTTTAAGATACCGTACTACATTGAAAAATACGCAAAGCCTCTTCCCTACTTCATGAAGTATCGTGGATCTTACTACGACAAGCAGCAGCTGTCAAAGGCGTACTCCAATATGAACCGTCTGTGCATGGCGTTGGAAAAGTGGCACAAGCAGTTAGCGTGGAAGAAACCGACGAAGTTTGACCATAGCATAATGATCGATGACACGCTGTATGTGCCGGAAGAAACGTTCAACGCTGTTGAAGAGCTGTTCCTTGCGTACAACAAAGAGATGAAAGATGTGCTCGCCGATCAGCGGCGCATCCGCAAATACGAAGATGATGATATCCGCGAACAGCTCTCAAGATATGATGCGATCAACTTTGTCGCTGACTTTGGAGAGGTGTATGAACGGTATAAGAAGCTGTGCGCAGAGGTTTGTCCAGATGTTTGTGTTCTGGCAAATATTTGCGTAAAGCTTGTCTATGAGAAATATCCAAAGAGCCGCAGCAAGTTCCCTTGGATCGTCGCAGAACAGGGCATCTTGCGAAACATTAAACAGATACCGGTAATTCAGCTACCGCGTCGCGATGCGAATGGCGAATACGAATATCTCGGTCGCCGTTACAGCCTCGTCGATGTCGACATGACTGAACCGGAGTTTGACCTTACCGGGGACGAGTTCTCGGAATTTGACGAAGAGTGGGAGATAATCGACATTGATTGACGAAATGGCAGAAGTACGTGCTTACCTTGCCGGGAAGAAACCGACGGCTCGGACTGAATATCGGTGCATCTATTTGCTGGCACGTTACTATGTTTATTGTTGCGGTATGGACGAACCTACCGCAACTAACAAGATTCTTGACTGGGGGCGTCATGAAGTCGGGTATGAATTCTCCATCCGTGTGTCTCGTGTTGTGTACTATGCGATACATAAGCCACGTCCACTTCGTGAGAATGTGACCGTATACATCAACGATGACGACATCGCAGAAATCAAGACTCGCTTTGCGAAGAAGAAGATTCGCACGTTTGCACTTGGCATGTTAGCATATGCCAAGTGTGCTGCTGACGAGGACGGAGTGTTCGATGTGTCTATCGTTGGTATGGCTGACTGGCTTGGTCTTACGTTGTCGTCTGTACGCAGATGGCTTCCCATTCTTGAGGAGAATGGGTTTATCCAGAAGATCACACAGCGCAAGAGGAAGAAGAAATTCCGCACACCTATATCGAAGTTTAAGATGCTGATCCCCCTTGTAAATGAAGGCGCGTACGAGATCCGCGAGAACGATATCACGGATCTCGTCGATACCGTATTTACGGATTAACAATATAATGTGACCCGTTTTGCAAATGAAATACAGGAAGGACTGATTTAAATAATTAATGTGACTAAGGAGCAAGCGCAGTGGTTGCGCTTGCACGGAGTACATATAGTAACCTTAAATAAACAGCATCCGGCAAGGTCGAAAGGTTGGCTTGCGCCGGATGATAAAACGACAAGATACGAACTGGCCCATTACGAGAAGAGCCATCGGTCGCCAGCGGAGATAACCAATGCAAGACGTCACTAAGAGATTACCGGACGAAACGTTCGACGATTATTTTGTTCGGCTCTTCGAGACGAAGCATGAGACAGGATTGAACTGCGAACAGATCGCAGAGCTGTTGAATGCAGAAGCACCTGACGGAATCCGGTATGGCGAGTGCAACTGGAGAAAGAAGTATAAGGACTTCACGAAAGGCCGCATCTATGAGCGCAACAAGCTGGAGCGCGGAGTGCATGATCGCATCCTTTGCATTTCTGACTTGCACGTTCCGTACCAGAAGCCAGTCGAGACATTCCGCGATTTCGCAAATGGAGTGATCGATGTTCTTGTCGTGAACGGAGACATCTGTGACTTTGGTGCAATATCAAAGTTCCCAAAGGTGTACCGCAGCTCTCCGATGGAAGAGATGATCAGTGCTCGCCAGTACCTCATTGAGCTGATCGAGTACATCAGACCGAAGCGTGTGGTGTTTACTTATGGAAACCACGATGCACGGTTCCAGAACTATCTGGCAAAATCGCTTGACAGCGACATATTAGAGCTTATGCCGCAGACCGAGCTTGACTTGATCTGCAACGATGGGTTCCATCACTACAGCGCACAGTTGAGAACAAACGTATGGTACGAACCACTAACAGAAGTGTTCGAAGAATCTGGCATACAGATTGAGTACACTGGCAACTGGTACACGCTGATTGGCAAGGCTCTGTTCTGCCATCCACTTGCCTTTAAAGGAAGCATTATGAAAACGTCGGAAACGGCGTTGAATTTCTTCCGCAATGAAGGGTTTGTGTTTGACGCTCTGGTAATGGCGCATACACACCGCACCGGCAATTATGTAATCGGCAACACCATCATGTATGAACAGGGTGCATGTTGCGACACAAGCAAGATGAGATACGCTGATGGTAAGCTCACGCTTGGACAGCGCGAAGGCTTCCTCTACCTCTGCCTTGACAAAGACGGCAACGTCATGCGAGAGCAGAGTAAACTCGTTTATCTGAACTGATGATAATGCGACGCGGCGAAGGGTGGAAAGGCGTCCACTGACCATGTGTGTGATCCCGAGAGCCGACCGGGGCGTCGCGTCGCCGTTTTTTATAGAAAGGGTTTATATGTCTTATTATTACAACTACACGATTGGTTATGAGCGTGATGGCAAGCTATATCCTCTTGGCCCTTATGACGCGTCTGGGAAGATCAGATATGCGTTGTCGAGATCACGAAGTTTCGCATCCGATTTGCATCAGCGCTTTGGGTTGGTCGGCGAAGACCAGATAAGCGATGACTTGCGCAACTGCCTTACACATACCGGGTTTGACGGTAAAACATATATGCCAGATGTTAGGTATTTGTATTTAGATGAGCTGCCAAGCGGTGACTATATCAAGAAAGGGTATTTTCTTATAGAGGACGTCGTAAGATACGAAGAGTCGAAAGACTCGTTTGATCTATTCTATGACAGGCTGTCACCAGTTGTATATTCTGCAATGGTTCAGAACGAGAAGATGTTCGGGAAACCGGAACCAACAGAAGACGAGTTTGGCACTGAGTACACGCCTCACTCTGTTGCGGATTATATGTTCTATGCATACCCTGATTATTACTCTGAAGAGTATGAGGCTAGCCTTTTGAGAGAAATGGCTGATATACTTGATAATTATGAGTTGCGCAAATCGAACAATACCAAGATTGTGATTTTAGAAACCGAAGGATAACCATTCGTCTGTAGGCAAGTATTCAAAGCCGAGAAGAAAATACAGCCCGTACGTTGGAACAAGGAGGAACGCACTCCGTTATCAAGTTGCTGTAATCCAACAGGGATGCGTGTGATTTGGACTGCACACCAGACGATATTTAAATTTGGAAATTAAAGGAAACAAGGAAACATGGGTAGACCACGAAAACAAGCCGTAGAGCCCGACCTCCCATTCGACCCATCGCACGACTATAGATGCCTGTGCTGTGGCAAGACCTATGAAAATCCGGTCGGACACTTCTATAAGAGCCAGTGGTCGAAGCTCTACGTAAAAAACTCACAGTATATTCCGGTGTGTAAGGAATGCTGTGATGCAATCTTCGAAGATATGGAGAAACGGTACAACACCAAGAAGGCAACAATGATCATGTGCCATTATCTTGATGTGCCGTTTTATCATGCCGTGTACGACAATGTTATCTCGAACAGTAACTCGTTCAGCATTGGTTTGTACATGCGCACAATCCAGATGAAGCAGTATTCGAAGCAGGACTTTTCGCAGACGATCCTCACCGGAGAACTCAATAAGACAGATATCGATCTTCGTGAAGAGAAGGAAGAAAAGTGGACTCCTGCCGAGAAAGCAAACCAGAAGGATGTCATTTCTATTTGCGGATATGATCCATTCGATGGGTACGCAAGTGATGACCGGAAATTCCTATATAGCGATCTCATCAAATACTTTGATGACGATATATCGGAAGATCCATACAAGCTTTCTCAGATACTGCAAATTGTTATTAACAATAACCAAATCCGGAAGTACGACATACTGATCTCTCGCATGGACCCGAGGACAGCATCAGAAGATGTTAAAAACATCGTCGCTGCCAAACAGTCTCTCGTCAACGCAAACGACAAGATCGCCAAAGAGAATGAGATCAGCGTTAAGAACCGATCGAACAAAGATGTCGGTCGCAGTACTCTCGGATATCTTATGAGACGCATGCGGTCGGTCAACATACCGGAGTCTGAGACGAACTACTATGCGCAGCTGAAGTCGGCAAGCACACAGTGGGCAGCAGACATGAGCATGAAGGCGATTAAGCAGAACACGTTCTTCGGCGAGAACGAGATGGAGCAAGTGTTTATTGAACAGCGCAACCTGATAGAAAAGTTGACGGCTGAAGTTGATGACCTGAAAGAAAAGAACAGGCTGCTGAGGCTGGCCAATAAAGGTGGCGGTGATAAATGACGCAGAATCAACGCATCATTATCACAGAGGTTCAGCGGATGGCATACGAGCTTGACGCAAAGACTCTCTCCTACTATCGCCGCAATCCATGCATCGCTGCTCGCGACTTACTTGGTATTGAGTTGACGGACGCTCAGAAGTATATACTTCAAGGCACTTGGAACTCGATACACTCGTGTTGGACTTGCAGTCGAAACTTTGGTAAGTCTTTTGTAGGCGCGGTATTCATGATTCTCAAAGCCATCCTCTACCCCAACCAGTCGATTTACATTGTCGCTGCCGTTGGTGATCAGGCTAAGGAGACATTTGAGAAGATCGAGGAGATCGTGCTCAGACTTGGCAAGACAGCAAAGAGTATAGCGTCTTTGACTGACATTGCGTCAAAAGAAATTATAACCAGCCGCACAAACGCGACTGGTTTTTCTCATGATCCAACTGGATATAGCGTTACGTTTTTCAATGGTTCCAGTATTGAGACTGTCAACTCTATCCCGAAGAACGTACGTTCTCGTCGTGCGTCCCTCGTCTTCTTTGATGAGGCTGCGCAGATAAGCGACGAGCTTATCATGGTTTGCGAAGCGTTCGCTACGCAGAGCTCCGACTTCCAGACGAGTACTGAAGAAGGCTTCGACATGACGCTAAATCCACTGGATGTTCCTACGCAGCTGATTTATGCAAGCTCTCAGGATTCTATGGAATCGCTGTTCTACAAGCACTACAAAGAATTCTCGTTGAAGATGCTTGCCGGGAACCGCGACTACTTTGTCGCCGACATGATATGCGACGTCGCTATCGAGGTATATATCAATGGCCAGAAGTATCCACCTCTTCTTGCAAGGGAAAAGGTTGATGCCGCACTTGCCGGTAACAGAGATAAAGCCCTTCGCGAATATTACAATCAGCCAACACGTGATGGTGGTGTGAACCAGATATGCAAATGGTCTGTCATCAGACGTGCTGAAAAGTTTGTACTGCCGCAGTTACAGCGCAAAGACCATAGTAAGTTTGTACTTGCGTTCGACCCGGCCAGAACGAACGATAACAGCATTACCGGAGTTATGCGAATCTATGAGGATCCGTATATTGGGTGGTGCGGCGACATTGTTAATGTAGTTAACTTCGTGGATATTGCGACGAAGAACAAGTACAAGCTCGACGCGGATCGTCAGCTTGCTGGATTACAGAAGCTGTTGCTCGACTATAACGGTGATGCGCCGGATTATGAGTATATCGATTCGCTGCTGATCGATCAGGGATCAGGCGGAGGCGGCACACACTATGCCGACCACTTTATGCATGACTGGAGCTTGCCGGGATTCTCGGCAATACACCGTGGACTGATCGATGCAAGCCACGAGCTGTACCAGACATACGTTTCACAATATCCAAACGCTTGCGATAAGCTGCGGCTGATAAGCCCACGTAAATATCGTACGCGAATGGTCGAGGAGTTTATCGAGCTGATGGATCTTGGTGTTATCAGATTTCCGAAGGAATTTGATTCCACGAAAGATTATGTCAGGTTGACAAACGCTAATGGCGACCACATAGAAGATAAATTTCTTTCAGAGGACGAGCGAGTCTCTTTGGTCGAGATCGACCTCATGAAAGAGGAAATAACAAATATACAAAAATACACGAACGCTGACAAGACGTCGGCGACCTATGCTTTGGCAAAAGATAAGGAGAACACAATGCACGATGACCGCTTCTATGTTGCGATCATGCTTGCACATCGTTTGTATGAACTGCGGCGTGGCACTGTCGTGGCACCACCGGAAGCATACAAGAATACTTCTTTGATTATGATGAAAGCGCCAAATCTTAGGAAAGCGAGGTAATGCCCATTGGAGAATAGAGAATATACACTAGATGATTTCTTGCGCTATCAGGCACGTATCGTGTCAGGCGGGCTAAACCTCGTCAAACTGCGCGACAAATCTCTTGTGAACACACAATTTTCGCGCCAGTATATTTTACGCTGGTTAAAGTCACCAATTACGAATGAACGCAACTTGCGTGAAGCGAGCCGTGCTGCGTATAGATCGAGCCAGCAGTATCGCGAACTGATACAGTACAAGGCAAGCTTGCCTTTGTGGAGATACATCTTGAAGCCGATGGCCGATGACTATACCGTCAGTCAGAAGATCAAGAAGATCATGCGCCGTGAGCTATATAACTACGGTGCATATGTTGAGAAAATGAACCTACCGCACGAAATGGAGAAGGTTCTTCGCATCACATATATTGATGGCGTGTTCTATGGAGCCATCTGGGAAGAGAATGAATCTTTCTATATCCAGCCTATCAATCCTGACATTTGCAGACTGGCGACCATCCTTGATGGCACGTTCCTGTATGAAGTGGATATGGCGAGATTATTGGAAGATGACCTTGTCAGCTATCCACCGATCTTTACGACGTTGTGGCACAAGTACCACGATGATACGACTGGTCTTGTTCCGCGTTGGCAGTTGATCCCCGGCGACGTCTCTTTCTGTATGAAGGCAGACGAATCTCTCCTCACATATTCCCTCCCACCTTATATCTCTACATTGCCTCTTGTTTCAGACCTTGAGAATTATACGGAGCTATCTGCTGCTGAAGCAGAGCTCTCTCTGTATAAGATGATCGCAATGACCATTCCTCTGGACGCAAACAAGAAGCCGACGATCAGTTATCAGGAAGTTGAAAAGTACTACAATCAGGTCGCGTCAAACTTGCCGGATGAGGTCGGTGCTATTGCAACACCGTTCAGTTATACGGTGATTGGATTTGATGAGTCAAGCACAACGACTCATGTCGACCGCATCTCGGATGCTACTAATAGATTCTGGGCTGGTTCCTGTGTGAACTCGCTGATCTTTGGTGACGCTACCAATAAGAGCGCTACCGCGTTGAAACTGTCTGTTCAGAAAGACGAGCAGATGATTTACAGCTGCATCAAACAAGCTGCACGTATTATCAATCGTCTCCTGAAGTACCGCTTCCGCAGCGTTAAGGTAAGGTATATGCTTGAGTTCTTGCCTGTCACTTGGATGAATGTTGAGGACAAAGCAAAGCAGTACCGTGAAGGATCTACATATGGAATACCGGTTAAGTTGGCATATGCTGCAACACTTGGTATATCGCCGGAATGCTTCGAAGGCATGAATATTCTTGAAGAAGATGTTCTGGATATGTTTGATACTTTGAAACCGTTGCATGCAAGCACAACCATTTCCGCGTCTGATAGTGCTGGCCGCCCAAGCACCGATGAAACCGGTGAGACGCCGAGCGACAAAACAGACCAGAATCGAGAAACGGGGAATTCTTAATATGCAAATGGTATATGTACTAAAGCCCGAAGTCGCAGAGTCTTTGAAGGCGAAGGGCTATGAATTAAGTAAAAACCGAGCACTCTTAATTGATGGAGTGTTTTGTTTTGAAGCGGATCGCAAAATGATCGAACTGTTGAGGTCCGCATACAATGAAGCTGACTACGTCGTAGACCCGCTCCTACGATATGGCCAGCGCATAGGAGAAAACTGATGAGAAAAGACAAATCCATTGTCGCCTACGAGGCAACACTTGGTGAAGTGCAGCGCGTGAATTCGCAGTTCTCAAAGGTTAGAATCCGTGTTTGTTACGCAGGATTAAACCGTCACGACGAAGTGATCTCGAAGGAAACTTTGAACCGTGCGGCTGAAAACTCTCTGCGTCTCGTTCCTATTGTTGGACATTATATTCCGGAAGTTGACAACTTCGGCGGACATGATATGGCGTTTGAGTTTGAAGGCAATGAGCTGAAGCTGAAGAGCCTGACCAAAGCATATGGTGTGGTCCCGGAGACAGCCAACTTCGCTTGGGAAACTGTCACTGAAAAGAACGGCATTACGCAACACGAATATCTGACTTGCGACGGTATCCTGTGGACTGGACGCTATCCGACCGAGTGTAACTGCATACTCGATCATGGCATGAACCAGAGTATGGAGTTTATGGTGAACAAATGGGGAGAAACCCCTGATGGTCACGATGAGATTCTCGATGGTGAGTTTGCGGCATTGTGCATTCTCGGCAAGTCCGGCGATCCGAATGTCAATGTTGAGCCTTGCTATGAAAAGGCTGGCATTGAATCTTACTCTTTGAATAACGGCGTTGAAGAACTGATGCAAGCTTATCTGGCCAGCCTCGAAGCTCCGGTCGAAGAGCCTGTTGAAATTCAGGAGTCGATTGAAGAAGAGCCTGAAGAGGTAGCCGATCCTGAACCAGAAGAAAGCGAAGAGCCAGAGTCTGAGGAAGAATCAGAGCCTGAAGCAGAGCCGGAACCGGAGGAAGAGCCGGAGCCTGAACCTGAAGAGGAAGAAGCTCCGGAAGAAGAACCGGAACCTGAGCCTGAAGAAGATCCTATTGAAGAGTCCGCTGAGGTTGTTGAACCTGAACCGGATTATCAAGCGGAGATAGCTAATTTACAGGCGCAGCTTGCAGAGGCTGATGCTCTCATTGAAAGCCTGAGAGATCAAGTCTCCAGCTTGGACGTCGAAGTAACAATGCTTCGCGCTTATCGTCGTGGTATCGAGGAGGCAGAAGCCGAGTCTGATATTCGCGCACAGTTCGCTGATCTCGATGGCGATGAAGACTTCGAGAAGCTTCTTGAGAATCGTGAGTTACTGCACGATATGACCGCATTATGCGAAAAATGCTATGCGATTCGTGGCAAGAAGATGCCGCCGAAGCCGCAGAGCAACTATCAATTCAGGGGAGTGAAAATCCCCATCCGCGCCGCTGAAGATGGCAATCAGCCCTATGGCGGCATTGTGGACGCATACAAGCGTTCGAAATAAGCACACACTTTATGGAGGCAAATAATGGCATATCCTATCGTAAATATCGACCGTATGCACGGCACCGATAATATGGCCGACCTTCGCAGCGCGAAGTACGGCTCTTTCTCCGGCAACCCCAGCGTATTCACTGGTGCTGGAATCAACAATGGCTGCATCGTTGTCCTCAATGGCATGATCGACCATGAAATGTATTACGCTATTGCTCCGGCGAGCACTAACGTATTCGAAGACCTGTATCTGGTAGCATCTCCGGAATTCCTGCCCAATCCTCTACAGCAGTCTCTGGATTGCTTCACGAATGAAGCAAATGCTCCCATCCGCCTGTTCAAACTGCAAAACGGTGACGTTTTCTCCATCACTGCGGATGGCGTAAGCGGCAGCAACTTCGCGGTTGGCGACGAAATCTATTTCCAGAATGGCGACGCTCAGCTGAAGCAGTCTTCTGGTGTTGCTCAGATTGGTTCTATCGTAGCAATCGAGAGCAAGGGCGGCAAATCTTGGCTCGTTATCGAAGTCAAGTATGTTGCTGAGTAATCGGAGGTGACTACAATGAACGAACTCGTAAAACTGACTCTTGACATTTATCACAAGAACTATGGCACTTACAGTGCTGAAGATATGGAAGGCGCACTCCGCAGCAAACTGATGGAGCTCAACGGCGGCAGCGACAAACTGTCCATGAACGCTCTGAAAGTTCTCCGTGCGCATCCTGAACTCTACGCCTATATCGAAGAGCTCGTTGACCAGATTTCGAGAGAAGCTCTGGAGAACAATGAATTCTATCGTAAGCTGGTTGAGCAGAAGACTATCTCTGCTGGCGATCTGCCTGTTTTCCATGTACGTAAGAACGCTAACTACGTTGTGGCAAACTGCGCTCGTGGTACTCAGGGCATCCGCCGTCAGCGCGTTGCTCAGGAAACTGACATCGTTCTGAATCCGGAACCCCATGCGGTTAAGGTCTATGAAGAACTGGTCCGTCTGCTTGCCGGAAAGACTTCCGTCGTTGAGATGGTTGATGACATCTCCAAGGCGATTGCTCGTGCTCAGCTCGACGATGTGTTCGCGGCTTGGAACTCCCTGACCGCTGCTGAACTTGGTTCTACCTATTATGTTCAGGCTGCTGGTACTTACAGTGAGGATGCTCTCCTTGATCTGGCTCAGAAAGTATCTGCTGCTAATGATGGTGCAGACGTTTTCTTCATAACCACACTCGCCGGCGCACGTGCAATCAACGCATCTGATGGTGCCGAAATCCACAAGGCAGACATCTACAACTACGGTTATGGCCGTAAGTGGAACGGCATTGATGTTGCAGTTGTTCCGCAGCGCTTCAAAGCTGGAACGACCACCTTCATGTTCGATGACAAGATGATCAATATCCTCCCGATCATCGACGAGAAGCCCATCAAGCAGGTTCTTCAGGGAGATACGTGGATCAATGTCCACAATCCGGAAGACAATGCTGATCTGTCCGCGGACGCTGTTGCGATCTCTTCGTGGGCAACTGGCTTTGTCACTGGCAACCAGTTCGGCAAATACATCCTGCCGTAATCAAGAAAGGACTCAAAGGATATAACATGGACATGAACGCAAAGAAGTCGGGGGCTGCTCAGTCAGCCCCCTCTCGTAGATCCGCTCCAACCATTGCTCCCAACGAGGAAGTCCTCGTGCAGAATGGCTTCTTGGGAACACTTACCTATATTTCTAAACGGAATGGCACACCGCTGATGTTTAACCAATTCGGCGACAGCGACTATATTTCCTTCGGCGAGCTGCAAACAATGCGCAGTACGCAGCCGGCATTTTTCTCCAACAATTGGATTCTGATCGACGACGATGAGATTCTAAATGCTCTTGGCGTCATGAAGTATTATGAAAACTCCATGAAGTGTGTTGAAGATTTCTATGACTTCTTCAACAAACCGCTCAAGCAGTTTAAAGCGATACTCGGCAAACTGCCATCTTCGCAGAAGAGTGTGCTTTATGCAATCGCGAAAGAGAAGATTGCGAACGGGGAAATCGATAGTTTGAAGAAGATAGACGCGCTCGAGGAGGCGTTTGGGGTGTCCTTCAAGGAGGACTAATATGTCAAATACTTCATTTGGCGACGTCTTTGATGTCGCTATCTGGAAATTCCGCGATCGCGATATTGTTTCTTACGACGAATCTGACCGAGAGGCTATCCTTGGGGTACATTTGCTATCAGCATCTTCTCATGCGATGGCCGTCACCGGCGACAATAGTTTTGATATAGATTACAAGAGACACGCGTTTAAAACAACGCTCACAAACGAACAGATAGATATCGTAGCTACTGGGATTGCGTACGAATGGTATAACCGGAAAGTGCTCAATTCAGAGACTATCCGCAACAGACTCAGCAATAAAGACTACTCCAATCATAGCCCCGGCACTTTGCTTGAGGCGATGGTCAAATTACGCGATCAGCTGAAATATGAGTGGGATGTAAAGTTGATCGAATATAGTATGAGATATGGAGATGTGTCAAAGTGGACAGCGCAGTAACGTATCTGGTGCGTCTGAAAGACCGCATCTATTATTTACTCGTGCTTAAAGAGCGAGAAGCCAGTGGCGAATCGGTGCACTTTGCTGAGTGTGCGACCTCAACTTCCGAGCGTATGATCGGAGCATTGGCTAGATATCCACAACTAAAAACGCAGGATGCGTTTATCGATGCTATTGACGCGATTGCATTCTGTGCGAACGAAGGAGTGTCGTTACAGCATGTACGCACTCATGTCCTTAATACCGTGAACGACTTGGATCGACTGATCATCAAGCTACAGGGGGTGTAATATGACCGATTGGAGTTTGTATGATAGAGATATGACGTTCAGGGGAGCTACTCGACGTGATGAAGAAATTTATAACGCACAGTATGACTTCGAAGAATATGGTCCAGATCATCCGGGTTATCAGACTGTCGAGGTGCGCGGAAAGAAATATGGTGTACTCCTGCGATCCGGTGATGAAGGATATTTAAAGTCGTTCCATGCGAAGTATGGTTCGGATATTGTTCTTGGCGATGTAATGCTGTTCTCTGGTATGCATTGGCTCGTCATTGATATGGACTTTACGGATCCTGTTACGCGTGTTGGCAGAATCCAGCAGTGTAACAGACAGATCAAATGGCAGAATCCGAAAACGAAAGAAATTATCTCTCGTTGGTGTACAGCTACTAAGCCGTACTATAGTAACGTGGCTGACGGTCCAAGACTTGACACGTCGAAACGAGAATATAAGATTCAGCTGCCATATGATTCTGAAAGCTCACAAGTCGGTGTTGACAAACGCTTCATGCTCAACGTTGTCGATGGAGTGCCGCAGAATTATCGTCTGACGTCGCACGACCTTATCACCAGATATTTTGATGACATTGAAGTCGGCTTTGTTATCTGGAACCTCGTTAGCGACAACTATGTCGCAGGAGATGATAACGTTGATAAGATGATATGTAACTACATCTCAACAGATGATACATATCCTACCGGAGGAGGTTGGGTCTAATGCCGTTCTTATCCGAGTTTACCAAATATAAAAAAATCATTGCAAAGGCGATTTGTGAAGACAAAGATTGCGTTGCTCTGATTACTAATACAGATGTCGAAGATGTAACTGTACCGGCTTACGATCTCATCGAAAGCGTTGATCCTGCTGGAAACAGGCATCGTGGACAAGTACACTTGTACGACTATCTTCCGGGTACTGAAGAAGTCGGTGAAGTACACGTATGTGTGGAAGTTGAAGACGCGAAGGTGGTCAAGGGCGCGGTTGCCAACTTCGAGATTCACATTTATATTATAGTGCCTGAAAATCTTATGGTTATGTATGGCCAAATTCGCCGGGATGCTCTGGCTGCTGCAATTGACAACTTGATCAACGGCAGCACAAACTTCGGCTTCGGCAAGCTTGAACGTATCATGGGTGGTGGGAGTTTTCTCGCTGTTAATAAATGGCGCGGCCGCGAGCTTGTATATATGAACGAAGACTACAACCGTATCGGGAGCCGGATGTGAACCAGAACGACAGGGATAAACTAGCTACATACTTTGGCAGACCATTCCAGATAAACAGCAAAATATCGATACGCCAACCAACGATTGGAGAGATCATTGACTTCGGCGAGAAAAACTTCTTTTCCTTGATTTCTCGTGCAACTGCCATTTCTTCAGAGTATAAATCCGTGCTCTGGGATGCTGGCATTGATTACGAGAAAGTGGATGATTTTTGCATGTTTTCTTGGATGATGCATGGAATGCCAGTAGAACAGACAAGTATCCTGTTTGGCGATGTTGATTTCACAAAGTTTAATCCTGTTGTGCGTGAACAGGGTGACACGGTTCTTTTTAACAAAGAACAAGATATAATCATAGATTTCAACTTGCACCGTCGTATCGTTGAATATTTTAAAGATGCGTACGGTATACAAAAGAAGCCAGAAAAAGCAGCAAACGAACTTACTAAAATGAAGCTTATTGAGCTGGATCGTATAGATAGAGAGGATGCTAACAACAAACCGCAAGAATCAATGCTACAGCCACTCATCTCTTCACTTGTTAACCATCAGGGGTTCAAGTATGATCTGTCCGGAATTCAAACTCTTACATTTGGTCAGATTATGGACGCTGTGCAGAGGCTTCAAATTATTCAATCCGCGCAAGCACTTTTACAGGGCTCAATGTCTGGGTTCTGTGACACGTCGAAAGTCCCGAAGAAACAATGGGACTGGACACGAACAATTAATTAATAAATGGAGATAACGATTCAATGAGACACGATAAAATTATCGATAGAGTTATCCGTGCGTATGTCCGCGTTCCTTCCACGCTGAAGGTTAAGTGGATGATGGATCAGCTGAAGGATGTCACCGCAAGCGCGACGATGGAAACCACAGAGGTTCTCGACGCTCTGGATACGCCGATCACTGAGCTGCCTCGTGCAAAAGCATTTGAGCTCAGCGGCAGCAATGCTCTGTATCATCTCGACCTTCAGGCCGAGCAGTATGGTACAAGCGTTGAATTGTCTGATGCAAACGCGACGTTCGAAGCACCTTGTGCTGAAGAAATCGAATATAAGCAGAATGACGCAAATGTTACTCTGAAGCATACGCCTTCCGGAACCGGTGCTGAAGGTATCCCGTTCATCTACACTCTGGTTGATGGCGCGACCGATCAGTCGTTCGAGTATGCGGCAGAGGCAGCTGCGAATAAGTTCACTTATTCCGGCACTACCCTGACGCTCCCGACCGGTCTGTCCTCTGCGGCTGGCGGCACGATCCTCGTTGTTTACAACTACACTGCAAATGACGAAGATGTCGTACAGAAGATCGACAATCAGGCTGGCAAATATCCGGAAATGGTCAACGTTCTGCTTGAGGTTCTGTTCCGCGACACTTGCGATGACTCTCTGAAGTCCTTCGGTTATGTCGTAATGCCTCGTGCAAAATTCGATGGCAACGTAGACATCGACCTTACTCCGGACGGAAACCATCCGTTCACGATCAAAGCCTATAAGGAATATTGCTCCTCGAAGCAGTCTCTCTGCACGTGGTATATTCCCGAAGGTAGCGTTGACTAATGGCCAGCGGGTCACAGGCTCCTAACAGGCGGTGTCTAGTTTGTGATGCGCCATATTACTTTTGCGCCTGTCATGACAAGCGTGAAAAGTTTTCGTGGCAAATGAACTGTGATACTCCGATGCACTTCCAGATTTTTCTGGCAGCATTAGAGTATCGAGATGGCATGGCGGACAAAAATGCAGTAAGGCAGAAGCTTGAACGCATCGGCTTTACCAAGAATGATTTGCTCTGGTGCACCGAGTCGATCAGAAAAATTTTGTCTGACGTCTTTGCCGAGGAGTCTGAGTAAAAAATGTGAGGAGGGCGAGAAATCGTCCTCCTTTTATTATAGCGATGAAGATACTGGCATTTGACCAAGCGACCAAAGTGACCGGATATGCTGTGCTTGAAGATGGAGTGCTTTCACGGCATGGTGTACTTACTGTAAAAGGAAACGACGATATTATGAGTCGCATATACCGCATGGTAGACCAGATTACAGCTTTGATCACTGAAGAGAAACCTGACATTTTGTACTTTGAAGGTGTCGAAGGTGTACAGAATGAACGCACAATGATTTATCTGGCTAATCTGCAAGGAATGTGTCTTGGTTGTTCTCGCATGCTTGGCTATACTGGGAAAACAATTGATGTCGCGACATGGCGACATACGATGCAGTTCCAAATGGGGCGAGGCGTGAAACGAGAAGACCTCAAGGCGCAAGCCGTGAAGACCGTTGCAGACACTTATGGAGTTGAGTGTGGCGACGACGAGGCTGAAGCAATATGTATTGCTGTGGCTGTGTATAGAATAAATTTTGAATCCAAGGAGTAAAGGATATGTTTGAAAAGAAAGATTATATAAAAGTTCGTGGAATTGGTATGATCAAATGCAAACCGGAACTTGACGTCGGAGATGTTCGCTTAATCTGTGAGACAGCGAGCGGCCTTCCATTCGTAAAACCAGAAGGTGAAGATGCAAAGACAGAATATTTGCCAGAGCTTGTCGAATATTCATTTGTCGCAGCGTTGCTTGCTGTTGCTACAGATTATGATTTAAGTGAAAACGATTTGTGGCACGATATGCATTACACCAATTTAGTGCAGAAGCTATACGTGTATTATAGCGAATACTATGACGAAATGTATACCGGAACTATGTGCAGGATTTCGACGATGGCAGAGTCGATTAAACCGTTGAATGAGGAAGCGATTTTTAACGGGGTTGCAAAGTCTCTCGAAAATGTTGATATTGGAGACATCCTGAATGTAGCTCATACCATTTCAGAGATGGACGCACAAGAAATAGTAAAGGCGGCGTTAACAACTGACGCCCCGTAAGGAGGCGTTATGAGCTGGTTAGATAGTCTAGAAAGCGCTATTTCGCAATATGTATATGCAAATTATACGTCTGGCGCAATAAAGGATTATGCTAAATCTGCTGGCATAAATTTGGAAAATATAAAACCGAAAAAGCTCTCCCCTGTCGCTGCTGAGAGAATGGAAAAAGCTGCCAAAGACTTTGCAGAAATGTTATATAGAGCACAAGTCGCTGCTTATGATTCGTCTCTCGGCCAAGGCGTCGGTAAACGTTACATGCCTCTCGTCGGTAAGGTTGAAACTTCAGCAGACGGGAGATTTGTTGTTAGAGTTGAATATAATGGCGATGCGCTGCACAGACCATCTTATAATCCGGATTCTGAAGGCGTTGATAACATTTTAAACTTACTAAATACTGGCTACAAAGTCGAAGGATGGGTCCCATACAAACTTGTGAGGAGCAGAAGCAAAAGCGGCAAATTTAAAAAGATGTTTGCCAGACGGCAGAGAGACGCTATGGGCTTTTTCGACGCAGCCATAAGCGAGTTTAAATTAAAATATCCAGAGTATGATATTGTGCCCGATGATGATATCGCGCTCAGTTCGTAAGGAGGTAGGTCATGCCAAATCCCGGATTTGAAATAAGCAAAGACGGTAGTATACCGATTAAGATACGCATTGACGGCATTGAAGAAGTTAGAGCGTCTTTAACTCAATTCTTCAAAGACATGCAAAAGTTGGCGAAGATTGATGTTGTAATCAACACCACACAAGCAAAGTCAATGCATGCTCGGTTGCAACAGCAGCTTGCTGACGCAACACAAAAAACAAAAGCTAACGCTCAATCAAATGTTGCAAAAAATGTTAGCGAAGTTGAAAGGCTTGTTTCTGCCTCTAAAACATTAATGACGTTGACGTCAAAGCAATATGATTGGTCGAATATGAGTCAAAGCGAACAAGCTAAGATTCGCAATGTTCAAGAACTTCAGAGAATGATGAAGCTGGCGGAAGCTGGTGAAAAATCTATCATTGATGATGGATCTTTTCAGAAACAAATCAAGAAAGTCAAACTTGATCTTGATAAATCATATGCTGATTCAGCTAGGAAAAGAGCTGATGAAGTAGTTGCCGCTAGAAAAAGAGAGGCAGATGCAGAGGCCAGTCTTAACAGGCAACGTGCAAAATCTGCCGAGGAGCAAGTAAATTTCTACAAGAAACTTACTCCTTATGAGAATGCGGAAGCGACAATGTCAGCAAAACTTGACAAGATGTCTGACAAATCTAAAGCATCTCAAACAACAAAAGAGTATCAGGAATTTGTGTCGTTGCTCAACAAAGCACGCGATCCAAACACTTCTTGGTTCGACAAACTTGATGCTTTAGATAAGCTTTCTGTTGCCGGTAACAAGGCAAAGATATCCATTCAGGCGCTGAACGAAGAGCTGAATAAAGAAGCTGCGACACAAGTTGCTCAAGATAAAGCAGCCGCAAAAATCGAACAACAGCGACAAGCTGCTCAAGAAAAAGCAGCTGCAAGTCTTGAAAGACAGAGAGCGCAGTCCGCGCAGGAACAAATGAACTTCTACAAGAAGCTTGTTCCGTATGAAAAAGCTGAGCTTACGATGGGTGGCCAGCTAGACTCTATGTCGAAGAAAACAAAAGTAGCACAAACGACAGAAGAGTACAAAGAATTTTTAGCTCTTTTAAACACGGCTCGTGATCCCAATACTTCTTGGTTTGAAAAATTAGACGCGCTTGACAAACTGGCTTTGGCCGGTCAAAGAGCAAAAATGTCCATACAAGACTTGAACAAGGAGCTTGCGAGGAGGGCTGCAACTCAGGCGGCTGAAGACAAATCAGCTGCAAGTCTTGAAAAGCAACGTGTAAAAGCATATCAGGAACAGCTAACATTCAACGAGAAGCTTAAGTCGTTTGACAATAATCAGCTGACAATGGAGAATGATTTACGTCGTATCTCCGAGGCAACTAACATGTCTCAAACGACGAGCGAGTTCCAAGAATTTGTGTCTCTTCTAAATCAGGCGAAAGACACAAGTGCAGCATGGTTTGATAGGCTTGACGCGTTCAAGCAGTTGCCAACAGCTGCTACTAAAGCTAGGATATCTATACAGAATTTAAATAAAACTGTTGCTGATGCACTTAATGTACAGAAACAATATAATGAAAATTATCAGAAGATAAATGGCCCATCCGGAGCAGAGTGGGTGCAGCAGCAGAGAGATACGATTCTTTCTTATAGCAATGCAGATCCGGCTGTTATACAACAAGCACAGGCTGCGCTAAACAATGTGATTAAGGCTGGAACCGGAGACAAACAAGCTGATACGGCTGCACAAAAAGCATTGAATGATGCGATGCGCGAATATCAGACAATACTGGACCTGTTATCACGTTCTAATTCTGCAAACACGACATTGCTCGATCAGCAAAAAGCTCTTGCAAATATGAACGCCGAGATTGGCGCGTATATGCAAAAGTATGATCGCGGCCTTTCTAAAAATCCTGCACTATATAAACAAGTGCAAGATTTATATGCCAAGACTCTAAACCCGGATAATGCGGGAGAGAAATCTACACTGGCTGCTCAATGGGCAGAAGTTACAAGTGCTTGCCGTTCTGCCGGTGTAGAGGCAGAGACTACAAGATCCCGCATGAGCAACTTGTTTGCGCAGCATTTCAACACTGCCATTATTATGGCCGCGCTGAATGGTTTGCGTATTGCCATGCGCCAATTATGGACTGATATTAAAGACGTTAACGAAGCGTTAGTCCAGACGCAAATTGTTACCGGACTTACCGGCGCAGCTCTTGAGAATTACACAGACAGAGCATATGAGGCGGCGTCTCGTTCTAAAGACACCGTCACGAATATCCTTGACTCTGCAACTGCATACGGACGTCTTGGTTACGACTCTGAAATTTCTGTTGACCTTGCTGAACTTACTTCAATGTACGCTAAGCTTGGCGACACGGATGTAAGCAGTGCTACTGACGCTATCACTGCAATGATGAAAGCGTTTGACTTGCAAACTGCTGATGAGATTGAAGCTGCGCTGGACAAACTGATTTATGTAGGTAATAACTTCCCTATCTCCGCTTCCGGACTTGGTGAAGGTCTAAACAACGCCGCATCAGCATTGGCTTCTGCTGGCAACTCTCTCGAACAGACTTTGTCTCTGTTGATGGCCGCAAACGCAACCGTTCAGAATCCGGCAAAAGCAAGTACGGCAATGCGAACTATCACAGCTCGTATTCGAAACTCTACAGCAGAGCTTGGTGAACTTGGCGAAACTTTACAGGAAGATTATAACACTGTTTCTAAATATAGAGACAAACTGCTTGGCGTAGCCAATGTCGATATTCTTGATGAGACTGGACAAGAGTTCCGGTCTACATATGATATCTTGAAAGATTTGGCCAGTGTCTGGGGAACACTTCAGAGTACTGAGCAAGCAACTATTACAACCATGCTTGCCGGAACAAGAAATCAGGATATCTTTGCAAGCATCATGAAGAACTTCCCGGAAGCTATTTCGGCTATGGATGGGATGGATAGTGCTGCTGGGTTAATGGATCAGAAATTTGTCGCTGTTTCCGAATCTATCAGCGGTGCATTAAGCGAGCTAAGTAATGCGTTTAGTAAATTCAGCACGAACCTAGTTAACTCAAAAGGAATTGTTACCGCAATAAACGGACTTACAAAACTTGTTGAGATTCTAGATAAGTTCAGAGGTTTCTTTGGAACCGGTGGGCTAGCATTAGCTGGATCATTAATACCTCTCATGAGCAAAACTATGGGAAGTATGAATTTCGGCCAATACAGAGGCATTGCTTCAGCTCTTGGTGATAGTGCGAATTGGAATTCTGCCATTGAAAGCATGCGAATCCTTAACCCATTGCAGCGTCAGACGATAATGAATTTGTCTTCGCTTGATATTATGCAACAGTCATTATTCACCGATATGGCGAAGGCTAAAGGCGTTACAATTGGGGCGGCTGGCGCATTTGGATCACTTAGCGCATCGTTACAGACAGCAAAGATGGGACTTGAAAACTTTGTTGCATCTGGTAACGCTTGGATCATGCTGGCTCAGGCGATTATACTTCTCATTAGTGGCATTATCCAAGCACAGAGAAACGCTCAGATTGAAGCGAGCCGTCTTGCTGCTCAGAGACAGAGAGACGCTGTTGACCAAATAAAGAGTGTCAAGAGTAATGCGGACGAATACGATTCATTGGAATCAAGCGTATCGCAGTATATTTCACAGCTTGAGCAAATCCAGCAAACGATAAGCGAGAACGAGGTTGGCACAAAAGCCTACAGCGATGCACAAAAAGATCTGAACAATATCAATTTGAAGATAATTGATGTGTTTGGCGAAGAAGCCGCTATGGTCAAAGGTGTCACCGACGACCTCGAGTCTTATGCAGCAACGCTAGAAAAAATTGCTAGGAAAAAGCGTTGGGACGCTCTGAACAGTCCTGAAAATGCAATAGGTGTTGATAACGCGTTAGCGCTATATGGCATTGATAAACATGGAGAAAGAACTGGCCCTGTTGAGCCTTTTAAAGTAGATTCCAACATAGCTTTGTCTTATAAAACAACGCGAACTTTATCGTCACAAGTCGATCCAATTACTCAGATTGTCACATATTCTGAAGAATGGGGACAGACCGTGGATGAATATCTCGCGTCTGTTGTTGGCGATAGGCTCTCTAAGTATATTGATTGGTTTGGTTCGTCAGACTCGAGTGACTGGGGCGGTTTGTTCAAGAGACGGGGTGAAGGGACAATGTCCGCAACCCTTACAAGCCTAGAATTTAAAGACGCTGAAAGTGTTATTGAAATCTACGATCTCTTATCAGAAAGATATGATGAGCTGATCGAGAAAAAAGATTACAGCGGTGCAAAAATTGTCGCTCAGTTCAGAAGCGCTCTTAATCAAGCGATGGGTGTCACCGAAGCTATTTCCGTGTTCCAAGACTATATGGACGGAATGGTAGAGTTCGGCGATACTATATACACCGAGGATTATAACAAGTTAATAGGCTATCAGAGCAGTTTCAATGACGCCGTTAAGAACCGTAACACAGAAGAGGCACAAGGCATCTATAATACTGCTACCAGTCTTTTAGATAGCATGATTGCTACCGCAAATGAAAAGGGGCAATCGTGGGCTGTCAGTTTCTTTGAAGGGTTGCGTTCGCAATTCCAAACGCAAGCCAACGCATCGCTGGATCTAATAAACAGCGATCAAGCAACCAAGTATATTACAGGGCATAACCCGGTTGAGGATTATCGCAAGAAAATGTCAGGGTTTAATCAGGGCATTGCGATGGATGCAATCGGGAATGTTGGTGATCTTGGTGAAAAAACGCATCAGATGCTTGGCGCTCGCGAGATATACAATAATGTATTCCAGAAGGACGATGAAGGCAACTATATCAATCTGGATAAAGCAGAGAAAGATATAGAACATCTGAATGAGTTCTTTGGCACAGATTTCAAGAAGGTCACGGAAGAAAACGCTGAAACTTATGAAGATGCGTTTAGTGAAATGTTTGATTCTGTTGGCGAAGACATCTATGGCGCAATTGAAGGAAATATAGCCGAGGCACTTACTTACGCTGAGAGTAACATCGAAGGCTTCGACATCGGCGACTATATCACCGATGACGGTGTTGACTTCACCGGAATAATGAATGCTCTGGCTGCGCTACCTCCGTCTGCTGATCAGGCTGGTGCTTCATCGGCAATGGCTCTTGCAAACGAACTGAAAACAGTTGCCGGCATGAAATTTACGCTCAGTGCAGATCCTAACACCGGTACAGTTACTGTTAATGCTGAGGGTGGTACTGGCACATATAAGCCTAAAGGCGGCGGTGGCGGCGGCGGTAAAAAGAAAAAGTCAAAATACGAACAAGATCTTGACGCACTGGAACGCATCATTAAGATGCTTCGTGAGCAGCTCAATTACTATGAAGAAGGCTCCGACCAGTGGATTGCACGACAGCGGAAGATCATTGATAGATACAAAGCTGGCGTTGCAATTACGATGCAAGAATACAACCGTTTGATCAAGAGCGGTCTGAAACAAACGGATGATTCTGTAAAAGAAATTGTAGACAAGATTCTTGAGTATCAGGACGATATCTTCAAAGAGTCGCAGAATCTGTGGGAAGCTGTCCGTCAGAACCAGATAGACTCTCTGGAACACACCAAAGATCAGAACGACGCTGCAATCCAGCTTGAGAACACGCACCATGATCTTCTCATGACGATCCGCAATGAGCGGCGTGAACTCGAAGACGAGCTTGAAGCGGCGCGTAACGCATATAGCGAAGTGATGACTCCGGCAGAGCTCGACGCATTGTTCTCTCTCGATGACTATACAGAGCTCATGGACAAGCTGACCGACATAGAGACAGACGCAATGGGAATGTACGCAGAGTACAAAGACCAGATTGCGGCTGTGTCGGAAAAAGAGACATACATGGTCGATTACATCACCGATGAATTCGAACGCCAGTATGAGCTCAAGATGAAGGAGTACGAGATAGCCAAAGCAGAGCTCGGAGTTGCAAAGGCACAGCAAGAGCTTGACAATGTCAGAAACGAGCAGACCGTGATGATGCTCAAAGATGGCATGTGGCAGTGGGTTGCTGATCCTGAAAAGGTGCTTGAGGCTGAGCGTAAACTCGCTGAGGCGCAACAAGAGCTGTCAGATGCTCAGGAAGAATTCAGTTTCCAGAGCATGGTCAAGGAGATGGAAGCCAACAGTTCCGAGTTGAAGAGGCAGATCGACGCCCTGAAAGCTTTGACGTTTAGCATGGACGAGCTGGCTAATCAGATTCACCTCTTTAGCGACAAAATATATAAAGAGCTCCTCATGTATCTCACCTCGTCGACTCAGCAATACTTCAAGAAGTACGAAGGCTCGACCGCTGTTCCGGCGTTTGCGTCCGGTGGTGTTATCGCAAGGGGAGGCCTTGCGGAGGTACACTCTGGCGAACCTATATTTGGCACAGAGGATGCTGTCAAGCTGTGGAAGTTTGTCCACAACCTTACGCCGAATGACATCTCAACGGCACAAACGATGGCCGGAATCAACCGTATGGCTGTCGGCAATATGAATGGCGCGGTTGCAACCAATGCTAACTCCATGATAGACAACAGCGTCACGATCAACGGCATGCGTGTTGATGGCGAAAACGCTCAGGCGCTCATCGCGATCATGCGTCAGGTTGTTGCATCGTATCAGCCAATCACAAACTAACATAAGGGGCGGAACTCCTCCGCCCCTTTCACTATTTTATAAAGGACGGAGAATGCATGATTAACAAACCATATTCTTTGCTCCCGTCCGATCTTGAAGACGGTAGCGGCGTTGTCGACATTGCAAAACAGACAACGTTTTCCTTTCAGGCAACTGGAACGTCGCCGATCTACATGATCGCTCTGGAAATGTGCGACATATCCGGCACACCGACCACTTCCCTGTTCTTTTCGCAGACATCGCCGATTTACTACACGAACATCGATGGCAGTGATAAGACAGTCAAGGTTGATGTTACGGCGGAACAGCTGAATCTGATTGCTGGCAATTCGTACGAGCAACAGTGGCGCGTCATTGTGTGGGATTCGACCAAGACGGAATACACGACAAGCATCGCGCAATACGCAGATGGTACGGTTACAACCGGAGAATTCGAGCCAAACTATGCCGTCGCGTCTGACTGGGCATTTGTTCAGCTCAAGACAACTCCGTCTGTCAGCGTGACCACAAGCGGCGAAATTTCTGTCAAGTATAATACGTGGACTGCGACATACACGCCGAGCTATACGTACGAAAATAAGACACCTACGACTGACGCTACGTCTATGCGTTCTGTCCGTTGGCAAGTTTTCGACACAAGCTCGAGCGAGTCGATCTATGATACTGGAGAGATCTTTGGCTGCGTCGAGCCATCATATTCTGTTGATGGTTTGAGAAACAGGCACACATATTATGCCGTGATCACAATTGTTGATCAGGATGGTGTCAGTGTGCAAAGTGTCAGCGATCCTGTGTCAGTAGTGTACGACGAGCCGACAAGCGGCATCATGACTCTGCTTTATACAAATGAGATCGATGGCTATATGGCGAAATATGGCACCGGACAAGAGATTGTATTAAACGTTGAGAATTTCTCCGGTCAGGAAGGCAGATCTTCAAATGGACCAAGCGGTTATGATATCGAGAACATCGGCGAACCAATCGGATATGTTCTGGAAAATAAAACCGGAAACACGATCACATATACTGACATCGATGACAAAGACGCCGACATCTTTACTGTCCGGTTCTTGTTCACACCTGTTCCGTATAAACCACGCGAGGATATTGTTGTGGTATATCTCGATGACGAAGAAACCGACCGTGTGCGATATGCCATTTCAAATGAGGGTGGTTTGACGCCGAGCGAATCGCTCACGCCAAGCGAGACATTGAAGCCAGAAGTTAGGTATTATTTCATCGCAGCTTATCGCGAACGTCTTGTCGACGGCGAATGGGTTGTTGTACACACAGAACTTGAATCAATTGATCTCGAAAGCATGGCGATTGATGAATTCTACTACTACGAAAATGTCGCATGTAAAATATACGATCTGACCGGAACATCATGGGCGTTTGACAAGCCTGTGACCGATGCTGATTTTGTCGAGTTTAATCTCAACTTTACATATAGTGGCGGCAGCTACACCAAGCTTATGCACTTAGAGAATTCGCCAGCTTATGTTGTTGGTCTGCGTGGCGGCTCAATATATACTGTACAATCCGCCGCGATCACTGGCGGAACTGACGCGATGAACACAGACGCCATTAAGTGGTTGTTAACAAACGCAACACAATTATAAGGAGGACGATGACACATGAGAATTGATATCATTGGTCGTGATGACTCCAAGATTTCGTATGTCGTAGTGGACTCAAATGCAGAGAGCTATAAAAACGATACTACAAAACAATATGATCCACCGATCACAGACGATACTATTTTTGCTGTTATGTTCAACAACCGCCTGATGGCGATCAACCCGGCTACCGGTTCCGCACCGGAGAAGCTGACATTCTACCGTTTTCAGGAAGACGGAACTGTGCAGTTCCCGGTTGCGACAATTAAGCTTGGTGAAGCAGACATGCCTAAAGCGTTGATTGATTTGTCTGCTGCAAATGATGAAGAGTATCAGTACATCTTTTATCCGGAAGATGAAAATCGCGTGTACGCAGGAGCTGTCGGAACTCGCGAAGCTACCGGACTTAATACAATCACTGGATATGTTGCATGTGAAGAGGTTGTGGTTTCCAACTGGAGTGACGCATATAACGCATACGTTGCGGATAAGATATTCTACTTTGATGCGAACAACCAGCCGCAGCCGATCAACAACAATGCGGTTGTGGTGAAGAACCAGACGTTTGGTCGCTTCTTTAACATTCAGCATGGCGCGACAAACGTGTTGTCCGGTCAGTTATCTTCTATGATTGGTTATGTGGATTGCAACACAATGGAGTTTATATCCACGTTTGAGATGGACGATGCGATCCGTTGGTTGACCACAGACCAGACTACAAAATTCTACAAATCGGCTCGCGGCTATGTACTTCCTGTGGACATCACGTCCGCAATTACCTTCACGCCGGAGAAGAACCGTAAAATATCTAACGTTTCTTTCGAGTGGACCGAGTGCGACATTCCGCACACCCCCACCGTGATTGGAGTTATTGAATGACGAATGAAGAAGGCAAAGAGCTACTTGATGTATTAATGGACGCTGGTGCGAAGGTAACGAACGCGAGGTACAAAACAGCGCTCAAGAAAGAAGTGGCAACCGTCAGGTTCGTTGACGGTGGAGATGTTTATATCCGTCCTGTATCTGATATGTCGACACCGACTGTCATAACTCCGACGTCGGTGTCTGATCTCGACCCCGGTGATATCGCGATGCCAAACATTACGTGGCAGCTTCTGTCATTTGGAGATATAGTCGAGGTCGTCTATGCACAGTCTTTGAATGACGGCTGTATTATCCGGAAGGTAGGCGTAGCCTCCTCCGACTTCATCGCCATGTCTGGTGCAACATTCATGGGGACAGTTGATGTTGTGCAACGCAGAGCGTACGGAACTCTGTCAAGTGCGGGATGGTATAGGGTATTAACGTATAATGCAAATGAACTTGTTGATGTTGTTGGAGCAGAAGGGTTGATTATTGATTTCAACATCGTTAGAGTCTACGGAAATGGCAACAATGAAGTTCATTATATACGTTTGTTAGGTGTTTACAACAACTTCATTTTCGTCAACGAATCGAGTCGGTCAAACGTGCTTCAAATTGACAAAATTAGATATGCCTATAACAGTACTACACACGTTGGATATGTCGATATACATTACACAAATTCATTGGCAAATGCTGTTACTGTTGCATTTGATGTTAAAACACGGCTCAATCAACAGGGTTTAATCGTAGCATCGGGATTGGAATCTGTCGCAGATGCCCCTGTCGGTGAAACGATTGTAACAACGTATACGTTCACTGCAAACGGATTCGTGCCGAATCAAAGCATTATTAATCCTTATGGCAATTTAGCAGAAACTGGTCATCGTGTTGCAACGAATCCATCTGCTGTTTCAGTTTCGTCATCGACATATAAAACTGTTGCCTCGTTGACTCTGAGTGCTGGTATGTGGTGTGTGTTTGTTACTGTGCAATGGGCATATAGTTCGACAGGAAGGCGAAGAGCATTTTTGTCAACCACGCAAGACAGTTCCTCTGCGAATGTTGGTATCATGTATACTTCCGAAATCAAAGCACTCAATGACGGAAGTGCAAACACTTATGTTAATTTCGCAGGACCTTTGGAAGTATCAGCGTCAACAACGTATTATGTCAATACATGGCAAAACTCTGGTGGTGCGTTGTCTACGACTGGCAGATTCTATGCCATGAAGATAGCATAAAAGGAGATTAAAACACATGTATCTTGTAATGGAAATTCAGAAGATGAATAGCGGTTCTGTATCGCATTTGGTTACTTCTCATGCAGAAAGAGCAGAAGCAGAACAGAAATATCATACTGTCCTTGCGTATGCGGCTGTATCATCAGTCGATGTCCATTCTGCTGTCATGCTGACAGACGAGGGTGATATGATCAAGAAAGAGACGTACTATCATGGCCATGCTGTAGCGGAGGAATAAACGATGCTGACAATTACCAATACAGACATTGCTTTGACGAGAGGTGATACAGCTCGCATAGAAGTGTCGATCACAACAGAAGACGGCACTGCGTTTTATCCGTCCGATGGCGATTCCGTTCGCTTTGCATGTAAACGCGACTGCGACGATTTGCGCTGCTTATTCGTAAAAGAGATACCAAACGACACGCTGATTCTGGAGATTGAACCGGAAGATACGAAAGATTTGAACTTTGGCGAATATGTGTATGATATCCAGCTGACTTATGCTAATGGCGATGTTGACACATTTATCCCACCGTCGAAGTTTATCGTCGAAAAAGAGGTGGATTGAGATGGACCAACTACGTGGATCATTGTCGCCACGTGGCGTAATATCTGGCGAGATATCGACGCTGACATCGAGTGGCGTTGTTGCAGAGCCGATGTCAATTACAGAAAACGGCAGATATGTGGCTCCTTCAGGGAAAGCGTATTCTCCGGTCGATGTCGATGTCCCGATACCACCCGGCTATTATGATATGACCGGCGAGTTTGCCTATTTCGGTTTGAACGCTCAGAAAGTCGCAGAATACAGCACTGGCAAGACATACTTAAAAGATACCGGATTCGCGACTTGGGTACCGTCAACCGCAAGGACTGAAATACTAGCGTCGTACGCAATTGGCACATATGCCGCCGACATGTCCTTGTATGATTATATTCTCATGATGGATTATGATATGCATTTCGCTTATCTACAGGGGACAGAACAGAAGGCGATCATTCTTCGAGAGATGTCAACTTTTTGCTATATCATAAGTAAGCGCGCTATCAACAAAGCACAGATTGATGCTTACGACGAATCATACACATCTTCCGTTACTTTAGCACAGACATCTCTTTTGCAATACTTTTCCACAAACGGTACTGAGACGTGCAGTTGGGTTTCTAATAGCGGAATATATCCTTCGCTTATGCAGCCTTCTATGTCCTCCACCGTTTCAGATAATCCTACAATTACAATCAACACTCCACCGATTAACGCTCAGTGCGCGAACGCATATTTGCCAGCAGACAAAGCTATTCTTGTTGACAAGGATGCATCATATTTTACTTGCGACTTTCAGCTGATTCAGGTTGACAGAAGGTCTATGACTTCTGCATTAAATTGGCGGATGATTGAGAAATATCATTCTTGATAATATTAGGAGTGACGAAATATGACTCAACGCGAAAAATACACTCTGGCGATTCAGCGCGACTATCGTCCTAAGCTGCATCTATATTTGCTTAACAAGGACGAGACGATACGCGATGAGATCACCAGTGATTTGATCGTAGGCGGTAATCTTCACTGCATTCTACAAAACGGCATGCAGCGTACGGCAACCATCACGATTGACAACTCGAAATTGAAATATACGCCCAATCCCAACCGTCTATGGTTTGGTCAAAAATTCAAGCTGTATGCTGGCGTTGAGTTTGCTGACGGGACCGAGTACATGGTTCCGCAAGGTGTCTTTTATTCAAGCAACCCCGGTGCGTCATACTTACAGTCTAATCGACTGGCGACGATCAACCTTGTGGACAAGTGGGCATATTTAGATGGCTCTCTCTTTGGAAAGGTTAAGGGCGCATACTATATTCCAAAGACGGTTGATATGGGAAGTGGCCCAATAATAACGAAGCTGGCCGATGCTGTCACATACACTTTGCAGCAAGATGACGGTAACGGCGATCCGGTCGACCCCATCACTCCGTTCTTTGATAGCAACATCACGAATGTTGATTTGCCATACACGCTTCGCTCTAATGCTACTGGCACATATGCCGATGTTATGCTTGAGCTCAATCAGATGATGATCGGTGCTATGGGATACGACCAGAACGGAAGGCTTTGTGTCACATCGGACAACCTGAATGTTGATCATTCGGACCAGTCTATCATGTGGCGTTTTACAGAAGACTCCACGCAATTATTCACGCTTGATGCTACTTCTCAAATGACAGAAGTATATAACCATGTTTATGTTGTTGGAGCAACTGTCGATGGTGATATTTTCAAGGGTGAGGCTAAATGCACATCTCCGCAGTTTGAGACAAATATCGAACGTGTAGGTGATAAAGTGCTTGTTATAGAAGATCAAACGATCTACAGCGAAACGTACGCACAACAACGTGCGGAATATGAATTGAAAAAGGCTCAAGAGCTTGGATATCAGTTGTCCGGTAGCAGTGCTCCGCAATATCATTGGTATCCCGGCTGTTTAATTTCTGTGCCGCCTATGGACGCTTCCAAGAGGTCGAGGATTGTCAAAATTACTGAATACAATCTTCCGCTCGCTTGCACTGGCGCCATGACTTGGACTGGCACAACATTGATTTAAGGCGGTGACAAAATGTATAAAATACACACTTGGGTGAACGACTCTTCGCCGTTCATCAACGAAACAAATCTTAACGAAATGGAGTTGGGTATTGCATCTGGATGTACGTACGTCGCCTCCTGTACAGATGCCGCAACCGCTGTTGCAAAGACAATCTCTATAACAGATTTTACGACAGCGACCATGACGGCTAACCCCGGAATTCCGCACGTACTGTATGTCTTATTCACTAATGGTTCGACAAGCTCGACGATGACCATTTCAATCAATGGCGGAACTGCGCGTCCGGTCAAATACCGCAATTCGACAGCTGTTGATTCTTTACAAATTGCTGCGAATGATCTTGTTGGATTTGTCTACAGCAACGCGACATATTATCTGCTTGGCGCGATCAAGCCGGAAGATGTAGCGACGATGGGTGTATCTGCTGGTGGTACTGGCAGAAGTACCCTCACGAGCAATGCCATTCTTTCCGGTAACACAACAAATGCGGTTAATATGATTGAAACTGCAAGTGGCGCATTATTTGCGACAATCGCTGGTGGAGCTGCGTCATTTGGCACATTACCAATTGCTCAGGGAGGAACCGGAAGCACAACGGCGGCTACGGCAAGAACTGCACTGGGCCTTGGTACCGCTGCTGTAATTAATGTATCCTCTGGAACAAGTACGCCTAGTGGCGGATCAAATGGCGATATCTATTTGATGTATTCTTGATAAGGAGGACTCGCTATGGCACAAGTGATTGATGATGGCGGAAGCGGAAGCACCACATTATATTATTGGGCGAAACTAAATTATAATGCGAATGGTGGTTCTGGCGGTCCAAGCGCTGTTACAGCAACCACAAATACGTCAGGTGGAAATGTCACTTTTGTATTAACTGGGCCATATCCAAGTAGGCAGTATTATACATGCAATGGTTGGGCGTTTTCATCTAGCGCAACTTCTGGGCAGACGCCGGGCACTCCTTTAACAGTTGCCGCGTCTACTACATCAGGCCAGTCTAATGCAAAAAACTACACATTATATGCAGCGTGGACACATGACACCGCTCAAGTAATTTTCAGTGCAAACGGTGGGTCTGGGGCACCAAGTACGATTACTCACTGGGCTGGATATTCGGTAACGATACCAGAAACAGTGCCGACAAGATCTGGTTACACATTCCTTGGATGGTCTAAAAGCTCGACTGCGACATCTCCTACATACTATCCCGGTAAAGACTATGCACTGTATACGACCGTCACGCTATACGCAGTGTGGCAACAGAACGACTACATTTATGTCAATGTAAACGGAACATGGAAAAAGGCAATCCCTTACGTTAAGGTGAACGGAACATGGAAAAAATCCACCAAGGCCTATGTTAAGGTCAATGGAACTTGGAGAACATTGTAAATGAGTGAATTTGGAGAAGCACTGAGCAAGATATGGGACTACGTTCAGAGAGCGTCCTCCCTTCTCGGCTCGATAATCGCCGTCATAGGCGTGTTCGTGGCGGCAATTAAGCCGCTTCGGAAGAAACTGGTCGACTGGATAAGAAAGAATGCGCAGACAGACGATCAGGAAAAAGAGATAGCAGAACTGCGCAACGACATTGCTGACCTCGGGAAACAAATGGAAGCATTCCAACTTGAAATGCGCGAATCATTGAAAGAAGAAAGAGACATTCAGAAAGCCCACAATAAGGCAATCGACGAAAAGCTGACAGAGCTTCAGCAAGGAAACATCTATACGCTTGGCGATGTTATTCGCGAAGTCTACCACAACAACAAAGGTGACAAACACGTGTCTGAGCACGAATACGACCTTTGTGAAAAGGTGTGGGAACTATATGGCTTAAAGTGGAAACAAAACGGTCCAGTAAAAGCCATGTGGGAAGAAATTCAGAAGTGGGAGAAAGACTTCAACTAACTCTCACAAAGGGGGTAGTATGAAGGTATATATTGGCAACGCAGTCTGCGACGAGAACGGAAAAGCAAAGGGCGGAAAGCCCGGGAACCAAACAGGGAAAGAGTTGCGCGAACAGGCATGGTATAAGAACTCGAAAGAGTGGCGTGTCTTTCGTGCAAAGGACAAGAACGTAGCGGCAAAGATCGCACAAGCCATGAAAGCGGCATGTGCAAATATGAACATCGGCTATGATCAGAGCACACGTAACTCGCTTTACAATTTGGCAGTAAAGGTCGGATTTGATCCTGCGAAAGTTGACACTCCATGCAACACAGACTGCTCCGCATTGGTGCGCGTTTGCTGCGCATATGCCGGAGTGAAGACACCGGACTTTAACACAGCTTCTGAACCGAGTCGGCTATTAGCCACCGGTAAGTTTGATGAGATGACCGGCGAGCAGTATTCAAGCTCGCCGGATTATCTTAAGACTGGAGACATTCTCGTAACAGCCATCAAAGGCCACACGGCCGTCGTGCTAAACAACGGCTCAAAGGCTGGCGACGATCCGGAGCCGACTCCGATTGATCCCGGAAAGGGCTATGTCGAAGTAATCGGTGGTAGCGTGAACGTCAGGAAAGGTTACAATGTGTTATCTGCAACAATGTTTGTGGCGCATAAGGGAGATAAGTTTCCATATTTGGCAACTGCTCCTACAGGGTGGTATCAAATCGATACTTCATATGGTGCTGGATATATCAGCAACAAAAAGAATCTCACAAAGCTGCATGCTGAAGAACAGCAGCAGCCGATCGTCGATTCGAAGAAATACGTCAAGGTACTTGGCGGCAGCGTGAACGTGCGGAAAACCAGTAACACGAGCGGGGTGATACTTGGCGTAGCGCGTCGCGGACAAAAGTACCCTCTCAAGGGTATAGCAGATAGCGGTTGGTACCAAATCGACTTTAATGGAAAGGATGGGTATATCAGCAACAAGCCAACGCTGACCGCTATCGTGGAGGCGTAATTGAAAAAGATACGTAGGAAGCGGCTTGAATTTTATCAATGCTGGCTGTTGATTTGTTTGATATTTACCGTCCTCGCTTGCGTGGCATCATATGTTCTGGCATTTCTCGGACTTGAGACTGTGTCGGAATTGAGTGTCGCGCTTGTCGATAAAATGATGACCATCGATGCTGTGTCCATGTTGGGGTATGCCGGGCAAAACGGTGTTCGCGCATGGGCGGCAGATAAGTATGGATATAATAAACCGGAGGGCTAATATGGATTGGCATAACATTCTCGTAGTTGCGTTGTTCGCTGTCGGAACGATCCTCGCTCTGGCAGTCATCTATCTTTTCAGGAGATATATTGCTCCTTGGATCGAAGAGAAACGCGAACTGATCAAACAGGAGCTTGGCGACGAACAATACGCATCTCTTGTTGAATACATCAAAGTCTTTATGGCGATGGCGGAAGTTCAACTCGGCGGAGGAAACGGCAAGGAGAAATCCCAGCTGGTCATCGAGTGGATCAACACCCTTTTCCCGGGTATTGACTCTGCGTACGTTCAGGCTTTGATCGACGGCTTTATGAGGCCGCTCGCACAGCAAGGTCTGCTGCACATGAAAGATATGTAACTACACTTTGAAGAGCTGTTTTACAGCTCTTTTTTTTACGAACCAATCTCTCTGAAGCTGTCAATTCCTATGGCCATCGATATCCCTCCAAGTCCTCCTTTCTCAACTATTATTTGTGTTTTAACTCTTTTTGAGTTATAAGTCAATAATGGAGTTTTGAAGAGCTGTTTTACAGCTCTTTTTTTTACGCGATAGATTTATCGTCGAAGATATTACGACCGGACTTATGCATAGTTTTACGTTAATAAAATGGCAAAACAGGGCATAAAAATAACGATAACCAGAGAGTCAGTCACGCTGGCACCCTAGTTATCGTTATGTGGTTACAAATGAAGATGTGGTAAGTTTGTGGTAAGCAATTTTTGAAACGCCCTATTTGTCTGGGGTTTCGGGATTTGATGTCCAGATTGTCAAATATATTCTGCAAGTGTCACGTAAATCTACGTAAGTCTCATATATCCCTATTTATCTGGGTTTCCGGGTTTTTGGTTATTAGCAAAACCGTCACATAAGTCTTCATAAGTCTACGTATTTTTTCCAAATTTGTGGTAAGGTCACGATTCGAACGAACTCAAATATTGCACCATTTTGTCAATGCCATCTCGCTTATTATCATTGCATACAGCCGTATAGATATTCAGTGTCATGCGGCAGTCTGCGTGTCCAAGAATTTCCTGAACCGTCTTCGCTTGTACACCGGCCTCGAACATCCTTGTCGCAAATGTGTGCCGGAACCAGTGGCATGAGATCCTCGGCATTTCTTCTTCGTGCGTCCGGTTGTACTGCTTGCGGATTTGGATTAGCGTACGAGCGAGTTCGTTAGGAACCATCGGCGCGTTGTACTTGTTGACGAATACGAAGTTTTGCAGCCCGTCGTATGGCATCTTGCAGTGCCGACCGTTAGCCGCATCCGTTTTGAATCGTTCTCGCAGCAGCATGATCGCCTCGTCACATAAAGGGATCGTCCTCCATTTTTTGTTCTTTGGCGATGTAATGTGTATTCGATTTTTTGTTTCGCCGGGGAACTTGATGTACGTCATATTGTGCCTGAGAGTAAGCTCCGCATGTTCCATGTCGATATCTGCCCATTGCAGTGCAAGCACCTCACCAGTGCGCAGCCCGGTCAAAAGCATGAACCTATAAACAGAGTAGTATTCAGCATATCTGGTAGTACGAATAAAGTTAAAGAATGTTTCTTGTTCTGCTTTTGTCATCGCACGATCACGTTCAGGCTCTGCCATTGACTGTCTGATTCTCGCTTCCGCTCGAAGCTCTTTGATTGCGCCTGTTGCCGGATTCTTCGGTATGAGGTCATCGTCAACAGCCATCGCGAATACTTGTTGTACCACCGTATTGATGTTAAGGATTGTAGAGATCTTGAGGTTCATCTCTTCCATAATTGTGGTGTATAAATGTCTCACAGTTGATTTGCGTATGTCGGCTAGCCTCATTGTGTGAAACTCCGGCACTGGACCATTTGGCACATAATGTTCGTAGGTGTAAATGTAGAGCGACATTGTCTCTGGTTTAATCCCGCGCTTCACTCTTTTCCATGTCTCGTACAAATCTGCAAAGGTCATGCGGTCTGGGCAGTTGAACTTCTGCGACTCCCTGATCATTCTCTCTTCCATCTCGCGAAGCTCTGATAAGCTCTTCGCATAAATAGATTTTCGCTCTCCATATCCAGTTGTCCATCTGTACTCGTATGTGCCGTTTTTACGCTGATATTCTCCGGCCTGTAATAGTCTCCCTTTGTGGTCTTTACGTTTGCTCATATGCCCTCCTTCCTACCGCAAAGAACCACATCTTCGAGGCAATTATACTGGAAAAATGACATATTGTCAAATCGACACCTCCCGGTTGAGAGCCTCCACAAGCTTGCGGCGTTTGATCATGCGCTTGTTGCCAACCCACAGCACTGCGTCACATCTTGACTGGTCTGTGTAGTCGCGCAATCTGTTGATGCCAATTCCGAAGACAGCCGCAGCTTCCTCAAGCGTAAGCAGTTCCTTCTCCCAAATTGGAACTTCCATCTTCCCTCCTACGTGTATAAAATAACGGTGGCTCGTTTGAGCCACCGCTTGCACACATCCATTATATCATAAAAAAAAGACGCTAGCCGGAGCTAACGTCTTTCCAATTATTTCTTAAGTCGTGATGTGCTGATGTCGTACACTTTGCGATCACGGAATTCCTGAGACTTGCCACTATTCCAATTTTGTATAGGTCTGTAGTAGCCAGTGATTCGGCTGTACACCTCTGTCTGCTTGCCACAGATTGGGCACTTCGAGTGCTCGCCTGTGATGTATCCGTGGTCTGGACAAATCGAATATGTCGGGCTAAGCGTGTAGTACGGCAGCTTGTAGTTTTCTGCAATCTTTCTGACAAGCTCCATAGCCGATTTCCAGCTCGGAAGCTTCTCGCCCAAGAAAGCGTGAAATACTGTACCGGAAGTGTAAAGAGTTTGGAGCTCGTCTTGTACGTCCAAAGCAGAGAACACATCATCTGTATAACCTACAGGAAGGTGAGATGAGTTCGTATAGTAGGGTGTACCGTTCATGTTCGCAGTTATGATTCCCGGGAAGTTGACGGTGTCGTGCTTGGCGAAGCGATATGCCGTTGACTCGGCCGGAGTCGCCTCCAGATTAAATAGGTCGCCATACTTCTCCTGATAATCAGACAGACGTTCACGCATGTGGTTCAATACGTTCTTCGTGAACTCTTGTGTTTCCGGATGTGTAAGGTCTTTCCTCAGCCACTTTGCGTTCAGTCCAGCTTCGTTCATGCCAACCAGTCCTATCGTCGAAAAGTGGTTATTGAAAGTCCCGAGATAACGCTTTGTGTACGGATACAGTCCGGCATCCAACAGCTTTGTGACAACCTTTCGCTTGATGTCAAGTGAACGAGCTGCAATATCCATCAGCTTGTCAAGTCTTGCATAGAAGTCTGCTTCGTCGCTCGACAAATATGCAAGCTGCGGCATGTTGATCGTGACTACACCGATCGATCCTGTTGATTCGCCAGAGCCAAAGAAACCACCGGATTTTTTGCGAAGTTCTCGAAGGTCAAGACGCAGACGGCAACACATCGATCTAACATCTGAAGGCTCCATGTCCGAGTTCACATAGTTTGAGAAGTAAGGCGTCCCATACTTTGCAGTCATCTCAAATAGCAGTCTGTTGTTCTCTGTATCGCTCCAGTCGAAATCTTTCGTGATCGAATATGTCGGGATCGGATACTGGTATCCACGACCATTTGCGTCGCCTTCGATCATGAGTTCAAGGAACGCCTTGTTGATCATGTCCATTTCTTTCTGTCAATCGCCATAGTCGAAATCCATTTCTTTGCCACCGACAATCGCTGGCATGTACTTAAGATCTTCCGGAACAGTCCAGTCGATCGTCACGTTGGAGAACGGAGCTTGCCCTCCCCATCGCGAGCTAATGTTCGAGCCAAACAGGAAGCTCTGTATCGCCTGTTTGACTTCTATATATGACAGATTATCTGCTTTCACAAAAGGAGCAAGGTAAGTATCGAATGACGAAAACGCTTGTGCCCCAGCCCATTCGTTCTGAAGTATGCCGATGAAGTTGACCATCTGGTTACAGAGTGTTGAGAGGTGCTTCGCCGGAGCAGAAGCCACCTTGCCGTGTACGCCGCCAAGTCCTTCTTGAATCAGCTGCTTCAAACTCCAACCAGCGCAGTAAGGAGCAAGCAACGATAGGTCATGCAAGTGAATGGCTGCGTTCTTGTGCGCTTCTCTGATCTCGTCATCATATACTTGATCAAGCCAGTAGTTCGCAGTTACCGCACCGGAATTCGACAGGATCAAACCGCCGAGCGAATACTGCACCGTCGAGTTTTCTTTGACTCGCCAGTCCTCGACGCCAAGGTATTCATCGATCAATTTCTTGTAGTCGAGCAGTGTCGCTTTCGCATTTCGCTGACGCTCACGCTCTTTGCGATACAGTATGTAGTTCTTCGCAGCAGATGTGTAGCCGCTCTCAGCCAACACCTTTTCTACACTGTCCTGAATATCCTCAACCGAGATACTGTTCTTCACAATCTTCGGCTTGAAATCTTTCTGTACAGCACCTACGAGATCGGCGATCGCTAGATCATCTATTGCCTCTTCTTCTGCTTCGAACACGCGGTTGATCGCAGATGCGATCTTCGCTGAATCAAACTTTACCTTGCGCCCATCGCGCTTAATCACTTGCAGTTTACCCATTCACTTTCTCCTGTGTGCTTGCCCACTTCATGGCAGCTGTGAAATCCATTTTCTGGCCATCAACGATCAATGTCGGTACCGTTGAAATGCCAAGACCTTTCATCTCCTCAATGTCTTTCCGCTCTTCAAACTCAATGTGCTTAAGGTTGAGCTTTGTTTTGAGAGACTGACACCTTGGACATCCTGTGCTGTAAAGGACAATCTTATCCATTACTTCCTCCTCTCATATTCCACAAATCTATAATCTATATCGCCATAATGCTCCATCGCCGTGGATGACTTTTCAACCCACGCAGCATCATTTGAGATATCTGGAAAGAAAGCGTCCGCGTCCGGATCGTCGATAGAATTCTCAGTCAACCAGCACTCGCTACAATACGGCAAGAACTGTTTATAAATACTCGCTCCTCCGACCACAAACACATCGTCGTCGCGAAATCCTGACACGAAGTCCAAAGCCTGTTCAACTGAGTGCGCGAACACTAACGGTATTTTCTTTTCGTGTGAACCATTAACACTTTCCGGCGCGCAAGAATCGTCGCGTCCGATCAGCACGATATTGAACCGTCCTTCAAGCGGCAATTTGCCGGGAAGACTTTTCAGTGTGCTGTTGCCCATAATCACAACGTTCCCCATAGTAAGAGAGCGGAAACGCTGCATGTCTTCTGGAATCGTGCAAAGCAGTTTTCCTTGCTTCCCGATTGCCCAGTTTTTTGACACGTTTGCTATTGCTATCACATGTGCCTCCAAAAATCGACAAACAAGGGAGCACATAATCGCGCTCCCTTGCATTGATTAACTTGATAATTAGGATACTGTAATTGTTGCCTGAGTTCCATTGAAGCTCGGCTGAGTGACTTCGCCAGCTGGCGTATAGTTGCCATTCGGATCGTTGGCAACGGTGATCGTGACGTTGCTTGCGTCTCCATCGAATGTCGGTTTCGAAACCGTACCGGACGGAGTTCCGCTGACGCTCACGCTGCCCTCTGTACCAGAGAACGATGCTTCGTATGCGCTCGGCACAGGGATATTTCCAGTAATCAGACGCACTCCGGTTCCGGTAAACGACGGCTGAGAAACCGTTCCTTCCGGTGTACCGGACACGCTGACGTTGCCCTGTGTGCCGCTGAACGATGCACTGTAGCCGCTCGGCACAGCGATATTTCCGGTTACGAGGCGAACACCAGTGCCGGAGAACGAAGGCTGTGATACAGTACCTTCAGGCGTTCCTGTAACACTGAGGTTGCCCTGTGTCCCTGTGAACGATGCGCTTGTCGGGACAGCAATGTTCCCAGTTACGAGACGGACTGCCGTACCAGTAAATGAAGGCTGTGATGCTGTATAAGAAGCATCGCCAGTCTTGACGGTGACTGCTGTCGCCGCCGTCGGCAAAGTGCCCTGACTAAATCCAAGAGTCAGGTTCTCATTTGCAACCGTAGCTGTCAGAGTCGGCAGTGTGCCAACATCAGTGATACCAGTGATAGATGCCGTTGAGCCAGCTGTTGCAACGGAGATCGTCGGAGCAGATACTGATCCTCCCGGAGTGTAAGTTGTTTCTCCGCTTGCAGCAGCAGAAACCGTTGCGGTCTTGTTGCTGTTCGTCAGACCAACATTTCCGCTCGGAGTAAATGTGCCAGTAGAGGTCAGTTCAGAGCCGCTGAATGTGGGCTGTGAAACTGTACCACCCGGAGTATATGTTGCAGTTCCGCTTGACGCAGGAGCAACAGTCGCAGTCTTATTCTCTGTCGCGCTTGTTGACACAGACACAGAGCCAGCCGGAGTGAACGTTCCGGTTGCGGTCATAGCCGATCCAGTGAATGACGGCTGTGAAACTGTGCCGCCCGGAGTGTACGTTGCTGTACCAGTAGTCGAAGATACTGTTGCTGTTTTGTTCGAGGTGGACTTCGTTGAAACTGTGACTGAACCAGCCGGAGTGAACGCGCCAGTCGCAGTCATGGAGTTTCCTGTAAACGTCGGCTGTGAAATCTCACCAGCCGCTGTCACAGAACCGCTGATCTTGACTTTTGTACCGGAGAAAGTCGGCTTAGTTACGCTACCAGCCGGAGTATATGTGGTCGAAGCTTCGTCTTTGTACGCTAACGCACCAAGTCCTACGAAGTTACCGATCTCGTGCCATTTGTTATCGTTGCTTGCGAACAGGAATTCTTGCGTGTTGTAAGTAACAAGCATACCGTTCGCTGCATCAACGCTCTCCCCACCAATGATAATCGGTGTGGTCGTCGCGCCGTCAGTCAGCTGCGTGGTTGTTTCACCGGCATAAGAGATGCCTCCGGCAATAGCAGCTCGAGCAGTGGCGTCTTTAATGTCATAAGTATTACCGCTCGGTAATGTTATTTTCGAAATTTCTGCCATGTTATTTCCTCTTATTTAATTTATTCTTCTGCCCAGCCGTAAACACCGGGTTCCCACACATTAGCATCTACGGTTGAAACCCAGTGCTTGCTATTGTGGCTAACTTTGTCTCCTTGGTTGTAAGCGTCCTGCACACCTGTCGGCTGTATCCATTCCGGATATTCGTCGATCGAAACTCTGGTCCACAAGGCCGGAGTCACATCTGGCGTCCAACCGGACTGTGATGTGTGCGCTTGTACACACTTGTATAGCAGTTCGCCATACCTGATCCTGTCCCCAATATTATAACTTATTTGGGACTCCCATAATGGAAACAGCTCGCGTACTGTCAGCGCGTCTTCATCTGAAAGCGAACTGGACATTGACTCGATCACTTTGCGAAGCTCTCTCGCTCTGTCTATAATGTTCATTGCTCTGCCCCCATAAGGATGCGCCCGGCATCCGCATAATCTTCTTCCGTAGGTTCGTCGACCGGAATTAAAATATCAGTCTCCGTGTATGTGCGGCCGGCATCTACCGGATCATATGCTTCTTCATAGTCTCCCTCCGGGAAACCACCATGAATATAAAATCCGGCATCACTGTATGTACGCACCATATCTCCATTGATTTCTTGTACGATCATTTTTTAGCCTCCATACACTCGATATGTTTCAGCCATCCATCAATTGTGATCGCTTCCATTCTCATTCCTTCCATAACGCTTCTCGAACGAACCTGATTGGAAATCATCATTTTGTCATTGATCGGAATGCTGTTCCACAAATCTTTATGCTTCTCATAGTATTCGGCAAATCTGCGCTCAGTTGAATCCCTATACTCTTGATTTTCTTGGTTTTTCCATTCCTCTTTATTCATAGTGTAATAAGCATCGAACACCATGAATGCCGTGAAGAATGCTGCCTTGTCTTGAACTCCTCTGGACAAAAACTCATCCACTAATGCATCGTTGCTGTCAAGCATGTTGCGATATGTTTTAAGGATATACTTCGGATCATGCCGACATACAGAATCGTCACGCCATTTCCAAAGGTAGAATGGCATTGGACAGTATTTAACGTTCTGGCTCAGATTCTGACACAGGATATTGAAGTAAGAATCCTCGTGAATCGTCAGCCTATTATTCCAGCGAATACGCTTTTTGAGTAAGTATTCTCTGCGATGCACTTTGCCATGAACAAACGTACTGTCCATGTCGTGATTAATATACATGACTTCTTTTTTATTTTCCGGATTGCGAGATTCTTCAACGAATACAGAAACCAAGCTGTCAAATCCGCCGTCAATCCCCATCTCTCTGAAAATAATCCACAAACCGCATACATTGCAGAACATATCATCAGCGTCACAGAACATGACATAATCAGCGGTCGCATGATCAAGACATGCATTTCTTGTGGCCGACACTCCCCTGTGCGGCTCTTTGTAATATTCGATCTTAAACGGATAAGAGTTTAAGAAAGTATCAGATAAAAACACGTCAGAACCATCGTTGCAGATGATCACACCGATTTCATCCATTGGTACGTTTTGTTGTATCGCGATGCTATCGAGCAACGGTTTGATAACTTCATCTGTTTCTTTGTATTGTGGTATTAAAATCTGTAATTTCATATCCTTTAATTCCTTAGATACTCACAAATCTGCTAGAAAAATATCGCCAGTTTGTTGCTGCAATATACGAATTATAAAGAGATGATGGCACAAATATGCTACCATACACACCGCCAGTAGATGTTGTATATCCAGCAATTGGTGTTGAAGAGAATGCATTTGAATTTGATAATGCAGTTATTGAAGAACCAGTAAGATAAAGTGAAAGTAAATTATAACAACGTCCAAATGCTCCGGAATAAATAATAGAACACCTATAAAAACTCGCAATTGATAACGCTATACAACTATAAAACATACTGCTTCCAATTGATTGATATCCAATGTTGCCTATATCCGATAGTTTAGAACAATACGCAAATACTTGTGATCCACAAAATGCTACACTTGGAAGACTTATGCTTTCCAAATTTATATTATTAGTAAAAGCCCCGGTGTCAGTTGATTTGCAAGCTGGGAAATATGCCGATGATAACGATGATAAATATGTGAAAGCATACGACATAATTCTTGAACATAATGGAAAACTTACAGATGACATTTTTTTGCATGATGTAAATGCGCGAGTAGCTACTGATATGCATGATGGAAAATTAGCTTCCGTTAATGACTCACAATACGCAAATGCATATTGATACACAAGAAGACAGTTTGGAAAACTTATAGATGTCAAACTGGAACAAGTGTAAAAAGCACTACTTCCAATATTTATAACATTAGGGAAGCCAACGTTGGTCAGACGACTACAATATGCAAACGCAGCAGCACCAATTGTTTTAATATCAGAATTATAAAAACTACTCATAATCCAACGTTGTTCTATAAAATTCTTAAGGTCTGCATTTGCATAAGAAATCGTTATATCATCTGTCGCATATGTATCGGTTGTTTCCAAAACTAATGTTACAGGATCGTCCGAATGCGCAATCGAAGAGCCGTCGTAAGAGATATCTATTCCTTGGTGTGTTAGTAATGTAGCATTTGCTTCTAACCATGAAATCAAACTACTGGGGCTATAATTATAATCGGAGTATATAAATTCAACAGTTTTGTAATTCTCGTTAGCCCAAACACCATTGGCATATACCTCAATAACTTCTGCATCTGTGCCCGGAGTCGTATATTTGATTTTAGAAAGCTGTGAAGTACTTCCCATAACGAGATCAAAAAAGGCAAAAATCGTTCCATTAGAAAGAAAATAAAACCCCGTACCTGCACCGGATGTATATGGACGCAATGATGGGTTATCTTTAATTTCCCATTTTGTACCTATTAAAGTTGTTACTTCCATAATATCATCTCACTCCGTAATAATATGATATGCTCCGTCATAAGCTGTCATAACCGGAGCAGCACTCTTTGTATATACAATCTCAATGTTATCCACGCAAAATGTCCCTTTGGTATCCAAATATTCTGTCCCGCTATCGGACATAGATACAATAGTATCGCCATTATATGAAATTTCTACATCTGCCATAGTTATGCTCCATAATTATAATCAACGCCATCAATTACAATAGTACCAGCGCCAGTGACCGTGAAAAACGCACTATCGCTGCCACCACCATAATCAAAAGATACATCGCCGGTACACGAGATTCCAGATGTTGCATAATATAGAAAACCATCCCATTTATAGCAAAATACAACACCAATAGATAGTGTACTAACATCCCACTCAGTAAATCTGTCAGTAAGGTCTAAGGACACACTTCCTGTGGCTGATGTTATTTCTCCTATTTTTGTTTCGCCACTTGTCTCATCATATATTTCGCAACTATCAAAATAACTTGAATTAACAGGATTTGTTAATGAAATAGTTAGAATTGGTGGTTGATGATGCTCTCCATCGTAAATATTAATCGAAATAGAATTATATTCGCTAATCGTTATAGATCCAGAAGTTCCGCTTGATACATATCCGGCGCTTACGCTAGGCGTAATATTTATTGTACGATAATTACTAGCGATTATTTCTCCGTTTTCTTCATCTATTGTTATTGATGGGCTCCCATAAGAAGTAAATGAAGAAATAGATGCCGAACCACTTGGAACTGACACGGATGCATAATTGGTTACATCCTTTGTCCCGCTTGAATTAATGGAAAGCGTACCGCTCACCAGTTCGGATGCCGAAACGGAGACAGCCGTACCGCTAATCGTGCCGCCAGTAATGTAACCAGTCGTGTTCGTGACTGATGGAGTGACGGATATACTGTGATTAGAAACAGACCCTTTTGTCGCTGTTGGAGTGCCAGCTGTTCCGCTTGGCATTGCAGTAACGGTAACATCTGATAGCGCATCATATCCAGTATCGGCAGATACTGTCTGTGGCGAAGTAGATGGATTAACCGTTTTTGATTGATACACAGGTGTTGGTGCAGTTGGTCTATCGTATTCAACAGAAATATCAGCCTCAACCCATGTGCCTTCCGTGTTAAGTGTTTTAGTTCCACTCGCATCCATACTGGCAATATTGGAACCTTTATAGTAAATCGTTACTTCATGCTTTTCTTCCCATATCGCATAGCATACACCATATGTATCCCAATCTATAGTGTCTCCCGGAGAACATGAAGCGCCGGTTCCATTACTATCAGTATTCCATTCTACAAAATTATAATTGCTTCTAGTCCAATCAACGCCTGCGATATTACTTATACTCGGAGCTGTCATAGTATCGTATTTGGCAGTAATGGATGTAGAGGTTGATGTTCCATCATTTTTAATAAATGTAAAATAACCGGGTTCTTTAGCCATTCATCTCACCACCTTAAGTTGCGCTACCATCATAAATTGGCAGACTTGCAGCTGCCCATGCGCCGTTAACTACCGTAAGAACTTTTCCATTATCAGATGATGTAACTGATGGAAGTGGTGCAGATACTGAAAGAGTCACTGTTCCGTTACTATAACTTCTTGAAAGACCTGTACCAGCAGCAACGGCACTAAACGCACTTCTTACCACGACAGACCATGTACCAGCTGAAGTTAATGTGTAAATATAAACTTGATCACCCTGTTGAGACTCAGTATGTGTCGAAACGGAACGATAATACTGGAACTCGAAAGTCGTAGGAGTTTCGGCATTGTTTACATAAGCCAAGAACGCCATACGAGTTTGTGAACCTGTTGACGGATCAGCTGCACTCGATGCTCTGCAATAAACAACTTTGTTCGCTTGATAAGCCGCCAAAATCTCAGCATAAGTCGAATGTCCATAAGATCCAATATACATTCCGGTAATGAAGCCTGAATCGTTTGTGAGGTCACTTGTCTTGGACGGTATCACAGTTGTGTCTGGAAGCGCACCAACTTCGCTTGCTGTATAGGTTGGCTTTGTGGATGCTTTCGCCCAAGCAGATACATCACTTGCAGGTAATGAGGTTACAGCTGTTCCATACGCACTAATGTGACCTTGCGCATCAATCTTAACTGGATAAAGTGCTTGAGTAGTCTGCGCGGTTACACTATTGGAATGATTTAATGTTACCGATCCAGAAGAACCTCCACCACTTAAACCACTTCCCGCAGTTACTCCAGTAATAGTACCAACATTTGTAGTATAACCACTATCATTTGTAAGATCACTGGTTTTAGTGGGAATAGATAAGCTAACCGCTCCAGTCTCACCGTTAACGCTTGTAACAGGATATGGAGGAGGGTTAGATGCGCTATATTGTTGAACATTATCAACATTACCCAATCCAACTTCACTTGCTGTATACGTAGCTTTTGGGTGTATATGATCTTCTCGTGCATATTTAGTAGACGTACCCACGGTAGCTGTTCCATCTACAATTGGCGCAGTCGTCGCTGCAACTGGCAAAGCATTCGTGATCACTTTGTTCTGAACAGGGTTTTCTGATGTTGTACTCAGCGCGGTATCAACATCGATAGCCGCAGTTGCGCTACCGTTCCAAAGTCTGATTCCGGTACCATCATACCAATAAACTGGATGATCCTGATATAATTCCACGTGCGTAGCATCATACGCAACTCCAAGGAAAATATAAATTTTACCATCGGCTGTACTCGGTAGAGCTTGTACATATGGATTATCAGCGTCAATAATTGCAGAGCCATTTGATTGCGGAGCGCATTTAATATATACCGGTTTTTCAACACTCAGTTCAAGCGCAGCACCGGTCCTGTTAAACGAATAACCAAGCACAAGTGCATATTGCGACCAAGCCGTAGCTGCCGCAAGATTTGAACCAGTGGTGTAGTTAGTGCTGGCAGACGTATATACAATCCGACCAAACGGATTAATTGGTCTTTGATTCACCGGTCGTGCCGATGTAGCGTTGTTCGTACTGTTAACGCTTGCCGGAACCCACATCGTTCCATCCGCAGAGGTAAAATATAATTTGTAATAACGTGCAGTATCTGACACGTTCATCACTGTATTATTAGTACGGAGCTGATAGCCAACTGAGTTCGCATCCGAATAGTAACCACGATAATTTATCCAGCAACCACCTGAAACTCTATCCTCGTCATATATAAATAATAACGTATAGTTGATATTGAATAATGTAGTTTCTCTGGTTGCCGCCGCCATGTTAGAATATACAGGTTTTGCACCGAGTCCGTTGATATTAATAGTAAATCCGCTAGCAGATGTAATTACGCCATTTTTTAACAGCATAATAACGCCATCTTTTAATTCTGTAATTCCCGGCACCGTGGCTGTAAATGCCGTCGATGTTGATGTACTATCAACCTGTCCAAATGGGATCGTCTGCCGAGCTAAAACATCTTTCAGGTCATAAATATCGCCACTTGGCAATGTAATTTTTGATATGTCCGACATATGGCCTCTCTTCAGTCTGTCGTGAACACGATTGTTTCCATGTCATCATCTGAGATGTAACATCGCACCTTATTGTTCCACGCAGCCCTTTCTTCACTTGTGATATGGACTATTATGTTATTAATGTGGTCCATTAATAGATCGTAGATGCCGCCGTAAGCAAACGGAGCATCGATTAAATACGCGTCGCCGTCGCCGATCTTTATTCCCGGCACATCCTTTCCGTCAATATTCTGGTAATCAGTATAGACATAGATATGCGCCTTCTTACCGATCAAGGACGGGCGCGAGTTCCATTCAGCCGTCGTACCGAGGTGTATAGGACTCGACGTCAAGCCAACCATTTCCGGATTAACAGAAACAGAACCCTCTCGATTGGAGGGTGTCACTTTGATCGTCTGTTCTTGCTTCTCGTGTTGGACGCAAATGGTTCTTTCGCATCCTCCGCACTTTTTCATCTGTTACCCACCCATGTCGCTTCAGGAAGTAATCTGAGCGTTCCCTTTGATATGGTCTGCACGTAACCGTCGTCGGTCACCTCAATATCGTATACATAAGAATCTATTTCAAGAAGCTCCGTGTCTTCCGGCTCAATTACAAAATGCCAGAACCCTTCCTCGTCCATTTCCATATCTTCAAGCTTCTTCTGAAATACAGGCTGTTTATCTGAATAACTATGTTTGACTGTGAAGTCAAGAGTTGTTGGCGTTGTCATGATGACTTCGCCAAGAGCATTGATCCTCTGGAAGTTATACTGTCCAGTATCTCCTCTGGTTAACTCCATCGTCTATTCCTCCTTCAAATTTTATCTGTGCTGCCGAATCCGCCATTGCGATCATTGACTGGCTGAATCTCATCTTCCATCGTTTCGAAATGGAGCAAAATCCCTTGCATGAAAGCTTTGCCAGCATCGACTCGGCATGTCCGGAATTCTTTGCTGTCGTTTGTGATTTTTGCCATGATGTGTCCTTCGTTATCAGACTTGCAATACATTGCGTCGATCACTCCGACTGTGTTGTCCAATTGCAGCCTATATTTAAACCCCAAGCTGCTGCGTGGGGCGAGCAAAAGAACCTGACCGGGATTCATGATTGCGCGAATTCCGGTAGGAACCAAGGCCGTTTCGCCGGGTCCGATCACTAAGTCGATCGGCGAAAAAAAGTCATACCCAGCATCAAATTTAGTCGAACGGCGTGGTATTTTGATCTGCTCATAAACATCATCGAGAGGAACAATGCCAAACACGCTCTTGTAATCCTTATCAAATTGCTCTTTGCTTACCTTTTCAAATCTGGTCATCGTACTCCTCCTCAACACTGCGCTCTTGCGTTTTTATTATTTGGTATGCGTCCTTAAGATTCTCTACGCGGCAAATACCGTACGCATAATCTTTTATATTGCGGTTCCACGGCTGATCGATCAGAATCCTGTATGCCGGATTATCTATCAGATATCCAGTATGATCGTCGATCACATAGTCGGATTCTATCCACTGCTTATGATCAGCGACGATAATGTCGCGGTACTTCACAAATGGAAACCACCTCGCGAGCCAGTCACACTTCTGCTTCAATTGTTCCGGTCTGGTTGACGTGACAATTTTTACATCAAACTCGCCACACATCAGGAACAGATATTCGACGGCATATCTTGCTGGTCGCATGCGCTCATACAGCTCCGGATCACCAAACAGTTTAACCAGCTCGGAGGCGACTTCTTCTCCATAAGAGCTGAAGTCGTACCTCGTGCATCTTGCGAGGTCGATCTTCTCATCGTGGCGATCATTGTATATGTCAACCATCGCAGCGCACATATTGTTCAACACGTTGTCGATATCAACGCAAATCTTAGGTTTCGCTAGCAATGACATTCCACCCCCAGACTGCGTTTCTGATAGCTCTTGCAGTTCGCTCAACGCCTGTGTTTGCAACAACATAGTCCGCAAGATTTCTCGCGTTTTTGAATTCTTTTCTGTCCCAAGAGAGACGCTTCATAATCGAGTCGATAGAGTCACCGCGCTTCAGCATATGCATAACTCTGTTTACCGGAGTGTCCTCGATCAACACGACTTTGATTGTCTTTCGCCCTTTATACTTGCGCTTGATCTCTTCTATGGCGCTTGGGTTGATTACGTACACATCACAATCTTCCATCTGCTCATTTGTTGCAAAATAGAAATGACCGGAATATTCTGTTTCAGCGACTCGATTAGGGAACATTTCTTTGATTTTGGATATATCTTGTTCCCCAATAAATGTGTGACCGATTTCATTGTCCGATCTCGGTGGCCTGTTTGTGTAGCTAAACACTTGCTTCAAACCGAATGTCTTCTCCAGATAATCAGCAATTGTTGTCTTGCCAACCCCAGACTCGCCTATGATCAAAGTGAGTATGTTATTCTTCATCATTGTCCCTTTCACATAATTGAATATTCCGTCATCGTGAAGTACTCACCATCACGCTGGTAGTCTTCAATGCGAATGATGTCACCACGACAGACTTCTCCGCACCGATTCCAGTCTCTGCAAAACACCGTGTATCGTGTCTGTTTGCCACTGCCCAGAGAAGTCGCTGTAACCGCATAGCCAAACAGCCGACCGTCTTTTTTGCGGCGCAAGTCATATACGGAATCGATCACGAGTGTCGCACGATCCGCTTGTTCGCCTGTCGCTGCGACATGTCCAAAGTAATCGATCTGAGCTTGCACTTTATCGTTGATATTTGTGTCACGTAATTTGAGTCCTTTAATCGCTTTTTCTATATCAATCAATGTTGCATAGACATCATTCAGCTTGTAGCTCTTTGCTTCCTTGCCATCTTTGGTTGTCCACGTAGAATGAGCTCGAACCGCTTGCTCAAAAGCCGTGCCGTCGATTCTATCTCTGGCTATCTGTTTTGCTTCGCCCTTCTTGAATAAATCCATGAACGTGCTTGCAATTGCCAGTAACTCTGTCTGGTTCCCAAAGTCCGAGAAGAAGTCGATCCTGATCAAAATGTCGAGCTGTCTTGTGTCCAAAGAAGTCTGTTTGCTCAATGCGTACAAGAGGTCAGTAAATGTGCTGTATTGCGCAGAACAGGACACATTGTATAGTTCCATAGAAACCGCCGGACTCATATACTTCACGGATGAAAGCCCTTTTGCGATGATGTTGCGTTCTTTGTCGAAGAACCAGTCGCTCTGTGAGATTCCAAACTTTGGCGAAACGACCTTGATTCCATGTCTATTTGCAAATGATGTTCCGGTCTGAATATCGGTATCATTGCCAGCGTTGTTCAGATATGCCGTTACAAACTCCAAAGGATGATAGTACCGGAGCATTGCACAGATGTAACCGACAATGCAATACGCAATTGAATGTGATTTATTGAACTGATAAGCTGAAGAGTCTTGTAGGATCTGAACAAACTCTTGGCATTCTGCTTCGGCTTCTTTGCGAGGCTTATTTGACTTTGCACAGTACCCATCAATGATATCCGGCATAGCAGCATCCAGAATTGCCTTGTCCTTCTTGGCGATTCCTCGACGAACTGTATCTGCTCTTGAACCACTGAACCCACAGACTTGTTGTAAGAACGCAATCGTATCTTCCTGATACACAAGCCACGAACCATTCTCTTCAAGCAGTTTGTCGATGATTTCAGATGGATTTTTGTGTGTTTTTCTGGACAGCAAGGCATCTCTATAGCTTGCACCGGAAGGACGAATACATGCTGTTACAAGCGACATTTCCGGTATGTTTTGCGGTTGATATCTCTTGAGCGAATCTGCTGCAAACTTCGACTCAAACTGGAAGATCATGCTTGCGTCTTTCGAGATATCATCCCAAACCGCCTTGTCATCAAAGTTGATATCGGCTGTACTAGGATATTTTTCACCTAGATACTGGTAACAATCCCGGATCACCTCTACCGTCTTAAGGCACAACATGTCATACTTTGCAAGACCGCATGCGTGTGCTTCTTCCATGTCAAGCAGTAAGCACCACTCGCCGTCCTTCAGCATGCAGCCATATGTATCCTTCAGCGGTATAGGAGCAATGATCATGCCAGCCGGATGCACAGACTGTGAAACCATCGTGCCGATCAGTCCATCAAAGTAATAGAAAAGCTCCGGATATTTATCTCTTGCTTTCTGTTCGTCCGATTCGAAAAGTGCTTTAATCTTTTCAACGTTCTTCAGCGACCAAGGATTCTCTCCAGAAGAATGTGTAAGCGACCATCTTCTTGCAAGACATCTACCGACATCATCAATGACGCCCTTCCCCTGAATCGTGCCATAGCTTGCGACTCGAGCGGTTTTGTCTGTTCCAAACTGCTCCACGATATGTTTGAAAATCAAAGGACGGTCAGACTCGACGACGTCCGTATCAATATCACCGATCTCAGTTCTGTTCTCATTACAGAACCTTGCGAAGTTTGTGTTCCATCTTTCCGGATCGATCTCAGAGATTCCGGTTACAAAAGCAACGCGTGATCCACCTACTGAACCTCTTCCGGGTCCAATTGCAAATCCCTGTTCTTTACACCAGCCGATCAAGTCTGCCATAGACAGCATCCAGCCGTCCATGTTCAACTTGCGAAACACTCGCATTTCCTCATCGATCGCTTTACGGAATGTCTCGACTTTGTTTTGAGGAATTATTCCTTTATCAATTTTCTCCTTAAACTTTTTCTCAACCAGAGCAGCGAAGACCTCTGAATCTTTTTCTCTGGTTCCATTTGATATTGGATATTTTGTGCTCGTGTCTATCGTTATTTCTTCGCACATGTCTGCGAGTCTGTTTGTATTTTCAAGTGCTTCGTCATACTGAGATTTGCTCAGAACCGTCTGTTTTTCAAACATTTCTTGCACTTCTTCGTATGTATGGAACGACAAGTCGAACTCATCATCAGGGTAGGTTTTCCCTTTTGCTTCCAACAGCACTTGTCTGCACTCAGCTTTATACTTTGACGAGCTGTGGGTGTCAGTGCCGACGATCAATGGCTTATTGATTTTCGATGCCAACTCCACAAGCCAGCGATTATATGTCGCCTGTTCTTCGCACACGTGAGGCTGAACCTCAAGAAACGTGTATTTCTTTGCAAGTTCCATATACATCGGATGATCATGTGGCAACCTATTCAATGGTGAAGCAATGCATGCACTTGTCGAAATGATGTTGTCGCTGATGTTCAAAAATGTTTCAAAGTCAATACGTGGAACGTAATAGAAATGATCTTCGTCTGTCGCCATCGAAACAAGCTCATTAAGTTCGCGAACGCCATCAGCGTTTTTCGCGATCAGAACTGTGTGGTAGTTGTCTCTTACCTTTGGCTCAAGCTGCTCGGTTAAATAAATCTCAACTCCGTGCAAAAACTTGATTCCCTTTTTCTGGCAATACAATGCCTTGGCAACCCAACCGCGAGGAAGACCGTGCTCTGTAATCGCGATGGCTTTCATTCCAGCGTTGACGGCGGTGTCGATCATTTCCTGATAGCTGGTGCAACTGTCCAGTAGCGAATACGATGTATGACAATGTGTCATCGTGTAATTCATTTCATCAATTTCCTTTCGTTATAAATTCGTTCCCAGACCGATGCACCTTTATCACAAGGTGAATCTTTTTCTCCAAGATAATTGTGACGATCAGTTGCGATATACACCCGGCAATATTTGCTCAAGCATTTGATGTTATCGTCCTTGTACGGATTCACATCTTTATCGAGTGCTACGACAACATCTGATCCTTGACGAATAAGTGTCTTCATTTGGTCATCTGATAAATGCGAGGTACATAACGCGACCGCATTGTCATATCCCATAGATGCGAGTTTCATAACTGACTTCGCACCCTCGACCAATATCACTTCGTTTTTCCGGTCAATATTCTCTTTGTTCTCGAACCAGCCCCAGAAAAAATCAAGCGTTCCAAGTTTGTATCTGTAGATATACTTTGGAACGCCCAACTCTTTCGCATGTTCTTTTGTGGTACGGCACAGTATGTTGATCAACTGGCCATCATTTGTCCTGACCGGAATCGTGATGCATTCGTTTCTGCGATCATATCCGATGTGGTATTTTTCAATGATGTCGGATGTAAGCCCTTCATCATCCCAGAAGTGGAAGCTCCGGCACTTGAACTGGTCGAGCTCGCTTTCATCAAGCACACTCCTGTGGATTTCCTTTTCCTTTTTGTCTCGCTTTTTGTACTGTTTCAGTGAGGATATGATTGGCAACTGCTCTGTGCTGATTTCCTCTTCAACACCGCACCAGTCTTGCAACTTCTTCAGTGCTGTTCTGAAATCGCATTTGTCATGCTTCTGGATGAAGTCCAGAATGTTGCCACCACATCCGGCACTGAAATCGTAATATATGTTCTCGCGCACTGAGAAGGACGGATCGGTGTCTTTTGCACTCAGAGGACTAATTCCCCACCACTCGTCTTTCACAAGCGTTAGGTCGGTATATTGCGCTACATAATCGACCAAAGATGCCTTGCTAAGCAACTCTTGTATACTCACGATCCGTACTCCTTTCACATCAATATGGAGCTTGATATACCGGCTGCTTATCTGCTTGCCGATATGTCAAGGTGTCGCCATCAAACTGCAACGAGATTCGCTCCTCGTCGGAATTCATCTGCCGTCCGTTGCGGTTGAACGGACAATAGATGTAGGTGTTGCCAAATGCTTCGCCACCATCGGCAGCGATTTCCTTTGGAGTCTTTCTCCTCATGGTGAACAATGTTGAAGTGTAACGCTGAATCCCTTTGGAAAGTGCAACCGCACCGGAATCAGTGGTCTGTACTGCACTCAAAACCGGAATGCTGTAGTCACCAGCGATTCGATTCTTGACCGTGTTCGCCAGATTGCCAAGGTTGTAACTGACATCAAATGCATCGCCAGCCGCAGTCGTTTTTAGATAATCCAGAACAAGCACATCGACTTTTTGCTGAACGTTAACCCTACGGAAAGTGGCAAGCAATTCAGCTTCGTCAAACGCAGGAACATAGATGTGATACAGTTTCTGCTTCTTGATCCATGCTCGTGCTTCTTCTATTTTAGCTTTCTGTTCAGGAGTGCCGTTCCCATTCTTCACTTGCTGGAAAGGCACCTTTGAAATATGCGCTATGAGGCGAAGAAGATAGAGTCTGTCTGATAATTCACTATCGACAACCAGCACACACATGCCACGCTGAAGAATCGACACTGTCGCGGAAAGGAGGAACGCGCTCTTACCGATCTTCGCTGGCCCACCTACAATCACAAGTTCTCCACTTTCCAATTCCGTATATTCATTCAGAATCGGAATGTGCATCGGAACGGTGGCCAACTTGCCTGTGATGCGATCCTGCTGCTCTTGCCAGAGACGATCGGACATTGCTCCGAAGATCTCAATCGGTTTGTTACGAGACGAGATAGTAGAATGCGCATCCGTCATGTTGTACAACATGGTTTGCAAATCCTCTGCGGATGTGCTCGACAAACAAGCTGTCTGTAATTTCTGGGCGCTGACATACAGCTCCCGTCTGGCTCGATAGTCTTTAAGATCTCTGGCCAACGCCGCGAACTCTTCTACAGTGCTGCGGAACGCACAATCCGAAAGATCTACCAGACTTTGCAATTCCCGGGTGGAAATCGCTTTGACTCCAGCTTCCTTCGCCTTTACCGATGACAGCGCGGTTGAAAGCTGAAAAGCATCCGCCGTAGTAATTCCCTCGGCGGCTAATTCACTCAGAGCCCACAATAGCGAACGATTAGTCGCGTCAGTGAAGTCTGCGGGTTCGAGTCCCTCTATTTGATATATAAACTGCGGATTCTTAATTAATGTGGCAATTACACCAGACTCAGCGGCTGGCGAACACAAGTCTTCGTATCGCATTTACACCTCATCACAATACTCACATACTCCTCGCATATCACAGAGGTTCTTGCAGTAGAAGTAGTCAATTGTCGGCTTCCACTCATTTTCGTTCCTGATATGCTCGATCGATTCACTGGCCCATTTCAATGTCGGTTCAACCCAGTCTTCATTGAATGGCACGGTGATATAATTTCCAGACTTAAAACAGTTAAACTCAAGCGCCACCGGATATTTTCCGTACTTCTGCTTGACTCCATATGCATACAAGATTAGCTGTCGCAAATACGATTCAAGTTCCAAATCGCCTTTTGTTTTCTTTGCAGGATACTTTTTGCTGAACGGCGACAAATCGTGAGACTTGTGGTCAGTTATGATCAGCTCTCCGTTCTCCTCTGAAATCACATCGACATATCCGATGAACGGAATATCGTTAATGTTGAATTTCACGACTTCTTCGACTCCGACTATGTTCTTATGCGGAAATTCAAAGTGGCGAAGATAGTCGAGCCCGGTGGTATAATACTTCGCTCCAAGAGAATCTGATGTCGCAGGAGTCAAAACGTTTTCAGCGTAATGTCTCATGTAGTAGAGCGGAGCATCTTCCTTATCCAATTGGCCAGTAAGAATGTCGGCGATGATCTTGTGCATGAACGATCCGTATTCAGAAAAGAAACTATTTTCCTTTTCCTCATGCAAAATATAATCGAGCAGCCAACCATAATTGCACTGCTCGAAAGATGTGATGCGTGAGTAGGAAAACATCATATCATCAATAATCCAGTCGTACTTCATATGCAAAATAAGATGCCCACCGCCAGCTCAATGCCAGCGGTGGGCGATTCAAATTAGAACGGCAGATCGTCAGTTTCTTCTGCAACAGGAGCGGAGTTGGGTGCATGATCACCGGCCGGAGCCGATGCGACCTCACCGCGAGGCGACAGAAACTCAACACGGTCTGCTTCGATATCTAGTGACAATTGCGTTTCACCATTCTTGTTCTGGTAAAGACGCGGCTGAGGTTCACCGGAAACGAAAACCTTTTTGCCTTTCGAAAGGTACTTCTGACAAGTTTCTCCAAGACCGCGCCACGCATTTACGCGGTAGAAGTCAGTTACCTTTTCGCCGTTAACAGCGAATCGTCTTTCAGCTGCAACTGTGAAAGTGCAAACAGATGCGCCATTGGGTGTTGTGCGAGACTCAGGGTCACGCGTCAGGTTGCCGATAATCTGTGTTGAAATCATGCTTTCTTTCCTTCTTTCTTCGTCTTCTCAATGTAGTCCAAAATCGCAGTCTGCAACGCTGTCGCCGCATCTGGATCAGTCAGTTTGAAATAGTCCTTGCTCGGTTTCCCATTCACAATGACATACTTCGGAATGATTTTCAAAAGGTCTTCACGTTTATCCGGATTCTTTTCGATGAACTCCGTCACAATTGCATGAAGCGCAGTGATGATTGCTTTTGCAGTTTCGCTGTTCTCGCGATCTTCAGCGAGCTTCTGTTTCGACCGGTAATTGTCCGGATCGTCTTTCGTTGTGGCGATCTGGAAATATTTCAAATAGAAGTAACGTGTGCAGTAAGTCATCGCAGAACCAAATGCCTGTGACAAATCCTGCTGCTGTCCGCCAAGGAACCACGTTCCATCACGGAAATCTTCCGGATTATCAATGTTGATCCACTTGTAGTAGAAGAATCCTTTCAGCCCCCACTCGTGGACAGTTTCCGTCTGCGTTTCGCCATTCTTCAAACGCTTCGTCTTATCATACTCGATCGTCATCACTTCGATACTCGGATCGATGCTGATGTGCAAATCGACTCCATACTTATTCATACCAGCCGTCACAGCAGCAAGGACTTCGTCTTCAGGCGAGTAGGTGTAATTGTAACCACTCGCAGACTTCTTTACGGCTGCAACCATTTTGCGAATTGCCGACAACTTCTGGGCAAGATTCATTTCTGCTACTTCCATACTACTCCTCACCAATTAAACAACTTTTCAAAAAGCAGAAAAGCGGATGCTTCTTCGTCATAGTCTTTTGAATAAGCTTCTGCGAGCTTATGGTATTCGTTATACGCATCAAGCACCTCTTGACGTCTACGCTTCTTCTCTTCGAGCTTTTGCTCGAGCTTCTTCTTCTCTGCCTCGGCCTTCTTCCGGCGCTCAATCATTTCGACTTCATAATCAGTCTCTGCTTCCTGACACGCTTCTGCTGTGTCATAGAACTTCTTCGTCTTTTCAGAATAGAACTTCATTTATTTTGCCTTTCTTTCTTTTTAGATAATAAGGCGACGGATCATTACCCGTCGCCAATCGCTTCATTATTATTATATCACTTACGGAGCAAGCAATTTGTCAATGTGATCCTGCAACGCTTCCGCAACTTCCAGCGTCGTAATCGCATAATAGCTTGCACTTGGACGCCCATTCACTCTGGCGAATTGCATCACAATGTCATCAATTTGCTTCCGCATTTCCGGTTTCTCAAACAAGGTCTGCTGTACCTTTACATGAATCTGATCGAGAATCTTTTTCAGTTTCGCCTTCCGTTCGTTTTCGCGTTCCTCATACTCTGCGCGAATCATCGCAGCCGGATCAATTTCTTTCAACGGTACATCAAAGAAATGTAACAGGAATATCTCTTTCGCTCCGGTCATCGCAGCATGGAATGATTCAAGTCTGCTTCCACCAGATCCATCGACAAACCATTTCGTGTCCTTTCCATATCCGCTTTCAACATCCCACACTGTATACATCAACGATCCGAAGCATTCGTACGTTCCATCGTCATCCAAAACATGTTGATACTCAATGATGTCCCACGACAATTCCAGACCCAATTCAACCATACTGTCGTTGATTAACCGGATAAAGTCGCTGATCGTCGGTCGCTTTTCACGTTGACTTCTGGATAATTTCCAGACTCGTGCCTTGATATCGTTGAACCTTGCCAACATTCTACATTCTTTTTCCTTTTCCATTCATTCACATCCTTCTCAATAATACGCTGGTTCGATCTCGGCGGAACGTATCGCCTGATCGACTGTCAATTCATCTGCTGGATAAATGTGGAAGAATTCAGACCAGCTTCCAACATCAATCCATTCTACATCCTCAATGCCATGCATCGGCATCACGGTTACCCTTTGATAATAAGACACATAACTATGTTCTCTCAAGAACTGCATGATGCAATCCCATGCGGCTTCATGCGCTTTCTCTTTCGATTCATTTTTGACATGTCCTATGATTCTTTCTTTCCGGTAACTATCTTGAAATGTCACCGTGAATTCGTACATCTTACGTGTTCCATCAAACAGCATCAGTGTCCCCCTTTAATCTTTTCTGTTTCATACTCTTTTTGATTCGTTTTACGATGCGCCTTATAAGCTTTTTGAAGGCAACAAAATCGGAAATCACAACAGATTCGACATCCATTGCTGCCATGCACGAAACACCAAACACAAGCATCGTAGCAATGCTACCAATCAGCGCTCCAGCCCAGAACATAATCTCACCTCGCTACCATCCCAGAATCGCAAATAGAATCGTGCATAACCCCCAGCCAGCAATAAAGCCGACGATCAATGCAATTTCTGTCATGCATCTTTTTCCTTCTCAAGCCGATTCACCACAGCGTTCTTGCACGAATCCGGAATCGATTTGCAAACGCCGGGGCAATGTTCTTTCTGATCACATGAACAGCAGCACACATTCTTCTTATTTAAGAAACAAGTACATTTTTTGCAATAAGTCAATTCAATTTCCTCCGATATCTCAAAATGAAACGGTGGCTCATCCGAGCCACCGTTCGTTATAAATATTATATCATTTTCTCAGGAAGACAATGCCGCGATCTTCTTCAGAGCTTCGTTCAAAATTGAAGCGATTTCCTTGCGGCTTTTATCACCAGCTTCGGAAATTGCAACACCGAGCTCGACATACGCTTTTGCAGCCGGATCACTTTCAACAACCGGGCGAACTCTCTTTTCGAGTTTGTCCAGAGCATCATCTCTCTGGCGAATCGCTTCGTCGCGCTCTTTGTTCGCCGCATCGATTACGTTTTGAGTAATCGCTTCGCGATCGCGATAATCGGACGATGCCATCGCCGCTTTATATTTCGCAGCCAGATCAGAATACTGAAGCATCAAACTCTCGTATGCATCGGACTGTTCATCCTCCGCCTCTTCGTACGACTTGATCGTCGCTTCCTTTTCAGCAATTTCTTCTTCCTGCTGTTTCACTCTCGCCTGAAGTTTCTGAAGCTCTTCATACGCTCCGTTGATTGATATCTCGCCACTGTCCATTGCAGCAACCAATTCATCATTACCGCTGTCTGCAACCTTTTTCGCTCTGCGATACGTCTCACCGGAACTGAATCCAACTTCCTTCGCAACAATGTCGCGACTTCTTCCCTGTGCCTTGCGCTCTTTGACCGCTCCACCGGAACGATCTTTTGCTTCTTCCTGAACGATCGGCATCAGCTTCGCCGCATATGCAAGTCGTTCTGAAACTGAAAACTCTTTTCGATTCTCATTCTCTGCGACTTCCATCATTAACGCCTGATGTGCATCTGCTGGCGATTTCACAACCGCATCGATTTCATCCATGCCGAGCTCTTTACAAGCTCTCAAGCGACGTTCGCCACAAAGAAGAACCATGTCATCCGAGACAACAACCGGCTGCAACAATCCGTTTTCCTTGATATCAGCAGCAAGTCCTGCAATGTCTCCAAAGTCTTTTCGAATTCGATCGTTTACTACAATACTGTTGATTGCAACTTTTCCCATCTTTACACTCCTACACAATCTTACTTTCTTTTGCATTCAACCCAGCCTTGCCAATGGCGGGACTTCCACATCGACAGTGATAATTATATATCATCAAATCTGAAAAAGCAAGTGGTGATAATAATATATTATCATACCTCTCTGACATCATCGATCGCACCGTTATTCAGCGCCTCAACGAATTCCTTATAGAACTGCTGCGCGGCTTGCTTGAACAAGAACTTCTTATCGTCCTTATCTCTCGCAAACTCATTGCAAATCGTTTCATAAATCTGCTCTTGGGCATCCCAATGATCATCAGCTTCCATATCCATAGATACGGTGTAAGGTACGTTGTTGACATAAACATCAAATGCAAACTTTTTCAAATCATTTTCCTCTTTTCTTTTTCTATAGTTAGTAATAAAAATTATATAGTTATTATAACAAAAAGTGAGCGGGCAACCTGACGGAAGCCCGCTCTTGGATCATATTATTTATTGTACGATGAACCGGAATAATCCGCAATTACTGTCTGGATCCGGAATGAAAACCAATTCACCTCTGGATATTATATCCATTCCGATCACAGCATCTATGCCGGGTGGCATGTTGTATTCAAGCAGCTCAATATCGCTGAAGGACAGATCAGATGCGAGTCGCAAACTCGCTGTGTACGATTTGTGCTTTATAAACTTCCTCTTTGGCTTTATACCAAGCTCTTTCACAATTCGTTTCGAAATGCAGCTTCGTGTACTTCCGGTATCCCACAAGGCCATGTAACATCCGACCTTGTCTGTGACGGAAGATCCTACCAGAACGAGTGATGTGGGACGCATGCTGTCGAATTTGTATTCTCCATCCACATGTCGTCCGGCATTTGTGTTCTTATTCAAAATTGGATTCTGAACCAATTCCGGTCCAGCTTCATAAGGTTTATCTATTATCATCAACCCCTTTCAGTGTAAATATGCAAAGCATACAACGCAGACAATTATCGCGATCGCAATCAATAATACACGTGGAGGTTTAACTCCATGTTTATACATTACGAAACATCCCGGAACACAAGCGGCAATTAATGCCATAGTGAGAACGATTCCAAATACGATAGAATTCCATCCGGCGAACAATTCAACAAAAAATCCAAACAGTACAATAATACCGATTATTAATGCGGCGCTTAAGCCAATCAAAACATAATCACGAATCGCCGTCGTATGTGCTTGTTCTTTTTCTTCTTTGTCTTTCTGTTCTAATCCATTGACATACACATTCCAATCATCCGGATAATTCTTTTTTACAAAATCATATTCATAATACGATGGCCCATAGATTATTTCGTCGCTGTCAATTGCTTTATCCTTGCCGTTATATTGTGATGCGCCACAACCATATGGGATCGATGACAATCTTGGGCTATTATTTTTGCACAAACCACCAGATGTTTTATTATGCATATTCAATATCTGCATGACAATCGAATTCACCCACAACTCGCGTATCCGTTCATTAAGGGCCAGAAATGGAATGAGTTTACTCGGATATAACGACGCCCCTTCATACGTCCAATTATCGTCGAATGTCGCTTTCAAATCGTAATACAATTTACGATCAATCGCCTGTGATTGTGGCATTTTATAATTCGCAATACGATACCACGATCTTGCTTCATCATAAGTAGCATATCCAACAGACCCTAATATGCTTACAAGCGCACCGAAAATCGTCATACAATCAACCTCTCTTAATCAAATTGGCGACACCACTATCTTTGAACGTCGCCCACTCTTCTCGAACCTCTTTTATAAACTCGTCTTTATATTCCATAAGTAATTCGTCGCCAGTTTTATAAAATCTACAACGAATTTGAATCCTTTCGCTCTTTGTAAGATCGCGTCCAAGCTCACGCTGTTTTGCTATCAAAGCCACTGGATAATGCTCATTCGCTTCCGGATCGTTCTTCCCACTGAATAAAAGCTCAATTGCTTCATTAATATATCCATCATTCAGCACAATGAACTCTTCAATCGTCGGTAAGTTCATATTGTAAATTTGATTTATCGCCTCATTAACGTGTGCATTTATCCAAGCATTTAGCAATTCATTATTACCAAATTCGTTTTGTGCGTTGTCAAATACATATTCTAAAATGCCTCCAGTTGGGAAAAGGTTCCGAGGACCAGGGGTCGTTTTATATATGTCCTGAGCTACAAATTTCGAGACGCTAAAATCATTTAGATATCGCAATCGTAATTCTTTATACTCTGGGAGCGTCCACTCGAATCTTTGATTACGATCTCTTAATTTATATTTTTCAAGCGCGGACATAATCTGATCATAATCCGCTGCATATCCGTCTGCTCCAAGCTCATCTAGCCTGAATGCGAATCCACTTGCAAATAATTTCATAACATCTCCTCATCCAATAAACGGCCATATGAATAAGATGAATATCATTAACATAATCACAAAGATGCCGAAGCAATACAACGGCCTTTGTAAAAGTTCATGTTCATTTTTGTCATGTTCTTCCTGATTATCTCTGATTCTCTTCCCTTCATCAAACGTATATTGGGTCATTGCGCAGCATCCTCCAAATCGGACATTGCATCGTCCAAATCATCAGCGGCAGCTTCATATTCAAATTCCTCACAATGATCAACCGCGTCACTCATATAGTCGATTGCTTCGTCCAAATTGTCAACCGCTTCTTCCGCTGCATAATACCGATCCGACGATTGTAGATTCTCCGGCATGTTATCCATATAGTCCATTTCGTCATCGCGGATCATCTCAACATCAGAAATTAAATCTCTTATTGAATCCACAATGTTGCTGTTGCTTTCTACACCGTCGGTCATCTCTCTCAGATTATACTGGATGTCACACAAAGCACTTGAGACATTGTAAATTTCTTTTCTACGATTCTTATTCATAATCAATCCTCCTCATAATCCATATCGTACTTGTCGGTCGTCAAGTTGCAAATTTCTGCAATTTCTTCTTCGTCAATTCCAATATACCGCAAAGTGATTGCTTCGCTCGAATGATTCAATTCCTTGCAAAGAATTGATAACGCACGATATCCGCGCTCTTTCGAAATCTCATTCGCTGTCTTATAGAACTGATACGCATACGTTTTTCTCATTGTATGGCTTCCATAAAGTTTTGGATCCAATCCTAACTTCTTTGCAGTCTGCTTTATAATATGATCATTAATCGTGTCGGCAACCATTTGCTCTCCAGTTCGATACACCGGGAACAAATAATCTCCAGAATGAATATCACAAGCATTCGCATACTTCATGACCATATCCTTCAACTTCTGGCTGATTTGAATCTCGCGACCTTTTCCGGTTTTCTTTTCAATGATATATAGTTTATCTCCGGCAAAGTCATCGAGTTTCAATCTCACTAAGTCGCTGGCTCTCAATCCAATTGAGATTCCAACAGTGAACAAAACATAGTTTCGATATGCGCAAAACCTTTGACCGGGCGTGTCTTTCTCAGGAGTCCCAATCGCCTTTTGCCACATCGCGATTTCCTCTTGAGTTTTAAGCGGAACTTTTGTTCGTTTTGACTGCGGAGTATATTTCTTTTTCTTTTCTGCCGGAGACTGCTTGTTTCCGCATCGGCAGCAGAACAACGCATCATCATCGATCCATGCATGACAGAACTTGCACTGGACTTTGTTCGCTTCATACGTTTGAAACGGAAACTCAACTACATTTTCTTGAATCAGTGGCTGTACCATATACACCTCCGTTGTTGTATTATAACATATTTTAAGTCACTATACATTGAACATGTTGTCAATATATTCCCATTCATCCCAGCCCAAACGTCGCTGGAAATCTTCGTCCGGTTCCCATTCTTCTTCATATTCGTCTGTGTCAGGATTGTATTTCCAAATGGTAACTCCGCAATTGTAAATCATGTAATCCCAATCTTCTATCTGTTCTTCTGTCGGACCATCTACTGACCACCCCAACATCTCTTCCATTTGCCAATTCAACAATGTGTCTTCTGCACTGCATATTGCTGCCTCAAGCGAATCACAACCATACCCGTCACAAACAGATTCTGTATACCAATGAACCACATATGGGCTTCTCACAATCGGTCTTGGACGTGAAATCGCAAGGATTGCATTTGCGACTTCAATATACGGAAACTCCATACCTTCAGGATACTCAGTTTTCAAATCATCCATGATATACTTGCTGTTTTCGTCACCGTACGTGTATTCGTCACAACCGTGGTCGCTCAGAATTTTTCTTGCATACTCTTCAACCGTCATAATCATATCCTCTCAATAAAGGCCACAGAATAGTACAAACACTCAACGTCTCGATCAACCAACCAGCATTCAATTTCAAATTCTTCTTCGCATTCTTCGCGATAATTCTTCGCTGTATAGGGGAAGTCTTTTTGTATTACAGAACCATCAGCGTATTCACCGTACGCCTCCCAATATCCTCCTGACACACAATATTCTCCTTGATCGTCAAAATATCCAGACATTATTACACCTCCCATTCACACCATGATCTACCATGCCTGATCACATTCTCTGGCAAATAATATTCCTCACATCGTTCCGGATTTTGAATCCAGTACACATACTTTCCGTCACTTCCGGAATCATATTTCGTATGAGCAATTTTCAAAACCGGTTCAAACAAATTCAACGCAGCCGGATTGTATTTGATTCCTTTTTCAAATATAGCACGACCTCTGACGATCGGTTTTCCGGTTCCGGTTTCAATAAGCTCCACACTCACTTTTTCTTCTGGCCCAAACATCCGGCGCAGCATATCTTTTGTTCTCGTTTCGCCACGCTTGTCGCCACGGAGAATCGATTCTATAAATGGATAGTCGCGGCAGTTGATAAATACACCTATCTTTTTCATTTTGCACCTCATTCGCTTTTATGCTTCTTACGCTTCTTCTTTGGTAGCGGAGAGATTAATGTGTGCTTTGGTGACTCCTCGATGATCTCCATAAGCAAATCGAACTCATCACGATCGACTGCTTCGATTCGCTTACGGATCACGCCACTGCTCGATTCGAAATCGTACTCAATTATCAATTCCATATCCGATACCTGAATTAGTCAATACCCACATCTTGTGAACAGCGTTGATTGTTTTGGTAAAAAATGCTTCCGGATCACCAAGATGATATGTATCAGCCGGAGTATCAAAATACTCTTGGCCTTCAAATGTTTCTCCATATCCGCCATAAATCATCAAAAACATTTGAGGTTTATTATCTTCAAACATATCAGGTTTAATATCGCGACACTGTTTGCAGATCGTTTCAACTTCCTTTTCATTTTTAGGATAAAAAATGACATACTGTTCGTCGTCGTATGCCTCGTCCAATATATCTATTGGATTAAATGCAAAATGCCTGATGTTTACAATTTCCTTGTTATGCAAATCAAATTCATGATTTTCGCAAGACTTCTCGTCCGGAAATATCTTGCCATCCTCGGCCATGTATCCGTCTACGACCTCAACTTCAGTCGTCTTTGTTTCCATATGCGTAATCTTTTTCATTTAATTTTCCTCCTCATTTAATATTCCATGCGTAAAGCTTCCGTCAGCATAAACATAAATCATTTCATTAAACGTTTTGCTGATCCAGAATTCATTTCCGTTTTCATCCGCGAATATAATCAACCTACCAGTGCCGGGAACACGCTTCAACTTACCAGCAATCTCGATTCCTTTTTTCTTTGCAAATTCTCTGCACGTCATTTTCATCATGACCACACTTTCATTTTATTCCAGAACTGTGTTGTACATTGCATGATATCAGCAACGAAATCACTTAAGCTGCCAAGATCGAAGCAATAATCAGGCATGTCAAAGTGCTCTCCATCGCTTTCAAGAGAGAACCCTCCACCTAACATCTCAATAACGTGCGGATCAGTTCTGTTAAACGCTTCGACGCTCAATTCAAGCACATTGCTAAGCAGCTTAGTGTCATCATCATTAGATGGATAAAACACAACATACTGGCCGGATTCAATCCCGTCATCAAGGATGTCTTGTGGATATCCGATTCTGTGTGTAATGAACAGGATTTTTTCTCTTTGTTTTGCTTCGTACTGTTCGCATTCTTCTTTCGTTCTGAACATCGTATTGTCTTCTGCGTGATACCAAACTTGCATATTATTTACCCTCCCTTTCAATGTCGCTTTTTACTTGATCTACCATTCTATAGACAGAATCGATTAAGTCATTCGTCACCCTCAGAGCGTTGCCCATGTAATAATAATGATATTCGATATTGAACAGGCTATCATCGCCGTGATAATAGAGTGTGGTTACGCTAAACATCAGCGCCTCTCCGATATTGTCATAATTGATATCATTTTGTATTTCAAAAAAGTCAGCCCATGCCTTAATCGCATCGATATCCTTTTCATCGCGAGGGATAAACACAACGGTTACATCGCTGTCACAAGCGCAATCAGTCAGCCACTCGTTTGAGACAAGCCTGTGTGGTACCGCATCAGCTGCCTTTACACACTGATATTCGCCGCTCTCATTCTTCTCGTACGCTTCACACTCTTCTGCGTTATCAAACTCTTTTCCGTCGAACGCAACAAACACAACAGTTGAATACGTTTTTGTTTCTCTTTTCATTTTGGTTACCTCCTCAAAAAATTTGCCACATAATGTCAAAATGCTTTTTGTACGAAGATCCATTCGCAACGTCATTTGATCTTCGCACTTTCCTCGTCGCGACTTTTTTACAGTGTCGCATTTGTTCTGTGAACCAAATCCGTTTAGCGTTCTTACGCTTCACCGGAGCGTCAATGCTGTAGTCCCAATCCCAGTCAATAACATAGCCATGCTTCGGACCAGTTCCGCCAGCGATTCGAATCATTTTTGCTTTCGCTTTCTTATCCGCATTCCTGCGGAAATCCATTGTCCGCGGCTGATTCCATCCACGCCGTTCAACATACTTCTCTTCCGACTCGCTCATCTCACTTCAGCCTTTCGTTTACAACCATTCCTGTGCGCTTCGTGTAGCAGCGGCGGCAAGTGTCGCAGCTGCGAGCGCCGCAGTTAATGTTGACGTTTTCGCTTTCTATATGCGAATCGTCATAGACCGTGAACACCTTATCGAAGTTCGCGCTCTTTTCCTTCTGGACATTCAACTTCTCAGACGATTCTATCATGATTACATTCTTCGGTTTGCCAACCTGATCGAATGCCTTGTTAATGATCGGCGCATTTTTGCTCCACCATGCGAACACTACTTTCGGATTCGCTTTGATGAGATTGATGTAGTTGATCGCCTGAGTAACACTGCCTACATCGCCAAACGATTCAATTCGCACGATTGACACGCCTTCCTTGAAGATCGGAAGGTCTTTCGTGTCCAGAACGGAATGATTCAGAACATAGAAGTTGTTCTCGCAATTCTTACCGAGATCCGTATACCGGTTCAAAGTTCCTTCAGCAAAGCACTTTGCGCAAATGCTGTCAGGATCTTTCATTCTGGCGATGCAGATCGGATTCACAACGCAGCTCGTGCTGATGCTCGGAATGTTCGTCATCTTGCCGGACATGTAATCGGACACTGCGATCGGCGATTCATTTACGCAATACTTGCTCTTATGCATAGGGATCGTTTTTGCATTTCCATTTGTGTCAACAGTCTCAAAAAATTTACCATTTACTCTTGCCATATGATACCTCCAAAGTATTATTTATTTGTATTAAAAAAGACGACCTTATTCGTCGTCTCCGTCTGAAAGACATTTGATTTCGTAACCAAGCACATCAATCGTATTGCCACGCGTCATCATGCTGACTCGATGCTGGAGATGATTGAAAAGCTTGTTTCTATACGATTCGCATATCGAATCGTAATGCTTCCAACTTATACTCTTTAATGTATCAATGATGTCGAAATAATATCCGCATATCTCTACATCATCGCCATAATCATGATATATTTGTTCTTCGAACCAATCGTCTCCGACATTGTCCGCGATCTCTTCAGCCACATCATATGCACTTTCGTACACATCGCCATTCATTAACCACTTACTCATCTTTCAACGCCCTTTCTTCGTAAACATTCACATATTCACAATTGTTCACGAATTCAATGTAAATCGGATGGAAATAATTTTCAGCCTCATAAGCATGAATGTAATCCGGAAACGAATCATATACAAATGGATTGTAGTGACACATCGTGAATTCATCGAGATAGTACCTTTTATTGTTAAACCAGAATGATGGCTCATAGTCACGAGCCTCTTCATGCTCATCTTCTACTCTCTCGATTGGAATCAATTTTGAATTCAGCCTCACAAAACAATAATTCATTCTTCATCACCTCTGATATCAATCACACCACGTTCGACCCAGTCTCTTTCGCAAGACACAAACTCAATCGATTCATCATAATCCATCTGATACATATCCGTTCTTAACTGAACATCCTTGATGTCGTGAGTTTGTAACCACTCCTGTACTTCTTCTCCATTATCCGCAGCAATGGAAAACCCGCATGTCACAGTCATCACGCATTCATAGACTCTCATATTTACCTCCAATCAAATTCAATCTCTGTCTATTTTCTTCCGTGTCAACCCAGCCGTAGAACTTCATGCTCTCTGGCAACCCGACCGGTAATTCCGACACGGGAATGATTTTGCAATATCCATTGTTTTGAGCATGAACCGCAGCATCTTCATCTGTGAAATCCAATTCCATATCATTGATCATTTCAATATCAATGCAGCCGGTTCCATCGTAGTCAAACATCGTGTAACCACGAACACAATCTTCTTCTCGCCAGCCCCATTCAAGTCCGTTTTCAATTTGTTCCCGTGTCGGTTTCGTATACATCAGAATCTCAACTCCTCTTCCTTTTCGTATGTTACAAGCCACTGTTGCAATGCATCGTATGTGGAACACTGCATCGTTTTATACTCATCGCTCTGCATGAATTCCTGCACGAGGCACCGACACCAGTTGTATGCGGTATCGCATTCGATGTGGTTGTTATACAGCCTGTCATGCAGCAGATCATAACCCAGTATGAAAATCAGATATGCTTCCTCATCAAACATCTGAAGTGTCCTCCGTGTCATACCATCTTTCGAGAAATTCGATATACCCGTAATCTTCCAGTGCAGAATCAACGACATCAGCAACCGTTGGCGGCGTGAACCAATACTCCTTGCGATAGTAGTAAAGGTCGAGCATCTCTTCAAGCAATTCATACTTGTCAAGATGCTCGGCTTTCAGGAAATCATCGATCCCATCTTTGATTTCGAATTCGTCTCTGATGTCGAGATAGACACATTCGCGTTCGTACTCGTCAGCCGCTTGCTTCAATTCCGCACCAAGCAACTCATACGTCTGTCCGTCTCTTTCAATCTTCATTTTCGTTTTCATCCTCCCACGGATCATGCCATTCGTAATCGCCGTGCTCGTTCTTGACATATCCATATTCTGACGGATCGACGCCCATGACTTCAGCGGCCATTTCGATTGCTTCGTTAGAACCCCAGTCCGGGAAATCGTCGCACTCAACTTCTCCATCGTAGAAGTGAATCGTTCCCACATTGGAGCCGAAGTCTTCATCGGCGTACTTATATTCGATTTCAACATCTGGATACTTTTTCGAAATCTCCAGAACGATCTCAGGGACACCATCCCAAGCGGTCAAAAAGATCAAATTGCGTTCTTCCGGAGTAACAGGAGTGCAATCATATGCATTCCATTTTGTACCCCAATGATCGCAGCACCAGTCGTACCAATGAGGGACACCATATAGTTTGATGTTCTCATAGTACTGTTTCCCGAGCTCCCATATTTCAGGATCATTCTTGAATCGATCGCGGAATGATTCTTCCAGCTTCTCCTTCGTCGACGCACGTTTATACTTCGAAGACTGCTGAAGGAATTCAAGATAGGCACGATATCCTGTCTCACCGCGAGAACCAGCCTCGATATTCAGCGATTCCGGCATTGGAATCAACTGATTGAAGTCAACAGAACCGAATTCTTTATCATCGCCGCCCTTCAGGAAGTTGGCGATTTCAGTGAACTTTTCGACAGAGCAATTAAACTTGATAACGTTAGTAATGTGATTAGGCATATTTATTTCCTCCTTTAATCTGTAGTTCTGAAAAAGTATGAGAGTTCTTCACCCTTTAAGTTCTCGCAAGCGTAATGATCCGCTTCGTGATACAGTTTGTCGTACAGCTTTGCGTACTGCATGTTCCCTTCGTCGTAGTGCTGCCAGATCTTCCAATTCAAAGCCATGACAAGCTCAGTTAGGAATTCATAATTCGTCTTCCATTCTTTCATGGCTCGCTTGTATGTGTCTTCAATCGCTTTAACACCAAACGCATCAGCGATGCTGAAGTCCATAAAGAACGTCGTCTTCGGCTTGTAGCCAGTCATTTCTTCAATGTTCCAATCTGCGAACATCGCGCTCATACCAACACCTCCTTGATATACCATTCGAGCTCTTCTTTCTGTCTTTCCGTCGCCATGATCTCAAACTTCCAAATCAGATTCGATTCGAAATCCAATTTGTATTTGTATTGAAACGCTTTCAAATACGTTTCAATTTTGCGCCCGACGCTTGCAAACAGCGTCGAATATTCGAATCGCTTTGCTTGTTGCTCACGAATCATTTCACGTTCGACACACTCGTCAATATACTTTTCGAATGTATCCGGAACCGCATCAGGAGCGAGGAGCTTCAGATCCTCGTACTCATCGAATAGATCGCCAATCGTGAACACACGACCACCGGGAGTTTCATAGCACTTCATTATTTCGCCTCCTTGCTCAACACTTTGCCACAGTACAGCCCGCCACTTTTCCGTGCATTGGTCATGCACTTGAGGAACACATCCATCAATTCAGCGAACCGCTCATCGTCTTCGACATAGAATTCGACATCGCCATTAGACTCTTCTGAAAGGTCGCCAAAGTCGATATCTCCATCCGCAACTCCGAGTGAAAGCCACTCGTAAAAGACATCTTCATCGTTAATCTGTCTTGCGAGATATTCCATCGCTTTGACAGCCTTTATACGAGTTTTAATTTCTTCTTTTGTAACATAAGGCTCAATGCCGCTTTCGTTGATCAAGTAAACCGGACCATAATACGATGAATGTCCAATTAAATACAGCATACCGGATCCATATTCATGTTCCCCTTTTGCAAGCACTTCCCATACGTTATCTTTCTCTTCCGGCAAGGACATGCTACGGTCATACGCATATCTTGCAACGTATTCAAATTTGATATCGTACTTTTTGAACCACTGTGTGTACGTTGTGTACATTTCCCCGGGGTTCACAATCTTTACCAGACTTCCGACTTCAATATTATTCATATTCTTTTTCTTCCTCCCATGCATTAATATATTCCCAGTCAGTTATCGAACTGTTTTCGTTTTTGACCAGCTCGTCAAGTTCATCAAGCACATCATCTACGCTTGAATCAGAAACAATTTTTACAAGAATTACCATGCTGCCTCCTCAGTCATCTTCTACAAACAAAGCCATATTTGCATCAAGTGCAATATAATAATGCCCATTGCCGCAACCGCGATACTCTTCCGAGTACCAAGCGTGTTTCGTTTTTGGATCGTATTGAAACGAAACGTCATATCCAGCCTGAACACGAGTGTAGTAAGGACGCTCGTTTGCAAGTGCATCTGCGATCTCGTACTTCTCTATGTCGTTATTAAACTTGCCGAAGTAAATTGATTTCGTCTTGCACTGATAAATATCCCTTGACTTATCACGATTCTCATAACCGGCAGCAAGGACCGATTCGAGTTCCGCTTTCACATCTGGCCATAATCCAGATTTTTCAAGACGCTTGATTACGTTTTTCATGCGTTTCTCCCACTGTTCCGCTTCGCTCTTTTGTTCCGGAACGACAACAGTGAAGTACGAAATGAAATCATTTATTGGCCAGAGGCAGCCCCACTTTTTGCTCTTCGGCTTGAAAACAAAGACCTTGGAATCGTCCCAGCGACAACATCTCACTTTCGCTTTGACATTTCCAAGATCAATCCCGCCATAGGACACCGACCACGTTTGTCCCTCTGCGTTGAAGCGTTCATTGACCGCGAACTTTTCGCAAAAATCATTTGCGCTTTCAAATTTAATCTTCATCCGCGACACCTTCACAATCATTCAGTTCTTCGAATAACGCACTCAGTTCTGGATATCGTTCCCAAGACCAAATGTGATTCATATTTTGATACATGGTGTCAACGAAAAATTTATCCAAGAACATGTTGTAGAATTTCTCATTCGAGCTCACGAGGTTGCCATAAGCATTGATCCGAAAATACTCGCGATTCGGATTGAAATGCTCATCGTATTCGCCTTCGTAATACTCGTCGCCTCCATAGAACGCCATATATAGCAAATCGATCGGATTGTCTTTCATGTCGCAGAATGTGACGAGCTCGTCCATTGGGTAATATCTGTGGTCGTCCAGATAACCACAGTACGAATCAAGATCCTCAATGCACTCCTCAAATGCATCCGGATTTTCACGGAACCAGTCAATGATCTCCTCAACAATTTGGTCATATTTCGCTGACATATTTACACCTCCTCAGCAATGTACCTCGCAAGCGACAGCCCAGCACAGCTTCGCTTTGCTTTTATTTTTCTCATCAGCCTTTTTCGTTTCGGCTGTCCATTCCTTTCTGGTTTGACTTAGCGTTTTCTTCAACGCATCTCGACGATCAAGAACTGACTGCGGACGCATATCGTGTCTGCACACCGGGCATGAATTGTGCCATGATCTACCACAGAAGCTCGTGGCGATCTTCGAACCACATTCAGGGCACGTTACAAACGCGCTCTTGACACCCTTGTAATGTGGAGTATCTTCGAGTGCGTTGAGCGCTTCGTTTGTCTTTTTGAACTTCTCTTCGAGTTTCTTTTCAGTTGCGGTCTTGGTGCGCTTCGGGTATTCATAATAGCGCACAGCCTTCTGGCGATATGCGCCGAATGTTCCATCGAGATACTTCTCCGCTTCTTCAAAGTCGTTGAAGACCATTGACGTGAACTGAACGGAGCAGCCAAGCCCACCACCGAACCCGCCTCGTTCACGAATGTCGCAGTTGTAATCGCCCCACTCATCGCATTCTGCTTGGATTTTGCGTTTATCATCAGTTTCGAATGTTAAAATCTGACATGCATATCCCATGTTATTACCTCCTTACTCAACAATCTTGAGGAACTTTGCCGCCATAGAGCCATTGTACAAAGCATCTTCGCTATCGACCGACCACTTATCATTGGTGTCGTCAATCAATTTTCCTGAATCAGTCACCGTGTAAATTCTCCCGACAGTCCACCAGTTGTCATCATCAGACTCGATGCACACGAAACGAAGATTCGCAAGATAGATTTTCCGCTCAAATTTCTCCGCATAACTGAGCAATATATCTGCGTCTTCGTCAAACAAACATGTTTCCTTTTTGTCGCGCTTGATGAACACCTCTCCGCCGCGCTGAATCACTGTGAAAAGAACTTTCCCTTCGTCTTCGTCGCGAGGCTCTTTCTTTTCTGAATCGGTTAAACGTTTCGCAATGAAATCATCATCGATAACCGGATAAGCGATGTCTTCAAATTTGAACGACCAGTTGTGTCCACCATTTTCTTCTTTACCGGCTTCAACCTCAAACAAATCGCAGTCCTCATAAACGCTACATATCACCTGATCGGTGCCCATGTACTTATCCATATTTCCGAACATATTCCATTCGCCGGGGCGCTGATCGTATTTCTTGATATGTACCTTGTCACCAACCATTGGCGACCATGCCTTATACAGATCGAATTTGTCGCTGTCGACATCGTACTCGCTCCACTTAAAACCTTCGTCGAGGTTAGCAACTGTAATCACACCGTCGCCCAGCACGTCCATAACGACATTGATTGAACCCACATTTGTAATAAGGTAGTTATTATTTCCAGATCCGACGATGATGTCCCCGACTTTAAATTTGTTTTCCATTTAATTTCCTTTCCTTTCTTTGCATTCATTGCGATATCTCTCGTTTTGTGTAAAAGTAATACTGGCGCATACCAATCTCACCATAGATCACCCATGCGCCGTAGCGATTTCGTTCTATAAGTGTGATGCTTTTCATGCAGCACCACTTTCGCGCTGCTCAACAACAAGCTCGAGCAGACTGTCCTTCGCTGAATTCACAGCCAATTCATATTTCGCCAGAGTCTTCAGCATCCTCGTGATGAGGTGCGGCTGCCCCTCAATCCGATCCGTCCACACGGTTCCAAACGTGTACGGATTCGAACCGGAAAGATCTGCGGAACCGAATTGATATCCATACTCAACGGCGATTTGTTTTTCGACGCTGAAGATCTTCGTGCGCTTACGCATCTCGTGCAAGTGACGGCGCAGCGCTTTCTCCGTCCCGGTGAAGTGTTCGAAGTCGCGTCCACCGAACGCGCTTCTGAATTCGATTCTATACTGATCGCGACTTACTCTGGCGATCGTGATAACGCGGTTGCCCTTCGGCATCCACAGTTTCGTAGACAGCGTCGGATTCAATCCGAGCCGATCAGCGAAGTTGAACAAGCGTCTCGCCTCAATGCGGAATAAATCCTGTGTACTGCTATCGACGCTGCTCAGAACTGCCCGCAGTTCATCATTTGCGGACAAGAAAAAAGTCACCTGATTTGTATCGGTGACCGGATAGAGTTTGGTAAACATTTGTGTACCCCCTTATTCAATTTTGATTTTGATTTCAATTCGCTCTGCGAGCTGCGTTTGCTATCTGGTCTAGGTGACACTTATGCATTTTTGTGTACTCGCCAATCTCGAACGTCATCGTCTGTTCGTCAAATGATCCGGGAACAGACTTTGCCCACTCTGCATTCCGTGGGCTGATTCGACCGTCCCATGCGCTCTGATTCACAAGACAGGCGATTGTGTGCTGGGCAATTCCCTTGCCGAATCTGCTTTCAAATTCGGCGTAGGTCTTATCTGGCCCACGATTGTTTGAAATATCCGCGCTCTGGATCTCATCGAGCGCGGCGATTCGTTCGTGCATTTTCTGCTTGCACGTCTTGCGGAATTCCGGAATCGCTTTCGAAAGTGATTCCCATTCGTTTTGAGTTATCATTCGTTGCCCTCCTCCGCTTCGTTTTGCTGTTCATGATTTAAATATTTTACCAAAGTTTCAAACCAGTGCAGTTCAGCTTCATTCAACATACGTCCTCCTTCACCACTCTTGATTTGCCGAGCATTCATCGTCTGCAATTTCACAGCACTTCATTCCACAGTCATCGCAGACCCAGTTCCCTTCATCGTCTTCGACGAGATACATGCAGTCACTACAACGATTCTCGAAGTGTGTTCTAGCATGCAATGCTTGATTTATCATTTCCATTTAGATCTCCTCCCATTCTTGATTTTCGAAGCATTCATCGACTTCGTGGATATTCATTTCACGTTTATAGCAAATCCAGTTTCCATTCTCGTTTTCAACGAGATGTGGACATCCATAGCACCGAAATTCTGCATCTGTCGGTCGAATCATTTCGACCATTACTCGATCATATGCCCCGCCATACGCATCAGTTAAATCGAGATACCCGAATGCAACCAATTTGGTTCGCAAACCACAAATAACGTCCCTCGGAACCGTTCCTGTGATCTTCAAGAAATTGCATACGCGCTCCCAACTGAAACCGATTTCGTTTCTCTTTTCCTGATCAAGTGGATCTATAAAATCCTCGTGATCATCGTTTACATATACACGTAAGCCACGTGCAAGCAAAAACTCTCTTCTCATGCTACATCCCTTTCAAACTGTTTTTCGCACGATCGATCATATCGAGCGTTGCGACTTTCATGTCGCTATGATAATTTCCAGCGTAATACGAATACTCGTTATTTCTTTTGACACATGCCCATGTTACCCACGTAGCGCACTTATTGTGCTCGTTGTATCCGAGAACATATTCTGTTTCTCCAACCGGAATACTTCCGACGATCTGATAACCTTGGTTGATTCGTTCTGACGCTTCGATTACATCAGCAGCCTCTTTGAAAATCAAACCGGAATTATGATTTCCGGTGATATCATACGCTTTGTACTTATCTCTCAGCCTCTTTATTAAATTCTCTTTGTACTCGCTCATCGTTTTCATTTTCCTTTCCGTCCGGACAATACCAATCGTCCATGACTAATGGTGTTGGGCGGATATCGTGCAAATCGCACACGATAAACCACCCGTTGATCTTTTTCGCATGAATACAATTCTTGCAACGCACGATTTTCTCACTCATTCTGCCTCCGAGTTGTCGCCCAAAGCATATTTCTTAATCGTATCGAAATCGAATTTATATTCGGGATACGTTACGAATCCGCTCGTGGCATAGCGTCCAGTTGGAACGCCAAGGTTGTACTTGTTGATTAAATCTTCCATGAAATACTGGTTGACGTTAACAAGCGCGCACCCCGGTTCGCTTTTGAACCCGGAGACGTTTACAGTCATATCCGCATACTCATCAAATGTGTACTCATCATCGATGCATGATAACGTTAACACGAGCCCATCAAGGTTCAGATAAGCTTCCAAGAACAGAGGCTTATCGTTTAGCAACATGAATTCCATTTTATCTGGAATTGTATCCAACACCTCGTCCAAGACTTTGTCTTTGAAATCGAAAACAGAAATTAATTCTGCAAAATCCATATATTCAAGACTTTGCAGGAATCCCTCGTGCGACATGATTTTGTCGCTTGCGACATGCCTGTCGTTTAGATAGTATTCGAACGAACAGGCAGGAATGTTGACATTGACTTGCAAACCATAACGGCCTTCATATGCCGTTTCAGTATGCGCTAACGGAACGTCTTTGACGTTTTTGAAATCGGCTTCGTTTCCATATTCGCGCCGACAGAAATCATCTATCAGCGCTTTCGCTTTCGATTCAAAACGCGGATACATTCGCTGACACCATCCGCGATCATCGTCTTCCGGTCGCCAATCGCAGTCGCGATTATTTTCGTTCTGACACATGGAGCAGATCATAATTTCTCTGCCACACCCTTGGCACGGCAAGCAGAAGCCGCACCTCTTCAGGTCTACATTGTCGTAATAATTTTCCGCATCACAATGCGGACATGTTTCGACAACATCGTCGAAGATGTCATCTGGATTGCTTGCCGGATCATCCGGCAGCCGCAAGTATGGCATGCAGATCACCTCCAATTAATAATCGTCGTAATAATCGCTTTCCCACTGATCGGGCGGAAGCAGTTCCTGCCCGAAAAGATTGTACCAGCGTCCACAATTTGGGCACTCACATGCGCCCATGTACTCATCTTCAAGATACACCTCTTCACCGCAGATGCACGTTCCGTGTGCTGGTTCGCGGTAGGTGTTCTTCCACGTTCGAATTCGATTCCATTCCGTTTCGAATTCCTCTGGATGCGCCATGCACCATTCATAGTTGTGTTGCGCCTCTTCGAACTTGAAAGGGAAAACGTTTCCGTGCTCATCGCACGAGAACGAGAACCCACCATCCCCGTGAGTAAACTCAAGGGAATACGTGATGTCAGTTACCAACTGACTTTTGACAAGGTTCTTCAGCATGGCTTACTTCTCCACGCTGAGGTCGAGGACGATGGACTTGCCCTCTTTCCACTTCAGTTCGCCGAGTGTGGACTTGGGAACATAGATCGTGCCCACTTTGGGCGCAGAGAGCTCGCTTTCAAGTACCTCGTTGAAGCGGATGGTGTTCTTTGTCGGTTTTTCCATTTCGAATTTGATTTTCATTTTTGATCTCCTTTCGCTTTCGCGTTTTATTTAAGGCATGAGCCTTTTAGCAAATGCACTCAACGAGTGCATGAGCTAAAGGGTTCTTAATCCTTATTCGAAAGTTCTTCTATCATTTCGTGCGCTTCGCGGACCAGATATGCGATATTTTTCATTAATTGAACATAATCCTCTGGCTCAGAGCACTCATAACCGAACGCAGCAATCTCATCGAGATTTCTACGCAGTTCGTTCGTGACCTCTTCCTTCCGGATTTGCATTTTGAGTTCTTCGTAAAACTGATGCAGTTCCGCGAATTCCTCATCTGTCAGTCCAAACACCTCGAAATAGTCTCCGGGCAGAACGTCAATCTGAAGCCTCTCCATGTGTCCGCGATGATCAAACAGATTTCCAATGAATAATGGTTCTGTTGGATCGCCAACAACATTGCGGGTATCGAATATCCCGCCTTCTACAAAATTGGCTTTAATTACAGCCTTTGCCACATCAAGTAACATTTCAATCTCCTTTCGTTTTCATGTCCTATCTCGGCAGCAGAAGCTTGCCGAGTTTCCTTGCCAGTGCGTGAACTGGCGTGATGGGTTCCCGCCCGAGCGCTTGCTCGTACGTGATTTCTTTCACACTGTCGCAGACGATCGTCGCCCACTTGCCACGACCGTTTACGACCTTTCGATAGATCGGATACTGGTGGATGTAACTTACCAGCACGTACCCGTCATCAGTCAGTTTTGATTCCGGATTCATTTTTAGACTGCCTCCCAACTGATTATTTCAATTTCATACTCGCAATCGCTACCAAGTCCATCTACGAACTCTTTCACGGTACTGATTGTGAGCTCTTTTTCACTCCATTCCCAGTTTGAGCAAGCATCACGATATTTAAATTTGATATGTATCATTTTCACTCTCCAATATGATTCATTTTTCCCAACGAATTTGGAACGACTTGTCACCTGTGTATATGGTGACGATTTTAATTCCGCATGCATACCAGAGTAAATCTGCGTAAATTTCCTCCTTTGTTCTCATGCTTACATCGAATTCGTTGCGCTCTGGCCACTCACACACATATCCGAAGTGGCTTTCGCCTGACTTCTCGAGTTGTTTGATTATGGCATCTACAGAAATCATTTTCATGACATCTGCGCGGCCTTTATACGACTTAAGTTGTACATGTTCACCGTCAATGAATACGTTGTAAACGTATTCTTCATCATCATAAACAGGCCTAAGCAGTTGCCTGAATAATTCTTCTTTTGTCATGAAAGCTGTCCAAGTTTCAATTGTCTTGGACCACTTTGTCGCCTCAACGGCAACTCCAAATCTTTCCTTTTCTGAATCGCTGATTACACTAGTCAAACCAGCGACATCATAGATGTCAATAATATTTTTCAATTTTACTTCTCCTCCCATTTCATTTTGCCATATTGGCTAGTTTCATTTTGCCTCATATCGCACTTTCACAATGCGATCGTCAAAAATTATTTTCGTGAAGCAATCAAACATGATTGCGTTTACACGATCGCCAAGGTTGAAGTCCTCGACGCCGTAGAAAGACCAATCGAAACCCACGCAGTCCGTGAACACTACGGAATCAGTTTCGTAATCGATCTCGGTTACGATTCCACTGCGTGGGTAAAAGCACGCTGCGACAGTCGCAGCGCCTATAACGAAGCAAAGGATACATACAAGTATCCAAATCGAAACTCGTTTCATGCACAAGCCGGAACGTTCATATGCGCTTGCATACGGAGAAGGCGGTCAATTTCGTTGTCTACATGGTCACATTCACGTTCAGCATCGATAATCGCTGCATTAATTTCACGGATAAGTTCCGCGTCGAAACGGTTTCCCTTCGGTCCTGTTGGGTTCGACATGACATCGTTTTTCAATGCCAGCAACTGGTTGATACGGTCGAGCAAATCGCTTGCGCTAACATGCAGGCGATTTATCTCATTCTGAATTTCTCTGAAAGACATAATTTACCTCCAAATTCAATTTCATTTTTGTTTTAAAAAGCAAAAAGCCTTTTAGAAGGCACACCTCGCTTATGGGTGTGCGATCTAAAGGGCTTTACTTAATGACATCGAGGATTTTCACATCGATCTGATGCCATTCGTATTCAAATTCGAAGTCGTATAAAATTCCCATTTCATAATCTAATACGTTCCCCCAGTCGATACCTTCTGGAAATTCACGATCGATTATGTTCTGGAAAACCTCATGCATTTTGTTGCGCGCTTCTTCTTTGTTTTCATACACACCATAGCAGACGCACCCCACGCCTTCATACACTACGTACATTTGAACCTCCTTTTGATTTCGTTTCCAAATCGGAAACCATTTAGAAATCCCACCTCGCGGGTGGGAAATCTGAATGGTTTTCATTCACGCGTTCAGCGCATCAATGAGATAAAACTCAGAAACCGGATTCGATTCCGATTTCGTTTCGCTTGCAAAAAGCGAGCGAAGCCATGCAAAAAACTTTTTCATTTTGATCCCCTTTCGAAATTTTTGGCACACAAAAAAGCGCCCGAAGGCGCTTTCACAACGGTTTTCAATTCAGATATCGTTTCACTTCCATGATGTCATGGAACGTTAATGTGTATGTGAATTTCCCATCCACGGTCGCTCCGAATTCAACACCATCTGACAATATTTCTGCCGCTTGCAAATAGTCAAGCATTTCGTCGTTTGGAACCCACAAGTAATCGCCAACGACCGAGATGTATCCAACGGTTTTGTTGTCATCATCGTAGCCAGCGAAAACAGAAACGTTTTCGTTTTCAGTTACCTTTCGAATCAGTGTTGCCGCGTCATCAAGGTCGCTCATCTTTTCCTCGTTGATTTCGAAAATCGCAACGGGTTCGTTTTCACGCATAATGCGCTGATAAGCCGCAACGAAACGATCAAGTAACCGTTCAGATTTGTTTCCAAATTCAATTACATTTCCCAACCTACCACCTCCGTTTCGTCAAAAGATGCGGCGCTTTTCCTTGGAGCGCCAAACCAATCCCTATAATCCACAAATCGGGAGGCGACTTTACTTGCGTATCACAGCACAATTACGTTTTCAAATCGTTTTCGTTTTCACGATGGTCGCCGGTCGGCCACTACAATGTTACCACATTATGCTTGTGTTTGCAATGCAAAACCGGTTTGTAAATTTGGTTTCGAATTGAATTTGGATTCCGTTTTCGTTTCAGATCCTTTGCCAGTTTGTGTGTGTGCCATAAACCCTTTATGTGTGTTTGCACATAAACAGTTTGGAAACCCAACTCGTTTTGAGTTGGGAATCCAAACCGCTTATCTTATTCGGCGGTCTTGTACTCGATGTTGTAGGGTGTGCCATTCACATGGTGGTCAAGTACATCATGTACGAGCATGATCATGCTGTCGTCATGTCCCTTTGCCGTCTTCACTACGTGCTGACGGTTCTCGCCAACCTTTTTGCTCGACTTGCCACCAGTCGCCTTGGTGATGTAGGCGATGTCGTGCGAGGTGATCTTGATTGCGTTTTTCGTCTCATCTGCCTCACCCTTTTCGTTTACGTACGGAGAGAATGTCATCATGTCGACAATCTTCTGCAAGAGTTCCACTTTGGACTTGACAGAGGTGGGGTCTTTCACATCCGACTTTTCGGTCTTCTTGCGCAGCTTAAAGTTAGCCGCAACCTTTTTCCAGTCGAGTCCGAGGTCTGCCGCATCTTTAGCGGCCATGATGCGAGCGAAATCGTAGATGCGATACGTCCATCCGGTTTCACGGCCGATGCCGCCGTCTACGAAATCGTTCAGCGCCCGCAAATTAATCTGCTTGCGCATGGTATCGATGGAATACGAAATCTGCTTGGTGTCCTTATCGGTGTCCTTGGACAACTTCTGTGCGCTGAAGTCGTACGACTTGATTGCCTCAAGCATCGGGTTTCCCGTCTTGCGGAGACGGGCGAACTCTTCCTTTTCGAGTTGCTTGTTGATGTCTTTCACGATGGTCTTCGCCTCATCGACAGCCTTGTCGATTGCGCTTGCAGACTTGTCTTCTGCAATCATCTTGTTGACTTCTGCAACCTTGTTGCACAGTTCGCTCTTCAGTTCCTCGATAGTTTTGATTTTGTTGTTTGCCATAGTTTTTTACCATCCTTTTCTTTATTAAGGCTGTTTGAGCCTTTTGGGAATCACTCTTGCGAGAAACCCAAAGGGTTCAAGGGAGGCGTATGGCAGACGCCTCCCGTTTTAGATGGCACGATCCAACCTTGTAAATCCATCTCAAATTCCCTGTGTACGATATCCATGCAAGTCTGCCGTAAATCCCGTTTCCGGAGGAAACCGTATTCACACTCGGTTTATCGCTTTTCGGCGAAAAGCGGCCAAGGTGCAGACGGAGCAAGTTCACTTACACAGTTCCCTTGCGATTGAGTTACAGGTCTGGGCGACTAACCCCGATACAGTCAAACTCGGTCAGAGATTAGAGTTTACTCCCGTTATCCGCACGCTCCTGCAAGCGCATAGGCAGAGAACGGCAGGCCGCAGGCACAAGGCCACAGGCCGCAGGCACAAGACATGCCGCAGGCGCAAGGCCTGCGGCAAGCCACCGCAAGCGCAAGGCCTGCGGCAAATAATAGTGAACGACAGAGGCAAAAACGAAAGTAAAAACCATGTAAAAACCATGTAAATTACAAAAAATCAAAAAATAGAAAAAAGCCCCAAAACTGGGGCTTTTTCGGCCTTTTTTGATGTTTATTTTATTTTACTTTTCTCTGCTTTTTCAGTTCTGCGGCCGCCTTTTTCTTGGCCTCTGCCTTGGCCTGCTTGTATGCTGTTTGCCTTGCCTGCTTGGCCTCTGCCATAACTGCGGCCGCAGTCTTTTTCTGTGCCTTTTTCTTGGCCTGCTCTATTACGGCCTCTGCGGCCGCCTTGGCCTTGGCCTTGGCCTCTGCCTTGGCCTCTTTCCATGTTTGGCCGATATATGCGGCCTTGGCGACTTTGCTATAAATCTGCTTTTCACTCTCTGCCGCCTTGGCCTTGTCTGCCGCCTTTGAAAGTATGCTGTAAATCTTTTCACAGCCTAACAAATCAATTATGGCCTTGGCCGCCTTTTTCTTGTATTCTTGGCAAGCCTGCGGTGTTACGTTTAGAGCCTCTGCAATCTCTCTATTCGAAAAGCCTGCAATTTTTTTCTTGAGCCAAGTAGAGGCCTGCTTGCCTATCTTTGCAGAAATGCTGTAAAACATCTGTGCAAGCGTTATTTTTTCCATAGCATAGTCTATCACAAGTTCACTGCCTGCGGCCTCTGTGGCCTCTGCCTCTGCCTGCGCCTGCATGGCCTGCGCCTCTGCCGCCTCTGTTCTACTCATAATTTCTACTCTGTAGGCCTCTTTTACTCTCTCTCTGCGGCTTTCATATAAGACTTTGTTTGCGGCCTGCATTACTTGCGCCTTTAGTGAGTTATCTTTCTCATACGGCAGGCCTTGTGCTCTTGCGGCTTTTCTCTCTGCGGCCGCCTTGGCCACAGCCTCTTTACTGCCGCCATAGAATTGTATGAACGTGATGTTTTCAGCAGGAAAGATTTCTTGCGCCTTGGCTATGGCCGCAGAAAGCATTTCTAAACATACGCCGTTTGAGTCTATGGCCGCATTATCATAGAGCCGCCGCACCGCCTCTGCATAGGCCTCTGCGGCCTCTGCGGCCTCTCTCTGCTCTCTTGCGCAGATTGCAGTGCCAAGTATAGCCGCCTCTATGGCAAGGCCTGCGCCTGCGATGGTAAACTGATTCAGTTTCGAAATCTCTGCGGCCTCTCTTGCCAAAAGCTCTTTACTCTCTGCCTCTGCCTTGGCCGCCTCTACTGCCTGCGGCCGCAAGGCCTTGGCCGCAGTATACAGAGGCCTTAAGGCCTGCTCTGCGCCTGCCGCCTGCGCTGTTTGATAGGCCGTATTTGCTAACTGCTTTACTACTACTACAGCCGCAGTAATAGGGTTAAACCAGTCAAGAGCAATGTACTCATATGTTACTTTCTGCATAGCCGCCTGCGCTCTATTGTACTGCTCAAGATAGTCATCTATGGCCTGCGCCTCTGCCTCTTTCTTGGCCTTTTTTGTCATTCGAATATATTGCGGCTTGCCTGCCTTGGCCTTGGCCTTGCCTGCCTCTGCCTGCGCCTCTATGGCCTGCGCCTGCGCCTCTGCCTTGGCCTGCGCCTCTGTCGCCTGCGCCTCTATGGCCTGCGCCTTGGCCTTGGCCTGCTTGGCCTCTGCCTTGGCCTGCTTGGCCTGCGCCTTGGCCTTGGCTCTTGCCTCTCTCTCTGCCTTGCGCAAGGCCTTGGCCTGCTCTGCGGCCGCCTTGGCCTGCGCCTTGTATGCCTTGGCATAATAGTCTGCCTTGGCCGCCTTGGCCGCCTGCTCTTTCACATGCCGTTCGATATACCGCAAGCGCAGAATTGTGGCCGCAAATATGGCCTTGGCCTTGCCTGCCGCCTTGCCTCTTGCCTTGCGGTATGCCGCCTCTGCGGCCTCTGCCTCTGCCTGCGCCTGCCGCAGAAATGCCAAGGCCTTGGCATAGTCGCCTGCCGCCTCTGTGGCCTCTGCCGCCTTGGCCTCTGCGACGTCTGCACATCTGCCTGCCTGCCTGCCTGCCTTGGCCGCCTGCTCTTTCAATTCCTCTGCCTCTGTGGCATAGTCTTTCTTGGCCTCTGCCTGCTCTGCGGCCTTGGCCTGCGCCTTGGCCTCTGTGGCCTTGGCCTGCAATCTGTTTAGAGCCGCCATGTGCTTGGCCTCTGTGCTTGTCTGCTCTGCCTTGGCCTGCTCTGCGCCTCTTGCCTCTGTGCCTTGCGCCTCTGCCAAGTACCGCAAATACTCTGCCTTGTAGCCTTTTACTGCGGCCGTCTGCTCTGTGGTGGTGCTGTTCTGTGCTGTGGTGCTGTTCTGTGCTGTGGTGGTGATTGTGTGTTTCATAGTTTTTTCCTCTCTGTGCCTCTGTGGATTTTTGGCCGCCTGCAAATATTTGCGGCCTGCTTGGCACATCTCTATTTTACCGCAGGCAAGGCAGGCAAGCAAGGCCCGCCAAGCACAGACGGCAGGCGGCTTTTTGGGATTAATCCGAGTAAAAATCCAACAGAGCCTGTAGTCTATCTCTTCATTTCATCACCTCACTTTCGGAACCATCATTCGGATCTAAAATACCGGAACATTCGAGAAAATCTGAAAAAACCGGAAGAGATGGCCAGCACAAATGGTGCAATTCTGGTACAGCCGAAGCGAAGCAAAAGTGGCGCGAAGCTCGATGGCGACTGGGGTTGTGGCCGAAGCGCTGTGCGATGAAGGCCGAAGATGGCGAATGGCGACCCCCGGGGGTATGTTTTTGAGACTGGAAATGTGGTCCTCTATACCTTTTACGAAACGTCAAAAAAAATGCCCTAATTTAGGGGCTTTCGGAGAAAAAGTTCCCAAGGAGCTTGGGCATTCTTGGGCAAAATTTTACATGGCAAACTGGCCAGTTGAAAAATGTTAAAATAAGGGCATGGAAAAAATGTCCATACCTTTTACGAAACACCCTCAAAAAACCCAGACAAACTGGGGCTTTTTTGACAAAAGTTCCCAAGAAACGTGGGAATTCTTGGGAAAAATTTTACAAAAGGAAAGGAAACCTAATGAAAGCGAAAATAAAGATATGCGATGCGATGATGGGAAGTGGCAAGACGAGCGCGGCGATCAAGTACATGAACGAGTGCACTGATCGCCGCTTCTTATTCATCACACCTTATCTGGACGAATGCGACCGGATCAAGCGGCTGTGCAAGGCGAGGAACTTTCTGGCACCTTGGCGATCGGAGAAGTCGAAGTTTGAGAAGCTGCACGAGCTGCTGGCTGAGAAGCACAATCTGGCGAGCACCCATGCTATGATGCACAAGTTCAACGAGCAGACGATCCAGCTGATCCGCGAAGGTCATTACACGCTTGTGCTGGATGAAGTGTTCGATGTGCTGAATGTGACGGAGATATCCAAGGGTGACATTGCCATGCTGGTCAATACTGGAGAGATCACGATTGAGTCGGACGGAGCTGTGGTGTGGTCAGACAAGGAGTACAGCGGCACATGCTTCGCTGACTTCAAGAAGATGTGCGACGATGACTTAGTGGTGGCTTCTGACGATGATGTGCTGGTGTGGCAGTTCCCTACCTCTGTGTTCGATGCATTTGATGAGGTGATCATACTCACCTACCAGTTTGACAGTCAGATACAGAGGGCATACTTTGACATCAACGGACTACAGTACGAGTATGTGGGTGTGCACCAGAATGAGGCTGGCCAGTATGAATTTTGTCCACTGGAGATGCAGGAGCCGGAGAGATGCGACTATGCTTCGATGATCCACATCATTGACAGCTACAAGCTGAACCGTCCGGGAAATTCGAAGACCGCTCTTTCCATCAGCTGGTCACAGAGGGAGATGCGGAATGACGGAGTGCTGATCCGGCAGCTGAAGAAGAACGTGGACAACATACGGCGGCATGTGTGGAAGCCATCGGCAGACAGCATCCTCTGGACATGTGCCAAGGAGAACATCGGCGTGTTCGAGTCCGACCGTCTGGACGATGACAAGTATCTTGCGTGGAATTACCGGGCGACGAATGCTTACCGGACGAAGCGGCATTTGTTCTACTTGCACAACGTGTTTCTGAATCCTAACATCTTGCAGTACTTGCACCAGAGGGGGGCTGATATTCAGGATAGCCAGTACGCGCTGACGAGCCTTATCCAGTGGATCTGGAGATCCGCAATTCGTGACGGTCATGAGATCTGGGTATATATCCCAAGCGCTCGGATGAGAGGTCTATTGAAGGAGTGGCTCGGAGTGGCACTGGACGAGATCGAGCGAGACGCGGTCTATGGAAAGACGGCGGCCTGAACGGTGGCTCGAATGAGCCGGGGTTTATGTGACAAAATGGTGATGTGAGATGTGGTATAATATGAGTGTGGACTCCGGAATGCCGGGGTTTAATTTTATCTATGAGGGAAGAGCAGAGATGTTGGAGCTTGGAAACGTAAGGGTTAGGGTCCATCCGGCGGATGTTGAAGCATACGATGGTATCATGCAGAAGGTTGAGGATGGCGAAATTAACATGGTGACTATCCGCGGTGTTGAATACGCAAAGGTGCGGCATGGAACTTGGACGGTTGACGACATTTACGAGTACGAGCTCTCATATGGTTCTACTGGATATGAACCGGTGTATAGATGCTCGAGCTGCGGCCACGTCACGGAGTCGTATTTGCGACTGGACAGACCGATCATGCCGGATGATGCTGACTTTCCCAGCTACTGTCCGCATTGCGGCGCGATTATGGATCGAGAGGAGCAGAACCATGAGTGAATTTAAAGAAGGACAATACGTTATTTATCATATTGAAGGCGCAGACCGTTATGAATTGGGGCGCATCAAATCATTAACGAAAGACGGAGCATTTGTCGCATATCATGCTGGCGAGACAGGGGCAAAAACACCTTATGATTTAATGCATCCACTTATCAATGAATACGTGATAGAAAGAACACTGTTAGGAGGGTCATATTTCGATGAAGGATGATTTAATCAGCAGACAGGATGCAATTGAACGTGCAACCAAAGAGCATGATTTTTACAAAGGTGCAACAATTCCGACAGACAAGGCAAGGCGAGACGAGCTGTTAAACGTAATGTGTTGGTTGGGCGAACTGCCATCCGCACAGCCGGAACCGCAGTGGATTCCGTGCAGCGAGAGGTTGCCGGAAGAAGATGTGGAAGTGCTAATCTCTTATCGCTACAAAGAGGGCGAGGGAGATACAAGCCACGTGAATGTTGATATAACGTCATACGGTCAAATGTATTTCGGTGGAAGAGAGGTGGCCGGAGAAAAGCACTGGAGACAGCCGTTTGAATACTTCTCATCGAATTATGAGGTTATCGCATGGATGCCACTTCCTGAGCCGTGGAAAGGAGAAGAACGATGAGATTGATTGATGCTGATGCATTGTATAAAAGAATTCCGGCATATGTATGTGTTCCGTGTGCATTCATAGAGAAAGATTGCAAAGATTGCGTGGTTCAAAGAGTAATGAATATAGTCGATAACTTTCCGACCATCGAAGCGGTCGATGTGGTGCATGGGGAGTGGATTAACCTTAATACTTTGGAAGATTGTGGCGAATGTGCTTTTATGTGTTCAATTTGCGGTGAAATATATTGGTCAGATGATTCTAATTTGGTTAGTCCAAAGGATGCTAAATACTGTCCGAACTGCGGAGCGAAAATGGACGGAAAGGAGCAAGAGGATGAGTAATGCGAATCAGGGTTGGATTCCCGTGACGGAGAGGCTGCCGGAGCCTGTTACCCCATCACAGAGACGAGGGTGGTTCATCACTTCGAACCAGTACGGTGGCGTTGCACTCACTTGCTACGAATTTGAGTCGAGTCCATTCAAAGAGGGGTGGCAGACAGACATGACAATTCTTGCATGGATGCCGTTGCCTGAGCCGTACAAGGAGGAGCAGAACGATGAAGAATGAAGAACTGATTAAGGCGTTGCGGTGGTGTGGCAGTATTGATGAACAGCACGAAATGTGCGTTGATGCATCGTACAGTTGTCCGATGTGGAATGAAGATAGAATGACGGATTATTGCAAGGCAGACTTAATGCTTGCTGCCGCCGATGCACTTGAAGCGGCTGAACTGCGGATTGCGGATTTGGAAACAGCGCTTGCGGCTTGCAGAATCCGGAGAGGTGAGCAGTTGCCGAAAGGGAACTTTTGGGAGATTGTAGAGTAGTATGTGTTCACTATATACAGTTAATTGCGTAGATAAAACACCAATCGACGAATCGATTATAAAAGTTGAAAGTAAGCAACAAACGAATTTTGTTATTCAATGCCCGAAATGTGGGCAAAAGTATCTGTTGCATACTTTCGACTATCAGTTGAACTATTGTTGCATTTGTGGCAAAAGCATGAGAAAGGAACAGAGTCATGATGAGATTGATTGACGCTGATGAATTTTTTCAGGACTTTTCTGAAGAAATAGGAATATATGAACATATATCGCACGAGTACAACATTGATGCGGTTGAGGTGAAGTATGGGGAGTGGATATTTAACCGTGGAGACGGTAAAACATGTGTTGACGGATGGACTTGCTCGGCATGTGGCAATTTGTTCCATACAAATGTGCCATACTTTGAAGAATTTCATTACTGCCCAAACTGTGGAGCACGGATGCAGAAAAGAGCGGAACAATGAAACTGATTATTGAGATGGAGATGCCGAAAGATTGCCCTATGTGTCCTATGGCGCATTACAATAAACTTGACGAGTTTACAGGGTGTGAAGTCGCACCGAGCAAGCGTTATGCAGTAAAGACGGATAAGGCGTATGCAGAAAGCTCCTGCCGTCCGTCTTGGTGTCCCATCATCGGTGCACTGCCGGAACAGCATGGGCGGCTTGGTGATTTAGATGAATTAGCGGCTGGGTGCGATGATCCGTATTGGTGCAGATGGTTGAGCGAAATTGAAGATGCTCCCACCATCGTTCCGGCTACGGAAAGGAGCGAAACATGAGTGAACTGAAATTGAAGCCGTGTCCGTTTTGTGGTAGCGAACCGACAATTAGGATATTTAAAGGCAAAGACGGTTGGCGAGACAGATATGCGGTATT
>JAEIGA010000152.1_pt1 | contig 93819 bp, 67 predicted proteins | sample 9270691 | NCBI WGS metagenome assembly JAEIGA01 (sample SAMN17057246, study PRJNA624740) | gut metagenome | biome: biome; isolation source: fecal sample | host: Bos grunniens | place: China: Xizang | collected 2019 | reverse complement strand
TTTTCATCTCCACATATACCTCAACCACGTCGGCTGTATCAACTTTACCATCACCATTAATATCTACCTGTTCAGTGGTCAAACTATCATCGGCTGTGCCAAGGATATAATCGTATATGAGTTGTGCATCGGCTATGGTTACTCTGCCATCGCCGTCGGTGTCGGCTGGGTGCAAAGCGGTGTCTGCCATTGCTGTAGCTGTGAGCGCCAAGGCACAGAGCAACATTGTAAATATCTTTTTCATAGTCTTACTTTTTTGCCGTTAATGATGTTTATTGCACCCTTTTGAGGCACTGAAAGAAGTTGACCTTTCAGGTTGTAAATCTTTTGTCCGCCTTTGTTATACAGCATTTCCTCTATTGATGTTACTGCTCCGTTGCGGAGAGCGAGTTTCTCTTCCTGGTTTTCTGCGGTATAGTTCTCTACTCCGTCAGTGGTTACGGATACTGCGAACAAATCTGTTGCATTTATGCTATACTCGCCGTTGGCAAGTTGTGAGAAGTCGCACAACCATGTGCAAACGGGGGTCTCGGACGATGCAATACCTGCAAGTTCACAGCTTGCTATAGAGACAAAGTGTCCGCTTGGTGTAGCGCCCTCAACGAGTGTATGTGTTTGCGCACAGCCGGAGGAGAGCACACCAGCCTGCATGGTTGCGCCTTGGGGAAGGGCAAGATATATCTCCATAGCTGTGATATCCAATGTGGGGGCGTTGAGGTATAGTTCCAACGGCACGGCAGCAGAATTGGTGGTATCGCCCACCTTTATGTATATGCGCTGGGCATCCTGTGCGTGCAACGCCGGCACGGCTACAAGAATCAATAATAGGATTTGTAATAGTTTTTTCATATTGTTATAGTTTATTTTCTGTCAACAAAAAAATGCGTTATCGCAGGGCAGAGTTTGCCACACGATAACGCATCATATCATATGTATATCCCGAATTCAGGGGGGCTTGTAGAACACTATGGTTCAAGGTATTACACATACAAGCAACTGCACATGCATCTGCTTCGCCTATATTGGTATGGGTATATGTGTTTGAACCGTTCATTGTTTGTGTTTTGTTGTGTGCGAAAATAAACAAAAATTATTTACATTAAACATGGTTAAATAACTTTTCACTAAAATGCGGAACAAATTATTTATTTTTAACAAAACACGACAGAAAGGGGTATTGCTCCTAGCCTTCAATATCCTCGAGCAATTGCTTTACCTCCTCGTCCACCTTATATAATTTGCCACGGCAGAATTGCACAAGTTCCGATGCTTCCTTAAGAGCTACAGCCAACTTGTCCACGTCCATTCCACCACCCTGAATTGAATTCATTATCTCTTCGAGGCGTTCAACCGCCTGTGCGTATGTTATATTTTCCATTTATTGATTATTATCTGTTACTTTACTTGTAAAACTTCCACCGCTTACGGTTGTAACAATCTCATCACCCGGCATTATATCGTCGGTTGAACGTACTGCCTTCCCGTTGATTCTTGTTATACTGTAGCCGAGAGCAAGAATGCGTTCGGGCGACGAGGCGTCGATATATTTTTGACAAAGGTCGAGTTTGTGATGCAGTCCTTGCATAAAAAGTGCCGTTGCAACAGGTATGCGTTGCAACAATGACTGCAAGCGAAGTTTTTCTGCATCTACTCTGCTACGGACTGCCGACACCACACCTTGCTGCACATCGGCAAGCCAGCCGGCTTGAGCAAGCATGGCATGTATAAGGAGCTCTGCCGCTGCCGTGGGTGTCTTTGCACTTGTATGCGCCACAATATCCAGCACACTCTCATCGCGCCGGTGTCCTATGCCCGTAATAACGGGCAATGGGAACTGCGCACAGTTGTTGGCGAGTTCATAGGTATCGAAGCAAGAGAGTTCGCTCACTGCACCGCCACCGCGTATTATAACCACCACATCCCAGAAGTCGGAATCACGGGCAATGCTGTCAAAAGCATCTATTATTCCCTGCTCTACGCCGTTACCCTGCATGGGGGCTGGGAACAGCTTGGTATAAAAAACAAAGCCATAGGCATTGTTATGCAACTGGTCGCAGAAGTCGCCATAGCCGGCTGCTGCCGATGATGATATAACAGCCACACGTTGTGGCAACAACGGGAACGGAAGTTCCTTGTTGAGATTTATTACGCCTTCATCGGTGAGTTGTCTGATAACCATCTGGCGTTTGCGTGCCATATCGCCGATGGTGTATGCAGGTTCTATGTCGCAGACATCGAGTGTATATCCATAAAGTTCATGGAAATTCACGCTTACCTGCAACAACACCTTGAGACCTTGAGTGAATCTATGCCCTGTCTGTTCAAGAAAATAGGGGGACAGAAGCGAATATATACGTGCCCAAATTGTTCCTCGCGCCTTTGCAACGAGTTCGCCCGTAGCCTCATCGCGTTGCACAAGTTCTATGTAACAATGTCCGTTGACCGCTTCGCGCACCTCGCTCAATTCGCCTGTTATCCAATAACGGGATGGCAATGCGGCACTGACAGCCTCGCGTACGATACTGTTGAGCGAGTATAGCGTCAAGGGATTTTCTATATCGTTCATCATTCTTTTGGTATCCATTGGTTAATACCTCGCTGGTCGGCAATGAATGCTCCACCAACCACAGTGTTTCCACTATAAAAGACCGCCGACTGCCCGGGGGTTATAGCCGACGCATCGCCATGCAGACGAACAAGCCAACGACCGTCGCCGACAGCTACCGGTGCATCGCATTCAATGGGGGTGCTGCGATAGCGCACACGCACAGTAAGGTTCTGCGGTATTTCGCCCACCCACTGCGGTTCGTCCACAAGCATATAGCGTGTTACAAGCTGCTGTTCGTCGCCAAGCATCACAGTATTTTTTGCAGGGTTTATCTTAAGGACATAAGCGGGTTTGCCAAGTGCTATACCCAATCCTTTGCGCTGTCCTATTGTATAGAAAGGGTATCCCTTGTGTTTTCCGAGCACCCTGCCGCCGTTGTCCACAAAAGAACCGCCACCGAAACGTTCCTCTATCCCGGGGACATTCTCGCGCAGGAAATCGCGGTAATCTCCGGGAATAAAGCAGACCTCCATGCTCTCACCGCCTTTGGCAAGAGCCTCAAAGCCGTTGTTTTTAAGATATTCTACAACAGAGGGTTTATCCATTCCGCCAAGCGGCAATACAAGCCTTGAGAGTTGTTGCTGTGTGAGACGCCACAGGAAATAGCTCTGGTCCTTGCGATGGTCATCACCTGTTACTATATAAAATCTTTTTTCCTCGCCTGAACCTTGCTGAACAACCTTTACATAATGCCCTGTGGCGATATACTCGCATCCGAGAGTGTCTGCCCACTCCTCGAGAAGGCGGAACTTTACTGCAGGATTGCAGTTGACGCATGGGTTGGGAGTAAATCCCGAGAGGTAGCTTTCTATAAAGGGTTCAATTACCGATTTACGGAACTCTTCACGTACATCGACCGTATGGTGTTCTATCCCGAGCCTTACGGCAAGTTCCTTTGCCGAAACGGCTGCCTGCTCTCCCGTATCGCACGTAATGAAGGTAAGTCCCTTCACATCATATCCCTGAGACTGGAGCATATGACATACGGCAGTACTATCTATACCGCCGCTCATTCCAACCAAAACCTTCTTTTTTGCCGACATATATCTGTAATATATTCCAAAAATTTTCCTTACTTTTGCAATGCTAACTGCAAAGATATATTTTTTTACAACAAGCAAAGAGGGTTTACGTTTTTTTATGAGTAACACAAAGAACAAGAGAATTCCCACGGAACTCGGTACTGAAAGAATAGGCAAACTGCTGATGCAATATGCCATACCGGCAATCATTGCACAGACAGCGGCGTCGCTCTACCACATGATTGACAGTATTTTCATCGGACACATCCCCAATGTGGGTGCTGATGCGATATCGGGACTTGCCACAACATTCCCCTTCATGAACCTGTCGGTAGCCTTTGGTGCCATGATTGGTGTGGGCGGTGCAACCCAGCTGTCGGTACGTCTGGGACAGCGCGATTACGATTCGGCAAAGAATATTCTTGGCAACCTTGTTACGCTCAACATAATTCTGGGTGTGCTGTTTGCCGGAATATCGTTCATGTTCCTCGATGAGATTCTCACGTTCTTCGGTGCAAGCGAAACCACATTGCCTTTTGCACGCGACTTCATGCAGATAATACTTCTAGGAAATGTCGTAACGCATCTCTACTATGGAATCAATGCGGCATTGAGAGCATCGGGACACCCCAAACAGGCAATGTATGCCACAATCATAACTGTGGTGATGAACACCATACTTGCACCGATATTCATCTATTTGCTCGGCTGGGGCATAAAAGGTGCCGCAACTGCAACAATCCTGGCACAGTGCACCACTCTCATCTGGCAGATAAGACAGTTGAGCAACCCCAATGAACTGCTCCACCTGCAGCGCGGTATCTACAAGTTGAAAGCGGATATCGTAAAAGGAATACTCAGCATAGGTATGTCGCCATTCTTCATAAATGCGGCGGCCTGTGTGGTGGTAATAATCATCAACAAGGGACTACGCAACTACGCTGTTGACGGCGACATGTCGATAGCGGCATACGGTATTGCCAACAGAATGCAGTTTATTTTTGTGATGGTGGTTCTTGGCCTTACACAGGGTATGCAGCCCATTGTGGGATACAACTACGGTGCGCGTCAGCACGACAGGGTGCGTAAGACATTAATGCTTACGATATTATGGGGAACAGCCGTTACCACACTGGGATTCATCGTTTGCGAGTTTATTCCCGAGACTGTTGCAAAAGCCTTCACCACCGAAGAGAAACTGATTGAAAAGACTGCGTGGGCAATGCGTGTGATGTCGGTATTCATGCCTTTGATCGGTTTCCAGCTTGTTACCACGAACTTTTTCCAGAGCATCGGCAAGGTAAACAAATCGATATTCCTTTCTTTGACAAGACAGGTGCTCCTGCTGATACCTTTGCTTGTGTGCCTTCCGCTCTTCATTGGAGAAGATGGTGTATGGTACAGTATGCCGATTTCCGATATAATTGCGGCTGTGCTTACCGTTATTATGTTATGGATTCAGTTCAGAGAGTGGAAAAAAGAGAAAATGTAAACCTAAAACAACAATAACCATGAAAAATTTCATCATTTCCATAGGACGTCAGCTTGGTAGCGGTGGCAAAGAGATTGCCGAAAAATTGGGAGAATTATTGAACGTCAAGGTTTACGACAAGACTCTGCTCGAGGTTGCCGCAAAGGAGAGCGGAATAGACACTACTGTCTTCGAGACTGCCGACGAGCAGGAGCGCGGCGGTTTCTTCAGCGGACTCTTCAGCATACACGGTTCAATGGGCGACTATATGCCTAACGACAGTTGCATAGAGGGCGACAAGCTTTTTGAGATACAGAGCGAAACAATAAGGGAGATTGCCGAGAAGGAGAGCTGTATAATTGTGGGGCGCTGCGCCGAATATGTATTGCGCGACCATCCCGGCATGATAAGCATCTTTATTACTGCCGACAGCAACGACCGTATAACACGCATAATGAATGCCGAAGGTCTGGAATACGAAAAGGCTGTTGAATTCATGGAGAAAGGCGACAAGAAACGCCGTTCATACCACGACTATTACGCTACCACACGCTGGGGCGAAGCACGCAGTTATGACATCTGCATAAACTCTTCGCGAATGGGCATTGCTACCACTGTTGAGGTGTTGCACAATTTCATTAAAAGCCGTATTGCCTGATGAAAAGGATTGGTGTTCTTTCGGACACCCACAACTGTTGGGACGAGAAATTTGCCCGTCATTTTGCCGACTGCGACGAGATATGGCATGCAGGCGATGTGGGTAGCGCACTCATAATTGACCGCCTTGAGGAGATCTGTCCGGTGCGTGCCGTATACGGGAATATCGACGGAGAGGAGCTGCGTATGCGTCTGAGCGAGACCATGCGTTTCAAGGTTGAGGATTGCACGGTAATGCTCAAGCACATAGGCGGATACCCCGGCAAATACGACCCTTCGATAAGAAGCGCCATATACAAAGAGAAACCCGACATTTTTGTTGCCGGGCATTCACATATACTTAAAGTAAAATACGATAATCTTATAGACTGCCTGCATATCAATCCGGGTGCCGCAGGCAAACAGGGATGGCATTATGTGCGAACCCTTGTAAAATTCACTATAGACGGTAAAGAGATAAAAGAGCTCGAAGTGATAGAACTCGCCGACTGAAGGCGAGTATCATTTACTGTTTATCCTGTTCGTGCGGTATTCTGTAGGCAGTGTACAGTTCCACCAACGCACCACAAGTGAGCACCATCATCCACTCGTTATGTGTATGTGTGAACATCAGCACACCTGCAGCAATGAATAACAGACCGGCAAGTTGCTGCTGCATAACAAGACGACGTAATGCCAACGTGCAGTTACGCGGACGCAACAGGAACTGTGAAACGGCAAAGACAACCGCACCCACCATATATATATACGCATAATACTCGGGCAAGAACATTCTTGCCACCGCTCCAAAGAGCAGAGCCACTGCTCCAAGGATATAGAGAATCTTGATAATCTTCATATTCTTATTCTATTACAAAAACATCCTCGTTGTCCTTGTGCATACCATACTTCTCACGGGCAAGGTCCTCAATAACTTCCACATCCCCACCAAAGTCCAACTGTTTCTGACGGTTTACAATATCCATTGAATCGCGCTTCATCTCAGCAATCTCTTTTTTCAGATTCGAAATCTGCGCCTGATTCTTGAAATGCTTGAAGAGATTGTTGTCGTCAAATACAAAAATAATCAAAAGGAACACAACGGTAACCGAGAGATACTTGTGTTTTTTTATCCATTCGAATATGGGTAACAACTTGCTGAACATATCACAAAGCCAATTATTAATGATTATGTGGCAAATATACGAAATTTCGTCTGAAATTTCGTATATTTGCCACAATAAACAACATTTGGAATATCATGGAAAACTATATCGTTTCGGCAAGAAAATACCGTCCTGATACTTTTGAGTCGGTTGTATCACAGAAATCCCTTACTACAACACTCAAGAACGCCATACAGACAGGTAAACTTGCACACGCATATCTGTTCTGCGGTCCGCGAGGAGTGGGTAAGACGACATGTGCGCGAATCTTTGCAAAGACAATAAACTGCCTGGCACCCACAGCAAATGGCGAGCCTTGCAACGAATGTGAGTCGTGCCGTTCGTTCAACGAACAACGCTCCTATTCTATATATGAGCTTGATGCGGCAAGCAACAACTCGGTAGAGGGCATCCGTGCACTTAATGAGCAGGTACGTATTCCGCCCCAGGTCGGTAAATACAAGGTATATATCATCGACGAGGTACACATGCTCTCAACAAATGCGTTCAACGCATTCCTAAAGACATTGGAAGAGCCCCCTGCACACGCAATCTTTATCCTGGCGACCACCGAGAAGCACAAGATTCTTCCCACTATCCTGTCGCGTTGTCAGATATACGATTTTAGCAGAATCGACGGTGCGGATATCATATCACACCTGCAGAGCATTGCAACAAAAGAGAATATCAATGCCGAGTATGAGGCCTTGCGCATAATTGCACAGAAATCGGACGGTTGCATGCGCGACGCATTGTCGCTTTTCGACCAGATGGCAAGCTTCACACAGGGCGACCTCACATACAATAAGGTAATAAACAGCCTGAACGTCCTCGACTATGAGTATTACTTCAGACTCACCGAATTTATTCTGGAGAAGAAGATTCCACAGTGCCTGTTGCTGTTAAACGAGGTTCTTAGCAAAGGATTCGAAGGCAACATATTCATAGAAGGAGCGGCTGCCCATTTCCGCGATTTGCTTGTTAACAGCGACGAAGCCACTGCCACATTGTTTGAAGGCAGCGACGAACTGCGCGACAGATACACAGGACAGGCAAAGAGATGCAAGCCACAGATGTTGTTCAAAGCAATTAAGCTATGCAACAACTGTTGCATGAACTACCGTGCAAGCCGTAACAAACGCTTGCTGGTGGAGCTTACACTCATAGAGCTCGTGCAATGTGCCGAGGGTGATGACGACAGTGGGCAATGCCCAAAGACATTAAAACCCATATTCAAGAACCTGCAACAGAGTGAGCAGGTTCCGGTGCAGAACACACCTGCGCCACGTGTTGCAACCACTGCACAGCAACCAGCACCACAACCACAAGTTGCACCTAAAGCAGAACCCGCCCGGACCGCACCGAATGTAATGCAAGGCAGACCCAGCGAACTGCAGACTACACGCAGAGCCGGTACAAGTCTCGGCGGTATGTTCCGCGGCCTCAGAGGCAACACAAATTCAGGAACTGCCACAACAGAGACCGGCACACCGGCAACACCACCGGCAACTGAAAACAAGGTTACAGAACGCGTTGAGACAAAGAAGACAATAACAAACGAGGTACTCTGTCAGGCATGGACGTCGTTCGCCCTGCAACTGCCCGAAAACGAAAGGGCCCTTGCCGACAGAATGAAAATCATACTCCCGGTACTGGAAGCAGAGAATTCGTTTGTGATATCCGTTGACAACCGCATGGCGGCAGACCTCTTTGAGAGAGAAAAACCACGTATACTGATAGGAATGCGGAAAGACATCGGTGATATAGACCTGAAAATGGAGGTGAAAGTAAACGAGGTTGTTGTGGAGCGACATGTAAGCGACAAAGGAAAGCAATACGAAATATTGAAGGAGAAGAACCCGTTGATTGAAAAACTACGTATGGGACTTAACCTTGAAATATCAAGATAAGACCTCAAGAATTCAGAACCATGGCGTTTCTCCCACCGGGCGAAACGCCATAATATTAATAAAGAATCAAAAGAAGAACAAACTTTTTTGACACAATATTTTCCTCCTTAAAATTATTTCCAAATAAAAAAATTTACAAGCCTATATAGATTTATTCTAAATAAGAACTTTTACATGAGGTGTAAATGCAAAAACCACACACAGGCAAAGCAACAGACAATAAAACAACGGTTTAAGGCTATTTCAGCTGAGAAGACAATACAATGCACAAAATATTTATCTCATTGATTATCAATGTATAAAAAAAATAACGCAATATAGCATTCTTTGCAAAATATTAAAAACTAACACACTGAAATACAACACCTTACCACAGCAAAGAAAACAGGAAAGTTTTTTCACTTGCAAGTTCTTTTTTATTTGCAGATATTTGCAGTAGAATTAGAGCAGGAGAGAGGCCTTTACCCATGCGCCTCTTTTAGTTTGCCTTCTGATTCCGGACAAAAAACAAGACAAAACATAGATGGACTTCGAATTACAGACAAAGTGGAACAAATGCTTGGAAATATTTCGTAACAATGTTTCCGAAGCAGCCTTCAAGAACTTGTTTGCCGATCTAAAGGCACTCAAGTACGAAGACAATACTCTTACCATTCAGGTTAAGAGCAACTTTATCTGTGAGATGCTCGAAGACCACTATCTGAACCTGTTGCGCACTACATTTACAGAAGTGATAGGTAACGTCACACAACTGATTTACAGCGTACTTACCGACAAGACTAACAACCTTACCATGGAAGTAAGTTGCGACAGTACAAGCAGAAGAGGCACATGCAACAGCGGGAACAGTGCACCTGTAGCAATGCAGGAAGCCGTTCAGGAACTTGATTCAATGCTTATAAACCGCTATACATTCGACAACTATGTAGAAGGTATAAGCAACCGTCTTTCACGCTCTGTTGCAGTAAGTGTTGCCGACCGTCCAGGACGCGCATTCAACCCCTTGTTCATACACGGAGCATCAGGCGTGGGCAAGACTCACCTTGTAAATGCCATTGGTGTAAAAATAAAGGAGTTGCACCCCGAATTGAGAGTATTGTACATCTCGGCACACCTGTTCCAGGTACAGTACACCGACTCTATCCTGCAAAAGAGCTTCAACGACTTCATGAGATTCTACCAGAGCATCGACGTTCTCATAATCGACGATATTCAGGAGTTCGCAGGCTTGCAGAGAACACAGAATGCATTCTTCCACATATTCAACCACTTGCATCTGAACGGCAAACAGTTGATTATGACATCAGACCGTTCTCCGGCACAGTTGCAGGGTATGGAAGAGAGATTGATTACACGCTTCAAATGGGGTATGACAGCCGAAATCGGCAAGCCCGACCTTGAATTGCGCAAGAATATCCTACGCAACAAGATACAAAAGGATGGATTGAAATTCCCCGAAGATGTAATCTCATACATAGCAGAACATGCAAACGCAAGCATAAGAGATCTCGAAGGAATTGTGGTATCAATAATGGCACGCTCAACCATAAACAATGCCGATATCGATATCACCCTTGCGAAAAAGATTGTGGGAGATTTCTCATGCTACGAGAAGAAGGTCATTACCATTGACGAAATCATAAAGAAGGTTTCAGACTACTATGGTGTAGAAGTTTCTGCAATCAATACACGCTCACGCAAACGCGAAGTTGTACTTGTGCGTCAGATTTCAATGTACCTGGCAAAAAAATATCTCGACATGTCAACATCCAAGATAGGTCAATATGTAGGCGACAGGGACCATGCCACCGTACTACACGCATGCAAGACAATTACGAACCTTGCCGACACCGACAAGCAATTCCGCACAGAGCTCAACGAGATTGACATGTCACTGCAAAGCGCATAAGACCAATAGGGTAAAAACATAACAAAGCGGTGCTTCGGACACCGCTTTTTTTGTGCGCCGACTCTCCGACCGGATATTCTTTTCGGATAATCAAAAGACTGAATTTTAATACACGAATTTTCTTTTTGGAAAACTTTTTCACCACGTCAAAAAGTTATTTCATTAATTTTCAGCACTTTAATTTTTATTTTGGAAAACTTTATCCAAAGTTCATAAGTTATAGAATTTTTATTTGGTAAATCTGAAATAGATTTTTATTTTTGTATCCGCTGTTTTTCAGAAAGGAACAAATCAAAAAAAACATATATCATGGAAAATAAAAAATACACTTACGACGAAGCCTACAAGGCATCAATCGACTACTTTGGCGGTGACGAACTTGCCGCAAGAGTCTGGGTGAACAAGTATGCCATGAAAGACTCGTTCGGAGCAATTTATGAAAAGTCGCCCGAGGATATGCATTGGCGTATTGCCAACGAGATTGCACGTGTAGAGGCAAAATACAGCAACCCAATGTCGGCAGAAGAGGTTCATGCACTACTCGACCACTTCAAGTATGTGATTCCGTCGGGCAGCCCAATGACAGGAATCGGCAATAATTTCCAGATAGCATCATTGTCGAACTGCTTTGTAATAGGCATGGAGGGAAAGGCCGACTCTTACGGTGGCATCATACGCATCGACGAAGAGCAGGTACAGCTAATGAAACGCCGCGGCGGTGTGGGACACGACCTTTCGCACATCCGTCCAAAAGGCTCGCCCGTAAAGAACTCGGCATTGACATCCACCGGACTTGTTCCGTTCATGGAGCGTTACTCCAACTCTACTCGCGAAGTGGCGCAGGACGGCAGAAGAGGCGCGCTCATGCTCAGCGTATCAATAAAGCACCCCGATGCAGAAGCCTTCATTGATGCAAAGATGACAGAAGGCAAGGTTACAGGCGCAAACGTATCGGTAAAGATTGACGATGAGTTCATGAAAGCAGTTACCGAAAACAGACCTTACATCCAGCAATACCCAATCAAGGCAGAGAATCCCATATATTCAAAGGAAATCAATGCCAATGAACTGTGGAACAAGATAATACACAATGCATGGAAATCTGCAGAACCGGGTGTATTGTTCTGGGACACGATCCAGCGCGAATCAATCCCCGACTGCTATGCCGACCTTGGCTTTGAGACCGTTTCTACCAACCCTTGCGGAGAGATTCCTCTCTGCCCCTACGACTCATGCCGTCTGATAGCCATCAATTTGTTCTCATACGTTGTGAACCCGTTCACACCCGAAGCATATTTCGATTTTGAACTCTTCAAGGAGCATGCAAGAAAGACTCAGCGCATAATGGACGACATAATAGACCTTGAACTGGAAAAGATTGAGGCAATACAGAACAAAATCGAAAGCGACCCCGAGAGCGAGGAAGTAAAAGGCGCAGAGAAGAAACTTTGGGAAAAAATTTACGATAAGAGCAGCAAGGGACGCAGAACAGGTGTGGGCATAACAGCCGAAGGCGATATGCTTGCAGCCATGGGCTTGCGCTATGGCAGCGAAGAGGCTACAAAATTCTCGGAAGAGGTTCACAAGACACTTGCATTGACTGCATACTCATCATCGGTTCAATTGGCAAAGGAGCGTGGTGCTTTTGAAATATTCGACATCAAGCGCGAGGAGAACAATCCGTTCATAAACAGACTACGCGAAGCCGACCCTGCGTTATACGAAGAAATGAAGAAATACGGACGACGCAACATCGCATGTCTCACCATTGCGCCCACAGGAACTGTGAGCATCATGACACAGACCACATCGGGTATAGAACCGGTATTCATGCCTGTATACAAGAGACGCAGAAAAGTAAACCCCAACGATCCCGAAGTACACGTGGACTTCACCGACGAGAACGGCGACACCTTTGAAGAGTACATTGTCTACCACCACAAGTTCGTGGAGTGGATGAAAAAGAGCGGTATCGATACCACCAAACGCTATTCACAGGTGGAGATAGACAATATAGTTTCACGTTCACCATACGCAAAAGCAACATCAAACGATATCGATTGGGTTGCAAAAGTAGAGATGCAGGGACGTATACAGAAGTGGGTAGACCACTCTATCAGCGTAACCATAAACCTGCCCAACAATGTCGACGAGAAACTTGTGAACGACCTGTATGTCACTGCATGGAAATGCGGTTGCAAGGGATGCACGGTATACCGCGACGGTTCACGCGCCGGAGTATTGGTGTCAACCGACAGCAAGAGCGAGAAAAAGGAGGAAACCATGAAACCGACAATCACAGAGGTCCGCCCTACCACACTCGAAGCCGATGTTGTACGTTTTCAGAACAACAAGGAAAAATGGGTTGCATTCATCGGACTCCTTAACGGCGAGCCATACGAGATATTCACAGGTCAGCAGGACGATGAAGATGGTATCCCCTTGCCAAAGAATGTAACACACGGTATAATAATCAAGCACACCAACGAAGACGGAACAAAACGATACGACTTCCAGTTCGAGAACAAGATAGGTTATAAGACCACAATCGAAGGACTCTCGGAACGTTTCAACCCCGAATTCTGGAACTACGCCAAGCTTATTTCGGGAGTATTGCGCTACAAGATGCCTATACCGCAGGTAATAAAACTAATTTCGTCACTTGAACTTGACGAGGACAACATCAACACTTGGAAGAACGGTGTTGAACGCGCGCTTAAACGCTATATGAAAGACGGAACATCGTCGGCAGAGAAATGCCCCAACTGCAAACAGCAGCTTATTTTCGAGGAGGGTTGTCTGCATTGCCCAAGTTGCGGATATTCAAAGTGTGGATAAAACAGATATTGGCAGAGGCATGCGTGCTTCTGCCAATATGATTAAAGAGTACATTATGCAGATTTCAGAATACATAATAGAATTGCAGGACGTGCACATCTACGCCCACCACGGGGTGATGCCACAGGAAAGAACCATTGGTGCATGGTTCACAATAGACATAGAACTTACGATGAACGACTGGCGTTGCGCCGACAACGATGAGATTGCCGGCACGGTAAGCTACGCCGACGTGTATGACATCATCTGCAACGAAATGCAGAAGCCATCCGACCTGCTGGAGCATGTATGCAAAAGAATAAGCGACAGCATATATTCAGCCTTCGCCCAGGTAGAAGGAATAGAAATAAGATTGTGCAAGGACACACCACCTATGGGTGGCGACAGACTGAAGTCTGCCGTTACAATCAGAAGCCACAGATAAAATTATCAGATTCCAATTTTGGATATTGCCTGACGGGCTGCCTTCTGCTGGCTCTCACGTTTTGAGAAGCCATTACCCACGCCCATGAGCACGCCATCCACATGAACTTCGCTCGAGAAGTAAGTACCGTCCTTGCGGAGTTCCTCGCCAACGAGTCTGAACTCTATGGACTTGTGCATCTTCTGTGTCCATTCGATAAGACGGCTCTTGTAGTTCTTGTCGGTTCTCACCAACGATTCTATATCAAGATGTCGGGCAAAGACACGGTCAAGGATAAACCGACGGCACTGCTTGTACCCTTTGTCTATATATATAGCTCCTATCAGAGCTTCCAAAGCATTGCCGTAGACATAATGATTATGCTGATGCGGCAAGCCGCACGCCTCGAGAAAACGGTCGATTCCAATTTCCACAGCAAGTTCGTTCAACGTTTCGCGACAGACGAGATTACTGCGCGACTTTGAAAGGAAACCTTCACGTTCCTTCACGAAATTGGTGTAGAGATAATCCGAAATAATCGAGCTCAATACGGCATCGCCCAAGAATTCAAGACGCTCGTTACAGCCCAACTTTTTACTACCCGATGCCGAAGCCGAACTGTGCGTCATAGCCATGCGGTAAAGACTTATATCACCCGGCACATAGCCCAAAATGGAATATAACAACAGATAAGACTCCCTGTCCTTATGGGACAGTAGCCTTATCCTGTCTATCATCTTTCTAAAGATTCTGTTAACCTTCAAATTTCTTAAAAGCTATGCACGCATTATGACCTCCGAAGCCGAAAGTGTTTGAAATGGCTACATTTACAGTCCTCTTCTGCGCCTTGTTAAATGTAAAGTTCATGCCGTAATCTATTTCGGGATCCTCATCGCCTTCGGCATGATTGATTGTAGGAGGTATTATATCATTCTTTACTGCAAGCACTGTAAGCAAAGCCTCAATAGCACCGGCTGCACCGAGCAGGTGTCCTGTCATGGACTTTGTAGAACTTATATTGAGCTTATAGGCATGCTCACCAAACAGATTCCTGATAGCCTTTGCCTCAACGATATCTCCTGCGTAGGTCGACGTGCCATGCACATTGATATAGTCGACATCCTCAACAGCCAGACCTGCTTCGTCAATGGCAGCCTTCATAACACGGTATGCTCCGTCTCCCTCGGGATGCGGTGCTGTTATATGATGAGCATCGGCAGTAAGACCTGTTCCCACAATCTCTGCATATATTTTTGCACCGCGTGCAACAGCATGCTCATACTCTTCAAGGATGAGACATGCAGAGCCCTCGCCCATCACAAAGCCATCGCGGCTCTTGCTGAAAGGACGCGAAGCGGCTTGCGGTTCGTCGTTACGTACCGACAGAGCATGCATGGAATTGAAACCACCTACACCAAGCTGGCATATTACGGCCTCGGAACCACCCGAAACAATAACATCTGCTCTGCCCAGACGAATCTGGTCATAAGCATCTATTATGGCATTGGAAGATGAGGCACACGCCGAAGTGGTTACATAGTTGGGACCTTTGAGACCATAACGTATGGAAATTATACCGGGAGTCATATCCGATATGATTTTTGTAATAAGGAAAGGTGAGAAACGGGGACCGTTCTCCTTGTTGAGTGCGTATTCACACACCTCGTCCTCGAGCGAAATCAATCCGCCTATACCCTCTCCATATATCACACCAATACGGTTACAATCCTCCTGCTCCAGAACCAGACCGCTATCCTTGATAGCCTCGACTGCCGAAGCAACTCCGAACTGTGTATCCAAATCAACCTTACGCGCCTCGCGACGGTCCATATACTGCAAAGGGTCAAAACCCTTTACCTCGCAGGCAAACTGCGTTTTGAAAAGGTATGAGTCAAAACGAGTAACAAGTCCTGCGCCACTTACACCGTTAACTGCATTCTCCCACAGAGTGGGAACATCGTTACCTATCGGCGAAACGGCACCAAGACCTGTTACAACAACTCTTCTTAATTTCATTATAGAATTGTTTGTGTAAGAAAGAAGATGGGAGAATTATTTCTCAGCAACCTTCTCCTCTACGAATTTTACAGCATCACCTACTGTAGTAATCTTCTCAGCGAGTTCCTCTGGAATTGTGATACCGAATTCGTCCTCGATTTCCATAACGAGCTCTACTCTATCCAATGAGTCTGCACCCAAATCGTTTGTAAAGTTAGCCTCTGAAGTAACCTGTGACTCCTGAACACCGAATTTCTCTACAATAATAGCTTTTACTCTAGCTTCAATTTCTGACATAGTTGTAATTTTTTAAAAGATTAAAAATTATCTGTCGCAAAAATATGATAAAAATAATGAACTGCAAAGAAAGATAAGAAAATTTTAGTACTATTTTTGCACAAAGCATACTGAAATGTGCAAAAATTCGACAAAAATCACACTATTTTAACACAATTTTATAAGCCGAAGGTTCGCGCCTCAGTTTGTAATTGTTTCGCAAAGCCTCAAAATCATCGGGATTTTCCTTTAGAAGGCGGGTATCTGCCAACGGGGAATATATCGACAGCAGCGCATCGCGTTCAGTAGCTGCAACAACATTTTCACAATCGGGAGAAGAGAGTTTCTCCAGACAGAGATTTCCTTCGTAGCCTATGAATTCGCAAAACGCATCGAGCACCATTCGCGTAGCATTGATTTTACCCTCGGCCGAATATCCGGCAATATGCGGTGTTGCCACATACGCTTTTTCAAGAAGTTCGCGGTTTATCAGCGGTTCATTTTCCCATACATCCAAAGCCACACACCCCACCTTTGATTCATTGATAGCATCGAGCAAAGCATTGTTGCAGACCACTTCGCCTCGCGATGCGTTGATAAGCAATCTGCATTTTTTTAGCGAATCAAAAAAAAACTTGTCGGCAAGATGATATGAGGGGAACATCCCCGAACGCTCCAATGTGGGATGAAATGTTATTATATCACATTTCTCTGCAATTTCCGCAAGGGAAACAAAGCCTTCGATTCCGTCAAAGGACTTTGGTGGGTCGTTCCTATAGACAACCATGCCTGCTTTCTCTGCCCAGCCGGCAACCCTTGAACCGATCTCGCCCACACCTACGACTCCGATTGAAAGCCCTTTCAGGCATGGCACGCACTCATAAATTACAGACTGTACATATTGCAGGACTGCACCGGCATTACACCCTGCGGCATTCCTCCACACAATACCGTTCCTTGAGCAATAATCGCCGTCGATATGGTCGTATCCGATTGTTGCCGTACCTATAAAACGCACCGCAGAACCTTCGAGAAGTTCAGCATTGCATCTTGTACGCGTACGCACAAACAGAGCATGGGCTTCTGCCACATCGTCTCTGCAGATTTCAGAACCGCCCTTTGCAACAACTTCGCATCCCATACCCAAAAGAGCATTTTTCAGGTACGGAATCTTTTCGTCCATAACAACTCTCATACACATCTCTTAATTAACTGAGAACAAATTTACAAATTTATCGGTTCTTTCAACCAATTTATTGAAAAAATCGCGCACGCGAGAATAAATACACAAATTAACTTGAATATAAAATAATAAATTCATTCCTTTGCATAGTGCTATATTGGCGCAATGTGCAAATACCAAAAGAAACTATAACAAAACCATATCATGAAGAAGTTCATACTGCTACTTTGCCTATCCGTATTGTCAATCACGGGCATAAATTCACAGAACTGGTCTGCAACAATCTCCCCAAAGGAGGGATTGCCGGGAAATGCCGAAACTTATTACGGTGAGGCCTATTACAGGTTCAACTCAAAGACCTACACTCCGGGAGGAACTTTGGACATCATAAGACTTACTGTTGTCGAGACCATTTCAAACGAAAAGCCCAATGGCAACAACGCCACATTCGCTCTGTCGGGACTTACCGTCTACGACGGCAACGGCAACGAGGTTTCATACATTGCATATTCGAATGCCGACCATAACACCTGGTCGAGCGACGACGACGGTGATGGTCTGTCGGCTCTCAGCGACAATGATATAAAAAGCTATTTCCACTCCCTATGGGCATCTCCGGGCGTTGCAGAATACCACTACATCACCCTCTCACTTCAAAGATCGGTATCATCATTCAGCATTGAATGGACCACACGTCTTGGACAGGAAAAGAATGCCCCAACCGTTGTGGGTATAACACTCGGCACAGATTTCACATACACACCTGCCGACAATTCAGCCGAAGTTGCTGTAGGCGATGCGATAACAGGAAGCAACCAACTGGCTGTTGACAACAGATTCTTCCTGCTCAAAGGAAATGCACAGCAGTACTTTACGTCAAACGGAACCACATATATGGGTTCCGGTCCCATCTTCTACAAGAGTGCCGAAGCGGGAGACACAAAAGCCACATTGGAACACATTGTGCAATTCATTCCATACGAAGACGACAGATATCTTGTATATTGGCCGGCATCGGGAAAATTCCTTAAGGATTCATATGGAGACTATAACGGTGCAAACGGATGGCAGTACAGTACATACGACATTAACGAAGCAGCACCTATAAGAATTACCGCTACCAACGATGGTTTTTTCGAGATGCAATACGAAAGCACATATAACAATTCTCCCATAACACTGTACATTGGTGCGGAGCTACGCGATGGCACAGTATCTAAAATGAAGACCTTTGACCTTGAACACAAGCAATACCTGGAAGCAGGTGATTACACACAAGGATTCTCATTGCCTATAGCCTTCAATTGGTCGATTTACAAAACAGATGTTGACAATTCGCAAGTTGACGAATGCACAATGCAACAGATCGCGGAACTGTTGCTTGGTGGTACAATAAACAAAGCAACAGGATATCAGGGAAGTTTCGATGCATATTGCCAGAATAACGAAAATATTGTATTGTACAATATGATAGATGCGGCACAGACAGTATGTAATTCTGCCGAAATCACATTCAACGACATATATGATGCAAAGGAGAATCTGCTTACAGCCCTTTCTGCTTATGTAGCAACCAAACTGGAATATTACAGCACACAGGTAAGCACTCTGTTGGAAGAATCGGAATTCTCTACATACCCCGATTATATCAAGGACACCTACCCCGAGAGTTCAAGAAGCATCCTGGAGGGATTGAATACAAACATTGCAAAAGCATTAGTACAGACACTCTCTCTGGAGAATTACGAAGCATTGTATAGCCAGATTGAGCGAGACATCGAGCTTTTTGAGAGCACAAGAATAACAGAAAGCACAACTCCCGACAATAAGGACGAAGAGGAGGAAGATACCACCGATGAAGAAATTCTGTTCGTGTATCTTTCTAACGGCGATGTCGAAGCATTTGCATCTTCGGTTATAGACGGAGAACACTACACACAGAACGGCAAACTCTATATCCCGCTTAAAGAGGGAGAACTTGTCTACTACAACCAAGAGGAGTACGACAGCTGTTCACTTATTGCACCGGAATTGCCCACTATGCAAACATTCAAGTTCAACAACAAGTATAACCCGAACCTGCATGTAGACGCCATTGCAGAACCTGTAACCAACGAGATGAATTTCCGTCTGAACGCCATAGGCAAATGGCTTACAGCAAGCTTCACGCTCAGCGACGATAAAGCCGTGGCATACGTCGACACCGTATTGCAGGTGAGCAAGGAGACACGCCAATGCTTCAAGGACAAGGTAACCTACCATGTAACATATCCCGGATACAACATCACAAGGAGAATTAAGGTTCAGGACGAAATATGGTCGGAGCCGGTTACAGGCACACAGGTAACAGATGTAGCTCTGACTGCCGATATGCTGTATACAAACAAGCCATCGACTCAATCAAATGAAAGCCTTGCCAATCTGCTCGACGGCAATCCGAGCACAATATTCCATTCAACATGGGGTGATGCAAACAATGCAACAGTAAATGTAAATACATACATTACTATAGATATGCCCGAGGCTCTTGACAAGATACAGGTATATTACAAGTGTCGTCCTCAAAAAGGATATAACCCACTAATTTGGGAGATTTACGCAAGCAACAACGGCACATCATGGACTCTTGTAAAGACACTTGACTATATAAGCAACAGTATGCCCAGAGGCGGTTCGGGACAGGAATACACTTCACCCACGATAGAGTTTGGAGGCAGCTATTCCAAGATAAAGATACTACAGACCATGGGCGAATACTCAAAGAACCACATGGCACTAGCCGAACTGCGCATAAAGAAAATCACAGAAACCACTGGCGGAGATCCTGTAAAGATTCAGGATGCGAAATACGAAATTAAACGTATTCCATACGGCAACGACTATGATGTAAATATCGATTGGCTTACAGACACCCCCAACTCTGTTCCACGAATAGACATTGACGTAGACGGTGGCTATGATATTACCAGCAAGGACTATTATCGAAAAGCCAAGTTCCGTATAACAGGATATGGTATATATGATAACTTTGAGGATTCTGTGCAGATTAAGGGACGTGGAAACTCATCATGGTCGGCATCAAAGAAACCATACCGCCTGAAATTCGCAGAAAAAGTGAAACCTTTCGGACTCACCAAGGGCAAGAGCTGGGTATTGCTTGCCAATGCCCAAACAGGTTCTCTTATGGCTAATGCCATATCAATGAAAATAGGCCAGTTGGCAGGAGCAGAATATACGAACCACATAGTTCCGGTGGAATTGTATATAAACGGCACCTATAGAGGAAACTATATGTTCACAGAAAAGGTGGGATTGGCAAACAACAGTGTTGATGTAGACGAAGACACCGGATACCTGCTTGAATTGGATTCAAACTCTGATGACGAATACCAATTCAAAAGCACAAAATACAACCTGCCCGTGTTTGTAAAAGAGCCCGACCTTAATGACAGTTCTACACCTAACGTAACAGCACGCAAAAGAAACATTCCTGAACAATTCAACAATTTATGCAACAAGCTGTATCAAGGACTCAATATTGATGATTTGGTTGATATGGATGCTTTGGCACGCTTCATACTTGCCAACGATTTGTCGCTCAACCAGGAGTTGGGACATCCAAAGAGTATATTCCTGTTCAAGGAGGACGAAAACAGCAGTAAGTCGAAATACAAGTTCGGACCTATATGGGATTTCGATTGGGGCTACGGATATGAAAACGGAAATGTCTATTGCTATTACGGAACAACCTCAAGCATCTTTAACATCAAGATGTCCACCGAGCCCGGTTACCATTTCTTCAGCGATCTGTTGAATGTTGAGTCATTCAGAAAGCACTACTACAAGGTTTGGAACGAATTCACTGCTAACAACAACATGGAGGAACTGTTGGAATACATCGACAGTTACTACACATTCGCAAAGAGTTCGTTCGACAACAACAAGAAAGCTCCGAACTGCGCCCACGGTTTTACAGAGAGCGACCGAGAGCGCCACAAGGAGTGGGTTCAGGAGAGAGCAGATTACATATACAACAATCTTGAAAAGTTCGATATCGACGACCTTATATATACTGTCATTGGAGACGTCAACTGCAACAATCAGGTAACAATACACGACGTGGCACTTATTACTGCATACATCAACGGCAACATACACCCGTCGCTCAGCGAAGCCAAAGCCGATTGCGACAAGAGCGGAGCCATAGACATTGAAGATGCAAGACAAGCGGCTACGATTGTGGAAGAGAGCGATGCTCCATCTGCAATGTATTGGTACAGTACTATTCAGGCATTGGGAGAGTTCCTATCAAATGACCTTATTTTGGAGCTCGATGACGTACAGATGGCAAGCATTAACCTGAGTGCAGGCGACGAAGAGAAATACAAAGCCATACAGTTCGATATAGCCCTTCCCCAGGGCGTGGAACTTATCGACATGATGTGCAACAAGGATATGGAAGAACGCAATTTCTCATTCACAGAGAAAGGAAATAACGTATACCGCATTGTTGCATATTCCGACTACGACGAGTGCATGCCAGAAAACAATGAAAGCATGGTGGAATTAATCCTTACAGCATCCGAGATAATCAACGAGGAGAACTGCAGAATAAAGATAAGCAACGCATATATCGTTGACAACGACAACAACGAATTGCGCGTGGCAGACCACGACATCATATTCAGCCAGGCAACCAACATCACTGGCATGGATATTGACGCACTCATTGAGGGCGGCGAGTGCATAAGCATCACTCTCCTTGAACCACAGGATATCGCAATCTACGGAGTTGACGGTCGCAAGATTCGCGATATAAGAGCCAAGAAGGGCACAACCCGTATTGCAGTTCCAGCCGGAATCTACATTGTAAACGGAGAAAAAGTTGTGGTGAAATGATAAAACAAGCAATCCCTCGGCGACGCCGAGGGATTGCTATTAGCCTTGAACGGAGCGCATGACCCTGAGCCAGTTTGCGCTCCATATTTTTTCAATATCACCGGTGTTGTATCCGCGACGCAGAAGTTCGCGGGTGATATTCAGAAGTTGCGATGCACTTGAACAGCCAATAACTGCTCCGTCGCCATCGAAGTCTGTTCCGATTCCCACATGGTCGATACCGGCAACCGATATGGCGTGCTGAAGATGACTCATAAAATCATCAAGAGTGGCTTCACCTTCTTCGCGCAGAAAGCCGCTGTACATGGTTACCTGCACAACTCCGCCCTTGCTTGCTATGGCGCGCAACTGCTCATCGGTGAGATTGCGCGGATGGTTGCACAATGCCTTGCACGACGAATGTGAGCAGACAACGGGATGCTCACTGAGTTCAAGCACCTGCCAGAAAGTGCTTTCGGCTGCATGCGAAAGGTCTATAAGCATGCCTATACGGTTCATTTCGCGTACAACTTCCTTGCCGAACAGGCTCAAGCCACCGTGCTCGCCGTTACCACGTGCCGAGTCGCAAATATCGTTGTTGCCGTTGTGGCATAATGTCATATAGACAACTCCCTGCTTTCGCCAGCGTTCTATATTTGTCAAATCCCGTCCAATGGCATAGCCATTCTCTATACCGCGCATAACAATCTTTTTGCCAAGTTGTTTTGCGGTATCCACCTCTGCCGGAGTGCTGCATAGAACTGCCTCTCCGCCACAACGTTCCACTCTGTCAGCAATGCCCTGCAGAAGAGCATCGGCATTCCTTGTTGCCTGCGACAAGGAATCGGCATCGCGTGCACCCTGTTTCAGGTAGGCAACCATTGTAGAGACATCAAGCCCGCCTTCGTGCATCTTGTGCAAATCAACAAGCGCAGTTTCGCTTCGCTCATACATTTCATATCCTTGAGCAAAGAGCATCGGGGTGTCGCAATGCGAGTCGAGAGTTATTATCTGCGAATGAATTTCGCGTGAACGGCGGTAAAGGGTTGCCTCACCCACAAGCCATTCAAAAAGCGGAATCATACAACGGTCCTCGTTAAGGATAAAAGATTCGGGATGCCATTGCACTGCCATTATTGAACGACCGTCAACCGCCTCCATCGCTTCATAGACTCCGTCGGGTGACGTTGCCGACAGCACAAAGCCCTTCGGCAGTCTGCTTACTGCCTGGTGATGAAAGCTGTTTACCGCCAATGTCTCACTGCCGAATATTTTCCACAGCAGGCTATCCTTTACTACATTTACACCATGCGTTGCCACATGCCGTTCAACAGGTTCCTGGTCGTGAGCAAGCAGCCCGTCGCCCAAAGCCGCATATATATCCTGATGGACACCACCGCCCAATGCTGCGGAAAGTGTCTGCATTCCGCGGCATATACCAAGAATCGGGATATTCATATCAACAGCAAGGCGCGCAAGCAACAGTTCCTGTTCGTCGCGTTTGGGATTTATGGAGTGCAGTAAGGCATAGTCCGGCTCTTCTCCCATATAACGCGGGTCGATATCCGCACCTCCGGTGAGTAACAAGGCATCTATATGGCGCAATGTTTCAAAGAGAGCATTGCGATTGGAGTATGGTGGAATTATCAACGGAGTTCCACCTGCCCGGAGTACTGAGGCATAATAAGCCTCGGCAACGGCTGCATTGCCGTCGCGGTAATTGGCTGTAATACCTATTACAGGCGAGGTTAAGCTCTTAGGGTACTGCGAATGTACTCTCTTGTACTCGGAATCTATATCGAATTTATCCATAGACCTTATTTTACGGAATACCCCACACCACCATTGCCATGCAACCGTTGTGTGGGGTATTTTATTTACATGTTGCCGGGATTACTCCATCGGCATATTGCGCTTGATACTGTTGTCGAGTACAATCATTGTCTCTGTACTCACCACACCCGGTATCTCCTGCACCTTTGTATTCAACAACTGCATAAGATGCTCATTGTCATATGAATACATACGCACAAGTATAGAATAGGGACCTGTTGTATAACAGCACTCCACTACTTCGGGGACTTTACGCAACTGCTCTACAACCTCCTTATACATGGAACCACGCTCAAGACGTATACCGATGTATGTACAGGTCTTATAGCCCAAACGGCGGAAGTCTATTTCGTAGCCTGAACCGGAGATTATTCCCATATCCATGAGATGCTGTACACGCAAGTGTATTGCGGCACGTGATACTCCGCACAACTCCGCTACGTTGCGGAAAGGAATTCGGGCATCTTTTGAGATGATGCTCAGAATCTTAAGGTCAAGTGCATCGACCTTACATTCAATGTTTTTCATTTTGGTCAGTTATTTTATGTTTTTTTCATTTACCTGCGATGCCTTTTATTTCAAGGTCGTATACAAGCGCGCTATATGGCGGAATGGAACGTGTTCCCTTTTCTCCATAAGCCAATTCCCATGGAATATACAATTTACATACCGTACCCACAGGAAGTGTTATCAGTGCCTCGGCAAGTCCCTGAATCTGGGTGCGTACCTGCAGTTCCACCACCTCGCCACGCGAAGAGTCGAACATTGCCCCATTCGGGAAAGAGCCCTTGTATATACAGTTTACCGTGTCATAATATCCGGCAGTTGCACCTGTGCCCATCTCTTCGATTCTGTACTGAAGACCTGAAGGCAAAGTAACCACCCCACGACGTTCCTTGTTCCTTTTTATGAATTCATCGCTCGCGTTACGGAATACACGTTGGTTGTAGTACTCCTTGGCATATTGGACAGACATGGTTCTGTCTGTTCCATATGCTGTGGCGATGAGTCCTTCGAGAAACATCTTACGGTCCACCTTGTTTATCGTATCATCGGGATATATGGCATTGTCGGCACGCTCAAGCATATCCATTGCCGACGCGGCCATGAGTACTCCCCGGGCATAAGCCACAGCCTCGGGCGACTCATCTGCCGGGAAAGCTTCCTTTATTCCACGCAGGAAAGCAGGAAGAGTGCTTTCGTCTATTCCAAGTTCATTCATGGCAACCGGCATATCCTCGGCAATGAGCATGCTCACAGCAAAGGATATTGAATCACTCGCGTTCTTGAGTTCTACCTTTCTGTCGGATATGCCGTTGTTGCACGACGACAGAAGCAGAAGCAGAGAGAACAGTGCAGAAAATATTCCGGAGATACGCACCATCACTATAATTAAAGAACTTTTATAAGTTCGACATCAAAAATCAGTGCACTGTAAGGAGGTATCATTTCTCCTGCACCATGTTCGCCATAAGCCATATCGTATGGGATATAGAGACGCCATTTTGCACCCTCCTGCATGAGCTGAAGAGCCTCAACCCATCCTCTGATCACCTGATTCACACCGAACACTGCAGGTTCGCCTCGTTTGATTGAGCTGTCAAAAATTGTACCGTCGATAAGAGTACCCTCATAATGGCACTGTACACGGTCGGTAGCCGAAGGCTTCTTGCCGTTACCCTCTGTGAGTACCTGATACTGCAAGCCGCTTGGCAACACGTTCACACCCTCTTTCTTTGCATTTTCAGCAAGGAAAGCCTCACCGGCAGTCTTATTCTGTGCATAAGCCTCTTCGGCAAGAGCCTTGAAATGTTCATTGACAACTTTCTGAGCCTCAGAGTGTGTCATTTCGGTTTTAGCACCTGCAAGAACATCGCTGATACCCTTCACAAAATCCTCGATACTCATGTTCTTGATTCCCATCGATTGCAAATTTTGACCTATACCCATTCCAAGGCCATAGCTGAATTTATCCATTTTTCCGTTATAAATTATTAATAATTAGAATTCTGTCAAATTGTTATTCAAAAAATCAAGTTCAAAACAGAACTATCAACATGGCGAAGATACAATTTATATTTAAAATAGATAACGATATGGGATTTTTTTTATTAAAAAGAGAGATTTTTTTTAAAATTTGGAACAATCAGTCAAAAAAGAGCTCTTTGCCATTTTGTCATTACAGCAATATATGCCCGAATTCTTGCAAAATATATCAGAGCCACATAATAAATCTTTCGATTTTATTTGATAACTTTGTAAAGTATAATATTTGTACCTAAATATATAATATATAATGAGCAATACAATCGTTCTAATAGTAATATTGGCTTTTATTGTTGCAGGTTTCTTTATACTGCGCAAATCATATCGCAACAGAGTTGTAACCGACGACCACCACAGCCACGAAAGTGAGGATGGAGAGTGTTGCGGAAAGCATACGAACTGCGCCAAAGGATACGACAACAGCAACCTCTACTTTGAAGATGAGGAACTCGACCGTTTCAAAGGCACAAAACAGGAGGATTACACCGAAGCCGATATTGAGGAGTTCCGCCATGTGCTCTACACCATGAAGACCGAAGAGGTTGACACATGGGCACACTGCCTGCAGACACGCGGTATTGAAATTCCACAAGAGATAAAGGACGAAATCCTGCTGATGCTCCAATAAGGGCACAATTTTCCCCATACAATAAAAAAGCCTTGTTTCAGTTATAATATTTATATTATAAAGCAAGATTGTGACAAAGAGAATAATACATATAACCGTACTGTTTCTGATTGTAGCCCTTATAGGTTGCTCCGGTCGCAAGAACACAGCTACCTCCCGTGCATACCATGCATTCACAGCAAGGTACAATACATTCTACAACGGTGATGTCGCATACAGGCAAGGCATAAAGGAGCAGTCGAACGGACATAAGGACAACTACCTTGAACAATTGCCCCTGCTCATCATAAGCAACAAGAATACAAAGAAACTTGGCGGCAACAACTACGACCGCGCCATTGAAAAGGCACAAAAGGCAATAAAACAGCACTCCATAAAAAGAAAGCCCAAGAAGCCCACCGGAAAGAAACTGTCCGAAAAGCAGAAACAATTCTATTCACAGAAGGAGTTCAACCCGTTTTTATGGCGTGTGTGGTTCCTTATGGCAAATTCACAATTCCAGAAGGGCGAGTTCGAAGAGGCGGCAAGCACATATATCTACATATCCAAACTTTACGAGAGCAACCCCGACATTGTGGCGCAGGCACGCATAGGACTTGCCAAATGCTACACCGAACTGGAGTGGCTGTACGAAGCCGAAGACCTTCTGCTGCGTACGCAACGCGATTCCATTCCAAAAAGTTTGGAGACCGATTTCGCCATAGCCAAAGGCAACCTTCTGTTGAAACAGAAGAGAAATAGCGAGGCTTTGGAATATGTAAAAGCAGGTATTGAGCGTAAGGGTGCAACAAATATTGACAAGGCGAGGGAACTCTATCTGTTGGGACAGTTATATGCACAAAACGGCAACATGCAGGATGCATACAAGAGCTTTGGCAAGACAATTTCCAAAAGCCCGCCTTATGAGCTTGAATTCAACGCACGTATAAGACAGACCGAGACTGCTACCGACGAGAACCACAAGAAGATACTGCGCAAGCTCAAAAGAATGGCAAAATCTCCAAAGAACAAAGAATACCAGTCGCAGATATACTATGCCATCGGAAATATCCACATGAGCAAGAAAGACACTGCCGAAGCAATAAAGAGCTATGAAACAGGTGTTGCAGAAGGCGCGTCCGACGGATACGGCACAGCCATGCTCCATCTGTCGCTTGCAAGAATCTATTGGGAAAAGCAGATGTTCTCAAAAGCCTTTGAGAATTATTCAAAGGCTCTGCCACTCATCGAGGAAGAGAACGAGGCATACAATACTGTAAAATTCCGCAGCGAAGTGCTTGGCGGAATTGTGCAATACACCGATGTGGTAGAGAAACAGGATGAACTGTTGTATTGGGCAACCCTGAAGCCAGAACAGCTATATCCGATAATCGACGAGATTATAAAGGAAGAGAAAAGGAAAGAGGAACTGAGAAAGAAAGAGGAGAAGAAACTGGAGCGCGAGGCCGGTGGCGACGAACCTTTGGAAGATATGTCAATGGATTTGACAATCCCCGACAACAATGAAAAGGCGGAATGGTATTTCTACAACAGGCAACTTGTTTCTCAAGGAATACGTACCTTTAAACAGAAATGGGGCGACAGGCCATTGAAGGACTATTGGAGATTCAGCAATGAGATAACGTCGCTCATTGCAGACGAGACTATCACAGAAGATAGTACAGAAACTTACGATAGCGAAGAAGAACTGCTTGCAGAAAACGACAGCATAGCCATTGAGGAAGTTGTTGAAGAGATTGCAGAAACTGCCGTCAGCGACCCCACTACACGCGAATACTATCTGCAACAGATACCCGACACCGACGAAAAGAGAGCAGAAGCTATGACTGCATTACGCGACGCACTCTTTGAGGCTGGTATACGTTTCAAGGACAATGCAGGAGAGAAGGACCTTACGATATCCTATCTTGAACGTATTGTAAACGAACACCCCGAGTTCGAGCGTATGGCAGAGACATACTACCAGCTATTCATTGCCACATCGCGTTGGAATGAGCCCGAGAAGGCAGAGCACTACAAGAATCTGCTCATTGCCGGTTATCCCGACAGTTCATTCACCAAAGCAATACAGCAACCCGACTTCTTTGACAATGCTGCCACACGCGCCCATAAGGAAGACTCCATGTATGTGAATGCATATAACCACTACATACAGAAGGAATATGCCGAAGTGGAACAGGAGAACAACATTGCCGAAGCCAAATATCCGAAGGGCAGGCATCGTGCACGTTTCATGTTCATAGATGCAATGGCAAAGCTTTACGGTGGCAAGGAGAACGAGGCACTCGAAAGCCTCGAAAAACTTGTTTCACAGTTCGGGAACGACAGCATAAGTACTATTGCAAGCAGCCTGTCTACAGGAATAAAGGAGGGTAGATTACTGCAAGGCGGAATAAGCACATCAATCTGGGACAAGAAAGCCGATGGCTCGTTCAAGAGCGACACCGACAGCATACCGTCGTTCAGCAGCGAAAGAGAAGTCCCATACTATTTTGTACTGGCGTTCCCGAATGATTCTGTGGATGAAAAAAGACTGTTGTTCGAGATTGCACGATACAACTTCTCGCGATATATGGTGCGCAATTTCGAGATGAGTTTCGAGAAACTGACAGCAATAACATTGTTCGAGATAAAGGAGTTCATAAACTTTGACGAAGCATTCCTGTATCGCAAGCGACTCTACGAGAACGGTGATATGGCCAAACTGCTCGAAGGAATAAATTCAATGATAATATCAAAAGACAACCTTGGTTTGTTATTGGAACATTACAGTTTCGGAGACTATCTGGAGTTCTACGAGAACAACTTGCTTGTTATCCCCGAAGTGGAAATCGACGGTTACACCCTGGATGAACCCGACTACAAAGAATTGAGTAACGAATGAAATAACTGACAACAATATGGCAAACAGATTGCTCTGGGCAGACGATGAAATGGATTTGTTGAATGCCCACATCATTTTCCTGAAGAACAAAGGTTACGAAGTAAGCACCGTAACCAATGGTCCTGATGCCATTGAGGCATGCAAGACCAATTCGTTCGACCTTATACTGCTCGATGAGAACATGCCCGGACTCACCGGACTGGAAACCTTGTCGATAATAAAGGAGATGCACCCCTCTACCCCGGTTGTAATGGTAACCAAAAGCGAGGAAGAGAATATAATGGAGCAGGCTATAGGCTCAAAGATTGCCGACTATCTTATAAAACCGGTAAATCCCAACCAGATTCTCCTGACTCTTAAGAAGAACATACACCATAAGGAGATTGTCACAGAACAGGCAAACAGTGCGTATCAGCAGAATTTCGGCAAGCTCGCGATGCAGATAAACGACGCACGCACCATAGAAGAGTGGAAAGAGGCATACAAGAAAATTGTTTATTGGGAACTTGAACTTGAAAGAGCCGACGAACAGATGCACGATATGCTCAAATCGCAGAAAGAGGATGCAAACAACATGTTCGGCAGATTCGTAAAGAGCAACTACCTGAAATGGATGTCATCGTCAAGAGAAGAGCGTCCTTTGATGAGCAACGATCTGTTCCGTGAACGCATATTCCCACTAATCGACAAAGGTGAAAAGGTCTTCTTCATAATCATTGACAACTTCCGCTACGACCAATGGCGCGTTCTGGCAAACGAGATTGGCAACGACTTTATAATCGAAGAGGAGCTCTATACAAGCATACTTCCCACAGCAACCCAATATGCCCGTAATGCAATATTCTCGGGACTTATGCCAAGCCAGATAAAAGAGATGTTCCCACATCTGTGGATTGACGAAGAGGAAGAAGAGGGAAAGAATCTGAACGAAGAGGAACTCATCTCCACACAGATAAGCAGATACCGCAGAAAAGACCGTTTCTCCTACGGCAAAGTTGTAACATCCTCAGCCGCAGAGAAATATATCGACACGATAAACACCCTGTCGCATAACGACTTGAATGTATTGGTAATAAACTTTATCGATATGCTGTCGCATGCGCGTACAGAGTCCCTTATGGTACGCGAACTGGCAGCAAACGAAGCGGCATACCGCTCTATCACCCTGTCGTGGATAAAGCACTCTGCCATAAAGAAACTTTTCAGTTACCTTGCCGACAATAACTACACCGTTGTAATAACAACGGACCACGGCAGCATACAGGTTGAAAACCCCACAAAGGTAATAGGCGACAAGAACACCAACACCAACCTGCGTTACAAATTGGGCAAGGCCCTGAGTTACAACAATAAGGATGTGTTCGAGATAAAAGAACCGGCAAAAGCATTCCTGCCTGCTCCGAACCTTAGCACAAGCTATATTTTTGCGACAGGAGACAAGTTCTTTGCATATCCCAATAACTACAACTATTATGTATCGTACTACAAGGATACATTCCAGCACGGAGGCATATCTCTGGAAGAGATGCTTGTACCATTGGTAACACTACGACCTAAAGGAAAATAACATATTATGGGAAAATATACAATAAAGGTAAACGGCATAGAGGAGTACCCTATTGCAGCACGCGAATTCGTACAGCAGATGAATGGCGGACGCATATTTGCTTTCTATGGCAAAATGGGAGCCGGCAAGACCACACTCATAAAAAGCATATGCGAAGAGATGGGAGTTGAAGATACCATAAACTCTCCCACATTCGCCATAGTGAATGAATACGAAGACAGAGAAATGAACACCATATATCATTTCGATTTCTATAGAATAAAGTCTTTGGAAGAGGTATACAACATGGGATACGAGGAGTATCTCTACAGCGATGCCATATGTTTCATGGAATGGCCCGAGCTCATAGAGGAATTGCTGCCCGAAGAGTGCATACGTGTAGACATAGAAGAGGAGAACGACGGCACACGCACAATAACAATCACAAGGAAATAACCAATAAAACCACAGATATGAAAATCAATGCAAACGCATCGGGAACACGTACAATAGAAGTTACCGAAGTACAGTTACAGATTATAAGAAGATATTCATTGCTCGACAGGATTGCCAACAGTGCCGGCATCATCGACGAGGACTCTTTGAACAAGCTGCGTTTGACAGTACGTTCACTCATAGCCTCACAGACCATGGCATCAAAGGAACTGCTCGAACTGTGCCTTGTCCTCTACCACGAAGACATGAAGGCCCTAGGTTTGAACAACCTTGCCAAATGCTACAACGAATGGCTGGTATCACAAGAGAGCGAGAAGAGCGAAGATGCAGAATAGAAAACTCACCGACTGGCTACCCACGACACTCAAGGAGGCCGAGTTACGTGGTTGGAGCGAACTGGACGTAGTAATGTTCAGCGGTGATGCCTATGTGGACCACCCATCCTTCGGTGCGGCAGTTATAGGCAGACTGCTCGAAGCAGAAGGTCTGCGTGTAGCCATTGTTCCACAGCCCAACTGGCAGGACGACCTGCGCGATTTCAAGAAGATGGGACGCCCCAGACTCTTCTTTGGAATATCGGCAGGATGCATGGACTCCATGGTTAACAAATATACGGCAGCCAAACGATTCCGCAGCGAAGATGCCTATTCGCCCGACGGCAGACATAGCATGCGTCCCGAATATGCGACAACCGTGTATTCGAACATTCTTAAAGAACTCTTCCCCGATTCGGCGGTAGTCATCGGTGGTATAGAGGCATCCATGCGCCGTTTCACACATTACGACTATTGGCAGGACTGTCTTAAAAAGAGCATCCTTGTTGACAGCAAGGCAGATGTTCTTGTATATGGCATGGGAGAACAGCCTATGCTCGCACTTGTAAAGGCAATGAACGAGAGACTTGCTGAAACTGGTGCCGAATACATCACTGCCAAGGAAGCCAGGGATATCACCAAGGATATAAGACAGACAGGTTATATAGCAAACAAGAAGGATATTACTGTCGACACAGAGAGCGATAAACTGCTTGCACCACATGCAGAGTGTCTCAAAGATAAGGCAAAACAGGCTGCAAATTTTCTTGCCATAGAGAAAGAGTCGAACAGAGTAAATGCGAAGCGTCTTCTACAGGAAACCGAAGAGGGCGTTGTGGTTATAAACCCGCCGTTCCCGACCATGACAACAGAGCAGCTCGACCACAGCTTCGACCTTCCATACACCCGTTTGCCACATCCCAAGTATAAAGGCAAGAGAATCCCTGCATACGATATGATTAAGCACTCGGTAAACATACACCGAGGATGCTTTGGAGGTTGTGCCTTCTGCACCATCTCGGCACATCAAGGCAAGTTCATAGTTAACAGGAGCGAGGAGAGTATACTGCGCGAGATAAAGGAGATATCAAAGATGGAGGACTTCAAGGGCTATCTCAGCGACCTTGGCGGACCGTCGGCAAACATGTATATGATGTGCGGAAAGAGAAGCGAACTATGCGCTAAATGTTCGCGTCCGTCGTGCATACAGCCAAAAGTTTGTCCGAACCTGAATATCAACCATCAACCTTTGCTCGACCTTTACAAGAAGGTGGATGCTCTGCCCGGAATAAAAAAGAGTTTCATTGGCAGCGGAGTACGCTACGACCTGTTGCTGCACAAGACCGGAGACAAGGAGTGTGATGCGGCTACAGAACGCTACACCGAGGAACTTATAAGCCGACATGTGAGTGGCAGACTGAAAGTTGCTCCCGAACATACCAACGACGAGGTGTTGTCGCTGATGCGTAAGCCCTCATTCAAGCAGTTCCACGAATTCAAGCGCATCTTCGACAAGATAAATGCCAAGAAGAATCTCAAACAACAGATTATACCCTACTTTATAAGCAGCCACCCCGGTAGCACGCTCGAAAGCATGGCAGAATTGGCGGCAGAGACCAGACAGCTCAATTTCCATTTGGAGCAGGTTCAGGATTTCACCCCCACACCAATGACCATGTCAACAGAAATGTACTACACCGGTATCAATCCCGAAACGGGCAAGAATGTTTATGTGGCACGCAGCATGAAGGACAAGGAAGCCCAACGCAGTTTCTTCTTCTGGTACAAACCCGAAGAACGAAAACGTCTGGCGCAGATTCTGCGTAAAGCCGGCAGGTTCGACCTTATAAAGAAATTGGGACTATAACAAAAAATCCAGACATTTTGCAATGTCTGGATTTTTATCATAATCAATTCAATTCTTCGAATTCATCCTTGCCTACGCTGCAGAGGGGACACACCCAATCTTCGGGTAGGTTCTCAAATGCAACTCCTGGTTCGATACCCTGTTCAGGATCACCAATCTCGGGGTCATAAACCCATTCACATACTGTACAAATATATTTCTTCATAACAAGCTCTTTTATTTATTAAACATCTTTATTATCTGTTTGTTCACAAAACTATAAAAAAATGAGGAAAATTCAACATTTTCCCCATTTTTTTATGCTTATTTATTATTTCTTAACAGTATCGGGCAACGGTATGTACCAGTTGTTCTCATCAAGCATCTTGTTGTAGATGCCAAGGTCCATATCGTATGATACACTTCTGTAAGTTGTACCGTTCTCCTTCTCACGACCGGCAATACGTTTTGCAAGAACATCCTTGTCGTTCATAGCCTGTGCGAAACGTACAAGGTCTCCGAAACGGAATCCCTCCCATGAGAATTCAAGCGCAAGTTCGTCAAGGACAAGGTCTCTCATATAGTTCAAAGAGTCCTGATATGTAAATGTTGTACCGGGCATAATAACGTCGATACCGTCGGAATTACGTTCAGTCCTACCCAAATAGCGAGCGATACACAATGTATCAAGAGCATAATACATATTTTCTTCAGAGACACCGGCACCACGTGAATGGATTCCGACATTGTCCTCAAAGGCATCCATATCGAAGTTGAAAGTAAGAATATCATCATACTCTTTGAGGTATGTATCTATCTGAGGTTTCATTACTTCCTCCTTCATATCTCTATAGAATACTGTATCACCTTTCTCGTCAAGTCTTACTGTATCCTCATACACAGGGTTCTGCACTAGCTTGTAGATTGTCTTGAGACCATCTTTCAAAGTTGCCATAGAAGTCTCCATTGCACCTTCGTAGCCAAGGTTATCCAATCCCAACAGAGCCTCGGCAAAACGCAAGTAAGCAAGTTCTGCACGTTGCAACATTACAAGTTCAACGTAATCTGTCGCAGCACCGCTACCGTCGTAGTATCCCTCAACATCTTCGTTCAGTTTAAGTTCACCGATATTGAACTTGGCAATAATATTACTGTATTCTGTATCGTACTGGTCTTTGGCTGTCTGTGAATAGGTTGTTGCTCTTATACGCAAATCGCCCGGATAATCATACAAATCACCGTATTCGGTCTCAGCACCCTCTATCTCATTGCAATATGTCTGCAAACCGGCAAGTGATACAAATCCCGGAGCTGCATAAACCTGAGCTGTACCGATTTCGCCAACAGGTGAGAATATGGTTGCGAGTTCCGAAACTGTACCATTCTTCTCATTTGCGGCAAACTGGGCTAGTGTGAGCAAACCGTTCGACTCTCCTGTAAACAACTTTGAATAGTTATTGCTTACCGAGGTCTTTCCATTTTTTCCTTCACCGGAACGGGAAACTACATTTTCAAAATCGGAATACTGCTTACCGTTGTAGTTGGTGGCATTACCATGAACTGAATTTGCTCCTGTTATCTGAGCATAGTAGAACTTTGCTGCATTCTTGTAGTCGCCCTTCCAGAGATACATCTCACCGAGCAACATACGGATAGGAACAAACAGTTTTTCAGGAGCGACTCCCAAAGCAGTAGAATTATCACTGCTCCATACAGGCATAGGGAATGCCAAAGGATTCTCGTATGGGAGAATATCCGCAATCAGTTTGTCAAGGACCTCGTTACGCGATAACTTGGGACGTGATAGCATCTCCTCGGCAACGCTGTGCATTGTAACAGGTTCTGTAAAGAAAGGTATTTCGTTGTGGTTTATAGCAAGCTGCAGATATGTCCATGCACGCATACTCTTTACTGCAACATACTCGTTCATCATATATTTCTTACCGTTCTTTACAAGTGTAGTATCAACACGGTCGAGGAATATGTTACAATTGTTTATGATTGTATAATAATCCTTGACATCGAGATACTTGTTGGTAAGCAGATTCGAATAGTCGGAGTTGTAAATCTCCTGCACATCCACAATCGCCTTTGTAGGATTTACGGTAACAAGGTCGGCTCTCAATTCGTTAAGAATGATATGACGGTCGGTAATTCCCTGCACAGCCTTAAGAATACCCAAAACAGAATATACGGAGTCACTTGGAACCCAACCCTCATAATCATATTCAACACGGTCGGAATCGACGTTCAGCATATCCTGGCAAGAGCCGAAAAGAAACGACCCGCACAACAGGAATGCAACAGTATAAATAAGATTCTTTTTCATTGTTTTATATTATTTACTCTTTTGCCAAGCAAAAGCATCATTCATTAGAGATTAACCTTTACACCGAGATGGAAACTGCGCGATTGTGGCAACAAGCCGGCATCGATACCCTGATACAAGACTCTGTTGTTTACCGAGAATTCAGGATCGTTACCCTTGTATTTGGTCAATGTATACAAGTTTTCTGCAGCGCACCACACCGACAATCCCTGCAACCAGCTTGCCGATACAGGAATATCGTATGAAAGTTTAACAGTCTTCAGTCTCAAGTATGAACCATCCTCAATCCAACGGTCCGAGAAACGTGAGTTACCTGTGGGGTCGCCATAGGCAATTACAGGAATCTCTGTTACCTGTCCGTCGAAACTCCAACGGTTAAGCATTTCCTTTGTCTGATTGTAGAAACCTGAACCGCTCTCCAACTGTCTGCGATGATAGTTGTAGATATCGTTACCCAATGAGTAGTTGAAACCTACATCGAGTTTCAGACCTTTGTATGAAAGAGTTGTGAAGATGTTACCATAAAGGTCGGGATTAGGATCACCGATGATAGTCTTGTCATTCTCGTCGATGAGTCCATCTTCACCTGCAATGTTTACGAATCTCACATCACCCGGTTTGAAATACTGACGTGTCTTTGTAGCATCGAGCTGATAGAGAGCATTGTCTCCCATTTCGTCAATCTCCTTCTGGCTTGAGATTACGCCATCGGTCTTGTATCCCCAGAATACACCCACCGGATGACCTACCATTGTAGCAACCTCGCCACCGTATACCGATGCGATGTATGAGTCTTCATCCAATGAAACCACCTCGTTCTCGTAATGACCGAGTGAGAAGCCCAATTCCCACTGGAAATTGCGTGCATTGATAAGTTTTGCATTCAATGTAGCCTCAAGACCCATATTCTTCAATTCACCGCCATTACCCCAGTATGTACCCATACCCGAGATATATGGATTTGTCTTCTGTACAAGCAAGTCCTTTGTTCTTGAGCTATACCAATCGAACGACAATCCCAGACGGTTATCGAAAAGCATGGCATCCAAACCTACGTTAAAGCGTGATGTGCTTTCCCATTTAACACCGTCGTTCTCCATGTTTCCGAACTGAAGTCCCATGTACTTGTCGTTGTATTTTACAGCCTGCATATAACTACGTGCAGCGAAGTAATCTATAGCATCGTTACCGGTAATATCGAATCCGGCACGCAACTTAAGGAAGTTGACAGGTTTTACATTGAACCATGATTCAGATGAAACGAGCCAGCCGGCCTGTACCGATGGGAAGAATCCCCATGACACGCCACACATCTTCAATGCACCGTCAGCATTCACACCAAAGCGTGAAGAAGCCTCCAACGAAGCGGCAATCTGCAGGAAGTACTTTGTTCTAAAAGAGTAGTCGGCCGACAGATACCACGAGATATTCTTCCATACGTTGTTGTCTCCCTCATTTGCAGTATCCTCGTTACCCGCAACATCAAAGCTGTAGTCGTTACCTGTATTTGGAGCACTCAATGTACTTGAGTCGAAGTTGAAGCTTGTGAAACGGAAACCACCGAATGCATTTACACTATGAGCACCGAAAACCTTTCCCCAATCCACACGTGTATCGCTTGTTATCGCAATTTCCTTACCGAAAGACGATGCCACGTAATTACCCAACTGAGTATTGAATTTTTCAGAGAAGAAGTGATATCTGGGCTGATCGGCAGGTGTCGAATAAGGCAAGAAGTACTTTTCGCTCACACGGTGCAAAGTATAGTTGAAAGTTTCGGTAATTGTAAAGTCACCGAGCTTTAGCTCAGGAGCGATGGTAATACCCATATTGTTATAGTCCATCTCGTTCTTCTGCGAACCTGTACCCTTTGATATGATTGCCATAGGGTTATAGAGAGAGTTGTTCGGTGTCTCAATACCGGCAGCCTTTGCTACCTCAAAAGCATAGGTATCAGCGTTGTCTAGAACATTACTTCTCAAACCGGTTCCTGTGTAACGGTATTCACTCAAGAACGGAGATTTCAAATCTGCCAATGCGCCGATTGATGTAAGTGGCAAAGCTGTGGTGTTCTCACGGAAACCGTCATCCAATACATCGCGTGCGATACGGGCATAAGAGATGTCGATACGTGTCTTAAGGCACTTTGCCAGAATGATATCAGAGTTAAGACGCACATTCAAACGATTGAACGAGTTACTCTTCAAAGGGCTATCACCCAAAGTGTATCCGAATGAGAAGTTATACATGGCAATCTCATCACCACCCTCTACATTAATCTTGTAGTTCTGTGTAAATGCTTCGCGATGAACAAGGCTTCCCCAATCGGTATTGTTATGATACTTGTCGTAATAGAGGAAGTCCTCATCGGAACGAAGGAACTCCAAGCTGTTATGAGCAGGAGTGATATCCATTGTGGAAACCATATCATTGGCATAGATACGATACTCTTCTGCATCCATCAGTCTGTATCCCTGTGGCTCAAGAGTTACATTAGCGAATATATCGGCAGTAATCTTTGTTGCCATACTCTCACCGCGCTTGGTGTTGATAATAACCACACCATTGGCAGCTCTCGCACCATAGATAGCGGCAGCATTCTTGAGAACCTTCACCTCGCGTATATCAGCAGCATCTATAGCAGAAAGAACGTTATTATAAGCACCCATGTGAATGGTTTCATTGTTCTCCTGTGCATCCCATATTACACCGTCAACCACAAACAATGGCTGAGTATTGGCATTCAAAGTGTTGATACCGCGGATGAACATTGCTGTACCCACTCCCATTGTTCCTGAACGTGTTACCGAACGGACATCGGCACCAAGCAACTTCTGGATATCAGAATCTATTGTTATTGATTTTGAATCAATGTCCTTGAAACCACGCTCCGAGGTTATGACCACATCCTCATCGTAATTCTTCTTGAAATTATCGGGATAGAGGCGTACATTAAGAATTTCTCTGTCGCCGATGGGACGCTGTACCAACAGATAATCGGTTGTAGTGAATGTCAACAGAGTAACATATTCGGGTACTCCGATGCTGTACTTTCCCTCCGCATTGGTCATTGCAGTGATTTTGGTATGTCCGGTAGCCTGGACACGCACACCCGCCATAGGCTGGTTTGTTGCGGCGTCGTATACGGTACCGCTGATTGTACGCACCTCATCTGCAACAGCCACAGTCTTCACCGGGTCGCTTGTCGAATTACCGCCCGTCATCGAATCTGATGCCGTAACAGCCGATGGCACAAAAATGGTCAGTGCCATCAATAATTGCATGAATTGTCGCATATACATAGTCAATTTCTTTTTTTCATCAAAAAACATTATTCGGCATCTTTATCTTCGATAGGAACAAGAATGATAGCATCAAGACGGATTGTATTGCTGTAAGTCTTATTACTCTTGACAGTTTCACCAGTAACCTTAACCTTGGTTGTATATTCCTTTACCTTACTGGTAAATTGATACTCACAAGCACGGAATGTTACCTCTCCGACCTCTATAGTATCAATCTTTTCTATCGCCGGATAGAGATTCTTCTTGGAAAACAGAGTCTTTACTTTTCCGTCCTTAGGATCGGTACCGCTTACATAGCAGTTGATTCTTGGTTTCTCATCCTTGCTTAAATCAAGTTTACTGTCGCGGATATTGCGCGGAACTGTAACCAAAAAGACTTTATATGTAGCAGATTTTATGTCTGGAATACGATACTCCATTGAAGTCTTGTTGTCGTCCTCGTCACCGAATACAATGTAACGGGTACCGGAAAGTTTCTCGCCTGCTTCCTTATTTATTTCCTTGTCATAGACTGTATATGTCTTAAGTAACGACATGGTAGTTTTCTCATCATCAATATAATAAGTATCCTCAGCTTCAACCTTGATTGTATCGTGCCATAGGTCAAAGATTGAATAAGGATATTCATTGACAATCTTCAAAGTACCATTAGACAGTTCCTTGGTCTCTACAACTGAGTTTTCAACATCAGCAAAAGCAAACATCTTGCGTCTGTTGCCGTATCCTATAGGCATAATGGAATCCGGAGCCTTTACATAGCGTTGTTCCTTCTGGCTATAAGCGAGATACTTTATCAGGTTATATCTTGTATGATATAATCTGATAGAGTCGATGAATGCAGTATCGGTATTTTGGGTAATAGCATAATTGAAGTGCTTTTCAGCTCTTGCAATCATGTGCTCCCAAGCTTCGTTTGTAGGTATGTAGAATGTGTATAAAGAATCTTCGTTATTAATCAACATTCCACTTCTTGCCAGCATTTCGTTTTCAATCTTCGGTACAGAGTCGAGATATGTCTGCACACCGGCAACAATAGGACCGGGAGTACGCAAATAATCGGGATACACTGTATCGTTGTAAGAATAGAGATAGTTTACAAATGAATCTACCTTTAGAACTGAAGAGTTGTCGGCATACAGACGGATGTACTCCCAAATGTTGTACTCATATTCCGAAACAGATTCCAATTTGTGGATAATACCATTCTTTACACGGTCGTTTACAGAGTAAAGTTTTACTCCGCCGAAAGTATAACCACCTTCATCTTCTTTATAAGAACCTGCAAAAAGAAGCTTCTTTTCGTTGAGCATAAGAACAAGTTCACCCTCCTCGTCGAATCTACCCTTTGCCGGCTTAAGGAAGTTTGCCACATGCGAACATACAAATGTCTTGAACACTTCGTCGCGGTAACCGGCCTGGATGCGTTCCAGAACCGAATCCTTGTCAAAGCTTCCGTTCATCGGTGCCCAGACTGTGTATACTCTTGAAGTATTGAACAGAGAGTCGGCAACACTAATTATCTTGTCGGCATCTTTTTCAGAAGGTATATTGCAGGCATTCAGAACCTCAACAAAATCGGTAAGGTCGTTGTCGTTTGTAATCACCTCGTACAGAGTCTTGTCGGCATTGGGAGCTTCGGGAGTTACCTGAATGCCGATATTGTCTTCGCACGATGGAGCAATAAAGAGCATCGCGAAAAGAGAGGCTACTGCAAAAATTCTATTTTTAAATACTGTATTCATATAAATATCTTTTATTCATTTTATGAACTGTTGCACCAAAACAAATTAAAACAGACCTTTACTGCTTCATACCAATTGACGAATCTCCAAAATCATATGCGGGATTCTGGACAAGATTCTTGTTGAATCGCAATTCATCGATATTGATTGGCATGAAGAGATTGTCAATTCCCACCATCTTGTTCTTCAATGCTGCAGGATTCTGTGTAAGTTTGTCAGCAACAAACTTGATATTCTCGGTTGAATTCTCGCGAAGCGCCTTACGCACAAGGTCGTACCATCGCTTACCCTCGAAAGCCAACTCACGTGAACGTTCGTCCAACACAAGCGCAAGGGCGGTCGTTGCATCAGCAGGCAGTTTCAATGGGTTAACAATCTTTGATGAAACAGTGTCGGCTCTTGAACGCAGATTGATGGCATTTACAAGTTCAAACGCCTTCTTTATATCATCACTGCTTACAGATGGTTGTGCAACAAGAGCTTCTGCCATCATAAGCATGACATCTGTCTGACGGTATACAATCCAGTTGGCATCAACATCCTCGGCACTGGAAGGTCTTGACTGGCTTGCTGCAGGAGACTTCTTTACAACATATTTTGAAACCCACAAACCATTTTTTGAAGCTTTGCCGGTAGCAAGCTCGACATTGGTATATGCATACTTACGCAAGTCGTCCTTCTCGTATTTGTCCAGGAACGTCTCTGGAACAATAACCGCACCGGAACTGCTTGTTCCATAAGCCGAAGAGATACCGGCACACTTTGACTTTGAAAGAGACTTGTCTATCTGGATTTCAAAAATAGACTCGCTTGAGTTCTCCGAACCGAAGATCTTGTCATAGGCCAAACTTGTCTTGGTATCCTGCTTAATCGCATATTCATCGTAATTTGAAATCAGATGATAAGGCAGGTCGTTATCCAAACCGTTAGGATTTTTCTTATTGAATTGCTTGTCGAGATTGTCAAGGATAGCCTGGCAATTCTCTATACATTTGGTGTAATATGTCTGTACATCAACATTTGCCAAATCAAGCGGTGAGCCATTCTTATTATAACAGGTTGTGAATGCGGCACGCCACAGATTCACATCTGCCTTTATTGCCAGTACGGCATTCTTTGTAAATCTGCCGTAATTGTTCTTTGCATTTGAATGGTTTCCTGACTCCATTACAAGTTTCTCTGCAATATCCAAGTCGTTCATAATCATCTCGAGAGCCTCAAGAGGATGAACCTGCGCATAATCGGGCAATTCGCTGTCGTTGACAGCAGGAACCATAGCCATTGGAATATCACGGAATGTACGTACCAGATAGAAATGACACAACGCACGCATCGCATACATTTCACCAAGTATTACATCCAGATCGCCCTGAGTAAAGTCGGGGTCACGTTCCTCTTCAACAACGAGCGGTGCAAACTCTATAACCAGATTGGCATAGTTTATTGCCTTATAGAAGACACCCCACTGTGTATATACATTCTCGTCGTCTATACTTGCCTGCACCATATATCTCTCTGCCGCAGCGCCTCCGGTATATCCTTCCTGTGCTGTAGGATATGTAAGGTTGTCGGAACGCAACTCACCCCAGACGATAGCTCTTTTAACAGCATCTGTAGAAGCAAGATAGAGATAACTTGTAGCCAACATACCGTTGACCTCATCCTTTGTCTGCCAGAAATTCTCGTGTACAATCTTATCCGGCGGAATGATTGTCAAGAAATCGGTACACGAAGTCATTAGAGCCATACAGACTGCCGATGACATCAATACTAACTTTTTATATATATTCTTCAATTCCATAATAGCAAGTTTTTAGAAACCAAGTGAAAGTGAAAGTGTATAAGAACGTGAACGCGGAGTCTTTGAGTTATCAACCGCATAACCGTCGCCACCGTAAGGAACCTCCGGATCAAGACCTGTATACTTGCTCCAGAAATAAGCATTGTCTATTGAAGCGTAAAGGTTCAACTGCTTGATACCGATTTTCTTCAACTTGGCAGGGTCGAATGAATATGAGAGCTGAACGTATGAGAGACGCAGATAAGATGCATCCTCGACATAGCGGTCGCTACCCAATGTATTCCATGCGCCACCATATACGGCACGTGGGATCTCGGTGATATCACCCTCCTTGCGCCAACGCCAGTTAACGGCATAACTCTGGTTCTTGAAGTCCTTCATGCTCTCGAAATCCATACGTGCTCTATTGACAACATCAACATTCAAACGGTATGTGAAATCAGTCTTGAGACTCCATCTCTTATAGCGGAATGTAAGACCAAAACCACCCTGAGCCGATGGGTTAGAGTTTCCAAGATATACGATATCGAGCTGATTGATTGTACCGTCATGGTTAACATCCTCATAGATGGCATCACCGCCACGGAACTCGTAGTTCATACCCGGGAAACTCTTTGAAGGATCGTTATTGTAGAACAGAAGCAACTGCTTTGGAGTACCGTCGGCATTGAATACAACATTACCGTCGGCATCACGTACTATAGGACAACTCCATAGACTTGCATCCGCAGCATCGCCATGCAGTCTTTTCTGCTCCTGCTCAATAGCGATAGCCTTTTCCCAGTTCTTGTAACTGTATCTGTATACTCCCTTATAGCGGAAACCGTAAATAGAACCACTCGGGTTGGAAATCTGGAACAAAGGCATGTATTTGCCCAATTCAGGTTGCTCGTATTTACCGTTCTTCTGTTCGAGATATGCCTCCTCGAGTTCCACAATCTCATTATAGTTATTACCGATATTGAAATAGAACGACATTGTGAAATCCTTGGCAATCTTAAGGTTGTTAAGGTTCATGTTAAGTTCCCAACCATAGTTACGCATTGCACCTGAATTCTTGAAAGCCAACTCGGAATAACCTGTAGAAGAAGGAATTCTATATCCATTAATAATCTGGTCGCGTGTTGTACCGTCGTAATAGTTGAAGGCACCTGTAAGCTTGTCACTGAAGAAACCGAAGTCGGTACCGATGTTCCACTCGCTCTTACGTGAACGACGGATATCGGTAAGACGGATGTTCTCCATAATCATACCTGCCATTCCATTATAACTGTAGTCATCGGCATAATAGAAGTTGAATGTCTTGTCGGAATGAGGCGTGTGTCCGTCGATACCGAAACCGGGACGCAAAGACAACATGCTCAATACAGGTTTTGACCACTCCATCCAAGGTTCGTCGGAAATGTTCCAACGGGCCGAGATAGATGGGTATATACCCCATTTACGGTCGTCACCCATAGCTGTGCTACCCTCGACACGGGCATTTACACGCAACATATACTTTGACTTGTATGAATAGTGCGCATCAACAATATAGTTTATGCCACGGCTCTCGGACTTGCCGCTAGAAGTGTTTTCATTATCCAATTTTGAGCCGACAGTAGAGCTGGTGATGTTACCTGTAGGCAAACCGTTTGTAATAGCCTGCTGTGAATTGCTTACACCTGTTGACATTTCAAAACGGGCATTCATTGTAAGATAGTGGTCCTTGTTGCCCAAATATGGAGTAAAGATAAGTTCGTGACGTGTAGTGAAGCCAAAATACTTTGAATCACCGATATATGTCTTGTTCTTATCTGTATCAATCCAATCAGATGTATACAACTCCGAAGGGAAATACTTCTGTTGTGAATCGGTTGAAGCATTCAAGTTCACCATACCGCGATACTTGAGCTGTGTTTCATCATCCTCAAGACCCAACAGGTTGTACTCAAGTGTTATCTGAGGACGGATGTCGTAACTCTGCTTATAGCTCTGTGCCAGAGTAGCCTCTGCCAACGGGTTCATTTTGCCTCTCATTTCTCTGCGAAGCGCATTGATACCGGTACTCTGGTCTGAATAATAGAGCATTCTATAATACTCATCGGTATTGTTGCCGTTCTTGTCCTGAGCATATACACTCATGTTAGGCATCATAACCTGCGCATTGTAGAGGATATCCGATGTATTGTATCTGTTCTTATTATATGTAAATGAGAAATCGGCGCTGATCTTGATTCTCGCAGATACATGATAGTCAAGAGCAAGACGTGTTGTCAAACGGTCGAGCGACTGACCGACAACCTGACCTGTCTCGTGTGTGTATCCACCACCGATACGGAAAGTAGCCTTTTCACCACCACCGCTGAGGTTCAAACTGTAGTCGTTTGTATAACCGTGTGTAGAAACTGCATCCACCCAATCGGTAAGATTGTTGTAGTTCTGGAACTCTGTAAAGCCCTGATTGTAGTTCAACTCATCATAACTTACCTCCTGCTGGTTCTGGTTGTACAACATCTGCTTGATAAGCATGGTATAATCGTCACCATTGAGGAAATTGAATCCGCTTGGTGTCCATTTGTCCTTGAACTTGTAAGAGAAACTTACACGTGTGGGACCGCGCTTACCACGACGGGTCTTGATTTTGATGACACCGTTCGCACCCTGTGAACCGTAAATGGCACATGATGCGGCATCCTTCAATACCTCGATTTCAGCGATATCCTCGGGGTTAATCATAAGGAGGTCGGCGAAACTTTCGGTATTTGATGCATCGAAGTTGAAGTTACCTGAATCGACGTTGAAGATATTCTCGTCCACAACGATAAGCGGAGTTGCGTCACCCTCGAAAGTAGAGTTACCACGAAGACGCATCTGAGTTCCGGAACCTACGTCACCCGAAGCAAAGACAATATCAAGACCGGCAATCTGTCCCTGAAGTGCCTGATCGACAGATGTGAACGAAAGACCTTCCATATCGTCCATGCTCACCTTTTGTGTTGCATGTGTCATCTCTCGTTCAAGAATCTCAAGACCACCGGAACGTTGTGACTGCTTTGCAACAACCTCTACGGCATCGAGAACGTTGTCTTCGACCATCTTTATATCAAAGACTGTGCGGTCGCCAATCTCAACTTTCTGAGTCTTGTAACCAATGTAAGCAATCTCAAGGTAGTTGCTTGTATTCTTCACAACCATAGAGAAGTTACCCTCGAAGTCGGTTGTGGTGTATTCGATGATACGATTGCTCTTGTCGCGCTCGGTTACGGTTACCATAACCAGCGGTCCTTCGGCATCACTCGAAACCGTACCGGAAATTCTCGCACCCTTCTGCGCAAATGCAGTACTGCACAGAGTGCTAAAAAGCACGAGTAGGAATAATTGCTTTATTTTTATCATGGCTAATATATTTATTCTTCGTCATTAGTTTCGCTGTCAGAACCTTCCTCACCGGCTTCGGGAGCTTCGGCTTCCTTATAGAGAGTTCTGTCAACCTCTGTACCATCGTTGTTCACCTTTATAATATACTCGTTACCGGCTTCGTCGGCTTCGGTATAATATGAATATTCAAAGGCACCGTATTTCTCAACCTTATTTACGCGGTAGCCATCTCTTGTGACAAGAATTGGCTGACCTTCAGCATCGAGCACCAGCTCCTCCTGAGAAATATTGAAATCGTAGCCTTCGTCAGAAGCAGATAGCGGCTTCATGAGGTATGCGAGTTCCTTATTCTCAAGTTCTGCGAGCTGAGGCTCATCCTTTGTAGAGAAAGGCACTCTACCTGCATCGGCTACAAGGAATTGCTCACCTGCAACGTACATTGTATCTACACGACAACCGTTTGTTGCAAAACGCTGGACACGGCCGTCAAATCCAAACAAGTTGGAGTTGAGCAAAGCACGGTCTATAGGCTGGAGAACAGAGTATGACGATGTTTCGATATTTGATGAGCCGACACGGTCGCGACACATCACATTCCATGTCTTGTTCTCCTCCTCAGCCTCTGTATTCATGATTCTAGCCTCGGCAACCTTGTTCAACTTAGCCCATTCGTCCTGAATAAGGATTGTAGAGTTTGTATCATCACTCTTGACAACCAACTCATAGAAACGTCCGGAAACAGGGTTGATGAGTGATGTTGAAAAAGAAGCAACATAATCCTTACCGCCATCCACGTTCGGAACAAAGAAAGGAGAACGGTCGTAATAAATCGACTGGTCCTGGAAGTGATAGCGTACAAAGCTATTCACCTGACGCAACATTGCCATAGCACGGAGCGGATTCTTTTCAACTTCAGCCTCGATGACTTCCCATGTAGGCAGACCCATTTCAATAACCTCCTTTACAGATTCGTTAGAAGGAACGTATACTGTATAATGATATGTATTGAAGAACGGTACACAATTCTTTGTTTTGCCATCGGTATAGAATATTGAGTACAGTTTCATTGTATCCTGTGCTACTGTAGAATTCTCAGGATCAGCCTTCTTTAGAATATTCTCTAAAGTAACGACACCAGGGTTACACAACTGATAGAATTCGTAGAAGAGATCGCTCTCGTTCTTGGCATAAGCGTTCATATTATCGTATACCGACTTTGTCGGAGGTGTCGGAATTGATGAATATTTAACCAATGTATCCTCCGACACTACAGCAGGCTCTGTACAATATGTTGTACCGTTCAACTGGTTTACAATCATTGAAGAGACGATTTCTGTACCCTTCTCCAACTGTTCACCACCATAAAACTTGATGCATTCAGGATCGCTTGCATCAATCTTTACAGTACCATAACCCTTTGTACTGTAGTAAAGGCGGTCTTTATGCACCTCTGGTTCTACCTTATCATGAACGATAATGAGATATTCAAGGAGATCCTTCGCTATATTACCGATTCTGGCAACACCGCTCACATCGGTACCATCTGAGATATTTGTCTGTTTGAGCAATGTGTCGATCTTGAAAGTATTGTCGTCAACTTCAAACTCCTCGTACCACAATTCTGTTTTTGTACTACCCTTTCTCTTGTCATCGTGATGGAAAGAGTACATCTTCATCTTACCTTCCTTGCTGTAGTTACCGTATGTAACAGGGTCGAAATAGACGAAGTTACCATTATCGGGAACAATAAGGCTATAGTCGGCATCCATTGCAAGCAGATAGTAGTTATACTTGAGGTCTGAGATAAAACGTCTCATGATACTCATATTGGCATAAATATCCACCGGACCACTTACAGAAGAGAACTGGGCAGGACTGAATACCTTATTAAGTAAATACAACACACCATTGTTGGCAATCACACACTCATCAACATGCTGTGTCTGGATATTCATGTCGTCGTTGGCGTCATCGGTAACTCGGTCGAACTTGCTTGGTACTGTTGCCACAAACGATGACTGCATAAGGTTGTTGAGGAACGTAGCGATACTGAGCTGCGGTATACTATCGAGGGCTGCCAACAAGGTTGCTACGCCTTCTTCGGAATAAGCAGGGTCAACATTCACATCCGGAGCATAATTCTTTATAAGGAAGTTTCCGGCAGCCTCTTCATTTGCAAAATATTCATACAGATGCTCATCCTTTGGTACAAGCATTGCATATATATCCGATTCACCCTTTGATTTGGCAGGATTATATCGCAAGCACTCCTGTTTGCTTTCAGGAGCCTTGACACCTGTTTTACCGTTAAAATATGAATTGTAAGGGAATCCATCCGATGTAAAATAGAGCAGAGAATATATACTGTCGTCCTGCACATTATGATGGATTCGGTAATCATTTGTCAAATTGTTATCGAGAACAGGTATACAGAAACGGTCGAGAAGATGGCTGAAGATTCTTGTATCCTTGCGATAGCGCAATTCGCTTGCCATATCCATAGGTGGGAGAAGAACCTCGTCCATTCTGTATACATATCCGTTCTTGCAGACAATTGTAAGACTGTCTTCTGAGAAAGTGCCTGCATCAACCTCGCTGTCTACAAGCTTGTTTCCATACAAAAGAACATCGCCCTTCTTGTATTCAGAGGTAGCCTTTCCGCTCTTCTGGAAGACAAAGTTGACATCAGACACCGAAATGGCATTGGTTTTGAGATAATCATCAAAGAAATGCACCATTGACGATGAGGTAAGCGCAAGTTTCAATGAATCCTTACCATCGGTAAAATGGTCCCAATACTTGTTGTATGTAGGCCAAGACGGATGCTCGGGATAGTAGTCGGGATGAACCACCGGTACAGAGTCAAGGACATTGAACTCTGTATTTCGTGACAAGCGGTCACCTGTAGAAGATTCGCTTGTATTAGGCATCATGTCCAAAAGAACGGCATTGCTGAGCATTGTGTTATAGAACAGATATTTTCTCTGCGCCACACTCATCTCAGCCACGCTCTTTACGCCCCATGGATTTGTTGCATAAAAACGTTCAAACGCCGCATCATCGGCAACGAACAATGTCTTGCTACCGGTCTTTTCAAGCGCAGCCTTTTCACCCAAGCTGTCAATAAGTTCAACATAGTTCCTGTAGGAATGACTAGGAGTACCTTCCTGCAAAAACGCATAGACACTGGCACCCAACCATTCGGGTTCAGAGTCGTCATACTTGTAATCGTCGAGCCAATCCTTACAAGACTGCTGCATTCCGCCCATAAAGAACAGAGAAGCAACCAGAAAGGCTCTGCCTAATTTACTTACACGGCGTTTAAACATAAATACAAATTTATTAATTATTATTTTTTCGTTTTTTTTAATATTTCACGCAAAGGCATAGCATACCCTTACTTAACGTGCAAAAATAAGAATTTTAAATAAACCTTTGCATAAATAATTGTTTTTTTTTGCCATAAAAGCCATTTTTTCACTTCGCAACAAAAAAATCTTCCGTTTTCTGCTTAAAAAAACAAAAAACGGAAGACATCAGAGATTTATGTATTTTAACAATCAAATGTTAATTTTTACTTTATATTCTGCACATATTTAACATTTACAGATTCACTTTTCACTATTTCCGCAAACTCATGCGGAGCTATTTTAACCGGCTCAACCATAAATTCAGGCACATTATATGAGCGGTCGAAAAAATCATAGAACCCAGGGGTTTCCTGAGGCAACAGAAAAGCTTTGTCAGCCATGCCGGCATTGTTGACATGAGCTATATACAGACGACTATAGTTCGTGTCGTCACGACGACTGGCAAAAAGTATCCACTTGCCAGTACTATCCCATGCATGATAACTTTCGGGGTATTCCGAGTTAGCCTTTTCGAGTGGCCAATAGAACTTTGTTTCCAAATCAAGTATATATAGATCTGCATCCTTGTGCCAGATATGGAAACAGCCGTACTCGGCAAGTGCAAAGAGCATATACCTGCCACAAGGTGACACTCTTGGGAAGGTTGCACTTTTGCCTAATGCAGAAGCGGCAAATACAGTGTCCACCGCACCGAACTCACCCGTTTCGGGATTCCATGAACGGCTCAGGATATCATATTTGATTTCCTTGTAACGCATAACAAGCTCACTTTCTCTGCTTAAAGTTGTATCAAGGTGTTCCATATGTGCCGAGCAATAATAAAGCACCTTTCCGTCTGCCGACCAACATGGAAACACCTCAAGATCGTCCACACTGTTTGCAACATGTGTAACAGTCTCTTTTACTGGATTATACACAATGACATCACTTGCCTTATCCTGTACTTCAACCTTGTTGTAATCCTTTGTATGGAACACCTGACCCGTATTGTTTACCGAGTATGCAACAATATCATATTTGGGATTGAAAGAGGGATATACACCTGCCGAGATAGTGGAATCGGTTTTGAGATTCACCTTTTTTGCTTCGCCATTATGTACAAAGACAGTACCGCCAAGATGCTGACGTGCATGGAACTGCATATTGTCGGTTTTATGGTTCTTATAGGCATGGCAGTTTATACATTGTCCGTCGGGTTCTGTGGGAACAAGAGTATTGCTGTATATCACATCCTCTTCGTATGTCTGAAGATTGCGCTGACATATTCTCAAATCCTCGTAAGCCACATACGATGGCGGGATCAGACGATAAGAGATATAAGAATCAATGGAGTCCTCAGAGACATTGAACACGAAAGGCAGATATTTCTTCCAACCGTTTTCAGAATCAACGAACACCTCCACTTCAATTTTTCCGCCGTTTGCCACAGCAAGCAGTCCGCGCCATTCATCCAAGCCAACAACAACCTCCTTGCCACCGACAACTATCTCATTGCCCGCACTGGAGAAACGGGTTACGAACCCATCGCCTTCCTCCTCTATACAGAATGTCAACGGAGCAATATTGCACGGGATGGTCACATCGGTATACTCCGGATAGATTTGCGGTTGCGCATCCACTGGAGTACTCTTATCAGGGACTGACGGAGTACACGAAACCGCCAGAACCACAGCACATATATATCCTATAATCCTTTTCATAGGCATCAGTTTGTTTTTATTTTACGTACAAAGAAAAAGAAGTAGAAATAGGTATCGGCATAATCCTGGAAATATACAGCCATATCCTCCTCTTTCATTCCTTTATATTTTTTTGTTCTTGCCACAAAGGTATCCAGTTTGCGTTGCACGCTCTTTGACACGAACCTGTCGACAAAATCGGGAGATACGCTTACCGTATTGCCCTTATCTATATTAAGGAACAACAGCACAGCCTCTTGGTAATACCTTGGCAACTTTGTAGGCTTAACCTCCTTGAAATAGCGGTCGAGAACATACCAGAATGTCTTCTGATCCTTGCGTATCATAGCCGAGGTCAATGCCACCTCCAGATAGAGAGGAGTTGCCTGTGGTGGCACATATTTGAATTCACCTGTCAGGTATGCCTCAACAAACGACTCGTCCACGCCCAATTCGTCGGGATAACACGAAAGTTGCAAAGGCATGGCAAATTCATTTGTCTTTTCAATAAGAGAAGGATTGTCTATATAAGCTTGCATATCCTCTGCCCAACCGCGATAGAACATGGTACGCTTAAGAATATCTACATATCTTTGAGCAAGTCTGTATTCGCCCGAAAGGAGCATTGAACGTACTGCATGTTTAAGATATTCTATCCTCCAGCCATATTCAACGGCATCTTCCATACACCAACGGTAACTGAAATTCAATTTTCCGTATTGGAAATATATCATTTTACCACCCGTCTGTGTGAGATGGACTGCCATGGGAGCAAGAATCTCAGAACTGCCATCGGGGTACGAGAACATTTCGTTGCCTGCAACACCCAACTTAAACAAGGCTATATTCTTGTTCAAGACTATCTGACGGGTTGGTTTTTCCGTTTCACGGGCATATTCGGCAACATCGCGCCACTCACATTTCCACATGGCATTGTTCTGCTTGTTCTCGATACGGAAATTGGTATCGTTGTACCAGAACACCCACAAGAGAATAACGGCATACGCTGCCACCGATACCGTTACGGTATATTCCCTCCTTTCTGTGGCAGGCGACTTTACGCGTAAAGCAACAAACACACATAATCCAATTAAAGATAGCAGAAGAAGTACAAACGGTATCCAATATACCACGATAGTATGCCAATAAGAGAACGTTTCGTGTTCAACCTTTGCCACATAATATTGAGCCCATTGTTCTATAGGCAATCCGATGCCATAAAGATATTCCTTGCAAATAGATGTATAATGGTTATAGTATATCTGAGGAACAAGAAGAACAGCAGCTACCGCAACTACGACAGCCACCGAAGGCAATATTAATTTTTCACGACCGGCAACAGCTTTCACCAACGACCAGCATCCCATAAGCAACGTCGCGACAAGCGCGTAGCCTCCCAATAGAGGATAACCCACGGCACACCAAATCACAATGAACACTATCCGCAAAACATTATTCAGGCTTTTATAGCACCATAGAGCCAGCAGAAAGAAAATGGTTGCCAGCAATGCCATATACCAATATCCGGGTTGTTTGAGATAGAATATCCAGTATCCCAACTGCGTATTGCTTGCCAAAAGAGCCAGCACCGGAAGCATTGCCAGAAGTCTGTACCCCTGCGGTATTTCAAAAACCTTTACAACAAGCCTGTAGACAGCGTAGAGCAATGCCACATAGATTGCCGCTCCTAATGCCGGATAATAGAAGAACTGAACCAGAAAACTCGATATGTAGTGCAGAAGACCGGCAGGTTCCGACATCATTCCTTTAAAGAAAAGACCATCAAAAAGGAATACCGACAGTTCATTTATACGAAACAATAGTGCCGATTCATAGATTGACAGAACCAACCATAAACCAACGAAAAAGAATAGCGGCAACGCATGCAGATTGTTGAACAACCCACCGGGTTTCAGCCCCATTCTGTTTTTAGCAGTAGTCATATTTATATGCTTTACGTTCTATTATTACACAAACAATCCGCTACGGGAACGATGAAGCAGATAATTGTCGAGAATTACAAGTGCTGTCATAGCCTCAACAACGGGAACGGCACGGGGTACGACACAAGGATCGTGACGACCATGAGCTAACAAAGTGGTATCCTCACCTGTTCGGGTAACGGTATCCTGCTCCATGAGCAGCGTTGCCACCGGCTTGAATGCCACCCTGAAATAGATATCATTGCCATTGGATATACCGCCTTGTATTCCACCGCTGTTATTTGTACGGGTTGCAATCCTGCCGTCGTTGTTATAGAAGAGATCATTCTGTTCAGAACCACGTCCTACGGCAGCCTCAAAACCATTTCCGTACTCGAATCCCTTGACGGCATTTATTGAGAGCATTGCATGAGCCAAAGATGATGTAAGTTTACCGTAGAGTGGTTCTCCAAGACCTATCGGTACGCCTTTGACAACACACGTCACCACACCGCCCACGGTATCGCCCTGACGCTTGACATCGAGTATAAGGTTCTCCATCTCCTTAGCTTTCCCGGCATCGGGACAACGTACAGCATTGTTTTCTGTAGCAGAGAGGTCGTAATGCCCATAATCCTTATCGAGCATTATATTGCCCACCTGCGATGTATATGCCTGCACGGTTATGCCGAGCTGAACCAAAGCCATCTTTGCAAATGCGCCGGCACACACCCTTACAGCGGTTTCACGTGCCGAAGAGCGTCCTCCGCCACAATGGTCGCGTACACCATATTTGCAGTCATATACATAGTCGGCATGCGACGGACGATAGACGTCGCGCATATTGTCATAGTCCTTACTGCGGGTATTGTCGTTTCTGATTATAAAAGCAATGGGCGTACCGGTGGTACGTCCTTCAAAAACGCCTGAAAGAATTTCAACGGCATCCTTTTCGTTACGTGCTGTAGTTATTGCACTCTGCCCCGGACGACGACGTGCCATCTCCGTCCTTATAAAATCCTCGTTCACCAGAATACCGGCAGGGAAGCCGTCAAGCACGCCACCGATGGCGACACCATGCGACTCCCCGAAGGTAGTAAGGCTTAAAAGCCGACCTATACTGTTCATTATATATATTCTTTAACGAAATCAATGACAACAGCCACCTTCGCATCCGCCATCACCGCCACAACTTCCACCATTGCATCCACTGCAACCGCTGCACGATGCCTTTAGAGAGTCGTAGAATTTCTTGAGTTCCGACTCCTTTGCAGGACGAGCCTCAACAACACTTCCCACAAACTGCAGATCACAACCAGCCAAAGGATGATTGAAGTCCATTGTTACCTTAAGCGGTGTAACCTCCTTGACTGTACCAAGAATAGGCGAACCGTCGGCACGCATCATCTCAACCACATTGCCTGCATAGATATGAGCAGAGTCGAACTTTCCATCGATGGTGAACACCTCGCGATCGAAATCCTGAACATGGTCGGGGTCGTAATCGCCATAAGCATCAGCCGAAGGAATTGTGAAATCGAAAGAATCACCCTTCTTGAGGTCCTTAAGGTTCTCTTCAAAAGCATCCAGAGTATATCCTACGCCTGTCAAAAAGGCAAAAGGTTGCTCACGGGTTGTCTTTTCCACCTCTTCACACTCACCGTTACGGTGCGACACCAAAGTATATGCCACACGCAAATATTTGTTTGTTGTTTCCATAAATTTATATTGATTTAAAACGCAAAGATAACAATTGTTTATAAATTGCAAACGATTAATGCTGAAAAAGAGCAAACTGCGAGCCCCGAAACGGTTTCTATGAAATATCAGAGCCAAAATAAACGAAAAAAATCTTTGTTTATGAGAAAAATATATATCTTTACGGCAATTACAATAACCAAACAAATTTTAAAACCATGAGCGAGAAAATCAATATGCCTTGGGAAGAGCGTCCCGAAGGTTGCGCCGATGTGATGTGGCGCTATTCAAAGAACCCCGTTATCGACCGTTATGCAATACCCACATCGAACAGTATCTTCAACAGTGCTGTCGTTCCTTTCGGAGATGGTTATGCAGGTGTTTTCCGTTGCGACAACAAATCGGTACAGATGAACATCTTTGCAGGCTTCAGCAAAGACGGTATCAATTGGGAGATAGAGCACGAGCCTATCGTTTTCAAGGCTGGCAACACCGAAATGATTGAGTCGGAATATAAATACGACCCACGTGTAACATGGATTGAGGACCGTTATTGGATTACATGGTGCAACGGCTATCATGGACCTACAATCGGTATCGCTTATACATTCGACTTCAAGGAGTTCTTCCAGTGCGAGAACGCATTCCTTCCCTTCAACCGTAACGGTGTGTTGTTCCCCGAGAAAATCAACGGAAAATATGCAATGCTGAGCCGTCCGAGCGACAACGGACATACCCCTTTCGGTGATATTTACGTGAGCTACAGCCCCGATATGAAATACTGGGGTGAACACCGTTGTGTAATGAAAGTAACTCCTTTCCCCGTAAGTGCATGGCAATGTACCAAGATTGGTGCTGGTTCAGTGCCCATCCTCACCGACGAGGGTTGGTTGCTCTTTTATCATGGTGTAATCACAACATGTAACGGATTCCGCTACTCTATGGGTGCAGCATTGCTCGACAAAAACGACCCTTCAAAGGTTCTTTACCGCACACAGCCTTACCTGTTGGCACCGGCTGCGCCATACGAGCTTGCAGGCGACGTACCCAACGTAGTATTCCCATGCGCGGCACTCCACGACGGAGATAAGGTTGCCGTTTATTACGGTGCAGCCGACACTGTTGTAGGCATGGCGTTCGGTTACATTTCAGAAATCATCGATTTCATGAAGAAAAACAACTGCGCTGAATAAAAGCAGACAGTTTTTCAGTCAATAACAGAATGAGGTTGCACATTAAAGTGCGACCTCATCATTTTTTTTATATAATAATTATTTAATTTATAAATACTATTTCTTATCTTCGCAAAACATCAGAAATAATACAGACAATAATGAAAAATGCCTTTTTCTTATCACTTATAGCAGCCATTGTAACCTTGTTTGGTGGTTGCAATACAGGAAACGACATGAGTTGCAAGGATTTCATAACAACAGACAGCATACACCTGGTAAAGAACGGTGATGTATATCGCTATATAGGTACAAACATGTGGTATGCATCGGTTCTAGGTTCAACAGGCGAAGGCGGCGACAGGGAAAGGCTTTGCAAAGAACTTGACCATCTGAAAGAGATTGGCGTTACCAATCTGCGTATATTGGCAGGACCCGATGCAGGAAGCGACCTTGCCAACCCGGCAAAACCATATTTGCAAATAGCACCGGGAGTTCTCAACGACACGATACTGCAAGGTCTCGACTTCACTATTGCCGAACTTGAGAAACGTGGAATGGATGCGGTAATCTACCTGAACAATGCATGGGACTGGAGCGGCGGTTTCGGATTCTATCTGAAGCAATGCGGTTATGGCAATTCTCCCAATGCCAATATCGACGGAGGCTATGCGAAGTATGTGGATTACTGCGCAAATTTTGCACGCGATGAAAAAGCATTGAGCCTATACTATAGCTACATAGAACAGATTGTTACACGCAAGAACAGTATCACCGGGCGTAACTACTGCGACGAGCCGGCCATTATGGCATGGCAGCTCTGCAATGAGCCTCGTCCGTTCTCACCCGACAACAAAGAACCGTTTGCGAAGTGGATTCAGAAAGCCGCATTGATAATTAAATCGCTGGACAAGAACCATCTTGTTTCCATAGGCAGCGAAGGCTACATAGGTTGCGAAGTAGATATGGATTTGTGCGAAAGAGTCCATGCACTTGATTGTATTGACTACATAACCATTCACATCTGGCCCGTAAACTGGGGATGGGCATCACGTTCGAACCCAGATTCCGGTATAATAAACGCATGTTATGAGAGCGGCAATTATATTGATGAGCATATAGCACTTGCAAAGAGACTCGGCAAACCGCTTGTTATAGAGGAGTTCGGTTATTCGCGCAAAGGCAATGAATCGGGCACAGAACCGACAACCGAAAGCCGTGATGCATTCTACCGATATATCTTCGGCCGAATTGCAGACAGCGAATATATTTCGGGATGCAACTTCTGGGGATGGGGTGGCGGCGGACGTCCACGCGATTTGGTTTGGCAACAGGGCGACGATTACCTCAGCGACCCACCACATGAGCCACAAGGATGGTATTCGGTATTCGACACCGACACGACGACCATAAAGGCAATAAAGGAATACACACAGATATTAAAATCAAAAAGATAAAAACTTACAACTATGTACAAGAATGACAATCGTATTGTAGCCACACTCGATGCAGGTGGTACAAATTTCGTTTTCGGAGCAATGAAAGCCGGTGAATTCATCATCGACCCCGTATCCGTTCCTTCCATGGCACACGACCTCGACCTGTGTCTCCAGAACATGAAGAACGGTTTTGCACAGATATTCGACCAGCTTGATGAAAAACCCGTTGCCATAAGTTTTGCCTTCCCCGGCCCTGCCGACTACCCTAACGGCATTATCGGCGGATACCTTCCAAACTTTCCTTCGTTCCGCGACGGTGTCGCACTTGGTGCTTTTCTTGAGAAGGAGTTCGGTGTACCCGTTTTCATAAACAATGACGGCGACCTTTTTGCATACGGCGAAGCACTGTGCGGTGCATTGCCCGAGATAAACAGCCGTTTGCGTGAGCTAGGTTCTACAAAGCAATACAAGAACCTAATCGGATACACTTTGGGTACAGGATTCGGAATCGGTGTGGTCATTGACGGCAAGTTGAACCGTGGCGACAACTCATGTGTGGAGACATTCTGTCTGCGCCACCGCGATATGCCCGATGTAATTGTGGAAGACGGTGTTGCCATCCGTGCCGTGTGCCGTGTATATGGCGAGCAGAGCGGAAATATGAACCACGGACTCACTCCAAAGGATATCTGCGAAATTGCCGACGGCAAGCGCGAGGGTAACCAGGAGGCAGCACGCGAGGCGTTTGCTTCACTTGGAAGAGTGGCAGGTGCCGCAATATCCACAGCCGTAACAATTATTGATGGTCTGGTTGTCATTGGCGGCGGTGTATCAGCTGCAAGCCATTGGATTATGCCGGCATTGCTCGAGGAGATGCGTACAAAGCTACGCACCCTTGGAGGCGACGAAGTGAATCTTGTACAGATGAGTGTATATAATCTTGAGGACGATGCTGAATTTGCAAAGTTCGCTCAGGGTGATGTTCAGAAGGTCAAGGTTTACGGCGAAGACCGCTATGTGGATTACGACAACCGCAAGCGCACAGGTATAGCAATATCAAAACTCGGAGCAAGCAAAGCTGTTTCTGTTGGTGCCTATGCTTTTGCATTGAGTGAATTGGACAAGAGATAACAGACCATGAAAAAGATATTTTATCTGACTATGTTTTTTGTGTCATCCGTAGCGATGGCACAGAAGCCTGCCGACCTGGTGAATCCGTTCATCGGAACAACCAATTTCGGAACAACCAATCCGGGCGCGGTAACACCAAACGGAATGATGTCGGTGGTACCGTTCAACGTTATGGGCTCCGACCTTAATGTCTTCGACAAGGACAACCGTTGGTGGTCGGCACCATACGAGTACAACAACAAGTTCTTCACAGGCTATGCACATGTCGCTTTGAGCGGAGTGGGTTGCCCAGAGGCATCATCGTTGCTTGTGATGCCCACCTCGGGCGAGCTCGACGTGAACTATTTCAGTTACGGCTCGGAATATACCGACGAGAAGGCATCGCCCGGCTATTACAGCAATAAGCTCACCAAGTACGGAATCAAGACCGAGGTTACAGCCACCACACGCACATCGTGCGAACGCTACACATTCCCTGCCGGAAAGGGTAATATTATCCTTAACCTTGGACAAGGATTGTCGAACGAATGCGGTGCAATGGTTCGCCGTGTGAGCAGTACTGAAATCGAAGGTTTCAAATTGCTGGGTACATTCTGTTACACCACACAGGCAGTATTCCCAATATACTTTGTGATGCGTGTATCAAAAGCACCCACAAGCGAAGGACCATGGAAATTCCAGCCATTGCTTACAGGCGTTGAGGCAGAATGGACCCCCGATGACGGCACATACAAACTCTACGAGAAGTATTACCGCGAAGTTGCCGGCGACAATATAGGTTACCGTTTCTGCTACGACGACCTTGCCGACGGTGAACAGATAACCGTCCAGATGGGAGTTTCGTTCGTATCCATAGAGAATGCGCGCGAAAATCTGAATGCCGAACAGGCTGGAATGAACTTTGACGAGGTACTTGCCACAGCAACAGAGCGTTGGAACAGCGACCTCAGCCGCATACAGATAGAAGGCGGAACTGCCGACCAACAGACAATTTTCTATACAGCACTTTACCATGCCCTTATACACCCGAGCATAATAAGTGATGTAAACGGTGAATACCCCAAGATGGAGAACGGAGAAGTCGGCAAGAGCGACTATACCCGATACACTATCTTCTCGCTTTGGGACACTTACCGCAACCTTCATCAGCTGCTGACACTCGTATATCCCGAGCGTCAGACCGACATGCTTCGCACCATGGTAGGAATGTACGAGGATTGGGGCTGGTTGCCACGTTGGGAACTTTTCGGACGCGAGACATTCACAATGGAAGGTGACCCTGCCGCCATTGTCATTGCCGACAGCTGGATTAAGGGACTGCGCGAATTTGATATAAAGACTGCATACGAAGCAATGCTGAAATCAGCCACTACAAAGGGAGCAGAGAACCCGATACGTCCCGACATCGACCCATATATAGAAAAGGGATATATTCCATTGTGGTACTTCTCGAACGATCTGTCGGGCGACAACTCAGTATCGCATGCCCTTGAATATTGCTCGGCAGACTATGCCATAGCACAACTTGCCGATTCATTGGGCGACAAAACACGTGCAAAGGAGTTCCTGAAACGTTCACAGAGCTATCGCAACTATTTCTGTAAGGAGCATGGAACACTGCGTCCACTTACCAAAGAGGGCAAATTCCTTGGCGACTTCGACCCATCCACAGGAAAGAACTTTGAAAACGTGCCCGGTTTCCACGAAGCATCGGCATGGTGTTACACATTTGCAGTACCTCACGACCTGGACGGCCTTACAAAACTGATGGGAGGAAAGCGAAACTTCACAAAAAGCCTGCAAGGAGTCTTTGACAATGGCGATTACGACCCGGCAAACGAACCCGATATCGTATATGCCTATCTGTTCAGCCGAATCAAGGGTGAGGAGTGGCGCACACAGAAAGAGGTGAAGAACATCCTTGACAACCATTACAAGAATGCGCCCGACGGTATTCCGGGCAACGACGACACCGGCACAATGTCGGCATGGGCAGTATTCTCTATGATGGGATTCTACCCCGACTGTCCCGGAGAGCCAACCTATACCCTCACCACCCCGGTGTTCGACAAAGTGAAGATAACAACACCACAAGGCGAGATAAAGATAGAATGCAACCGTCCAGCAGAGAACTGCCACTACATAGAAGATATAAAATTGAACGGCAAGCAAAGCGGATACCGCATCACACACCATCAGTTGCTCGACAACGCAATAATTGAATACAAACTAAAGAACAAAGCAAAATGAAAATAAGGAATATAGCATTGGCATTGCCGTTATTGTTGGCGGCATGTAATCCCGCTCCTCAGAAGGAGTTGACAGACTATGTAAACCCGCTTATCGGCAGCGGTGGTCATGGACACGTTTTTGTGGGAGCAAGCGTACCTTTCGGTATGGTTCAGTTGGGCCCAACCAGTATCAACGAGAAATGGGACTGGTGCTCCGGTTACCATCAGGACGAGGCATCGGTAATCGGTTTCTCACATACACACCTTAGCGGAACAGGTATCGGCGACCTCTTTGACGTTACCGTAATGCCCGTTACCGGTGAGGTTACATATTCACGCGGAGCTATTGATATTCCTGAAAGCGGACTATGGTCAATGGCAGACCGCACACAGGAGGTTGTAAAGCCCGGATATTATGCAGTACCGCTCACACGCTACGGCATAAAGGCGGAAATGACTGCCGGTGCACGCGTGGGATTGCATCGCTATACATTCCCTGCATCACAGGAAGCGGCCCTGGTCTTCGACCTTGAGAATGGCGGTTGCTGGGACGATGCCACAGAAACATTCATGCAGGCAGAGGGCAATAACCGTATAGTAGGTTATCGCTATTCAAAGGGATGGGCAAAGAACCAGCGCATATATTTTGCGGCAGAGTTTGCAAAGCCATTCGACAGCTTTGAGTTGAAAGGCTTCAAGGATATGTACGGACGTGCATCGTTCACCACTACCGAGGGCGAACAGATTCTTTTGAAAGTTGCCATTTCACCCGTAAGCATCGACGGTGCAAAACTTGCCCTTGAAAGTGAGATCAAGGACTGGAATTTTGAAACCGTAGCCGAGAATGCAAGAAAAGAGTGGAACAAGGAACTTTCACGCATAAAGATTGAAGGCAACGACGAGCTGAAGACAATATTCTACACAGCAATGTACCACAGCATGATTGCCCCGATGCTCTTCAGCGACGTGAACGGCGATTACCGTGGTGCCGATGACAAGGTATATAACAGCGACAAGCCACGTTACACATGTTTCTCACTTTGGGACACATACCGTGCAAAACAGCCATTGATGACAATAATACATCCCGAAAAAGCGGGTGAGTTTGTAGCCACCATGGTGGACATCTGCGACAAGCAGGGTGACTTGCCGGTATGGCACCTGTGGGGCAACGAGACCGATTGTATGGTGGGCGACCCGGGCATTCCCGTTGTTGCCGATGCCATTGTAAAGAACATAGCAGGTTTCGACAAGGAAAAGGCATTCGATGCAATCAAGCAGACAGCGGCATTGGCTGAAAGAGGTAAGGAGTTACGCCAACAATACGGATATATACCATGCAACCTGTTCACTGAGGCTGTTGCCTACGATATGGAATATGCCATTGCCGACGGTGCGGCAGCCAATGCGGCAAAGGCACTTGGCAAGGATGCTGATTATGAACACTTCACAAAGATGAGCCACTCATACCGTACATTCTTCGACAAGGAACGCGGTTTTGTGCGTGGCGTAGACGATAAGGGTAATTTCCGCGAACCGTTCAACCCATATTTCGCGGCACACCGTGCCGATGACTATTGCGAAGGCAACGCATGGCAGTACACATGGCTTGTGCCACAGGACGTTGAAGGTTATATAAACCTTTTCGGAAGCAAGGAGGCATGCATAGCACGCCTTGATTCACTATTCCTTGCCCCGTCAACTGTTGAGGGCGATCCATCACCCGACATTTCGGGTATGATAGGTCAGTTTGCACACGGCAACGAGCCAAGCCACCACATACTGTATCTTTACACAATGATGGGTGAGCCACACAAGACTGCAGAATGGGTGCGCGAGGTTATGACAACACAATACCGCAACGACTTTGACGGATTGTCGGGCAACGAGGATATGGGACAGATGTCGGCCTGGTATATAATGTCGGCACTCGGATTCTATCAGGTAGAACCTGCCGGAGCACGTTACTGGTTCGGTTCACCGGCTGTAGACCGTGCGGAACTTGCAGTAGAAGGTGGCAAGTTCATTGTCGAGACAATCAACAACAGCAACAGCAATATATATATAAAGAGTATAAGACTTAATGGCAAGCCTCACAACTTGCCATACATTGAGCACGCCGACATTGCCCGTGGCGGAACACTCACAATAGAGATGAGCGACACACCTGCAAAGTGGTGGTGATTCAAACGTAAAAAGGAAACTCAACGAGTTTCCTTTTTACGTTTAATTTCTTCGAGCCTCTGCATCCATTCATACCAGTTCGGTATGTAAAGCGTGGCAATAACGGTATTCAGCAACATACCGAATACCACTGCCGCTCCAAGCGACAGACGCGCTCCGGCACCGGCTCCACCGGCAAAGAGCAACGGCATCACACCAAGCACAAAAGCGAATGATGTCATTAGAATGGGACGCAGACGCACATGCCCGGCCTCGGCTGCGCTGTAACGTATATCATTACCTGCCGAACGGTAGTCGCGTGCGAATTCCACAATAAGAATACCGTTCTTGGCGCTCAAGGCTATAAGCAATATTATACCCACCTCGGTATATATGCTCACAGGAATATCGGCAATCCAGCAACCCACGATGGCACCAAGCAAGGCAATAGGTACGCCCATGATTGCGGCAACCGGGCTTGCCCAGCTTTCATACTGCGCTGCAAGCACAAGGAAAGCCACTAGAATTGCAAGAGCAAAGATTATGGCTGTATTACTGCCTGCCACCTGTTCCTGATAGGCAACACCTGTCCACTCATAACCGAACTCATCGCCCAGTTGTGACCTGAAAAGTGTGGCAACCTCGTCGATAACCTGTCCCGAGCTGTAACCTTGTGCCACATTTGCAGTGAGGGTTGCACTGTTATACATGTTGTAACGTACAAGCTGGTCGCTGCCAAGAATCTCTTCTGCTGTTACAAAAGTGCTGAAAGGAACCATTTCACCACGATTGTTGGCAAGACTGAGATTCATAACATTATCTATTACCTTCTGACTGCGCTCACCGGCAGCCATCTTCACCTGCCATATACGACCAAGCAACACGAAGTCGTTCACATACACAGCACCCATGTAATAGCTTAGAGTAGAGAGCACTGCACCCATATCAAGCCCCATTGCAATAGCCTTCTCACGGTCGATATTCAGGAAATATTGAGGAACATCAGCCTCAAAGGAACTGTTCATACTTGCTATCGCACCTTGGTGACCATAGTTGTCGGAAAGAGCATCCACAGCCTTCTGCATCTCGGTAAGTCCCAAAGCTTTGCGGTCCTCTAACTGGAACTGCAGACCACCTACATTACCTATACCGGGGATAGCCGGTGGTACAAAGGCAAAGCATTGAGCTTCCTCGATTTCCACATATGCCTGACGGTTGAAGCGCTCCACTACAGATGCCGCAGATTCACTCTTTTTCTTTCTTTCGCTCCAGTCCTTAAGAACAACAAATACACTTGCCGCATTGCTCTGTCTGCCGTTGTTCATTATACTGAAACCGCTGATGCTGATATTTGTCTTCACCTCGGGATACGCTGAAACGATCTCTTCAACCTTTGCCGCAACAGCCTCGGTGCGGTTTAATGAACTTGCAGGTGGCAACTGCACGCTGACAATGAAATAGCCATCGTCCTCATCGGGAATGAATGTGGTGGGCCAATGGGTGAACATATACACAGCAAGCACCACCATGGCAATAAAGGAGATAGCTGCAATCCACCACTTGCGCAATAGGAAACCGACGCTCTTATCATAAACGCGTTGAACGAAATCGTACCCTCTGTTGAACCATCCGAATCCCCTGTGTCCGCCCTTTTCAGTAGGTCGCAGCAGGATTGCACTCAACGCAGGGGTGAGAGTGAGTGAATTGAATCCGCTCAACAATGTAGCCGTTGCAATGGTAAGTGCAAATTGTTTGTAAAGTTCACCCGATATACCGCCAATCATTGTCGTAGGTATAAAAACCGCCATCATAACAAGCACCACGCCTATTATAGGCCCTGTGATCTCGTCCATAGCCTTTTCGGTTGCCTCACGCGGCGAAAGTTTTCCCTCGTCGAGTATGCGCGTTACATTCTCCACAACCACTATGGCATCATCAACAACAATGGCTATTGCCAGTACAAGTCCAAAGAGTGTAAGGGTATTTATAGAGAAGCCCAACAATAGCATCACCGCCAAAGTTCCTATGAGCGATACAGGAATAGTGAGACAGGGGATGAGCGTAGCACGCCAGTTCTGCAAGAAAAGGAAAATGACGAATATCACTAGCGCTGTTGTCTCGAGCAGAGTAAAAAGCACCTCCTCTATTGAACTGCGCACCACTTCCGTGGTGTCAAGAGCAATCTGATACTGTACCCCCGGAGGAAAAGCTGTAGCAAGTTCTTCCATACGTTCCCTTACAGCCTTTGACACGGCAAGCGAACTGGAGCCGGGCGACTGATACACGGCCAGAGCCGCGGTTGGACGACCTTGCAGACGCGACGATGATGTATATGTCTCACTGCCAATCTCAATCTCGGCAATGTCGCGCAGATAGAGCATGTCTACACCGTTGTTGCGGATAACAATATTGCCGAACTGCGTGGAATCGCTCAAACGCCCCTGCACATTAAGAGTATACTGGAAAGCATTGTCTGCCGTCTCGTCAAGTGTCTGCCCCACATAACCAGCCGACACTGCAAGATTCTGACGGCTGATTGCCTGATATACTTCGGCAGCCGAGATACCCCTGATGCGCATTGCTTCGGGGTTAAGCCAGACGCGCATGGAGTATTTTCCTGCTCCCATAATATCCACTCCTCCGACACCCGGAGTACGCGACAACTGGTCAACAAGCTGCAGCTGCGCATAATTCGAGAGATAGAGCTGGTTATGTTCCTCATCACCTGTAAGCGTGATGAACAGGACTATATTCGTGGACTGTTTCTGCACCACCACACCTTGTTGCGATACCTCGCTTGGCAATGAGCTCAAAGCTATATTTACCCTGTTCTGAACCAACACCGTTGCCATATCTATATCTGTTCCGACTTCAAAGGTTACCGTAAGCCTGTATGTCCCCGAAGAAGATGATGTGGAGCTCATATACAACATACCGTCCACTCCGTTAACCTGCTGCTCTATGGGAATACCAACCGTCTGCGCTATTGTTTCAGCATTAGCTCCGGGATATACAGCCGTAACCTGCACCGTGGGAGGCGTAATAGAGGGATATTGGTCTATTGGAAGTATAAAAAGCGACACACCACCTGCCACGAGCAGCAACAGAGAGAGCACCGTCGCAAAAATGGGACGTTCTATAAAGAATTTTGAGAATTTCATAATCTGTACATTTTATCGTTGTTCCATCATTGGCTTAACAGGCATTCCGTTACGTACCTTAAGAAGCGCCTTTGTAACATACGGTTCATCGGGAGCAAGCCCTTCGGTAACAAGACGCATGGTATCATCAATGAGTTTGCCGACACTTATGCGACGGTATTCTACCCTATTCGAGTCGTTGAGCACATAAAGATATTTGCCCAATTGGTCGGTACCGATTGAGGCATCGCGCACCAACACTGCATCCTTTATATTTTCATAAGGGAGCTGTACGCTTATATAACTTCCAGGCTTGAGCATGCCGTCCTCATTTGACAGTTCGGCACGCACCTGCAATGTTCCTGTCGCCAGATTCACATCAGGAGCCAGATAGTCTATTTTTGCCTTACGTGTAAAATACTCGCCACCACCAAGAGTAAAAGTTATATTACTGCGGTCCAAGGCAGAGGCATCGCGTCGCAGACTCATGAGCCACTGCGCATCACTGATATTGAAATAAGCATACATGATATCGTCCTTATACAGCCGGCACAATTCCACCGGTGACATTTCGCCCGACACATACGAACCTACGGAATATTTACGCAAACCAACAACGCCCGATACAGGAGCTTTCACATAACAATACCCGAGTTTTGTCTTTGCTGTACTCAAAGCGGCACGGGCATTATCAATGGCAGCCTTACCGCTCTCTACCCTGCTCTTTGCCTGCAACAGTTCTATCTGACTGACCGCATCGCTGCTTATGGCAACCTTCATACGTTCATAGTTGTTTACAGCATAGTCATATTCAGCCTGCGCAGTCTGCAATGCAGCCGTTGCCTGCGCTACAGCATTTTCATACAGAGTAGGATCTATTACAAAGAGTAGGTCTCCCTCCGTGACTCTTCCACCCTCCGTGAAATTACGTTTCGTAATATTGCCGTTGACACGTCCCACCACGGGGATAACAGCATCGGCATCAAGATAGCCCGGATATTCGCGCGTAAGTTCCACATCGCACACCCGGGGCATGGCAACCTCCACAGGCAACACACCGACCGACATTCCCGTTTCCACTCTCTTGTGGCATGCCGTCATAACAAGCACTGCCACCATCAATATCAATTTTCTCATCACAAAAGAATTTATATACCTGTTACCAACCACCACCAAGAGCCTCGTAAAGCTGAACAAGATAAATAAGCGACACACCATGCGCCTGCACAAGATAATCCTGACAACTGAAAAGCGACCGTTGGGCATCAAGGACATTCTGATACTCCGTAAGTCCCTGCTTATATAGTTCAAGCGACAAACGCAATGTCTCCTCATCCTGATTCATAGCCTGACGCAACGTAACTATCTGTTCTATTGAGCTGCGATACTGCGACATGGCATTCTCGACCTCCTGCATCGCATTCAGCATAGTGCCGTTGAACGAAGCAATGCTTGCATCGAGCGCGGCACGCGCCTCGCGTGTGGCATTGACACGCTCTGTGCCGGTGAAGATATTCCATGTAAGCGACGGAGCGATTTCCCATGTAAGGCTTTTTGAACGGGGCAGATACTTCAGCTTGTCCGAAGCAAAGCCAATTGAACCTGTGAGAAAAAGTGAAGGGAACCAATCGCGACGCGAAGCACCAAGCAAGGCAGCATTAGCCTCTACATCTCTTTCTGCCGCACGGATATCGGGACGACGGAGAAGCAGCTGCGCCGGCATACCCACCTCTATAGGTGCCATATATTCGGGAAGCGCATAACCCTCATCGAGCCATCCTTGCAGCTGCTGTGGATAGACACCCAGCAATACTGCCATGGCATTACGATAACTCTCTATATTTGCCTGCATTGCCGGAATTTTTGCCTTGGTGCTGTAATAGACGCTACGCGACTGTGCAACATCCAGTTTTGAAGCAAGACCGCTGTTGTAACGCGACTCTACTATTGCCATTATTTCGCGTTGCGACTCAACATTCCAACGAATAACCTGCATCTGAGCGAGCGACTGCCTCAAAGAGAAATATGTTGTAGCCACATTTGCCACAAGAGCAACCATTACCGCACAGAACTCCTCCTCTGTTGCCATGAAGAGCAACTTCTGCGCCTTTGAACGCATATATATACTGCCGAACACATCGGCTTGCCATTTCATCGACATTGCCATGGTATATTGCCCCTCCCATGCCTCGTGATAAAGCGATTGCGCAGTATTTCCGCTTGTTTTGGCGCGTTGCCACCCTATATTAAGGTCAAAGGATGGCATGAGCCCACTCTGTGCCTTGCGCCATGTGGCACGCGCCTTGCGTATATTCTCCATTGCACCCAATGCCGAATAGTTGTTCTTGCACGCAGTTATAATGAGCGAGTCAAGAACTGCATCTTCGAAATTCAGCCACCAGGTATCATCGGGTGGAAATGTCTGGTCAAAGAACTCACCGTCGTTCCACCCCTGTGGCAACGGTTTTTCAAGAAGTTCCACGCCCTGCGAAGAACCACTTCCCTGCCCCACAACCTGTTGTGCAAAACCACCTGCGGCGCAAGCCATGAAGAACAGGAATAAAAAAGAAATCCTCATCATATATGTAAACCTTTAGCAAGGTATAAACACAATGACAAGGATTTTGGTTGAAAATAAAACAATTAAAGCAGGCACCGCCTGCTTTAATTATGAATGAGAATATCCTGTTATTACTTAAGCCTCAACTTTTGTGCTGTCTGTGGGGAGTACAACTTCTGTCGCCGGGGTTTCTGCACTATGGGCGGGAGCCTCAACCTGTTCTTTATTGAAACATGGGAGTGGAGAAGGCGCTATGAATGAGAGTTTGTTTCCCAACCATAAGCCTGCAACAACCAAAGCTACTGTCAACAGTGATATAATCCATTTCTGCCATGCAGGAATACCCTTCTTTGCATAGGGATCCTTGAGTTTAAGCTTAGGGAATTTTGCTATATCGGTAAGTGTCTCGCCGAATGGGATGCTGATCTTTGACGATGCATTTATCGCCCATCCATTGGCATTGAGCAACGGAGCGATATTACGACGGCGCAATTTCATCCAAGCCATAACCATTGCAGGACCCGAAATGAACATCATGATACCGATGAATATTCCTATATACTGCCACCATGTGAAACCTTTGAAGCTGTCAAGTATTCCTGCCAAAGCTGTACCGATCATGCCGACAGCCATACCTATAGCAGCAAAGATTCCGGCAAACTTGGCAATATCGAACGGTGGTGTCGGTGCCTTGCTCTTGTCATCGGCAGGAGCGGCGGTGGGAGCTGCATTGATTTTGGCATTGGCATCCTTCATCATTGCAGCATCCTTGTCGGCAGCTGTCTTGTTGATAAGGTTCTCGATGGTTGTTGCCATACGACGGTAAGGCGACCAGAATGCCTGACCTATGCTGATTGGGTTATCGATAATCTTTGTGATTACTGCATCCCACATCTGTCCATTATTGTCGAAATAGATTGCGTTCTTGCCGACAACCAAATCGCCTATATCACCTACTGTTACAGCGGCAACTATATTCAACTTTGTGGGACTTGCCTTGGTGGTGCAATCGCAGTAAACAAGATACATTCCGCTTGCAGCCGCCATGGTATTGTGTTTTGCCATATCGGCAACCAGCATACACATGCGACATTCGCGCTGGTCGATAAGCAGACGTCCGCTCTGGAACACAGCCTTAACATTCTTGTTTCTTGAATAGAAATCCTGGAATGTTACAAAGTTGCAAAGCAGACGATAGAAATCGCGGAATATATACATGAACTTGTTTACAAGATCGATACCTTCGGCAGAATCCTTGAGGGCAACATCCTGTGCCACCAGGTCGAGCAATGCCTGCTTCTTGTTGTCGGCAATCATTTTGTTGATTGTATCAATGCCAAGAGCCTCTACCTCAGCACCTTTCTTTGCAGCCTTCCACGCATTATATGCAGCGAAAGATGCGCCTATTGCAGCCCATGACTCTTCGGTAAGTACCTTTTCCTTAGGCTTTACAATATTCATAAGTGTGCTGAATTTAGCAGCCCATGCAGGGTTGATGGCTGCATCAACAGCCAATTCTGCCTTGCCTGTAATACGTGCAATCGGGTATGCGGCAATCTCGTCGGTCTTGCCGGTGAGATTATCGGCACTGATAGCCTCGATAAGTGCTGTCTGCACATCGAGTTTCATTGCGCTTTCAGGAGCGAAACCTGCAAGCTTTGCTCGTACAAAATAATCCTTAACCTTTATATCCAATGCGTTGTATGCCTCAATAGCCTTGTCGGTATCTGCACCATAAGGAGCATCAACGGTTGCAGAGTGCCATGCTGAATAATCTGACAATGCCTGATAGAACTTCTCGATGAGCTCTGCATTTGCACCGTTCACACCGCTACGGTCGGCAACACCACCCAGAGTGCTGACAATTGCTGCTACAACAGCCTTCTCATCGGCATCCTCGGCAGTCTGTTCTGTGATTACACCGTCACCGTTGAAACGTGTCTTTGCAAATATCGCTGTTGTATCCTTAGTATCTGCAAGAGAGATTACCGTGCCTTCCTTGCCCAAGTTCACAAGAATCTGCTTTGCAGAATTATAGAGTCTCTGTCCATCGGCATTTTCCTGATTGAACTGCTCTACATCAATGCTATCGGCACCCTTTACCAAAAGTTCTGCGTCCTTGATAACTGATGTAAGCCACTGTGATGTTGAAATGACTTCGCTTACGCGGATACGACCGTCGTTTTCGGTATCGATATACTTAAGACTCTTCTCGTCTATATCCAAGCCTGTTGTGGGACATGAAAGTACTGTCCACTTCTTAAGATCCAACTCCGCGAGATGCGCGATGTCGGCACCTGTAGTGATTTTCACACGTGTAGAACCACCGATGTTCTCGTAGTTCCATGAATGTTTCTTTGTTGCCATAATTTATGTTAATGTGTTTTATTTTCTATATACAAAAGTAATATACACTTTACTATTCTGCAAAAAAGTTTCAACTTTTCAGTTTTGCCGGATATAAAAAAGCCGTTGCAGTGTATTACAACGGCTTATCTGTCTGACTATTGGTCTGTTATTTTTACAACATATTCTGATTTTTCAACTCTTCTGCAACGACGAGCAGTTCACTGTACCACTCCTTGCCGAAGCGTTCAATCAGCGGTTCTTTAAGGAACTCATATGCACGTATACCTTTGCGACGTCCCTTTATGAATGCACTGTTGCACACATCCCACTTATGGAAATTCACTGCAGTATAATCGCCAACCTTACGCAAGCGCACCGGATAAAGGTAGCATGATATCGGTTTACGCCATGGAATGCGACCTTCGCGATATGCCTTTTCGATGAGACAGATGCAACCGCCGTTCTCGTCGCGCGAAGCGAACACGCAGTCCTTGCCGTTTACTATGGATGTAACAAGGTCTCCGTCGCGATCGTTATATACTACCCCCTGTTCATCTACAATGGCGCGTGCCTCGGGTGTCATTTCAGATGCAATTACCTCAAGTGCCTCTTCGAGTTTTTCCACCTCCTCGAGCAGTACCGGTGCACCGGCATCGCCTTCCACGCAACAGATACCCTTGCAATGCGAGAAGTTACAACAGAAATACTCCTGAAAGATATCGAATGACACTATTGTTTCGCCTATCTGTACCATTGTCCTAACGTTTTTATAACAAATAAGGGCGACCGAGTCGCCCTTATTTCATATTAGTGGATAAGTGCCTTACCGGTCATCTCTGCAGGTGCCTCAAGACCCATAATCTTAAGGATTGTAGGAGCCACATCGGCAAGAATACCGTCTTCGATTGTAGCGTTCTCTGAATTTGTTACATATACACATGGAACAGGATTCAAAGAGTGAGCTGTATTGGGTGAGCCATCAGGGTTCACTGCGTTGTCGGCATTTCCGTGGTCGGCAATGATGATTGACTCATAGCCATGCTCACGTGCAGCCTCAATAACATCCTTAAGGCATGCGTCAACTGCAAGAACAGCCTTCTCTATCGCGCTGTAGATACCTGTGTGACCTACCATGTCGCCGTTGGCAAAGTTAACGACGATGAATTCGTACTTTTCGCTGTTGATTTCGGCAACAAGTTTATCCTTAACCTCGTATGCGCTCATCTCGGGCTGCAAGTCGTATGTAGCAACCTTTGGAGATGGAACAAGGATACGCTCCTCACCCTCGTATGGAGTCTCACGACCACCGTTGAAGAAGAATGTTACGTGAGCATACTTCTCGGTCTCGGCAATGTGCAACTGTTTCATGCCCTGCTTTGCGATGAACTCGCCAAGTGTATTCTCAACATTCTCCTTGTCGAAAAGGATGTGAACACCTGTAAACTTGGCATCGTATGGAGTCATGCAGTAATACTGCAAACCAGGGATTGTATTCATACCCTCTGCAGGCATATCCTCCTGTGTAAGGACAACTGTAAGTTCCTTTGCACGGTCGTTACGATAGTTGAAGAAGATAACAGCATCGCCCTCGCTGATACGTGCATCATAGTTGCTGTTGACTATTGGTTTGATGAACTCATCGGTAACACCCTCTTCGTATGACTCCTTGACAGCGGCAACCATGTCGCTTGCCTGCTTGCCCTCGCCCTTTACAATGAGGTCATAAGCAATCTTCACACGCTCCCAACGCTTGTCGCGGTCCATTGCATAATAACGGCCAACGATTGTAGCAAGCTTGAGTTCCTTTGCTGTGAGCTGCTCGATGAAACCTGCACCGCTCTTGGGGTCGGTATCGCGACCATCCATAAAACAGTGAACATATGCGTTCTCTACGCCCTGTGCTACAGCAAACTTGTACATAGCCTCGAGGTGCTCGAGTGAACTGTGGACTCCACCGTCAGATGTCAAACCCATGAAGTGGAGCTTCTTACCGTTGTTCTTAGCATACTCAACTGCAGAAACAAGTTCGGGATTCTTTTCTATTGAGCCATCAGCAATGGCACGATTTATTTTCAAAAGGTCCTGGTAAACAACACGACCGCCACCGATATTAAGGTGTCCTACCTCACTGTTACCCATCTGACCTGCAGGAAGACCGACATTCTCACCGCTTGCCTGAAGCTGTGATGTAGGATAAACCGATATCAAATGATCCCAATAAGGAGTAGGTGTATTGAAAATAACATCACCTTTACCGTGATTACCAACACCCCAACCGTCGAGAATTACCAATAATGCTTTGTTTGCCATAATATTATCTGTTAAAATTGTTTTCAAAAAACGCAAAATCTGTGCAAAGTTAGTGATTTTTATTTTGTATTGTGGCATTTAAACGAAGAAAAACACTCAAACAGTAGCAAAACGTTGTCAATCAACAGATAAGTATTGTTAATTTTTATCAACAGATAAAATAAAAGCAATAAAAAAGCGCGCAAAAAACCGGAATATTATAAAAATAACGTAACTTTGTAAATTAAATCAATATCCATAAAAAGAACTATAGTATAATGCAGCACCCTTTGCACCTGTTCCGCTTTTGTCCGAAATGTGGCAGCGAAGCCTTTGCCGAGAACGATTTCAAATCGAAACGTTGCGGAGCCTGTGGCTTCATATACTATTTCAACCCGCTTGCGGCAACAGTAGCAATAATAACCAACAGAAAAGGCGAAATGCTTGTTGCCACACGCTCCAAAGAACCGGCAAAAGGTACATTTGACCTGCCTGGCGGTTTCTGCGACAGCTACGAGAGTGCCGAAGAGGGAGTTGCAAGGGAAGTTCTGGAGGAGACCGGTTTGAAAGTAACCTCCACGCAATATCTGTTCACGATACCGAACATATACAACTATTCGGGAATGGAACTGCACACCATGGATATGTTTTTCAAATGCGAAGTGGAAGATTGCGATGCAATTGTTGCCAACGACGATGTTGCCACCCTACGCTGGATAAGCATAGAAAAGCTCGACAGCAAGGATTTTGGACTGCAGTCAATAAGCAGGAGCATTGAAAGATTCAAGGATTTGTATAAGAACAATATGCTATAATGAAAATGAAAAGGAGTATTTTTTTACTTATGTTTGCCTCGTTGTCCTTGGCAATGACGGGACAGACCGACGAGAGAAGTTTTCTTATAAAGGAATCTCATCGTTTGTGCGCTGACGGCAAGTACGGAACAGCACTGACTTTGATTGAAAAAATCAACGTCGAAGGACTTGAGCCTGAAATGGTTCAGGAGTTGGAACTGCTGAAAGCCACCGCTACATTCGAAGAGAACTACCTTGAGGGAAGAGCACTGATATTGCAGTATCTTGCCGACTATCCCGAGAGTTCAAAGAAGGAGTTGCTGGGATGCTATGTCGCAGAATCATACTACCATAGCGGAGACTATGCGCTTGCATGCAAATGGTTCGAAAGCAACAACATAAAACGCTTGCCACGCATACAGCAGGAGAGAGCATCGCTATATTATGCCCTTTCGTTGCAGGAATGCGGCAAAGAGGATAATGCCGTAAGCATGTTGCGCAACACCGTGATTACAAGCAAGAAATATGCCGATGACGCCATATTCCACCTTGCTGTAATAGATTATGACAACGATAATCTCGAAACAGCAGAACGTGGCTTCAGAAGTGTAAAGGAAAACAAGACATACAGATACGACGTTCCATATTACATTGCCGGCATTCACCTTAAAAGAGGGAAATACGAAGAGGCAAACAGCGTTGCAAAGAGATTCATTGCACAGAATCCCCAAAAACAGCAATGCATAAAGATGTCGCAGATCATCGGTGCCGTAAAATACTCCGAAGGAAACTACGACGAAGCCATTGCACCGCTAACCGAATATATCGAGAAGAGCGACAAACCACAACGCATTGCCTGCTATCAGTTGGGTATGTGTCATTTCAGCAACGGAGATTTCGACAAGGCGCTCCCCTTGTTCACAATCTGCAACGACGGAAATAATGCCGTTGCCCAGAGTTCTCTGTTGCACACAGGTATAATAATGCTTGAAAAGAAGGACGACAATGCCGCACGCATGGCATTCGAACAGGCATCATCAATGACCTTCGACGACAAGGTGCGCGAAGAGGCGATGTACAATTACGCGCTTTGTCTGCACCGCACACGCTACTCTCCATTCGCTGAAAGCGTCAAGGTCTTCGAACGTTTCCTGAACGACTACCCGAATTCGGAACACGCAGAGAAGGTGGAAGGATATCTTGTAGAGGTGTATATGAATACACACAACTACGACGTCGCTCTGCAGTCCATCAACAAGATCAAATCACCTTCTGCCGAAATACTTAAGGCAAAGCAGAAGATTCTTTACCGTTTGGGTGTACAGGAATTCATCAACGGCAACATGGATGGAGCTATTGCATACATGGATAAATCCATAGAATTGTCGCGATACAACAAAGCCACATATGCCGACGCTCTCTACTGGAAAGGCGAAGCCCTTTACCGTAAGGGCGACTATGCAGGCGCTGCAGCCAACTACCGTATGTCGATAAGCAAAGGCGGTGTAAACAGCAACCGTGCACGATATGGCATAGGATATACCCTTTTCCAGCAGAAGAGATACCCCGAAGCACACAAGGAGTTCAACACATTCATTGACAATTCCATTGGCGAAAACAAGGAGGTGATAGCAGATGCTTTGAACCGCGTGGCAGACTGCCATTTCTATCAGCGCGAATACAAGACAGCCGACCAATACTACAAGATGTCGATTGCGGCAGACAGTTCGGCATGCGATTTCCCTCTGTATCGTTCGGCATTGGCACAAGGCTTGTCGGGCAAATATCAGGAAAAGGTAAATACACTCAATACACTTCTGGAGAAATATCCCAACAGCGTATATGCGGAGCAGGCTTTCTATGAAATGGGTAGAGCATACCTTGAACTGGAACAGCCCGAAGATGCGATAACGACATTCGACCGTCTTACAGTACGTTTCCCCAAGAGTGCTCTCACACGTCGCGCAACTACAGAAAAAGCAATGGTCTACAACTCTATTGGCGAACGCGACAAGGCGATAGATACATACAAGGACATCATTGACAGATACCCGCATAGCGATGAAGCGCAGGTGGCATTCCAGGATTTGAAGAACATATATGTGGAAATGGGTGAAGTCGGCGAATTTGCGGCATATGCAAAGACAACAAACGGAATCTATACCATAAACAATCACGAGATAGACACCCTTTCATACACCGCCGCAGAGAAGATGTACAGCAAGGGCGATATAGAAGGTGCAAAGGATAAGTTCGAGGAGTATCTTTCAGGACACGAGAACGGCGCTTACCGTCTTGACACACACTACTATCTCGGCGAGATATATTATCGCGAAAAGGATATGGATGAGGCTTTGAAGAACTTTGAGAAAGTCATAGAGTTCTCGGACAACAAATACACAGAACTTGCCATAATCAGAGCTGCCGGCATCTATTACAGCAAGGCTGAATACGACGAAGCCGGAACTCTTTACAAACAGTTGCTTGTAAAGAGCAGCAACGAGGAGCGACGTCAATTGGCACGCACAAACATAATGCGTACAGCCCAAAAACTCGACAGATATGGCGAGATTGTAAAATACGCAAGCGAGCTGTTGAAGAACAGCACCACATCTCCCGAGGTCAAGCGCGAAGCAAGTTACAATCGTGCAAAGGCATATCTGGCAATGGACAAGACCGACTCTGCAATAAAGGACCTTGAATCACTCGCCGGAGACACACGCACCAAGGAAGGTGCAGAGGCAAAATATCTGATTGCACAGATAAAGTTCGATGAAGGAGAGTACGACAAGTGCGAAGAGATAATAATGGAGTATATAGGCGAAAGCACTCCACATGCATATTGGCTCGCACGCAGTTTCATTCTGCTTGCCGATCTCTACTCTACACAGGACAAGCAGTTGGAAGCAAAGCAATATCTTATCTCGCTCCAGAACAACTATGACGGCGACGATGATATAGCCGAAATGATTGAGACACGTTTGGAAAAATTGAATTCAGAGAACAAACAGCATAATTAAGCATAATGAAAATGAAAAGAAGTATATTGTCATTGACGGCGTTGTTGATATGCGGCGCGCTGTTTGCACAGGAAGACAACAAGAACGCGGTTGTTAGCGTAGAAAACGACTACAATCCAACTGTTGTAACAGTAAACAAGAAGAATTTCACTCCCACGGTGGAGGGCAAGAGCAATGCAAAGCCTGCAGAACTTATATTCTCGACACAAGCTACCCCATACAGCGGTTTCACAAGCGAAAGAGATGCCAAGGATGTATTGCCCGCGCAGGAAAAGACACTGCCCGGTTATCTGCGTGTGGGATATGGTTTCAGAAACGACATAGATGCCAAACTGGCATACAATATCGACTTCGGCAAGAAGAGCTATCTGAGAATATTGGGTGCCTTCGATGGTTTCAAAGCCGATGTCAACGGAGAAGAACAGATATGGAATTCACGTCTGTTCAACACAGCCGCTGCCGTAGATTTCGGATACAAGTTCAAGAAGCTGACCTTCGGCATTACGGGAGACTTCAACAATCTGGTGCTCAATTATCAGAAAGCCAATAATTTCCAGGATGCCATAAACAGACAACACCACATGAACTACAATGTGGGCATTAATGGAGTTTCACAACTTGCAGGTCCGTTTGCATACACATTCAAGGCTGGATACACAAGTTCGCTCATCAGTTACACCGACGGAGTTGAAAATCCCATAACAGAGCAACACATCAACGCCGGTGCCACATTCGCATACGAAATTTACACAAAATATCTTCGTCGTGCCGGAATAGATGTGGATTTCAACGGATTCCTTTACAACAGTACATTGATCAACAGTACATATAGGCACAAGAATCTGCTGTCGATGGATTTCAACCCGTTTGCAGACTTCAACTTCAACGACTGGAGAATCACATTCGGAGCAAAGTTCAATTTCCGCACAGGCAACGGTCCGGTATTTGCCGCGGCACCGCACATAACCGTAGACAAGGCTCTTACAAAAAGAATCTCATTCTATGCCGAGATTACCGGCGGACGTAAGGACAACAGCTTCAGGACTATCGAAGGAATAACTCCGTATTGGGGATACAACAGTCTTGCCGACAGACAGATAAAGCCTACATACAGAATAATTGATGCCGCTGTGGGTACACGCATGACTCTTGAACCATTCTATTTCGATGTATTTGCGGGATATGCCCTCACAAAAGACGATTTGTTACAGACAATTTCTGTTGATGCAGCAGGACTCATCTACAGCAACTTCGGACAGGAATTCACAAACGACATACATGCCGGAGGAAGAATCGGATATGACTATGGTGGCTGGTTGAACATTGAGGCTGATGCAAGATACGACTATTGGACATGCAACAACAGAGACCTGCTTGCTATGCGCCCCGAGATTACAGCAAACGCAAAGATTGAGGTGCGACCTATTAAGAACCTCACAATGAGAGTGGGCTACAATTTCACACGCTACACAAAGAATGCGACAGGCGCACGCATAAGCGACAAGCACGACCTTCATGCAAGAATCAGCTACAGCATAAACAGATATATAGGTGCATTCATACAAGGCGACAACCTTGTGAACGACAAATATTATGAATACGCAGGTTACCAGGCTTTGGGCATCCGCGGTATGTTGGGAGCGACTGTAAACTTCTGATTGCAGCCGCTTTTAAAAAGAGTCAGGACAAAAGCTTATCCCGGGTGAAAAATTTATCACCTATTTAAAATAATATATTATTTTATGGGAAAAGCCGTCCGGCTCTTTTTATTTTTTTTGTTTTTTTTGGTTTCAATATACAGGAAACTTTTCTACTTTTGTCGGCAAAATAAAAACGGGAATATCCCCGACAACAGAAAAACGGCGTTTGAGTCATGCAGAAGAATTTAGTTATAGTTGAGTCTCCGGGCAAAGTAAAAACAATTGAGAAATTCCTTGGCAAGGATTATAAAGTGATGTCGAGTTATGGTCATATCTGTGACCTTAAGAAGAAGGAATTCAGTATAAACACCAACACATTCGAACCGGAATATGAAATTCCGGCAGAAAAGGAGAAACTTGTCAGTACACTAAAGGGCGAAGTCAAGAAAGCCGACATGGTGTGGTTGGCATCCGATGAGGACCGTGAAGGAGAGGCTATCAGCTGGCATCTTTACACAGTTCTTGGTCTAAAGCCCGAGAATACCAAGCGCATTGTATTCCACGAGATTACAAAGACAGCCATACTCAATGCCATAGAAAACCCTAGAGAGATTAATACCAACCTTGTATACGCACAGCAGGCACGTCGTGTGCTCGACCGTATAGTAGGTTTCAAACTTTCACCGCTTCTGTGGAGAAAAGTAAAACCGGCACTCTCGGCAGGACGCGTACAGAGCGTAACCGTAAGACTCATTGTTGAACGCGAGAGAGAAATAAACCGTTTCACACCCGAAAGCAGTTACAGAATCACAGCAACATTCGAGCTGCCGAATGGTGCAGGAGCACTGAATACAGAACTGTCAAAACGTTTCAAGACAAAAGAGGAGGCAGAGAAATTCCTGCAGTCGTGCGACAATGCGACATTCCTTATTGACGATGTAAGCACCAAACCACAGAAGAGAGTTCCCGCAGCTCCGTTCACAACATCAACCTTGCAACAGGAAGCCGCACGTAAACTGGGCTTCACCGTTTCACAGACAATGATGATTGCACAGAGATTGTACGAATCGGGATACATCACATACATGCGTACCGACTCGGTTAATCTTTCGTCGCTTTGCATAGGCTCATGCAAGAGTGTTGTTACCGATACTTATGGCAGCGAATATCTCAAGAGCCGCAACTACTCAACAAGTTCCAAAGGAGCGCAGGAGGCTCACGAAGCCATACGCCCCACATACATGGCAAACACTACAATTGAAGGCACAGTTCCTGAGAAGCGTCTCTATGAACTCATTTGGAAGCGCACCATCGCATCACAGATGGCAGATGCCATAATCGAAAAGACTACCGTAAAAATTTCGATAAGCGGACACAGCGAGACTTTTGTGGCTACAGGTGAAGTAACCGTATTCGACGGTTTCCTGCAGGTTTATCGCGAAAGCACCGACGACGAGAACCAGAACGAGACAACCACAATACCTGCAGTCCACAAGGGAGAGGTTCTCACCACAAAAGAGATTATTGCCACAGAGCGTTTTACACAGCACCCTCCACGATACAACGAGGCAAGCCTTGTAAACAAGCTCGAAGAACTTGGAATTGGCCGTCCTTCGACATACGCTACATTCATCAGCACAATACAGCAGAGAGGGTATGTTGAGAAGGGCAACAAGAGCGGCACGACACGCAAATACAATATACTCACCCTCAACGGCGGAAAGATTACCGAGAAAGAGGGCAAAGAGAATGTGGGTACAGAAAAGTCAAAACTGTTGCCTACAGACATAGGTATAGTCGTAAACGACTTCCTGCTCGATTATTTCCCCGAAATCATGGACTACAACTTTACTGCAACCGTAGAAAAGGATTTCGACGAGATTGCCGATGGCAAACTTATGTGGTCGGATCTGATTTCCGATTTCTATAAGGATTTCGAGCCTAAAGTAGACAATATCATACAGACCAAAAACGAGCATAAGGTAGGAGAACGCATACTTGGAAACGACCCTGCGAGCGGCAAGCCCGTTTCTGTAAAGATCGGACGTTTCGGTCCTATCGTACAGATTGGTTCGGCTACCGACGAGGAGAAACCACGTTTCGCACAGATGAAGCCCGGACAAACCCTTGAGACAATAACACTCGAAGAGGCTTTGGGATTGTTCAGCCTGCCACGCACTTTGGGAGAATATGACGGCAATGCCGTTACCATCGGTGCTGGACGATTCGGACCATACATAAAGTACGGAAGTGCATACGTGACACTGCCCAAGACACACGATCCGTTGACCGTGAGCCTGGAAGAGGCTGTTGAACTGATTGAGGCAAAACGCAAGGCGGAAGCAGAACGCGTCATCAAGACCTTTGACGAGAAACCCGAACTTCAGGTATTGAACGGACGTTTTGGCCCATACATTGCCTTTGACGGCAGCAACTACAAGTTGCCAAAGAGCGTAACACCTTCGGAACTCACATTGGAAGAGTGCCTTGATATTGTAAACAAGCAGAAGGAGAACACCAAAGCCCCTGCAAAAAGACAATACAGGAAGAAATGATACGCATATTCCTTATAGGTTACATGGGTGCCGGCAAGACCACACTAGGACGTGCGCTTGCCAGAGAACTTGGTGTAGAGTTTATAGACCTGGACAGCTATATCGAGAATCGGCTATGTAAAAGCGTATCACAGATTTTTGACGAAAAAGGCGAAGAGGGGTTCAGGGACATTGAACGCCGTATGCTACACGAAGCAGGAGAATTTGAGAATGTGATTATTTCAACCGGTGGAGGAACTCCATGTTTCTTTGACAACATCGACTACATGAACGCCCAAGGAGTTACCGTATTCCTTGATGTTCCCGTAGAGAGACTATTCATCAGATTGAGCATCGCACGCAAGAAACGTCCGCTCATAATGGAGAAGAACGATGAAGAACTGCGTTGCTTCATCACTGAGCAATTGGCGAAAAGATTGCCGCACTACAGCAAAGCGAAGCATAGTTTCATTGCCGACCAGCTCGAGGATGTGAAACAGATAGAGACATCGGTGAGAAACTTCCTGCAACAGATAGAATTGAAGTAAAGAGATATATTTTTAACCTTTGGTTATATTATTAACAGCTATCGAACATTTCAGACATGAGAAAATGGCGCATTGAGGACTCAGAGGAGCTATACAACATCAATGGTTGGGGTGCTTCTTATTTCAGCATCAATGAAAAAGGTAATGTTGCCGTTACACCCAAGAAGGACGGCATACAGATTGATCTCAAGGAGTTGATAGACGAGTTGCAGTTACGCGACGTTCCGGCTCCTGTACTCATACGTTTTCCGGATATTCTCGACAACAGAATCGAGAAGATTTCGGGATGTTTCAAAATCGCGGCGGAGGAGTACAACTACACAGGCGAGAATTTCATAGTCTACCCCATCAAGGTAAACCAGATGCGTCCTGTTGTGGAAGAGATAACAAGCCATGGCAAAAAGTACAACATCGGACTCGAAGCCGGTTCAAAGCCGGAACTTCATGCCGTAATAGCCATGAATACAGAAAACGATTCACTCATCATCTGTAATGGCTACAAGGACGACAGTTACATTGAACTCGCCCTGCTTGCACAGAAGATGGGACGACGTATTTTCCTTGTTGTAGAGAAACTTAACGAGCTGAAACGCATAGCCAAGATAGGCAAGCGTCTAGGAGTCCGTCCCAACATAGGTATCCGCATCAAACTGGCATCAGAAGGTAGCGGAAAATGGGAAGAGAGCGGTGGAGATGCAAGCAAGTTCGGTTTGACATCGAGCGAACTGTTGGAGGCTCTTGAGATACTCGAGCGCTACGACATAAAGGACTGTCTGCGACTGATACACTTCCACATCGGAAGCCAGGTTACACGCATCCGCCACATCAAGACCGCTTTGCGCGAGGCTTCACAGTTCTACGTGCAGCTGCACAAATTGGGATATAATATCGAATTCACCGACATAGGCGGAGGATTGGGTGTCGACTACGACGGTACACGCTCATCGAGCAGCGAGAGTAGTGTCAACTACTCAATACAGGAGTACGTTAATGACGCTGTATACACCATGGTGGACGCCGCAGACAAGAACGGCATTCCTCATCCTAACATCATAACAGAGAGCGGACGTTCCGTAACAGCGCATCATGCAGTACTCATATTCGAGGTGCTCGAAACAGCCGCATTGCCACAGATGGACGAGGATTGGGAGGTAGCTGCCGGTGACCACGACCTTGCAAAAGAGCTTTACAAGATATGGTGCGAACTCGACCAGCGCACAATGCTCGAGGCACTCCACGATGCACAACAAATCCGCGAGGAGGCTCTTGAACTCTTCAGCCACGGTATTGTGGACCTTAAGACACGTGCACAGATTGAGAGCATGTTCTGGAGTATCATACGCGAGACATTGGCTATCGCAAAGAACATGAAGCATGTTCCCGACGATTTCAGGAAACTGCCGAAGCTCATTGCCGACAAATACTTCTGTAACTTCTCTTTGTTCCAGAGCCTGCCCGACAGCTGGGGTATCGACCAGTTCTTCCCCATAATGCCTATACATCGCCTTGACGAACGTCCCGACCGCGATTGTACCATACAGGATATGACCTGCGATAGCGATGGAAAGATTACCGACTTTATCCATTACAACAGCAAAGCCGACTCTCTTAAGGTGCACCGCATGAAATCGAACGAACCATATTACCTTGGCGCATTCCTTGTAGGAGCATACCAGGAGATTCTTGGCGACATGCACAACCTGTTCGGTGATACCAATGCCGTACACGTCAGCGTCGATGACAAGGGCTATCAGATAGAGAAGATTATCGACGGTGAAACCATTGCCGATGTATTGGATTATGTACAGTTCGATGCACGCAAACTCGTGCGCACACTCGAACGTTGGGTAACCAGCGCTGTAAAAGAGGGTAAAATCACACTTGAAGAGGGCAAGGAGTTCCTTTCGAACTACCGTTCGGGACTTTATGGATACACCTATCTCGATTATTGAGAAATAACAATATGACACTATTCTTGAAAGGTTGTAGATTCACGCTACAACCTTTCGTGCCTATATGACAATGTTTTCAGAAAAGGATTTAATACATCCCGAATGGGGAATGATAAGGATTACGGTAAACCGGCGTGCAAGACGAATAATAATGCGTGCCGACAGCGGTTGCATACGCATGACCGTTCCTCCGCTGGCCACGAACAAGGACATTGAAAAGGCATTGGCAACACATGGCGACAAACTTAAAAGAATGCAGAGCACGGCGAAACCCCGATGCATCGACTGCAACTACTCTATTGGAGAAGAAAGTTTCCGTATAACTCTGGAGGAGTACAAGGGCAAGAACTTCATGTGGGTACACAACGGAGCGACACACACACTGATGTGCCCCGAATATACCGACTACAACAAAATACAGGAATGGTTGCAAAGAGTTGTAAAGAATGCAATACAGGAAAAGGCAAAGAACGTTCTGCCTCCACGTCTTGCATCGCTGGCAAAAAGACATGGATTCAGGTATACCGGTTGCTCCGTACGCAACAGCCACAGCAGATGGGGCAGCTGCAACGGCAAAGGCAGCATAAGCCTGAGTATGTATCTTGTTCTTCTGCCCGATGAACTTATTGAATATGTGCTGTTGCATGAGTTATGCCACACCGTTGAGATGAATCATGGCGAACGCTTCTGGGCACTGCTCGACAAAGCCTGCCATTGCAATTCCAGAGAGATACGTGCCAAACTCAAGAAGTACACTCCTGACATATAGGCAAACGGCTGATATTCCCCGTTTTTAGAGCCTAAATTTGTTCATCTCGGAATTAAGTAGTAAATTTACACAAACTTACAAACATTATCCACAAATGTCAGTAAACATAGTAAAGGTTGAGAACAACAGACAACTCAAGACTTTTATCCGTTTCAACTATGAGTTCTACAAGGGGAACAGTTGTTTTGTACCCGAATTGTATGAGGACACTGTAAACACACTGCGCAAGGACCGCAATGCTGCATTTGAATTCTGTGATGCCGATTACTTTCTTGCATATCGCGACGGTAAAGTCGTAGGACGTATTGCTGCCATTATAAACAGGCGAGCAAACGAGACATGGGGCCACAACGCGGCACGTTTCGGATGGGTTGATTTCATAGATGACAAGGAGGTTGTGGATACCCTGTTTGAAACAGTTGAGAATTGGGCGCGTGAACGCGGAATGACCGAGCTTCAAGGACCGCTCGGTTTCACCGATATGGACCCCGAAGGTATGCTCATCGAAGGTTTCGACCGAATGGGAACAATGGCCACAATATACAACCACCCCTACTACCCCAAGCACATGGAACGTATGGGCTACACAAAAGATGTCGACTGGGTGGAGTATCTGCTTAAAGTTCCCGAAAAGAGATGGGAAAAGGCCATACGCGTCTCTGCAATAGTGGAACGCAAATACAACCTGAGAGTCGCAAGATTCAAATCACGCGCCGAGGTGGCAAGGAAATATGGAAAACAGCTGTTCAATCTTGTCAACGAGTGCTACTCCGAACTGTATGGTTTCTCGCAGCTCAGCGAAAGACAGATAGAGCAATACATAAAGATGTACCTGCCTGTGATAGATTTGAAACTGGCATCGTTTGTCGTAGACAAGGACGACAACCTGATAGCGATGGGTGTAAGCATCTACTCACTTGCCGAGGCTCTGCGCAAGGCAAAAGGACGGATGTTCCCGTTCGGTTGGTGGCATCTGGCAAAAGCCCTGTTTATTAAGCCACCTAAAAGGCTGGATTTCCTGCTTGTGGCAGTAAAGCCCGAATACCAGAGCAAAGGAGTATTTGCAATGATATTCAACGATCTGTTAGGCAATTTCATTGACATGGGACTTGTGGACGTGGAGAGCAATCCCGAACTCGAGGACAACAAGAAGATGCAGAGTCAATGGGATGAGTTCGAAAAAGAACAGCACAAGCGTCGCAGAGCATTCAAGAAACAACTTTAATTAAACAAGAACAACATAAAGTCAATAGACAGAAAAATATGTCCGAAGAGAATAATTTGGAATTCAACGAAGCCCCTAAAGTGGACGCCGCCGCATATGGCGATGATTCTATACGCCATTTGAGCGATGTAGAGCACATCCGTCTGCGTCCGGGTATGTACATAGGTAAACTGGGAGACGGTTCACAAAGCGATGACGGTATCTACGTCCTCTTGAAAGAGGTGGTGGACAACTGTATCGACGAGTTCAAGATGGGATTCGGAAAACGCATCGAGATTGACATCATTGAACACCACACTGTTGCCATCCGCGACTACGGACGAGGCATTCCGCAGGGAATGATGATACAGGCTGTGAGCAAGCTGAACACCGGTGCCAAATACGACGACAAGGTTTTCAAGAAATCGGTCGGCTTGAACGGTGTGGGTCTTAAAGCCGTAAATGCCACAAGTACCAATTTCGAGGTACGCAGCTATCGCGACGGCGTTGTACGCATAGCAAAATTCGAAAAGGGAATACTGGTCAGCGACAGCACCGAAAAGACAAACGACGAGAACGGTACATACATATCGTTCACGCCCGACAATACCCTGTACCGCAATTACGAATACCGCGATGCGCACATAGAGAATCTTCTGCGCAACTACACATACCTGAATACAGGCTTGGCGATAATGTTCAACGGCAAGCGCATCCTTTCGCGCAACGGTCTTGTCGACCTGCTGTGCGACCGCATGAATACAGAAGCACTCTACCCCATCATACATCTTAAGAGCGATGACATAGAGATTGCCTTCACGCATGCACAGCAGTATGGCGAAGAGTACTACTCTTTTGTAAACGGACAGCATACATCACAGGGCGGAACACATCAGAGTGCATTCAAAGAGCTTGTGGCGCAGACCATACACGATTTCTTCTCTGCAAAGAATTTCGAATACTGCGATATCCGTAACGGTATTGTTGCGGCAATAGCAATAAACATTCAGGAACCTGTGTTCGAGAGCCAAACAAAGGTACGTCTTGGTTCTACAACCATTGCACCCGATCCGGGCAGCATGAGTGTAAAGAAATTCATCAGCGACTTTGTAAAGGTGGAACTCGACAATTTCCTGCACAAGAACCCCGAGATAAGCGATGTGATTCTCGCGAAAATCATGACATCGGAGAAAGAGCGCAAGGAACTTGCCGGACTCACCAAGCAGGTGCGCGAAAAAGCAAAAAAAGTGAATATACACAACCGCAAGCTACGCGATTGTCGCATACACTATAACGACACCAAGGGCGATCGCATGGATGAAAGCTGTATATTCATCACCGAGGGTGATTCAGCAAGCGGTTCAATAACCAAGAGCCGCGACTCCAACACACAGGCAGTATTCAGTCTGAAAGGAAAGCCGCTGAACTGCTTTGGACTGAGCCGTGCGGTGGTTTATCAGAACGAGGAGTTCAACCTTCTGCAGGCCGCACTGAACATCGAAGACGGTCTCGAAGGCTTGAGATATAACAAGGTAATCATTGCAACCGATGCCGATGTGGATGGCATGCACATCCGTCTGCTCATGATAACATTCTTCCTTCAGTTCTTCCCCGAGCTCATCAAGAAAGGGCATGTGTACATCTTGCAGACACCGCTTTTCCGCGTGCGCAACAAGCGTAAGGTAGCACGTGGCAAGAAAGGCGCGCAGGAGAAGAAAGAACACAAGAGCGACTTTGAGACAATATACTGCTACAGCGAAGAGGAGCGTATCGCCGCAATAGAAAAACTGTCGCCCAACCCCGAAATAACACGATTCAAGGGATTGGGAGAGATTTCTCCCGACGAGTTCCGAAATTTCATCGGTGAAGACATGCGTCTGGAGCCGGTAGAGCTTCATAAAGAAGACAAGGTGAATGAACTGCTCAGCTACTACATGGGCAAAAACACCATGGAACGACAGAACTTCATCATCGACAACCTTGTTGTTGAAGAGGACAAAGCTAACGACGAGGAGTAACAGCATGGGAAAAACAGCACTTTTCGCGGGTTCATTCGACCCTTTCACAAAAGGTCATCATGCATTGGTGGAACGCGCATTGACCATGTTCGACAGGATTGTAATAGGAATTGGTACAAATTCCGGCAAGAAATGCATGTTCACAACCGAAGAGCGCACCAATGCCATTAAGAAACTCTTCAACAACGAAGAGCGAGTGGAAGTAATGGTATACAACTCCTTGACTATGGACTTTGCAAAAGAGATTGGGGCAGATGTACTGCTACGCGGAGTACGCAGCACCAAGGACTTTGAATACGAGCGTGAGATTGCTGATATTAATCTGCGTCTGGGAGGGATAGAAACTGTCCTGCTTATAAGCGAACCCGAACACGCATCCATAAGCAGCAGTATAGTACGCGAACTAATAACATACGGCAAGGACGTTTCAGCACTCCTGCCACAAAACAAAGACAAATGAGAAAGATATTCATACTTTTCGCAGCACTTGCATTCACACTTGCAGGCAAAGCACAGGAGATGCCGGAACATCTGTTGAAACTCATGTACACCGGCAACATCATCTCACGTTTCTACGTGGATGAGACCAACAACGACAAGATAACAGAAGCCGGAGTAAAGGCAATGCTCAAAGAGCTTGACCCACACTCAACATATACCGACCCTAAAGAGACAAAAGCCCTTTTGGAACAGATGCAGGGCAGTTTCAGCGGAATCGGAATACAGTTCAATATAATTTCGGACACCCTCTATGTAATACAGACAACAAAGAACGGTCCGTCTGAGCGTGTCGGAGTGCTTGCCGGAGACAAGATTGTAACCGTGAACGACACCGTAATCGCCGGTGTAAAGATGGAGCGCACCGACATAATGTCGCGTCTGAGAGGTGCAAAAGGTTCGGAAGTAAAGATTGGAGTGCGCCGTAAGGGCATAGAGCGCATGCTGGAATTCAACATCATACGCGACGATATATCTACAAAGACAGTAGATGCCGCATATATGATAGACAAGAAGAACGGCTATATAAGAATAACATCATTCGGTGCAAAGACACATGAGGAATTTGCCGCAAAACTTGATTCCCTGAAGGCATTGGGCATGAAGAATCTTATAATAGACCTTGAAGGCAATGGCGGTGGCTATCTGAATGCCGCGGTTGACATTGCAAGCGAACTCATAGACGAGAACAAGCTTGTTGTATACACCGAAGGAAGAAGTAACCCGCGCTACGACTATATGTCAAAAGGCAAAGGAAGATTCCTTAAAGGGAACCTTGTGGTGATTGTAGACGAAACATCTGCATCTGCCGCAGAGATTCTATCGGGAGCAATACAGGATTGGGACAGAGGCCTTGTTGTGGGACGACGCAGCTTTGGTAAAGGTCTTGTACAACGTCCGTTCAATTTGCCCGACGGCTCAATGATACGTCTTACAATAGCACGTTATTACACACCTGCAGGTCGTTGTATACAGAAGCCCTATGGCAATGATTCCATAAAGTACGAACAGGACCTTATGCAACGCTATAACAGCGGCGAACTTACAAGCGCCGACAGCATACACTTCCCCGACTCTCTAAAGACATACACGAAGCGTCTTGGACGTCCCGTATATGGTGGAGGAGGTATCATGCCCGACTATTTTGTTCCGCTCGATACACTCAAATACACCAAGTATCACCGTGCGCTTGCGGCAAAGGGCAGTATAACACAGGCTTCGCTCAAGTACCTTGATGCCAACAGAGAGAACATCACAAAAGAATACAGCGATATCCACGACTTTGACAACCGCTTTGAGGTGGACGACACATACCTGAATATCCTTCGCGAACAAAGCATACAGGACAATGTTGAACTCGAAGGCGGCGAAGAGGAGTATCAGAAGTCGTTGCCCGAAATAAAGAAACAGCTCAAACACCTTATAGCACGTGATATATGGGATATGGAGCAGTTCATGGAGATATACAATAAGAGCAACGATATGTTCCTGAAAGCATATGAACTGATACAGCAGAAGAAATTCGAAAACCTGCTGGTTAAATAAACAACAAAGAGAACCTTTTGGGTTCTCTTTGTTATTTATTACATAGAATCAACACCTTACGTTCATCGGAAAGAGTGGTTGCGAATATATAGGAATCTCCGCCATCGGAGAGTTTCAACCGTTTACGAAGTTGCTGTACGCTCTCCGGGAAATTACGCACGGTAATGTTTGCCTTCTGAAGGCTCTGCACCTTTTTGATTTCATTTTTTGAAAAGCCAAGCACATCCGTTACCTCGAATACACGCCCCGGAAAATCATCTACAAGAACATCCGAAGTATACAATTGGCTGTTCGGATGCAGTTTACTTATGCCAAAGCGCGATGCAATGACACGCGAACAACCTGCCTTTTGAATAGTAGGATTGGGTTCATAAAGATACCTGCCCACTTCACTGCAACAACCAATCACAACAGAAGCCTCTTCGCGCTGTTCGAAAACAAATTCCTGCACACCATCCTTTAGGATATTGACACAATGAACAGGAAGCGATTCACACTTGTTACGTTCAAGTACAAAGAGCAGTTCCTTGCACTCATTGTTTACAGCAACCACATGTACAGCCGACACATTCCGTAACTGACGGCATGCCAACGTTATATCGAGCATCGGAGAGCACTTTATCATGACATTGGCAGATTTCTCCAACAGCAACTCCTCGAGTTCCACCACATTCGGCTCACAATCGGAAAGAGCCACCACCTTGCGCCCATCGCCATCCCGACGGGCCGGGTCAACAAAAATCCAATCGAGTTGCGGTAACGATTCAAGCAATTTCTCGCTGTTACCGTTCATTACTGCTGCTTGGTCAAGACCAAGCAAAGAAAAATTATGACGGGCGATATCACAGAGCCTTTCATTGCGCTCTATATAAAAAGCCTCATCAAAGCCACGGCATATATAACTGAAATCGATACCGAAACCACCTGTAAGGTCGGCAAAACGCGCACCACGCAACAACGAGGCCTTATACTTTGCGGCAGGCTCGCTTGAACATTGCTCCATAGATATTTTCGGCGGAAAAATAATTCCTGCAGTGGCAGACCATGCCGGAAGCTTCACACACGCCAGTTGCCAGCCCTCTATCTGCACCACAGCTTCGCGCATATCCACACCGGGATATCGCTTGGCTTGCAACGCAAGAGAGCGGACATCGTCGCAACGATGCTGTCCTATAAAATCTATGGTTGCAATATCGAGCATATAATCAGTTCTTATTCAGAATCACCAATGCACCTATAACGCCGGGAACCCAGCCACAGCAGGTTAGAAGGAAAATGATAAGGACCGAACCGCATCCCCTATCGATAACGGCAAGAGGAGGAAAGAAAATTGCTAGCAAAACTCTTAAAAGCGACATATATATTTTTCTTTCAAATTATACTCTTAACTTCAATCCGGCAAAGATTGTATCGGGCTTAAAGGCAAATACCGATGCCATTTCACCCGCCATGCAGAAACCGCACTGCGCACACTTGTCTGTTCCATGACCGATACACAAACCTCTGCTGCCATCGGGATATACAAAGTCTGTTACCCAGCAACGGCGTTTGAACTTGTTCGATTTCATGAGCTTCAGACCTGATATAGAATTCATGATAGGATACCCCTTCTTCTTGTATTCAATTACCTTGTCTATGATTTCAGCTCTTTGGTCAAGAGGCAGAGACAGGTATTCAGTTCCCTCGAAAGGTGTATGGAAGTTGATGGATATACACTCTATTGCAGGATTGTTTTTTGCATATTCTATGGTATTGAACACATCGGTATGGTTAAGGGTATTCACAACCATATTCACGCTCAGATGCTTGTGTCCGCACTCGGCAATATTCTTTTCCAATTTTGCAAATGTACCCTTTCCACGTACCTCCTCGTGGTAACCGCCTGCACCATCAAGACTCACCCAGATAGAGTCGGCATGCGAACCGGCAAACGGCAACTGCGCATTGGTTGTTATGGTACACGAGAAGAAACCGATTTCCTTTGCAAGGTCAATAAGGTCGTTTATTCTCTTGTCGCCATCGCGCCACAGAGTAACCTCACCACCTTCGAAATCAACAAATCGAGAACCGGCATCATAGGATTTCTGCAGATGTCCACGCACCTGTTCGTAGGTCATGTTATGAGGATTCTTCAACTCATAGACGCTGCAGTGCTTGCAACGCAGATTACATATATCAGAAATAAACAGAACTGTCTGAAGCGGAGCCTTACGACCAAAGAAACGCGCTCTGACAAACCATTGGGCAAGATAAAAAAGTTTCTTCATCCTTAACCGAATATTATATTTACAATAATTATTATAAGACAGAAATTCATTGTTACGTTACGTGCAGTGAGCCACCTGAGTAAGAACCAGTCGATACCAGCCTGCTTGTATTTTTCCCACTCACCCATAGGTCCCATCCACTTTCTGGGTTCCAAAGATGTTTCCTTATGGTTCACAAAATCGTTCAACGACTTTACAATCCACAGGGATATGGGCAATACCAATAGTACTGCAAGATACGCAGGATGCAACAGTTTCAACATCACGGCAACAACAACAATGATATAAGGCAGAGTATTTATAACTGCAGACAGGAATATCTGCCCTTTTGCTCCACCCATAAGATGTGCCATAGTTTTCTTGTCCATCTTCTTGTCGGGCACGGCATCAAGCACCGAATGGGTATATACGATGTTTGTAACCAATAGTCCCACAGATGATGAGAGTATAAGAATCTTTGAGTTCACCGTGCCTGTAATAGCGTAATACACACCGGTCATAAGCAAAGGACCGAACATCGTGAATATTACAGCTTCTCCCAGACCATGATAAGCAAGTTTTAAAGGACCGCCAGAGTAGGAAACACCTATTATCGCTGCTGCGAGAATCCACCAACAGATATCCCATCCTCTAATAACAAGCACTAAAACACCCATAGCCAATGCCAAGAGCATAAACAGAGAGGAAACCACAAAGAGTTGCTTATGGGTAGCCTCACCCGAAGTAAGATATGGATATTTCACCATTCGGCTACGGAATCCCTCGTTCTGCACTTTCTGTCTTGCCTCGGCAGAGCCATTCTTATAGTCGAACCAGTCATCGAGCAGATTCAATCCCAGGTGCAGAAACACCACACCGATAACCGACGCAATGGCAGCTATCCAATTGAAACTTTCAGCTCCGTACGAAAGAGCCACTGCCGTAAGCGCAGGCAACAACGATTGAGGCAACGAAATGGGTCGCGCATTCTTAAACCAGAATTTTATTTTACTCATGATATTATATTTTGCACAAAAATACAACATCATGCTCCATTATACAAATGATTCATAACATAATAAATAAATACGCAACAAAAAAAAAGCGTCTGCCCCGAAAGGAGCAGACGCCGTATTTAGGTTTAAGCGTTTATTAAAGCTTTGGACCTGCAGCAACAAGAGCCTTACCAGCCTCGTTACCTGTGTACTTGGTGAAGTTCTTGATGAAACGACCAGCCAAGTCAACTGCCTTCTCTTCCCACTGAGCTGCGTCAGCATAAGTGTCGCGTGGATCGAGGATAGCAGGATCAACACCTGGCAACTCTGTTGGAACAACAAAGTCGAAGTGAGGGATAACCTTTGTAGGAGCTGTATCGATTGAGCCATCGAGGATAGCATCGATGATACCACGTGTATCCTTGATAGAGATACGCTTGCCGGTACCGTTCCAACCTGTGTTAACGAGGTATGCCTTAGCACCGTTCTTCTCCATCTTCTTAACCAACTCCTCACCATACTTT